>Ga0209270_1000050_pt1 | contig 314534 bp, 280 predicted proteins | sample MTBAKSrepl1MetaG_FD_187456 | JGI IMG/M metagenome (GOLD analysis project Ga0209270, IMG submission 187456) | Enrichment culture microbial communities from Arthur Kill intertidal strait, New Jersey, USA, that are MTBE-degrading - MTBE-AKS1... | ecosystem: Environmental > Aquatic > Marine >... | reverse complement strand
GGGGACGGTCCCCTATCGACCCGATCCCCAGGACCGGGGTTCCTTCACGGACGGTTTTTATCAGATACGGCCCACCGACACCGGTTTCCGATGGGAAAGCAAGGACGGGGCGTGGAAGCGGTACAACCCAGAGGGGCGACTCACGGCCTTTGGCGACCGGAACGGCGTGATCGGACGGATCCTCTTTCGCCAGGGGCGAGTCGCCTCCATATCCGACCGGAACAACCAGTTGGCGCTCTCCTTTGACACGGACGAGGAGGGCCGGGTCCGGGCCGCCTATACCCGGGATGGCCGGGCCGTGACCTACCGATATAGAGGCGGCCGGCTGAGCGCCGCGACCGATGTCCTGGGCCAGGAGACGCGCTTTGCCTACGATGAAGAGGGACGGCTCGAGACCGTAAAAGGTCCCGAAGGGGCCGTGACCCGCATCGCTTATCACGAGTCGGGCCGGGTGGCCTCGGTCCTGGACAACAACGGTGAGGGGCATCGGTTTGCGTGGGACTATGACCAAAAGCTCTCCCTCTACTACGTTCGGATCGAGGACCCCCTGGGCAAGGTGACCGAGATCTGGTCCAACAAGAAGGGCCAGGCCCGGCGGGTGGACGTGAACGGGCGCACGGTGCATGCGATTGAAAAGCAGGGGAACACCTTGATCGTCACGGACGCCCGGGGCCTGATCACCCGCAAGACCTTTGACGATCACGGAAACCTCTTGGAGATCGTGTACCCGGACGGGTCAACGGTCACCCGGCAGTACGATCCTCGATTCAATCGACGGACCCAGGAGGTGAACGAGAACGGGATCGTCACCCGTTGGTCCTATGACGACCAAGGGAGGCTCGTTCAAAAGACAGATGCCGCGGGATTGCCGGAGGAGCGAGTCACCGAGTACGTGCATGACGACGACGGAAACCTCCTGACCCTTGGCCGTGTGGGCGATGACCGTACCCCCGAGGCCGTGACCCGATACACCTACGATGCCGAGGGAAACCGGACCTCCGTGACCGACCCCGAGGGGAACACCACCACAACCACCTACGACGCCATGGGGAACGTGCTCACTCAGACCGATCCCATGGGGGCCATCAAGCGATTTGTCTACGATCACGCCGGAAGGATGGTCGAGAGCCAAGATCCCCTGGGTCACACCACCCGGTTCGTCTATGACGCACAAGGCCGCAAGATCCGCGAGATCGATCCCATGGGGAACGAGACCCGGTATGCCTACGATGACCAGGGCAACCTCATCTCCCGGACCGACGCCCTGGGAAATGTCACACGATTCGAGTACAATGCGGCCGGAAAGACCGTTCGGGAGATCGACCCCGAGGGCCGGCAAGTCCGCCATGCCTACGACACGCAGGGCCGCCTGGTATCCACCATGGACGGGGCCGGGAACGAGACGCGCATGGAGTATGACATGCATTCCACGTCCGGGTGTGCCTCATGCGGGGCCGCAGGCGACAACCAGCCCGCACGGATCGTCTACCCGACGTTTGCCAAAGAGTTCGCCTATGATGCGCGAGGCCGGAAGGTCGAGGAGACGGACCTCCTCACCGAGATCGAGGTCTATACCACCCTCTTCGAGCACGACCCCGCAGGCAACCTCATCTCAAAGACCGACAAGGAGGGGCACACCACCCGAACCGCCTATGATGCCCTGAACCGACTGGTGAAGGTTACCGACGCCCTGGGAAACGAGACCGCTTACGCCTACGACTCCCGGGACAACCTGATTGCCCTGACGGACGGAAACGGGAACACCACCCGGTTCGTCCATGACCGGAACAACCGCATGGTGAAGGAGACCCGGCCCATGGGCCAGGAGACCACGTACACCTACGACCGGGCCGGGAACCTCAGGGAGAAGATCGACGCCAAGGGGCAGAAGGCGGCCCACGAATACGACGCCGCAGGACGGCTCGTCGCCATTCGCTATTACGACTCACCCGACGCAACGGCCCCGGTCAAGACCGTCACATTCACGTACGACCCCGCAGGAAACCTCGTCTCCTACGACGACAGCGCCACATCGGGCCAGTACGTGTACGACCCCCTGCACCGCAAGACCGAGGAGACCGTGGACTACGGCCCCTTTGCCAAGTCATTCAGATATGCCTATCACAAGGACGGCCGCAAGGCGGCCTTCACCGGTCCGGACGGCATCCCCCACGCCTACGCCTATGACGAGGCCGGCCGCCTGGCCACCATGGAGGTCCAGGGGCTCGGCACCATCACGTATGCGGACTACCGGTGGAACCGGCCCACCCGCGTTGCTCTTCCCGGGGGGACCACCCGGATCTTTGCCTATGACCCACTCATGCGCATTCAGCGCATCACGTCAAAGGATCCCCAAGGCGAGATTATCCTGGACTACCAATACACCCACGACCGGATGGGCAATATCCTCACCAAGGAGACCGAGCACGGGACCTACCGCTACACCTACGACGCCCTGTACCGGCTCACGGGCGCCGACAACCCCACCCTCCGGGACGAGGCCTTCACCTACGACCCGGTGGGAAACCGCCTCACCTCGGCAGACACCAAAGGCCCCTGGGAGTACAATCCGAACAACGAGCTGCTGAGATACAATGGGGTGACATTTGCCTATGATGCCAACGGCAGCACCATGGAACAGGCCACGACCTCGGGCGTGAGTCGGTACGGCTACAATGCAGAGAACCGCATGGCCCGCGTGGAGGACGGACAAGGGAACCTCATCGCCACCTACGCCTATGATCCCTTTGGCCGGAGGGTGTGGAAGGAGGTGGGCGGAGAACGCATCTACTTCATGTACTCGGACGAAGGCCTGATCGCGGAGTTGGATCCCAAAGGCAAGGAAGTCACCACCTACGGCTACACGCCCGGGTCCACCTGGACCACCGATCCGGTCTTCATGCGGCAGAACAAGCACTGCTACCTCTACCACAATGACCATCTGGGTACGCCGCAGAAGGTAACTGAGCCCACAGGAAATCCAGTATGGTCGCTGGAGTATTATTCTTTCGGAAACCCCAAAAACTCTTTTGTCTCAAATACAAATAATAATCTTAGGTTTCCAGGACAGTACTTCGATGCTGAAATCGATCTTTGCTATAATTACTTCAGATATTATAATTTTTTGTCGGGAACATTTTTTAGAATTGACCCATTAAGCTCGCTTATTCATTTCCATTCATTTGCCTACGCAAAAAGCAATCCAATAAATTCCATAGATATTTTTGGTTTATGGCATGAAGACGTTCACTATGGCAATCCCAATTCAAATTATGGAACATATATTTGGGCAAACCAAGTTGGTTTTAGTGATACAGGGGCTCATTTGATAGCTGTCAGTAATAATTCTGTGGATTGGATATGGGGATCATCACCGCTTACAGGCAATCAAGGACGTCATTTTAATAAGTTTTCTGCTGATGGCTTTTGTGATTCAAGGGAATATTATGCAGCATTGGAATTTAGGCAAGCGGTAAGATTATTTAAGAAAGGGCTAGAAGATCAAGCGCTTGGACGTCTTGGAATGGGTCTGCATAGCTTACAAGATATTTTTGCTCACAGAGATTGGGATACTGGACCTCTAGGCATAAAAGCACATCCACCATGGTATGATGATTGGAATGATCCTAGGAATGCTGATGCTGCAATGGATACAGAAGAAGCAACAAAATTTTATTTAAATGAATTTATAAGACTAACTTATTTAGAATATACAAACTAAAATATTTACCCAATATCAACGATTTGACATGAAAAACAATATTGCCCGCTTTATCCTATTTTTAACATTTAGCCTTCTAATAGGCACCTGCATTGGTTTTACTTTCTATTTTATTTGGCGTTTTTCTGTTTTATTTATAATGGGCTATTATGATAGTGCACCTCAATTTATTAATTTTATAAGTTATTTATTTATTATATTAGGCCTTTTTCTTGGTTTTATTTATAGTAAAATCTTATTCTATAACCATCATAAAATGAAAGGCCCAAACATTTAGTAGCCACTAAAGAAGTCGTATCTGAGAAATATCAGCTATGGCACGAATATATATCATATGGTAGATATACATTATTATTTGATATGTTTTTGCAATTTCGAAAGGACAAACCAAAACACAATAAAATTGAATTATTTATCATATAAGTTTCTGGGACACCATACTTATTTTAGGAGACCCCCACAAGAACACGACGCAGTTTTGCTGAAATAAGTATGGTGTCCCCGGATCTTTAACCAGAAAACCTTATTGAAATCAAGTTTTGAACAATATAATATGCTAATATATCGCCATATATTAATCGTATTTATACTATTATTTGTCATTTCTATTATGTTTTTTTGTGAATCTTTCGCTGAGCTAGGACCAAGAGGAAGAAGATTTCAATTCGGTGGTGCCTATGCTGGTATTAGTCCGTCCATGCCACTCGACGGATCTAAAATTGCATTCGGATCTACTCGTTATGGTTTAGGAGATATATGTACCGTCAATTCAGATGGAAAGAACTGGACAAGACTCACCCACACTTTTGAATACGAAGGAGAACCCTGTTTTTCACCTAAAGGAGACAGGATCGCATTTGTGTCAGAGCGACATGGGTATGGTGAAATATATATAATGAACTGTGACGGGACAAATCAATTGAGATTAACCAACTATCCTCATTACGACGCAAGCCCTTCGTTTTCACCGGATGGTTCTAAGATTCTGTTTTCAAGAAACATTTTAGATCCAAACACAGGCATCCTGTTTCCTCATATATTCCTTATGAACTGTGATGGATCTAACATATCAAGAATAACTCATAAAAAGGCCTATTATTATAGCCCAAAGTTCTCTTTTGATGGCAAAAAGATTGTTTTCAGAGCTCTTTGGCCAGATAAAGGCGGTTCTACTGGTATAGGTATAATTGACATCGATACGTTAGAGGAATCCAAAATTATTGACTGTTTTTGCTTTTATCCTTCGTTTTCACAAGATAGCAGAAGCATTCTTTTTGTGGTTGACTGGGGACATGGCACTGAAGACTATCAATTATGCAGAATATCACTGCTGGATAGAAGCATAAAACGCATTTTTTATCCGAGCTATCTAAATATTTGTAGCCCATCTTACATCCAGAAAGGTAACGAAATATTATTTTTAAATACAATTGATGAAAGAGGTGGAGAAATATGCATTATGAACGAAGAAGGGAACAATATAAGAAGAATATGCAAAACATATTAAACTAGTCCATTGTATATCACCTGACGCACACCCATCAGTTCACCATTCGGACAGGTCGTACTCAGACCTCATATGTATTGTTTAACGATCTTTGGTCGTATGAAAACGGCAAAAGCCAAAAACTACAGTGAAAGGCGCGGCTGTCCATTACCGGATTTGGGAGGATGAAGGCCGTTCTCTATGGCTCCAAAGCCACAGGAAAGGTCCTTCCGGATTTTCAGTGGGTAACAAAACAAGGAGCAACCATGAGTTATGTCCTTCTTGGCGGTCTCGGATTGCTGGTTGGGTTGCTGGTCATGTGGCCCTCCGGGTGGATCCTCGGTCTTGGTGTGGGGCTCTTGGCGGCCCAGATCTTTGCGCTGCGCAAGCGGCTGGCCCGCCTGGAGCAACACCTGAACGCCACGCTGAATCATATCCGGGACACCGCAATCCAGGGTGTGATGCCGCAGGGGCCTCCTCCGCGCCATGTGTCCACACCCCCGCCTCCGGCCCGCCCGTCCCCCGGGACGGTGAAGACCGACCGCGACTCGGCCCCTGCCCGGCCTGCTCCTGAGACGCCCGCCGCCTTCACAACCCCTGCACCTCCGGCTGCCGAGACTCCGCCCGGCCCCGAGCCGCCGCCTGCGGCCGGGTTCCATTTTGAGGAGACACCCGGCAGGGAGGCCGTTGCCGACCTTCCCGACCGGGTTGCCGGCCATGTGAAGGCCTTTTTCACCACCGGCAACGTGGTGACCAAGATCGGTGTGATCGTCCTCTTTTTCGGATTCGCCTTTCTTCTCAAGTATGCGGCCCAGCGGAATCTGGTCCCCATCGAGTTCCGCCTCATCGGCGTCTTTCTCGGAGGTCTCGGCCTGCTCGGCGCTGGCTGGCGTCTTCGAAAGCGCAGGAGGATCTACGGCCTGACCCTTCAGGGCGGGGGAGTCGGCGTGCTCTACCTCACAGTCTATGCGGCGGCCCGGTTCTACCATCTCCTGCCCTATGAACTCGCCTTTGTGGTCATGTTCGTTCTGGTGATCCTGTCGGGCATCCTCGCCGTGCTCCAGGATGCAAGGCCCCTGGCTCTGTTCGGCATTGCGGGCGGATTTCTCGCCCCGGTGCTCCTCTCCACCGACACCGGCAGCCATGTGGTCCTGTTCTCCTACTACGCCCTGCTCAACCTCGGCATCGTGGTCATTGCCTGGCGCAAGGCATGGCGGGGGCTGAACCTGATCGGTTTTGTCTTCACCTTTGTCATCGCCTCCCTCTGGGGAGCTAACTCCTACCAGCCCCGCTACTTCCGGAGCACCGAGCCGTTTCTGATCCTCTTCTTCATCTACTATGTGGCCCTGGCCGTGCTGTATGCACTGCGCCAGCCCCCGAAGCTCAGGGGGTATGTGGACGGGACCCTGGTCTTCGGCACCCCCCTGGCGGCCTTCGGCCTCCAGTACGGCCTGGTCCGCGACATGGAGTACGGCTTGGCCATGAGCGCCCTGGCCCTCGGGCTCGTTTACATCCTGCTCGCTGCCGGGCTCAGACGCCGCAACATGGCATCCCTTGGCATGCTGACCGAGTCGTTCCTGGCCTTCGGCGTGGTCTTCGGCAGCCTGGCCATTCCTCTGGCCCTGGACGGCCGATGGACCTCGGCGGCCTGGGCCCTGGAAGGCGCGGCCATTCTGTGGATCGGGATCCGCCAGAACCGGCTCCTTGCCCGCATCTTCGGGGTCCTGCTGCAGGCCGGCTCCGGCATCTCCTTTCTTGTGGCCGCAGAGTTGCCCTTTAGGCAGACCCCGGTGGTGAACGGTTTCTTTGTGGGGTGCGTGCTCATCAGCCTGGCCGGTCTCTTCTCCAGTTGGTACGCTACGCGACGGTCCGAGGCCCTTCACCCATGGGAGCGCTATGTTGCGGTCCCCCTCATGGTCTGGGGGCTCGCCTGGTGGTTCGGGGCGGCCTTTGTGGAGACCGATCGATTTGCGCCCCGGCCGGATTGGATTTCGGCGGTCGTGGCGCACGCAGCCCTCAGCTTCTTCCTCATCGAGGCGGCGAGCCGGCGCCTGGCCTGGAAGTCGTTTTGCTATCCGCCGCTCCTCCTGCTGCCGATGATGTTCTTCCTGGCCACGGACCGAATGTTTGAAGGAGGGGGTGCGCACCTCTTTGCCCGCATGGGTTTTGTCGCGTGGGGTGCGACCTTCCTCGTGCAGTACCGGCTTCTCTTCCAATGCGAGACCACCTGGCCGCACAAGATGGTGGTTCTGTGGCACCAGGTCACCCTGTGGCTACTGCTCCTGATCCTGACGGTAGAGAGCGCCTACGGCATGACTCTTCTGGTGCCGGGAGGAAAGACGTGGTCCTTTTGCGCATGGGGGGCGGTGCCGGGTGTAGCAATCCTTGTCCTGCTCCGCTGGGGAGAGCGGCTCTCCTGGCCGGTCCGACGCTTTCTGGAGGCCTACCTCGGGACGGGGGTTGCCCTTCCTTTGGCCGGTCTCTTCGGCTGGGCCGTCCTGATCAACCTCCATCATGGAGATCCCTCTCCCCTCCCCTTTGTTCCGGTCATCAATCCGGTGGAACTGACCCAGATCTTTCTCCTGTTGATCATGGTCTACTGGATCCACCACCGGCGGGAGTGGCTTCAGCGGAAGGCCCCCTCCCCCTCAACGGTGGAGGGACCTGCAGGGGACGGCCTGGCCGGTCCCTCAAGGGCTCCGGCTCTCACCATGGTCGTGTACGGGGCCGGTTTTCTCCTCCTCAACGCCGTAGTCGCACGGACCATCCATTTCTGGGCAGAGGTCCCGTACACTGCGGAAGGCCTGTACCGATCCGTCCTCTTTCAGGCCTCGGTCTCCATCCTCTGGGGGGTGACCGCCTTGGTCACCACCCTGGTCGCCACCCGGAAGAGAAGCCGCACGGCCTGGATCGCAGGGGCCTCCATTCTGGTGCTGGTGGTGATCAAGCTCTTTGTGGTGGACCTGGCCGGCACCGGCACCGTGGCCCGAATCGTATCCTTCCTCTGCGTCGGCTCCCTCATGCTGCTCATCGGCTATTTTTCGCCCCTTCCACCCGCTCATGCCAAGGAGGTCTCATGAAAACGATGCTGCTTGCCGTCGCTCTCCTGGTGACGCCGTCCCCGGCAGAGGCCGCGCCCAAACCCATGGACTTCGCCTACGGCATGCCCCTTTCGCTCCCGGAAAAGGGGGCGATCTATCGACTCGCCATCCCCCGGGAGGTCTACGAGGCAGTGACCCGCGACGACCTGGCTGATGTCCGGGTCTTCAACAGCGCGGAGGCCGTGGTGCCCCACACCCTGCGCAGACCGACGAGGGCAATCGATCCGGAGACCTTCAGGGACCTCCCCTTTTTCCCCCTCTATGGGGGCGAACACCTGCCCGGGAAAGACGGCCTTTCCATGCGGGTCGAAAAAAGCGGCGAGAAAACCACGGTCCAGGTCTACTCCGACAACGCAGGGGATTCAGGGGGGCCCCGGCTCTCCGGGTATCTCATCAACGCGACCGAACACAAGGAGCGGATTCACGAGTTCGAGATCGAATGGCAAGAGGAGGACGAGAGCCGGATCATTCCGGTTTCCGTGGAGTGGAGCAAGGACATGACCCACTGGGCATCCGCAGTGCCTCAGACCACGCTCGTTCAAACGAAATACCATGGCCACGAACTCACCCAAAAACGGATCCGAATGCCGGACAGGACGGCCCCCTATTACCGGCTCACGTGGCCGGCCCACCACGACGGGATCGTGGTTACCCAGATCCGCGCCATTCATCGGGAAGGGGGGCCAGATCCGGACCGGCAATGGATGACCCTGACCGGCAGGCGCGGAACGGTTGACAAAAAGGATCGAGTCGTGACCTATGAATACGAGGTCCCGGCCCGAATCCCCGTAGACGCGATCCGACTAGGCTTTCCCGAGAAAAACACCCTGGTCAGGGTGACCATTTTCTCACGGTCCGAGCCGGATCTCCCCTGGCAAAACCGGCAGGAAGGCGTCCTTTTCCGCCTCGAGTTCGAGGAAGGCACCCTGGTTCGAGACACGGCGGAACTCCATCTATCCTCGGATCGGTACTGGAAGGTGGCCGTGGAGCCGGACGCGTTCAGCGATCCCGAGGTCACGCCGATCATAGAACTGGGGTGGCTGCCCCATGAACTCCTCTTCGTGGCAAGGGGAGAGGGTCCCTTCATGCTGGCGTACGGTTCGGCACGGCTCGGGCAGGAGGCCCGACAGGGCGTCGAGAACGACTCCCTGGCCCGGGTGGTGGAAGGGGAAAAGGACAGGCTGATCAAAGCGGCGGAGGCCATGCCGGGAACGGTGCTCGGCGGCCCGGATCGGCTGGAGCCTCCGCCGCCGCCCATGCCCTGGAAGACATGGCTCCTCTGGGCCGTTCTGTTGATCGGCGTGGGGGTGATCGCAAAAATGGCCCTGAGTCTTTCCAAGGGGATGAAACCGGAAGAGCGCGAATGAGCGGATGGCCTGCACAAAGGGGCGAAGACCGGACCGCGGTTCAACACCAACGGGGCCTTACGCAGAAAGCCGGGGTCTCTGACCAGCGCCCCCTTTTCAGAGATCGAACCGGAAGGAGGGCCGGGCCGACGAGAGCAGGGCCGTCTCGGTCTCGGCCCCGCAGAACTGCTCCAGCATGCGGGCCACCCGATCCCGCACCGCAACGGCCCGGGCCTCGGCGTCCTCGCCCAGACCGTCGATGTTCATGACCATGGCCCGGGTCAGGTCGGTGACCCGGGTAGTGTAGCCGTTGCGCCAGTTCCAGCGGCGGCACATGACCTCCCCGTTCTCGGCCACCACGTAGATCATCTCTCCGGCATCCGGGGTCTCGGTCTTGTCGGGATCGCTCAGGGGGATGAACCGCTCGTCCCCCCGGGCCGGGCGGAGTTCCAGGGTCTCCCCGGCCTGTTCCAGGTCGTCTCCACCCACGGGCAGGATCGCCCGAATGGAGTTGTCGTTCATCACGGCCACGGCCTTGTTGATGAAGGGGATCCGGGTGCCCGCCTTTTGAACGCGCTTGAGCAGGGCCATGTGGGCCGGGGGGAACTTGTTGGGATTACACCCGAGTTCGCGGTAGGCCTCGGCCCATGCCGTTGTGCGCGGGTCGGTCTTCAGGTCCACCGGCCCGGCCGATGCCTGGGCCAGGGCCTCGTCGAGCAGGGCCTCCAATTCTTCCGACTGTCCCCGGTTCTCCATGTTGCGGACCACCACGATGCCGCGTCGAAAACCGGGAAACCGCTCGAAGACCTCATCATGGACTCTCGTCTCGGGCATGGCTCCACCCTCCCTTCACATGGTACTATACCAGACTATCACACCATCGCGCCGTGGTGCAAACACGCGAAAAAGACCGTGGTCCGTGATCGTGGTTCGTGTCTGTGGCGAAGAGGGAGGCACTGCCTGACCGCCCCCTTCCCGACCTTCCCCGACAAGGGGGAAGGGGAAAACCCGTGGCCTCATCGCAGCCTTCCACTGTCGAGGGGGAAGGAGAAACCCTGCCGGATTTATCGCTATCGAAATCGGGATCGCTATCGAAATCGACATTCCACGAAATCGGCAAACCCATCAAGTGACACGAAGGGGCTCTCCCCAAACGATGCGAAAGACGGAGCCACTTCTGGATGCACTACGATTTCGATCCCGATCCCGATAGCGATCCCGACAGGACCAGAACCCGTGACGGGGTTGGGACCTGTACGGCCTTGGGAACAGAAAGGGTCTGCGGGACTACCCAGCCATCGGGATGTCACCGACTCACCGGCTCATCAACTCATCAGCTTACCAGCCAACTAATCCACCAGGTAATACTCCACCGTGGTCACCACACGAACGGTCTTGTGAAGCCGGCTCCCCTCCATGACGCCCGGGACATTGTCCCTCGGCTGAATCACGAACACGCCCTGGTTGGCCTTTCGAATGCTCCCGATCCGGCTCCCCGAGTCCTTGGCGAACTGCTCGGCGGCACGCCTGGCCTCGGACGTGGCCTCGGCGATCATGGCCGGCTTGACCTCACCCAACCGGGTGAATAAAAAGGTGGGGCCGCTGTAAGGGCCCATGTCCGACGAGAGGATCACGCCCGCGTCCACCAGTTCCCCCACCGCCTGGCTGGCCCGGACAATGGATCCGGGATCCTTGGACTGGACCATGACCGTCTGCGCGATGATGTAGCGGCTCTGCATGGGACCGCTGCGGTACGGATCGGCCAGTCGATCCGTCACCTCCAGTCTCTGGACCTCGGCCTCGGCCGGATTGATCCCGTGCCGCACGAGAAAAGCCAGGACCTTTTCGTGGCTTTCCTTGACCCGCGCCTGGGCTACCTTCAGCTCATTGTCCGTGGAGACGAACCGGAGGGGCCAGAGGGCCACGTCCGCGGTGACATCCCGCTCGGCCACACCCTTGACCGTCACATACCGGTCCGCGGCCCGTCCCTTGAAAAACCCGTTCCCCACGAACCAGCCGCCAAGGGCCAGGCCCAGGCCGATCAGGCAGGCCGCCGCGATACTCATGCCGTTCTTCATGTCCATCCTCCTTCACCCATCCCAGGGATGTCGGCCGACCATACTCTACCCTGTCCCCTCCTTACCGGACCCCGTTCAGCCACTCGGCCCGGCAAGGAAACCCGCCCAGGCTCTCGGCGGCGCTCACACCCCGCACCACGGCCTCGGCAAGGACCTCCGCGACCACCGAACCCGCGATGGTGACGTCAAGGCCGGGCGCATCGCTTTCCGGGGGCACGGACACGGCGAACACGGTATCGCCGTCGTACATGGTGTGGGCCGGTCGAATGGCCCGCGCCATGCCGTCGTGTGCCATCTGCGCGATCTTGGTGAGTTGGGTCTTGGAGAACGGGGCGCTCACGACCACCACGGCCACAGACGTACTCGTCCCCGCAAACAGGGTCAGTTCGGAGCGATCCCGAAGGAGGCGCTCGGAGTCCAGGAATTCCCCTTCCCGGTCACCCCGGGTCCCCGCCAGGACGGCCCCGCTGCGCGGGTCCCTCACATCGCCCACCGCGTTCACCGCCACCAGGGCCGCTACGCACACGCCTCCAGGAAGCCTTGCCGCCGCAGAGCCCAGGCCGCCTTTCATGGCCCGGTCCATGCCCATGACCTTACCCACCGTTGCCCCGGTCCCGGCGCCCACATTCCCCTGGGCCACCGGATCGGATATGGCCCCCTTGCAGGCCTCATACCCGCACTGCGCATTCGGCCGCACCGAAGGGTTTCCGGCGCTGAGGTCGTAGAGGACCGCGGCCGGCACAATGGGAACGAGAATGCCGCCGCCCGTGTCCAGGCCGATCCCTTCCTCCTCCAGACACCGCATGACTCCGCAGGCCGTGTCCAGGCCGTACGCACTCCCTCCGGACAGGACCAGGGCGTGAATCCTCTCCACCATGTTCACCGGGGCCAGAAGATCGGTCTCACGGGTCCCGGGCGCCGAACCTCGGACATCCACACCGGCTACTGCGCCTTGCGGCGGGAACCGGATCACGGTGCATCCCGTGAGGTTGACCGTGTCGCTGAACTGTCCCACGGCCACGCCTTCCACCGCTGTGAGCGTGTCATTCACCGGCATGGTTCTGCTCCTTTCTTCATGGGCGGCCGTCCTCGTTCGAGTTTCGTCCGGGCAGAGAAAGGGACGGCCGCTGGTAGGATTCGTGCCAGCCCGGTTCCACCGGTTCGGTCTCATACCACATCACACGGTCCGCTTCCAGCAGACGCCGGTCAACCCGCATGTAATCCGCGGCGCACTGGGCGCTTCCGTTGGTCTCTCGTCCCAATTCATCCAACCAGTCCAGACCCGAACGCGAGCGGAGCAGGTGATGATCCATGATACAGGAGGGAACGGCCCGGGCCAGCCTGAGGGCCCGTTCACGGGCGGCCTCAAGGTGACCGGGGTCCATGCGGCGATAGAGGGGCGGCCCGCTGACCAGCAGGATGGAAGGGCTCCAATCCAGGATCACGGACACCGGCTCATCATCCAGAAGCTGAATATCCGAGGCATGCACAAAGACCTCTCCATCTTCCTCGATCCGGGTCATCATCACGCTTCCCATGCCCGCATTTCCGTCACCGTGGGGCATGGCCTCGGAAAACGTGAACAGATCTTCCTGCCGGCCATTGCAGTAACCGATGGGCCGGCCGGCCGCTGCCTCCAGATCCCGGCAGCGGCCCGCAAACCGGACCGGTTCATCGGCCGGATCTTTTCCCCACAATCGCGGCTGCTTCAGCAGGGGCGCCGCCTCAGACAACGGCAACTGGTATGGATTGGCCGCCGCCAGTGGGATATGATCGCCATGATAATGGGAGATCACCACATCCGTGGCCACGGCCAGATGCCGCACGATGAGGCGCGCCACCGCCACTCCGGCCGCCACCTGGCGCGGGTGCGGCAGAAACCCGTTCCGCATGTATCCCAGGGCCAGACCGGGATCGATGACGATACGCCGTTGCCGGGTCTGCACAACGCAGCACAATCCCCGGACGCCCAGGGACTCGGTCCCCACGATGTCAATGCGCACGACCGACTCCATATGGGCGGTTCACCGGTCCGCCCCCCCTGTCTCAGTCCTTTTCACAGCTCAGGCCTCACGTGTTGCCGCGACGACCACGAACGCGCATTGGCCGCGTCCCGGCCGCAGGGATTCGATCTCCCGGGTCTCGGACAGGGGTTGCGCGAGCGTCTGTCCCCATTCGACGATCGAGAAACCGGTCTTCAACAGGAATTGTTCCACCTCGTCAGCGGAAAAGAACCGGGCCTCCCGATAAAACACGCTCTCGGCCTGGTGGGCCGAATAATCCTGCCCCATGGCGCTTTCTTTGTCCACGAAGCCGATCACCAGGCGCCCACCCGGCTTGAGCACCCGTCGGGTTTCACGAAGCATCTCTATCGGGGAATCCACAAAGCAGATCGTGGTCACGACCAGGGCGTGGTCGAAACGGCCGGATGCAAAAGGGAGGCGTTCGGCAGTGCCTTTCACGACGTCGATGCCGCGAACCGCCGCGTGATCAAGCATCGCCGGAGAGGGATCCACCCCCGTTCCTATGCCCAGCGGTGCGGCGAAGCGACCGCTCCCCACCCCGATTTCGAGGCCTCGCCCCTCCCAGGGGACGAAGGGTCGCAGGGCGAGCAGTTCCGAGATGTAGGCCGCCCTGTGCTTGTCGAACCAGGCGTCGTAGCGCTGATGGTGCGCCTCGAAAGAGGCGGTATTGGCCATGGGATACCCCCTCGCAACATGCGTCGACGAACCGGAGGTTGTCGTACGGCACGAATGTGAATGAGCCGCTCGGGTCCCCGAACACCCCGGTGATGAGTCGGCACAAAGGGCGTCTTGGTAAAACGTTCTGGAGCGTCTGGACACACACGGTCCCGCGCGCCGGTCACCCGGACCCTGGGACATGAATCGGATTGTACCACGAGATGGAAGGAGAATGAACCGGGTCCGCTCACATCATGCCCGGCCTCTCCATTGACACACCAGGCGAAATCACCGATGATTCGTCCCGAATAGACCCACACCATTCATCAGACTCCGGCTGACGTGAGAGGTCTTCGCCTCATCCATGCCGCACCTTACGGAAATGGACCCAAAGGAAAAAAGAAAGGGGGAAACAGACCCCTCGTTGCGCGCCTCCCTGTCCGACGGCGTATCCCACGCGATCATGATGGGATGCGGGGAGACCTACTTCGGTCCTTTCGGCATATTCCTTCGGGCCACCACGGTGCAGGTGGGACTCCTGGCTACCCTTCCCCAACTCATGGGGGCCCTGATGCAGTGGGTCGGTGCCCTCCGCATGGACCGTTTTCAAAGCAGGCGGCGCGTGATCGTGACGGGCGCCGCCATCCAGGCCCTGACCTTCATACCCATGGCCCTCATCCCCTTTGTCAGTGGAAACAGCACCCTGTCGATCTACGGTCTCCTGACATGGATGATCATTTACCACGGGTCCAACGGCGTTGTGGTGCCGGTCTGGAACAGCCTGATCGGGGACCTGGTGCCGGCAGGGATCCGGGGGCATTTTTTCGGCCACCGGAACCGCCTGACCGGCATGAGTACCTTTATCTCGATCCTCCTGGCCGGCGTCGTCCTGCACCTGTTTCAGGACCTCGGCTCCCTGGAGATCGGCTATCTGATCATTTTTTTCTCCGCCCTCGCGGCCCGGCTCAATTCCGTACGCTGGCTTTCCAGGTACGAGGATCCCGAATTCCGGCTGACGCCTGACCAGGTCTTCACCTTCAGGCAGTTTCTGCGCCGTTCTCCCCATTCGAATTTCGCCAAATTCGTGTTCTTCTTCGGGGCGATTCATTTGGGCGTCGCCTTCTCTGCCCCGTATTTTGCCCTGTACATGCTCAGGGACCTTCAATTCTCCTATGTGGAGTTCACCCTGGTGACCTGCGTGGCCACCATCACCCAGTTCCTCACCTTCCGGTACTGGGGAGATCTCAGTGATCGTTTCGGTAACAAAAAGATCCTCAACCTCTGCGGCTGGGGGGTCGGCATCGTTCCTGTGCTCTGGCTCCCGTCTCACGACATGGTCTACCTCGTCCTGATCCAGGCCTACAGCGGCATCGTCTGGTCCGGATTCAGCCTGGCCTCGGCCAACTTCATCTTCGACGCCGTCACCCCGCCCAAACGCGCCCGGTGCGTGGCCTATCAAGGTCTGATCCACGGGGCCTTTGTTTTTATGGGATCCATTGCCGGGGGCTATGCCGCGGGTCACCTGCCGCAGACGTATCCCCTCGGCCACTGGACATGGACGCCTTCCTACATGCTCCATGTCATCTTTCTCATCTCGGGCATGATGCGGCTTGTGGCAGCGGGCCTCTTTCTCCGGAAGTTCACAGAGGTCCGCCCGGTAGAGCCGATCCGTCACCGGGAGCTGATCTTTCGGGTCAGCCACATCAAGCCGATTGCAGGCGCCACTTTCGGCCTGTTTACCGGCCTGTTTCGGGAACCGAGGGAAGAGAAAAGGGAGGACAGGAAAGGAAGAGACGATGATGGTTCGCACGGCTGAGGCAGGGGTTCACAACGGTCATTGGAAGCCGTGTTGAGCCGCCAGCAGGTCCAGGTGGACCGTGGCGAGAAACTCCAGTTCCATGGGGACGATCCGTTCAAAGACGCGCCTGTCAACGGTCTTGATGTATTTGGAGCACGCACGGCAGAAGTCCACCCGGAATCCCTCCTCTTCTTCGCTGTGGAAGTACCCCAGGGTTGCCTGGTCCGTGTTTCCGCAGAAGGGGCAGGCCAGGCGGGGATACGGCCATTCCTCCCCGCAAGTTCCGCAGAAGAGATGTCTCTTTCCCGCCTTGTCAAAGGAGGCCATGTCCGGCCCTGAACCGCAACAGGGGCAGTATCCGTATTCCCAATCCTCCGGGTGCAGTTTCTCTGAATGGGCCTTCCTCACGGCTGCCAGACAGGGTTTCAGGGCCGTCATGCCCAGAAACCGGAGGGTTTCAGGGGCAAGGCCCACCCCAAGGGCCATGACCGAAAGGTCCTCGTGCCTCTCGGAAAGCAGAGACGTGAAAAGGCATCGGGCCCACTGGAGATCCCGTCTGATCTCGGTAGAGGCCCTCTCCATACCCTTGTGATCCGGCCTGTCCCTCCCTTTCGAATGCTCCAGCATCCGCTCCAGCAGGCGCGCCGCTTCCCTGAAATCGAGCGGCATATCCTTCTTGGAAAACAGGGGAAGGCCCTCTCTGGTCTTCCTTTCCCTCATGTCCTCGTCTATGCAGACGGGGGTTGTGCGGGGCCGGGCCTCTCCCATGGCGACGAGCAGGTCCCTGTATGCGGAGAGGATCTCCCTGGACGCGGGACGCTGTTCCATCAGGCGATCGATGTGTTGAATCATCTCCATAGGGACGGCATGACTCCACATGGATTTCCCAAAAGGAAAAGCAAATGGGTTGTGGGCTCTTCTTCCGTTCCTGAACGAAAACATAGCCGCAGGATTTAACCGATCCACCTCTTGAACAGGCTCGATTCCCGGTTCAACTCCTTCAAGGAGCGGCCGATCTTTCTCAATGCCGTCTTCCGGTCCATGGCCACCGGTACCCGGCCGGCATCGGCGTAGACATGATATCTTGCGGGTTCATCCGCCAGCAGGTGAATACAGCGAAGATCGTCCACCCCGGTCAATACGGCCCTGGAATACCTGGATTTGACCTGCTCCAGGCGGGACATGGCCAGAGCGATCATCCGGTCCCTCTCCCCGAAGTTCATGGCCCCGGTGGGGCAGGTCTTCACACATGCCGGGAGAAGGCCGTTGTGTACCCTGTCCACGCACATGGTGCACTTGGCAAGAATTCCCGTCCCCTCCTGGACCCTGGGGACGTTAAAGGGACACGCATCGATCACGTCCCGGGCATCGGCCTTTTTGAGCTTGTCCGTATAGAGCACGGCCCCGGTTGCGCCGTCGATGATCACACCCCCCGGGGCCGTATCCTCGGCGACCTCCAGACAGGGCGGTTCCAGACAGTGCCTGCACTGGTCCGGGTAGAAGTACCAGACCGGTTTTCCCTCTTCTCCCACGTGCTCCTGAAAGCGGACCACCTTGTAGGTATAAAAGGAGAGATCCTTCGGGTTCTGGTGGCTGCCCCGGTTTTTCGTCTCCGTAGCCGGCAGTTGATTCCACTGTTTGCAGGCTACCTGACACCCCCGGCATGCGGTACACAACGTCGTATCGATAAAAAAGGCCTTCCCCGTCATCGGATCGCCTCATTTCCATGCCCTGCGGACATCGACCATAAAGGCCTTGGTTTCAGGAATCCCGGTGTTCGGATCACCCGTTGACGAGGTCAGCAGATTGGCCGAGTCCCCTCCGTCCTCGGGGTGGACCCACCCGAAATGCCAGGGGATCCCTACCTCATGAACCGTGTGGCCCTGAATGGTGAACGGACGAAAACGGAGGGTCACGATCGCCACGGCCTCCACCTGACCTCGGGCGGACTCGACGACGCATCTGTCGCCGTTCTGAATTCCCTCCATCGCGGCGAGTTCCGGGCTCATCTCCACAAACATCTGAGGCTCGGCCTCGAGGAGCCACGGCTGCCACCGCGTCATCACCCCGGTCTGCCAGTGTTCGCAGACCCGATAGGTGGTGCACACGAACCGGTATCGTGGATCGCACGTCGGCTCCCCATTCATGCCCGTCCCACACCTCCGCGCGGTCGGGTTGACCCGTTGAGACGACATCGGGTTCCTCTTCACCGGACATTCCATGGGCTCATAGTGTTCCGGGAACGGACCGTCCGCCAGATCCGAACCGAAGATGCGCGCGAGGCCCTCCGGCTTCATGATGAACGGATAGCGGCCGGCCGGATTGAGGGCGCCGTCCCCCCCGGCCATGGGAGGCCATGGGCCGTCAGGCACGTCGCCGACCCATCCACCCCTGCCTCCGTCTGCCGTCCGATTCCAGGCGATGACGGGACGCTCCTCATCCCAGGGCCTCCCCTGCGGGTCTACGGATGCCCGGTTATACAGGATGCGCCGGTTTGCGGGCCAGCACCATGCCCACTCCGGGTGGAGGCCGATCCCGTCCTTTTCTCTCCTGCGCCTTGCGGCCATGTTCCCCTGATCCGTGCAGGAGCCGCAGTAGAGCCAGTTGCCGCTGCTCGTGGACCCGTCGGCCTGCAGAAAGGCGAAGCCGGGGACCCGCTCCCCCTTCTGGAAGGTCCGGTCCCTCACAACAACATCCCTCAGGAAATACCCGTTGATCTCTCCGGCCACATTGTGTGAATCGAACGCTCCCTGGGTCTCGTAATCCCATTTGAGATGGAGGATGGGCTCGGGAAAGACGGCGTCCTTGTCGTCCCGGTAGAGCCGCTTCACCCGGTTCATGAGATCCACCAGGATATGGCCGTCGGACCGGGCGCTGCCGGGGGATTGTGCGGCCCTGGTGCGCCACTGCATCCAGCGCCCGCTGTTGGTGACGGACCCTTCCTTTTCCACCGAAACCGCGCAGGGGAGGAAGAAGACCTCGGTCTTGATCTCCTCCGGGTTCATTCCGGGGCCTTTCCAGAACCACCCCGTTTCATTGGGGAAGATATTGACGTTGACCATCCAGTCCAGCCGGGCCAGGGCCTGCCGGGTCTTGTTGGAGTCGGCGCCCGAGGCGGCCGGGTTCTGGCCCCAGGCAAAGAACCCGTGGATGTCCCCCTTGTACATGGCGTCGAAGATATCGGCCCAGCCGTAGGCCGTGCCCGCATCCCGCTTGGGCAACCAGTCATAGCCGAAATCGTTCTCTGGTGTGGCCTTCTCCCCGAAGGTGGACTTGAGAAGGCTGACCATGTACCTGGGTTCGTTCCGCCACCAGTCGGCGCTCATGGGATCCCTGCTTGAAGGCCTCCGCTCCAGGAAATCCGAAAGCCCGGGCCAGGCCGTGGACGGCGTGGGCAGGTAGCCGGGGAGGACGTCAAAGAGGATGCCGTGATCCGTTGATCCCTGGACATTGGACTCCCCCCGCAGGGCGTTGACCCCGCCGCCGGCGACCCCCATGTTGCCGAGCAGCAACTGGATAATCGACATGGCCCGAATATTCTGCACCCCCACCGTGTGCTGGGTCCAACCCATGGCATACATGATGGTCCCGGCCCGGCCCCTCTGTCCGGTGGCGGCGTACGTCTCGTAGACCTTTACCAGGTCCTCTCCGGGGGTGCCGGTGACGGCGGAGACCGAATCCAGGTCATACCGGGCATAATGCTTCTTCAGGAGCTGGAACACGCAGCGTGAATCCTGAAGGGTCTTGTCCCTCCTGACCATCCCGGTCCCGTCCTGAACCAGGGCCCAGGAGGCCTTGTCGTATTGCCTCTTCCCGGGATCGTAGCCGGAAAAGAGACCGTCCGTAAATTCGAACGATTCGCTCACGATGAAGGATGCGTCGGTGTATTCCGACACATACTCCTTGACGTATTTTTCGTTATCCAGGATGTATTTGATCAGTCCGCCCAGGAAGGCGATGTCCGTGCCGGACCTCAGGGCCGTGTAGAAGTCCGCCTTGGCTGAGGTCCTGGTGAAGCGTGGATCCACGCTGATGAGAGTCGCCCCTCTCTTCATGGCCTCGGTCACCCACTTGAAAGAGACGGGGTGGTTCTCGGCCGCGTTGGACCCCATGATCAGAATGCAGTCACTGTTTCGCAGGTCGATCCAGTGATTCGTCATCGCGCCGCGTCCGAACGACTCTCCCAGAGCCGCAACCGTGGCGCTGTGTCAGATGCGGGCCTGGTGCTCGATGTAGACCAGTCCCAGGGAGCGCATCATCGCCTGGATCAGCCAGCACTCCTCGTTGTCGAGGGCTGCGCTGCCGATGGCGGCCATACCCGTTGTGCGGTGTACCACCTCGCCCCTGGCATTCCTGCGGGTAAACGTCCTGTCCCGGGTGTCCTTGATCCTCCCGGCGATCTGCCGGAGCGCCCAATCCCACGAGACCTCTTGCCACTGCGTGCTGTTTGCCTTTCGGTACAGCGGCGTCAGAACCCGGTTTTCGTTGTTTGCAAGCTGACTGAGGGCCGCGCCCTTTGCACACAGGGCCCCCTCGTTGATGGGGTGATCCGGGTCGCCTTCGATGTTGATGATCTCACCGGCCTCTGTGTTGTCGGTATGCACAATCACGCCGCATCCGACGCCGCAGTAACAGCAGATGCTGGTCGATTCCCTGGCAAAGCGGATTTTCAGGGTCCGGGCATGGGCCTGTATCGTCGTCGAATCCATTCCCAGTCCCATGATCGCGGCACCTGCCGCGGAAGCACCCGTGATCTTCAGGAAGTCCCGCCGAGTCAGATCCATGAATTCATGATTCCTTTGTGTTTGTGAGTGCTGACAGGATCGCAGAGGCCCGGGACCCGGTCACTCGCCTCCGGCTTTCCAGCGGTAGAGGGGCATGACAGCGGCGGTGGCGCCGGTGGTTGCGAGGTTGACCTCATCCACAAGGGATGGAGGTCAAAAGATTGTTTTCACCTGTTTTTTGGGCAATGCAATCTTCAGAATGAGTGTATCCGGTTTTTCGAGCGTGACGTCAATCTCGCCGCCGTGCTTGTGAATGATGATTTTGGATTGCGGCAGATCGGCCGTGTCGTAGGCCTTTTCGCTCGAGATGAAAGGATAGAAGAAATGCTCTATGTCGTCCCTTGAAACGTGCTTGACGCGGTACGTCATGGCCAGCCTCACCATGCGATTTCCCGCCGAAGTGGAGATCGAAAGCGTTTCCTCATCCTGGATCTCGTTGATGGCCTGCTTGATCAAGGTCTCGAGAACCAGTTCCATCTGCAGTCGATCGACGTTGATGTCAGGTAGTTTTTCGTCGAGATCGAGCTGAAGCCGTATATGGCTCTCCTTCAATTCCGAATCGACCCCGCTCACGGCGTTTTCCACCAGTTGATTCAGGTTATTCATCGACATGAATAGTTGCACCGGCTGAAGATAGGTGAGGATCATCCGCAGGATGGTCTCCAGACGCCGGACTTCCTTTACGATGATCTCCACCTTGCCCCGGTTGGGGTCATCTTTTGCCATGGAGGATAGAAGACGGCGGGCAAAACCGCCGGCGGACACCAGCGGGTTGCGGATTTCATGGGCCAACCTGGCCGAGACCTCGGTAATGGTCTTTTGCTCTTCGGCACGAACCAGTTCATCGCGAAGCCTGACCCGGCTGGTGATGTCCATGATGATCCCGTCCATGCCCCTGAGCCTGCCGTCGGGGGACCGGAATGGAATGGCATGATCCATGACGTAGACCAGGTGCCCCCGCTTGTGCCGGACCCGATACTCCGCCAGGAACTCCTGCTCGTGATGCAGGCTTCTGTCTCGCAGTTCCTTCACCATGTCCAGGTCTTCGGTACAGACACAATCGCTCAATAAGAGCTGAGGCCTCCGAAATATCTCGTCCGGATCATAGCCGAAGATCTCCTCGACAAACTGGTTGACAAACAGCACCTCCCCGGTGAGGGATATGCGGTAGGTCACCAACGGCACGTTTTCGACCAGGGTGCGGTATTTCTCTTCGGAATCGATCAGGTCGGCGGTACGCTCCTCCACCAGCTCCTCGAGGTGATCGCGATGTCTTCGCAATTCCTCCTCGGCCAGTTTGTGATCGTTGATGTCGGAAATGAACCCTTCCAATGCCTGTAGTCCGCCATCCTCCGCAAAGACGCCGATCCCCTGCTCCAAGACCCACTTGAGCCGGCCCTTTTGGGTATGAATCCGATAAACCATCTTGAATCGCCGCCGATCCTCCAGGGCATTCTGAACCGTATCCCACACACGATCCCGGTGGTCTTCCTGAATCAGCTCCGCATAGGAGACATTCCTGTTTCCGATCAGGTCCGACGGTTCATACCCGGTCAGTTCCATGCAGCCGTCACTGACGAATTCCATGGTCCAGTTCCTGTCGTTCATGCAGCGGTATGCCATGCCCGGCAGGTTGTCCATCAGCGTTCGAATCTTCCGCTCGCTCTCCTGCAGCGCGGTGTCCAGGAGTTTGCGCTCGCGCATCTCTTTTTCCAGGTCCCGGTTTGCGGTCTTGAGTCGAGCGATCCTCTCCTCCACCATAGATTCCAGATCCTCGCGGTAGTGCTCCAGTTCATCCGCGATCCGTTTGTGTTCGGTGATGTCCCGGCCTTCGGGTATCAGATAGATGACCTCGCCCACATCATTTCTGACCGGTTTAAGCGAAAAATCGATATCCCGAAGGCTCCCGTCCCGGGCCTTGTGTGTCACCTCGAGACGGACAAATGCCCCGGCAGCGGCCCTGGCGATCGCCTCCTTCAACTGCTCCTGCAACTCCTCGGAATGGGTCCACCAGGGCGTATCCCAGAAAGGCTTGCCGAGCACATGGGACAGATCCACCCCGCTGAATTCCATGGCCGTCCGATTGGCTTCCACCACGGTTCCGTCGGGCGTGAGAAGTCCGATGAATTGAAAGGTCTGATCAAAGATGGCGCGGCATTTTCGCTCATTTTCCCACAGGGTCTCTTCCATCTGCTTCTGCCGGGTCATATCCGTGGATATGGCACAGACACCAACTATCCGGCCTTGGGTGTCGCACAGGGGAAACTTGGTCGAACGGTAATAGTGGATCCCGTCGTCCTGCGGGACCTCTTCATCGAAATCCACCGGCCGGCCGGCCTCCAGCACCATCCGGTCATGGGAACGGAACATGTCGGCCACATCAGCGGGAAAGACGTCGTTGTCCGTCAACCCGGCAATCGCATGTCGATCGACGTGAAAAACCGTCTCCGTCTGTTTATTGATAAAGAGATATCTGCCCTGAGTGTCCTTCGAGTAGATCACCGTAGGAGCACAGTCCAGCATATCCTGGAGCTGCTTTACGGTCTTCTCCAGGTCCCGCGCACGTCTCCCGTCCTCGATAGGGGAGGATTCCATTTCCGCCAGCCGGCGGCGCAACTCCGTCAATTCACTCAGCAGTTGTTCCCGGGTCATGTCTTCTTCCTGCATGGCCGTCACCTCGTCGATGACCCGTTCGGCATCTTCACATCGGCCCTGGTCATCCCGGTCCCCGTGCTGAAGATGAGCAGGCGGTCGGAAAGGCGGGCGTCTTGACCGGATGGGTCATCTCGCTCGATCAAACCGCCTCACTCGGGGGTGCCCAGGATTCGCACACGACTGACTCCGATTTCTCCATTTTGGTTCACGAACTCCAGGCATGTGTACGGGTCTCGAAAGGCGCTGTCTCGAAGATTCATGATCTCTTCCCCATTCATGAAGACTTCCACCTGGCCGTTATTCGCCTGACGCCACACGAGTTCGTGCCGTTTTCCGATCGCGGTATCGCCTTTCAGCGTGGAACCGTTCACGAGTTCCCGTTGCCCCCTTCGCAGTCGATACAGATCCATCATCCCTTGTTCGCCTGTGCGGACGGCCAATACGTACCCGTAATCGCCGGCCTCTTCCTGGAGCAGGGCCACCTCGAAATGCCCCTCCACGCCCGGCTCATGGTGGACGCTGAAATCCAGTTCGAGAGAAAACGCATGGGTGATTCGCGCGTCCAGGCGAATCCGTGCAGGGCCTTCTCTGGAGACATCCTTCTCCGGTCGAGATCCGCTTTCTCTGGGCTCGTCATCCTTGAAGGCCTGATCCAGCAACTGCCCGAAGATGGCCCTCCCCATATCCTTTGACGACTCTCTAGAGCGTTCCCGGGTGGATTCCGAGCGTCTGGCTTGTGGTTTGGGCTGCACGCTGGAACGCAGCCCCAGGGAGGCATCGACCCAGAACTTCCCGGATATGACCGTCCATGCAGGATCCGCCGTGAAATTACCATCGGAGAATTCATCGAGCAGCAATTCGCTGCGCCAGGGCCAGTCATGTTTGGACACCAGATCCTCCAGGGCCTGTTGAAGCCAACGGTCTGCGGCTCTTTCGTCTCTGGACTTATCGGCCAGGGTGCGCAACTCATCCACCAACCCCTGCAATTCCGGATTCTCCCCGGCCTGGCAGAGCAGAGGGCCGGTCGCGATAAACATCGCCACGACTATCCATGCCTGAAAGCGAAATAGATCTCGTGCCATCACGGGCCTCCTTATACGCTGAATGGTTGAAGACGAAATACATGTATTCTACCAGAAATCCCTGGATCCACAAACGCCTAACCCGCACAGTAACCCGCAGGGGAATGCGCGGAGGAGGGACGTGACCTGACCCTATGGGAATAGAAGGAACGAGGACTCTCCTCACCGCCTCGGCAGCGGGAAGGCATACGCCTGCAAGACCGGCTGAAACCCGGAACCGACCGCAGCGATGGAGATGGTCATGGATGAAGAGGTGTCATGCCGAGGACTTGGGAGAAATGGTGAATCAGGTTTTCGGCCACCTCTTCCACGGGTGGGGAAGAACCGAGGATTCCATGCATGGAGACGGCCTTCCTGTCCGTGAAGCCGCAACCATGAATCAGGGAAAAGTGTTCCATGCAGGGATTCACATTGAGGGCGAACCCGTGCATCGTCACGCCCTTTCGAACGCTCAGGCCGACGGCGCCGATCTTATTGGGGCCGATCCAGACACCCGGGTGCTCCGGATCCCGCCCGGCATGGATGGAGAAGTCTCGAAGCGTGCGGATCACGATCTCTTCGAGTTCGTGGACATACTGCTTGAGATCACCACCCCTTTCTCTGAGATGAATGATGGGATAACCGACCAACTGGCCCGGGCCGTGATAGGTGACATCCCCTCCTCTGTCCGAAAAATAGAAGGATATCCCCATCTGAAGGAGGGTTTGAGCGGGCACCAGAATGTTCTCGAGTCTCCCCCCTTTTCCGAGAGTAATCGTGGGCGGATGCTCCAGAAGGAGGAGCGTGTCCCTCCGCTCTCCAGCGACTCTCTGCCCGTGGATTCTCTGCTGCAAGCGACACGCGGCCGGGTAGTCGATCTCTCCGAGCCTGTGTATCTCGACAGGGTTTCCGGAGGCATTCGGGCCAAGGCCGTAAGGCCTTGCCTGCCCATGGCCGATCCCACTATGGCAGATAGAGGGGGATTCCCAGTGCATCTCTTGCCGCCTCTGCCAGGGATTCACTCAATGTCGGGTGGGGAAACGGCGTCCGGGCCAGGTCCTCCAGTGTCATTTCCTGTTGAAGGGTCAGGACGCCCTGACCCGCCATCTCACAGGCCCCGTTGCCGATCATGTGGATCCCCAGGATCTCGCCGTATCTCTTTTCCGCCACCACCTCCACGAGCCCTTCCATCTCGGCGGTCATCATACCGAAGGTATTCATGGACAGGGGGGCTGAACCGACGATCACCTCGTAGTCCTGGGCCTTGGCCTCTTTTGCCGTAAGACCGACGCACGCCACCTGAGGCCGTGAAAAAACGATTCTCGCGATCGTTCTCTCATCCAGGGTCAGGGAGCCGCCCATGGCGTTCTCCGCAGCCACCAGTCCGGCGGAAGACGCACGGTGGGAGTAGTGTTTTTTCTCAGGACCCGTCAGGTCGCCGATGGCATAAAGTCCCGGGATTCCTGTCTCCATCTTCTCGTTGACAGGGATGGTCTCGGCCCTTCCATCGAGACCTACGGTGTCGATACCCAGGCCTTGAACCGCAGCCGCACGGCGCGTGGTCATGACCAGATCCACGTTCAGGGCCTCTTCATTGTCTTTCGCGGTCATCAACGCCTCGACTCCGGCGCTCTTTTTCTTCAGAATCAGATCCCCTGCGCCACTGATGATGGGGATCCCCTGGTTTTGAAGGACCCTGGCGAGACGGGAGCGGATCGTCTTGCTCTCGTTCTGAAGGAGAGACTCTTCCGGTATCACCAGCCACACCCGGGAGCCGAAGCGATGCAGGTACTGAGCGATCTCGATGCTCCAGGGCCCCCCTCCGTACACGAGACACCTTCGGGGCAGCTCGGTTGCGTTGAGGAGATACCCGCTGTCCACCACCTGGGGGAGATCGCCGCCTTCGAACTCCGGCTTCAGCCACCTCGCACCCGCGGCGAGGATAATCGCCCCTGCGCGAAGCGTCTTTCCGTTGACCTCGACCCTTCCCGCACCGCCGAGCCTTCCCCTCCCCGTGACGAGTGTGATCTTTCGCTTGTTGAGAAGGGTCTTGACGCCCTGGCGCATGAAATGGATCAGGTCATTTTGTCTGTTCAGCAGGGTCGGGACATCCAGCACCACATCCGAACAAACGATCCCCATCTCCTTGGCCAGGCCCATGTCCCCTAGAAAACGGGACGCCACCATCATGTGCCCGAAGGGCACGCACCCGCTGTTCATGCACAGGCCGCCCAGGTGGCTCTCTTCCACCACAGCCACCTTGCCGCCCCGTTGTGCGGCGCGGATGGCGGCGGCCACTCCGCCGGCACCTCCACCGACAACGATCACATCATAGTTGTCATCCATACGGTCCGGACTCCCTGTCTCAGAGGAGAAGCAGCGAAGGGTTCTCCAGAAACCCTCGAATGGTCCTCAGGAATTGTTCTCCGCCAAAACCATTGATGACCCGATGGTCAAAGGTCAGACTGAACGGCATGATGGGACGGATAACGATCTGGCCGTCTCTCACCACCGGCCGGTCTTCTATGGCCCCGACCGCCAGGATCGCGGCCTCCGGTTCATTGAGAATGGGCGTCTGAAACCGGCTTTCGCTCTGTCTCCCCACGGTAGAGAGGGTGAAGGTCCCGCCCGTCACCTCGTCGGGCACGAGTTTCTTCTCCTGTGCTTTCCTGCCGAGAATCCTCACCTCCTTCGATATTTCCGTCAGGCTCTTTTGATCGGCGTTCTTCACCACCGGGACGATCAGGCCCTCCTCGCCCATGGCAAAAGCGACACCCACATGGATGTCCTCCCAGACCTTGATCTCGTTATCCAGGAGACTGCAATTGATCGAGGGGTGGAGCTTGAGCGCCCTCGAGAGGACAAAGACCATGATGTCCACGTAACTGATTCGCGTGTCCTGCACCTCTTCCTGTTTCAGCAGATCTTCCCTCAAGAGGACGATCCTGGACACGTCCCACTCACCCAGGACCGTCATCTGCGCCGAGGTGGAAAGGCTTCTGTACATGTGCTCGGCAATGGCCTGCCGAATGCCCTTCAAGGGCTCCACACGTCGAATTCGTCTCCCGTGGTAGGCCGTGACCGAAGGCGTCTCCACCTGTTTTTCACCCTTTGCCCGAATCGCCGCCTCCACATCCTTTCTGCTGATCCTGCCGCCCGGGCCTGACCCTCGAATCCGTGTGACGTCCAGCATGTGCTCTTCCGCCATCTTGCGGGCAACAGGAGTGATGAGAACTCCTCTCTTGCCTCGATCCGGCCCCACTCCAGCCGCGCTCTCGCCGGATGCTTCGGTGCGAACCTCTCCCCCGGTGGCCGCCGGCCCGCCCGAAGCCCTGCCGGATTCGCTCTGCAATGCCTCCAGTTCTTCCCGGGTTTCGGCAATGGCGCCCACCACATCACCTACCAGGGCCTTATGGCCTGCCTCGAGAAGGATATGGAGAAAACCGGATATCCCGGCCTCCACTTCCCACTGCGTCTTTTCCGTCTCGATCTGGAGAACCGCGCTCCCCTGCTCCACCCAGTCCCCTTCCCCGGCTCTCCACTCCACGAGCCGGAATTCCGTCACGTTCACTCCTGCCCTGGGAATTTCAAGTTGCACGATCATGATGATTCCTTTCCCTACCCGAGTGTCTTTCGAACCGCTGAGACAATGTCTTCAACCTGAGGAAAGTGGGCCTTTTCAAGGGGCGCGGAGAAGGGCACAGCCGTGTTCAGGGCCGCCACTCTCGTGATCGGGGCATCCAGGAGGTCGAAGTATGTTTCAGAGACCACGGCCGCGATCTCGGAGCCGATGCCTCCGCGTTTTCGGCCGTCCTCCACGATCACCAGACGATTGGTCTTTTCCAGGGAACGGGCCATCAAGTCTTCATCCAAAGGAATGAGGGTCCTGAGATCCAGGACCTCCACGCTGATCCCTTCCTTTTCCAGCACATCCGCGGCGTCGAGACAACGATGGAGCATGTTCCCGAAGGACGCCAGGGTCGCGTCCGTGCCGGGCCTCGTCACGACGCCCTTGCCGATGGGGACCAGGTGCTCCCCTTCGGGCACCTCGCCGCTCATGGCCAGGAGCTGCCTGGAGTGGAAAATCACCACGGGATCATCGTCCCGAATGGCCGAGGCAAGCAGCCCCTTGGCATCCCCGGGGTTGGAGGGGGCCACCAGTTTGATCCCCGGCACGTTCATGAAGCTCGCCAGGGTGGACTGGGAATGGGCATAGGCGCCGTGTCCCCGCGGACCGGCAAAGGTCTGCACCACCAGGGGGATCTTGAAGCCTCCATTGGACACATACCCCCACATTCCCGCGGTATTGGTGATGGCCTCCATGGCGAGATACGCGTACTCCGAGAAGAGCAGCTCCACCACGGGCCTCAGACCGGTCATGGCCGCCCCGATGCCGGCCGTGGTGAAAGACGCCTCACAGACCGGCGTGCCGATGATCCTCTGCGGGCCGAACTCGTCATACAGGCCCCGGGTCGTCCCCCAGATGCTGGGTTTCACGTCCAGGCCCATCACCACCACGCTCTCATCCCGAAGCATTTCCAGGCGAAAGGCCTCGACAACCGCTTCCGTGTAGAATTTTTCCGCCATCGTTGATCCTCCTCAAGCCGCCACTGCGTGGTTCATCACGGTGGCTGAATCCGGCAGACCGCTCTGGTCCAGGGCCTCTACGGCCTCGCGCAGGAGCTTGTGACATGTTTCCGCCATGTTTTCCAGGTCCTCTTCAGAGGCCCATCCCCTCTCCATCAGGGCCCTGGCGGCCCGCGGTACGGGGTCCTTCTTCAACGCCTCACGGTGTTCTTCGGGGTCCCTGTAGATGCACTGGTCCGCATAGTGGTGGGGTGCGATACGATAGGTCTTGAACTCGATGAAGTAGGGGCCCTTGCCGTCCCTGGCGTGGGCAACGGCCTCCTTCACGGCCCTGCCCACGGCAAACATGTCGTTGCCGTCCTCCACGATCTTCCAGGCCATGCCGTAGCCTTCGGCGCGAGGGGCCACATCCGCGGTGCAGGTGGATTCCCGGTAGGGGTGGTACTCCACGAACTGGTTCGTGCAGCAGCAGAAGATGACCGGCACGTTGTAGAGCACGGCCATGTTCAGGGCCGGATGGAAATCGGTCTGCTCCGCAGCCCCTTCACCGAAATAGTCCACCACCACGCTGTCCCGCTTCTGGTTGCGGATGGTGATTCCCGCCCCCACGGCCAGAGAAAAGTCCGTACCCAGTCCCCCCAGGAGGGGCAGGATGTTCAACCGGGGGTTGTGCAGGTGGAGCCCGGCACGCCCACCGGAAATGGAATCCACCCTCCCCCCGTATTCGAGGAAGATGTCCTTCACGGCCATTCCCTTGCCCACCACCTCGGCCACGCCCCGGTGGGTGCCGATCAGGTAATCGTCTTTTCTCAGGAGGAAGGAGACCCCGCACCCCACCGCCTCCTGGCCGGTCCCCAGGTGGGTGTAAACGGGGAGCACCTGTTTCTGGAAGAGTTCTTCGTGCTTGTTCTCCGTGTGCCTCGTAAGGATCATCTTGAAATAGAGGTCCAGGGCCTCATCCTTTGTCAGATCGAATCGACTCTCAGCCATTCTTTCCTCCCGCTTGCATGAAACACCGGCATGGAGTTCTCGCGGGGTTTCATGATGAAGTCATTGATCAGCCCCGTCACGCCTGGATCCGGATGGGTGAACAGGCATCCCTACAAAAGGGTCGGCTGCAGGAATTTGTGCTTCCACTCCGGATCGAGGGTCGGTTTCCATTCCATCCCTTTGCACTCCCGAATGGTCACTTCCACCGTGGCCAACACGGGCGCTGAATCCGGAATCAGATTGCCGCACCGCATGTTTCCGTCCTTGTCCATGATCAGGCCGTGGAAGTGCATGTTCACCTCCCCCGACTCGTCCGTCCCGAAATGCCCGTACCCGATCCCCAGTTCCACCGGCCCCTCCATCTCGTGGAACACCGCCACATCCATGGGGTTGTCGCCGAACTCCATGGAGCCGGCCCAAACCACCTTGGCCGCCCGGAGGGAACCGATGGCGGTGACGGCCCCGGATCGAATCTTCTCTTTTTTGACCAGTGCCAGAATGCCCTGCACCACGTCCTGCCCGGGCAGAAGCCTTGCGGCCAGCACCCGGCCGTTTTGACCCGCGGCGGCAACCGATTTCACATCAGCCATTTTCGTTTCCTTTCCTCATGAGGTACTCGTTCACTTGACGTGCACTCGTCTCGGTGCGACGTTTCAGATCGTCTCTGTAATCGGAGGCAATCCCCAGGAGCTGTCCGCCTTCCACGTCCAGGACCGCACCGGTCATCATCGCGGAGCGATTGCTCGACAGAAAGAGAGCGGCCTCGGCAATATCCTCAGGGGTGATCCAGCGGCCCAGGGGGATCTGGTCGGCGATATGGGCCCGAAACTCCTTCGTGGTTTTCGATTCCACCAGGGGGGTCATGGTCGCCCCTGGGCAGATGGCGTTCACGTTGATCCCAAAGGAGGCCACCTCAAAGGCCAGGTGACGGGTGAGGCCCACCAGCCCGTATTTGGCGGTGGTATAATCCGCCCCTCCCAGTTTGCTCATACGTCGGGCGGCGAGTGAGGCGATGTTGACGACCTTGCCCCCGCCTCGTTGAATCATCTCCGGTATGACGGCCCGACAGCAGTAGAAGGGGCCGTTCAGGTTCACCGCCATGACCCGCTCCCACTCCTCCGGAGGCATGTCTTTGACCAGAATCGATGTACCGCCGATCCCTGCATTGTTCACCAGGATGTCAATGCGGCCGAATCGCTCCACCGCTGCGGCCGCCAGGGCGTCCACATCTTCTCTTTCAGAGACGTCCGCCTGAACGGACAGGGCCTGGCCCCCGAAACCCTCGACCTCCCCGGCCGTCCGTGCCGCATCCTCCCCACGGAGGTCATTCACCACCACCCCTGCCCCTTCCCGGGCAAGACGCAAGGCAATGGCCCGTCCGATTCCTGCGCCCGCTCCGGTGACCAGGGCAGCCTTGCCGAGCAGTTCCATCCCTCATTCCCTCCCCTGCATCATACGCTGTCTCCGCACTCCGCCGTCCGCTCCGTTCGGAGTCGTCTATCTCCCATCCGGGCTATCCCATGAGCATGCGCGGCAGCCAGAGGGACAACCCCGGGACAAATGTGACGCAGGCGAGCGCGAGAAGGAGTGCGATCAGAAACGGCGGCGTTTCGCGCACCACTGCATGAAGATCTTCACCGGCGATCGCAGTCGCGAGGTAGAGCACGAAGCCGATGGGCGGCGTAAACAAAGCGATCATCAGATTCATGACGATGATGACCCCGAAATGGATCGGATCGATCCCCAGGGCCTTGATGAGGGGCATCAAGATGGGGACGACGACGATCAAGGCCGTCATGGGCTCCAATACGCATCCCCAGATCAGGAAAAACACGTTCAATATAATTAAAATGACCCAGGGCGAGGTGCTGATGGACGTGAAAAACTGGAGCAAGATGTCGCCTGCACGCATTTCCGCAATCAGGTAACTGAAGATGCCCGCACCGGCGATGATCGCCATAATGTATGCAGAAGACAGCATGGATCGAGTAAAAATACGGGCAAAATTTTTGAATTTCAATTCCTTATAAACAACTACTCCGATAATAACAGCATAAGTCACGGCTAGAATACCCGCTTCTGTTGGGGTTACTATTCCGCTTACAATACCTATAATAATAATAAAAGGCATACAAAGGGCAAAACCAGCATCGACCATGCTTCTGAGCATGCGCTTTACCGTGGCCCTCGGTCTGGCCGGGAAATTCCTTTTCCTGCTGATGAGCCAGGAGGCCAGGAGCAGATACCCCCCCACCAGAATGCCGGGGACAGCCCCTGCCAGAAAAAGCATCCCGATGGACTGCTCGGTGAGCATGCCGTAGATCACCAGGGGAATGGACGGTGGAATGATCGGACCGATCACACTGCTTGCGGCCGTCACTGCAGCGGCATAGGATGCAGGATAGCCTTCCTCTTTCATGGCGGGGATGAGGACGCTCCCCACGGCGGACGTATCCGCCACAGCCGATCCCGACACGCCGCTGAAGACCATGGAAACGAGGATATTCACATGACTCAGCCCTCCCCGAATGTGACCCACCACGTCGGTTGAAAAGACGACCAGTCGTTTGGTGATGCCGCCTGCATTCATGAGGTCGCCGGCGAGAATAAAAAAGGGGACGCAGAGGTAGGAAAAGTTGTTGAGCGTCTCCACCATCTGGGCGGGAATCGTGGTCAAGGCATCGACCCCCATAAAAAGGAGGCAGTAGACGACCGAAGCCAGGCCCATGCCGATGAACACAGGCACACCAAAAAATGTGAAGGCCAGAAAAATCGACACCAGGAAAGCCAATGGCCAAATGCTCATTCAGCCCTCCCTGACCTGCTTGACGATTTTTGAAACCAGCACGAATATCGTTATAAAACTACCTACGGTTGCAGCATAATATCTAAAATTAACCGGTAAAGGGACCGATAAAAGAGACATTCCCTCGAATGCCTCAACAACAGGAAATGATAAAATAAAAATAAGAGTAAAAAAACTCAGGGATAAAAAGAGGTAAACCCAGATCAGACGAAACCCCCTGATCGTGGAGTCCGGTTTGAACAGGAACGTCACACTGAGGTGCTCCACTCGATCGATGCCGACGGGAATGCTCAGCCACACGGCCCAGATCAAGATCAGAATCACCAATTCGTGTGACCAGGGGAGGGAAAATCCGAGCACATATCTGCAGAAGACCTGCGCTGCGGTTACTGCTGACATGATCAGCAGCAGTATCCCCAGGAGCCCTTCCAACAGCAGGATGAGCAGATCCTTGATCCGTTCCATTTTCCCTCCCCAGGCCGTTGATGGTTAATCCATGGCCCTGATCTTTTCGTAGAGCCCGGCAGGCCAGGCCTCTCCATCCAGTTTCTCTCGGATGATTTCGGCTGCCGTCCGCTTGAAGGCCTCAATGTCGGGCTCCAGAATGACCATCCCCTTTTCCTGGACCCCTTTGATCGACATGGCTACGACTTCGTCGTTTTTCTTGCTGGCCCATTCGTCGGTCGGGGCCACGGCATCCAGCAATGCCTTTTGTTCCGCGTCACTCAGTTTGTTCCAGGTGGACCGGGAGACGAGAACCATCAGGCCCGATCGAACGTAGTCGATGGGGCTCACATATTTCTGCACCTCATAATATTTGGAGCCGTAAATGGCATCGAAACCGTTGTCCTGACCTTCGACCACACCCTGCTTCATGGCCATGTACATCTCGCTTGCCGAAAGGGGGGTGGGTGTCGCTCCCCAGCCCTCCATGACAACGCTGATCGCCTTGATCATAGGCACCCGCAACTTCAGCCCCTTCATGTCTTCGGGCTTGATCACCTGCCGTTTGCTGGTCGTCAGACATCGGGGAGAACGGTCCGAGACCCAGCCGACATATTTGATCCCGGCCTCCTTCTCGGTCTCGGCAAGCATGGATTTGAACAGGTCGGACGCATAAAATTTTCGTATGTGGGCCTGGGAGTTGAAGACATACGGCGCAAAGAGCACATTGAAATGGCCCCCACCCTTGGGCAAACACAGTGTCCCCGAGTCGCACAGCATCATATCCAGCCTGCCCATCTTCATTTCAGCAAAGTTCTGGGGCAGGGGTCCGAGTTGTCCGTCCCCGAATGACTGGATCTGGATATCGGGGTTTCTCGAAGCCACTTCCTTTGCATAGAATTCGGCGACGGGACCCCAGACCGGGGTTGGAGCCACAAAGGCCATCTTGAGTGTTTTCGGTGTTTCCGCGAATCCGGCCCCTGCCCCTGCAATCACCAGGAGCAACGCTGTCACAACCATCCATACGAAAGATCTTCTTGAATTCATCCTGCCGCCTCCTTTACCAACGGGTTCACATGGGCACCTCAAACCTGACTCCAGCCTACCTTCTCAGCATATCTGCATTGCGCTCAACACCACCGGAAGGCATTCTCCGGGCAACCCTCATCACCGGCCTCCCAAAAACCATTTTCTCCGCTGCTGGAAAGGCCTCAATCACTTGGAATTACTGTTCGATGTAATTCAGTTTGGGGCTTTTTCCGGCTCCATCATCATTCGAACACCACGGCGCCCTTGATAAAATTCTCAGGCGGGTTTTCGGTTTCCTCAAAGGCATGCGGGAGTTCCTCAAGGGAGTAGGTGACGTTGTTGATCTTCTCCACGGCATATTTTTGAGAGTTGAGGATTTGCATGGCATCGGGATAATTCCCGGCCTGAGCGTGGTCGCAGAAAATGGTGACTCCCTTGACCACCAGGGAGTCGAAATGGATAGGCGTCGTCTTCCCGCCGCTCAGGCCGATGGATACGACCCGGCCTTTCATTCTGACCAGATCGAGGGCGGTCTGAATGGCGGCAGGGACACCGGATGTCTCCACCACCACATCGGGCGGACCGCCGAAAAATCTCGGCACCGCTTCGAGAGGGTTGTCTTCCTCGATATTGACGGCGTAATCCACCCCGTATTCCCTGGCCAGTTCAAAGCGGTCGCGGTCTCTGCCAAGACCCAGAATACAAATCGGCCCGACGCCGCACTCCCGGGCGGCCAGCAAGGTTGCCAACCCCTGAGACCCTGCCCCACTGATAACAAGGCTCTCACCGAAGGTCATCCGGGCCAGGGTCTTGACCCAGCGAACGCCGTTGCCGATGACTGAACTCAACGAGGCCGCCCGGTACGGCACGCCATCGGCCAGTTTGTAAACCAGGGAACCGGGGAGGAGATACATGTATTCCCCGTAGCCGCCGAATAGATGCGGCGGCTGGTCGGCCGGCATGGTGACGCCATAGGCCCTGAGAGGACGACACTTGTGGTAATCATACTGGGTCCTGCACCACCGGCAATGCCCGCAGGGAATGGTCGGCTCAATGGTAATCCGGTCTCCCTCATTCAACCCATACCAGGTTGCCGCCTCGGACCCGATCTCGGCCACCGTCCCCGCGACCTCATGCCCCATGATGATCGGATAGAACCTGAACGGTGTATGACCATGGAAAATCTTGGGGTCCGATGCACAGACCGAGGTCACTTCATTCTTGATCAGGACCTGATCCGAGGCCGGATGAACCACCTCAAACTCCATCATCTCCAGGTTCCCCGGCTTTGTCAGGACCATGGCTTTAGCCTTCATGGCGGACACCTCCCTTGCCGGTTGAGCTTTTCGGCGCAGTCTTTCCTGCTGCAGGCGTTGTATCCCGGTCTTTCATCCCAAATGTTCCCGTCCGTGTTCCGGGAATGAAATGGACATTCAAGGTTTTGGCCGGTTTCGCGCTCAGGCTGACGGCTTTGTGCGGAACCCTGCCGATCCAGTATGCGGCATCCCCCCGTTCCAGGACGAACCGCTTGGATCCGATGATCATTTCAATCCTCCCCTCGAGCACATACATGAACTCCTGCCCTTCATGGGTTGCAGACTCGACGTTGTGCTCTTCTTCCTTGGGCTTCAGGGAGACGATCACGGGTTCCATGAAGAGATTCTCCATGTTCTCGATCAGGAGTTCGATGTCGTACCCGCGCTCGGATGGCAGGATTTTGCGCCTTCCCTTGCGGGAAATCTCAAACTGGTTCTTCTCCTCATCCCTGAAAAAAAAGCCGATATCCACTTTCAGGGACCGGGCTATGAGTTCGAGGGTGGCAATGGACGGTCTGACGAGGCCGTTTTCGATTCGGGAGATCAGGGTGGGTGATAATTGGGTGGCTTCGGCCAGGTCCTTCTGAACCAAGCCGGATTCCGTACGGAGCGCCTTCAGATTGCTCCCTATCCGTGCTGCCAGGGCATCCCGGTCTTCCATAGAGGGCCCTCCTGGGTTGCAGGGTTACTATTTGTAAACCGAAATTACCGTAACGCATTTCGACGCGTCAAGGGAAAAATCGCGTATGACGCATTTTATTTTACAAATACGCAATTCGAGGCAGGGGACAGGAGAGTTGGAGCGGGACGGGGCTTGATGGTGGTGCAGGAGTGAATGTCCGGCAACCCCTCTGCTTCAAGCCGGATACTCCGTGCATGTTTCCGTACGTATGGCAACGAACAACACAGCCGGAATCTGACCTTTATTTTCTTCGTGCCCTTCGTGTTCTTCGTGGTGAATCACTCGATTTTTTGCCACGAAGGACACGAAGAGCGTGGAAGGAAAACACGTCGTCGTTCCGGTGAAACCGCACCCGCAGGTTCAGGAAGGCCGGTTCTCATAGAACTCCGCCGCATGGTAGGAACTCCTCACAAAGGGACCGCTCGCCACCTGCGTAAACCCCATGGCCAGGGCCAGTTCACGCCACGCATCGAACTCCTCGGGAGGCACGAAACGGTCCACCGGCAGGTGCTTGGACGACGGCTGAAGATACTGCCCCAAGGTCAGCATGCGGCAACCGGCATCGAGAAGATCGTTCAGTGCAACACGCACCTCGGCCGGGCGTTCTCCCAGCCCCAGCATCATCCCGGATTTCACCGGAAGGGCCGGGGCCCTCTCCCGCACCCGGGCCAGGAGTTTGAGGGATCGGCCGTACTCGGCCTGCGGTCTGGCGGTTGGATAGAGCCTCTCCACGGTCTCCAGGTTGTGGTTGAGGACGTCCGGCCGGGCCGTGATTACGGTCACGAGATCCCTTTCCCTTCCCTGGAAATCCGGGATCAGGACCTCGACCAACGCCCCGTTCACGCCCTTCCGGACGGCGTGGATCGTGTCCGCGAACCATCGGGCCCCGCCATCGGGAAGATCGTCCCTCGTGACCGAGGTCACTACCACGTAGCGGAGATCCATGGCCCGGGCGGCGTCGGCGATGCGGGAGGGTTCCATGGGGTCGATCGGCCCGGGCACGCCGTGTGAGATGGCGCAGAAACGGCAGTTCCGGGTGCAGGTGTCCCCCAGGATCAGGAACGTGGCCGTGCGCCGGGAAAAACACTCGCAGAGATTCGGGCATTGGGCCTCCTCACACACCGTATGAAGACGCGCCCCTTTGAGGACGCTCTCCACTTCCTCCAACTCGGGGGCCGACGGCAGCCTGCGACACAGCCACGGGGGCTTTGGAACGAGGGGGGCCTGCTTCTTGAGTCCATCCATCCGGTACATCTCCTTCAGCCCGGGGATCCCTTCCCTTTCAAGTCAAGCTCATGAAGAAAATCGACAATGACCGCGGCAAACGGCTCGGGCATTTGCTCGGGTAACGGAACCATCCCCCCCTGAATGACCACCGTTCTGCCGCCACGGATCACCCGGGCCAACGGTTCGAGGTGGGGCAGGGCAAAGGGATCGTCGCCGGCACCGATCAGCAAGGTCGGGGCCTGGATCAGGGGCGCTCGAACTTCCATCACATACCGCCCAACGGCACGGTGCCCCGCTTCCACCCGGTCCCGCACCTTCAAGGCGTCCAGGACAAAGCGCGCCAGGAGATCGGGCCGGTCCTTGGGATAAAACGGCATGCGCTTTTGCCACAACCGGGCCAGGTGGCTTCCGTCCGGTGTCTCCTCCACCTCGTCAATGGGCGGCCGGGTCTTCCGCTCTTCACGGGCCTCGGCATCCACATAGGGAGTGGAGGAAAGGACCAGGGCCGAGATCCGTTCCGGGTGAGCGGCAGCCACTTCCACGGCAACCACCCCGCCAGTATGATGACCTACGAGAACCGTACGATCGATAGCCAGGGCATCCAACAAATCGATCACACCCTGGGCATACATTTCTATGGTCGGGGTTGCGTTCAATCGATAGGAATTTCCGAAATCAACCATGTCCATCGCAATCGGTTGGTATTCATTCGCCAGGTGGGGCATCACATCCAGATATTCATTGGCCGATCGAGGTGTTTGATGCAGTAAAACAACCGGGTATCCATTCCCTGCCGCGGCGTAATGAATGCTTCCCTTGGGGGTCCTCGCATAGTTGAATTCAACATTCGATGCGGAAGTCACCATGAATTCACCTCCCTGTTTTTGCAGTCGTAGATGGAATATCACGACTCCACCCGTGGAAGGATGGGCCTTTGTGGGGCTGTCGCCCGGGAACCCCGGGCCCGCCGTCCTACCCCGTCCGGCGCAGGCGGGGCGGCAGGATGACCACCTTGCGCAGTCCCTCTTTCAACGATATGGCCTCCTCCGGGCAGAAGCGGGCGCAGATGCCGCAGCCGAAGCAGGACTCCTCATCCCGCTGAGCGATGCCCTCATCGTTGATCTCGATGGCGTCCATGGGGCAGCGGTCCACACAGGTTCCGCACCCGGAGCAGAGATCCGGATCGATGACAGAGAGATAGTAGGTGGAATTGATCAGCGGGAATGCCCCTTCCCGCCAGAGGTTCAAGGTGTCGCAGCAGTCCTTGCAGCAATTACAGATGCTGGTCTCCGGGCGCGTCTCATTGGAGCCGGGATGAAAGGCCTTGTGCACCAGCCCGGCCGCTTCCGCTTCCCTCATGATCCTGAGCGCCTCTTCCTTACCGACCATTCGACTGAACCCCTGGGCCACGGTGTGACGGGCGGATTTGCCGAACGTGAAACAATTCTCCACGGGCGCGTTCAGGTCGCATGGGTCCCCCAGAAGCGTTCGCCGCTGACGGCAGAAACAGTGACCCACCGCAATCTCATCAAACTTGCGAATAATATCCTCCACGGATTGGCTCGGGAGAACAAACTCATCGGGCACCTCCACCGTGCGGCCCAGGGGAATGATCCGGATGGCCTTCCCCTCCTCGGTGACACGGGAGGGCACGGTCCGATCCACGGGCGGAGCGGACTTGAATATGGGGATCATATGGTCATAGTCAGCCTGCACCTGGTCCCGAACCTGCTCCATCAGATGCTGGAACAACCGGGCCAGTTCACGTTCCCGGTCATCCCCACGGAGCTTTCCCATGAACTTGTATTCCAGCACCCCCACCAGCATCAACGGGAGTATTCGATACACCATGGTGCCGGCGGAATTCGGCTGGTTGAAAATCAACCCCTTTTTGGCCAGGCCCGAGGCCACTCGTTCGATCTTTTCCGGAGAGAACCCGCTGGATACCACCAGTTCCTCCAGGGTCTGAGAGGCCTTGTGTTGAAATGCAGAAATCAGATCCAGATCATCTTCCGCCTCTCCCACCACGTTTTCAATAATGGCCGTGGTCGTGTCGTTGACCGGAAGGGGAAACATCCCCTGGTTGCAGATCACCCCGGCGGCCTGTCGATATTTTTCCGCCCATGAAGGTCCCATCATGTCGCTCCCCTTTCTCCTTCCCGATCACAATCGTTCTCATCCGTTCCCTGCGGTCTTGCTCGCCTCTGCGAGAAACCCTTTTCGGGCCTCTGTTTTTACATGCCCTGCTCCCTCCCGTGCCGGCCGTCCGGTTCTCCTGGCTTCACAGGCCGTTCACGGACCGGTAGGCCTCGACAAAGTCCTGAAGGCAAAGATCCACGCCCTTTCGAATGTCGTCGATGTACCCGCTCTTTCCCAGGATCGTCCGGCTCCAGGTGGTGACAAAGACGGGATCCGCGTCGGGGGTGACGGCCAGTTTCGCCTTCTGCTTCAGTTCGATGCTGATGTTGAAGATGTAGACCCGCTCGTCTACGAACTCCCGCCGCATCACGTGGGCGTAGAGGTAGAGCCAGGGACTGCCCGGCGTCTCGTGCCACTCCTCTTCGGAAAGCAGTGGGATCCCTCCGGATTCGAGGCGCTCCCAAGCGGTCTGATGAATCTCGTTCCGGGTGAGGCCGTCCTCCTCGATTTCCAGCCGAAGGTCCTCCACCATGAGATACACACCGGCGAGACCCTTCAGAGTCGCCCGGGTCGCGACGTTGTCCAGGGCCAGACACGGGGATGTGAATCCCCACACGACCATGGCCGCCATGAGACCGACGGTGAATCCCATGAAGCGCCGCACTCCCGTGTTCCGGACCCTCATAATTCGTCGTTTTCCAGCACGGGCCCTTAGAGGCGCCTTCTTTTCCTTGACGGACATCCGTTGCCGCCCCATACTCGGGGCCTTGAATGGCAGGTTTCCCATGAGATCCCTTCGTTTCATCCGCATCTGGCTCGCAGCGGGTTGGGCCCTGGTGGGCCTGGTGGTGGTCCTGTCACTGATCCCGTCCCCGCCCAAGCCCCTCTCCTTTTACGGGGCGGACAAGGTCTCGCACCTGGCCGTCTATTCCGTGCTCATGATCTGGTTCGGTTCGATCTACCTGCCGGGCCGTGCCCATGTCCGTTTCGCCGCAGGGTTCGTGCTCCTGGGGGTCGTCCTCGAACTGGCCCAGGGGTTCACAGGCTTCCGCAGCGCCCAGGGACTCGACGCGCTGGCCAATGCCACGGGCGTCGGCGTGGGATGGTGCCTTGCCCGCACCCGACTGGCCCATGTCTTCACGATACTGGAATCACGCCTGCCCGGGGCGACCACCGGGAAAGCGCCCAACGGCCCGTGAACAGCCGTGATTCGTGGCCCGTGTCCGCGGTCTGTGACGGAAGGATGCGTCCGGTCACGGCAGCTTCCGAATCCTCTCGATGATCGCCGTGGTGGAAAATCCCGGCACCACCCCGATCCGTCGCACCTCGCCGCCGGCCGCCCGGACCACGTCCGCGCCCACGATCGCATCCTCCTCCCAGTCGGCCCCCTTGACCAGGATGTCCGGGACCAGGGCCTGAATGACCCGCAACGGATCCGCCTCGTCAAACAGCACCACGGCGTCCACAAAGTCCAGGGCGGCCAGGACCTCGGCCCGTGCGTCTTCCGGCATGATCGGACGCGACGGACCCTTGATGGCCCGGACCGACCGGTCGCTGTTGACCGCCACGACCAGGCAGTCCCCCATGGCCCTTGCCGCGCACAGGTAGCGCGTGTGTCCGGGGTGAAGGAGGTCAAAACAGCCGTTCGTGAAGACCACGCGCCGTCCCGAGGCGCGAAGACGTTCCACTTCGCCCTGAAGGGTCTCCAGGGGTCGAATCTTGGCTCGATAGTGTTCCATGCACCCTCCCCTTCGGGAGATCCTTTGGACGCCCTGCGCGGCGGCACGGCGTCGGTGAATCAACCCGCAGGCAAACCCTGTTCAGGCCTGAATCGTTCTGTCCGCGGCCCGGGCCAGCACGAGGCAGAACACTCTGCCGGCCCCCGCCCGCACCAGGGCCTTGCTGCACGCGTTCAACGTGCTCCCCGTGGTGGCCACGTCATCCACAAGCACTACGTTCCGTGGCATGGGCCCGGCTGTCTCTTTCACCCCGAAGGCCGCCCGGACGTTCTTGCGCCGCTCGTCCCGGGTGAGCGCGGCCTGCGGGGGCGTGTTCGTCGATCTCTCCAGGGTCCGGTAGTCCAGGCGCCATCCCTGAAGTTCCGCCACATGCCCGGCCAGAAGCAGGCTCTGGTTGAAGCCGCGTTCCCGCAAGCGCTTCGGATGAAGCGGCACGGGCATGACCACGGCCTTCAGATCCAGGGGAAGGGTCCGGCTTGCCAGGGCCGCCAGCGGCGGCCCCAGGATTCGAGCCAGGTGGGCCCGGCCTCCGTACTTGAAGCGATGAATGGCATCAAGGGCCGCGCCCTCATAGAGGTAGGCGGCCCGGGCCGTTTCATAGGCCGGAGGCCTTCGCAGGCAGGCCTCGCAGAGACGGTCCTCACTGTGGCCGATGTCCGGCAGGGGCAGGCCGCAGGTCCGGCAAAAAGGCGGCTCCGCCTTCCGAAACGAGGCCCGGCACTCTTCGCACAATCCGGGCTCCTTCCCCCGTGGCAGAAACCGGTCGCAGACAGGACAGCGGGGCGGGTAAATCAGGTCAATCCACCGTCGAAGCTCCTGCATCCCTTCCCTGCCTGATAAACTCTTCATGAGGGCATTCCGGGTTGATGCCTGGACAGGCGTCCATAGCCTCTCTCCAGGCCTGCGGGTCCTTGAGCAGCGCCGGGTAGAACGGCCAGAGGGAACACCTCCGCGGCTTGACCGGATGGATGCCGCACCCGCGGCCCTTTCGGAAAAAAAGGCAGGCCCCGTCCGCCCCGGCCCGAATGGAGAGGCTTCCGTTGCGTTCCTCGCAGCAGCGGGAACGAAAGGAGGACGGCGTCATGCCCAGGAACGCGGCAATACGGTCGCACTCGTCTCCACCCACGGTGATTCCCCCTTCACCGTGGCAGCATTGCCCGCACATTCGGCAGACAAAGGCCCGGATACGGGCTTCACCGGCTGCTCTTTCCGATGGATCCTCCGACAGGGGCCCTTGACCCCGTCGATCCGGTTCATGTCTTGTCACGGCTCTCAAGCAGGTTCTCCAGGTTCCAGTCCACGCGCAGCCTCACGCGGCGGTCTTCTCCCTTTCTGCGATACACCAGATGCCCGTGCTCCAAGCCGAAGAGAAACAGGTCCCGGGTCACGGCCACGTCGTCCCGGCAGTATGCCGTAAGGCGTTCCATGTCGCCCTTTCGAAACCACTCCACGGCCTGGACCCCCTCCCCGCTCTTACCGCGGCCCAGTGTCTCCCGGGCCAGGTGATCCAGACCCAGCCGGAACCCCAACCGTCGGTGCACGTCTTCCAGCATATCAAAAGACTTCAGCGCACTCAAATCCCTGGCCGAATAGGCGCTCAAAACGCCATAGTCAAACCGCTTCACGTTGAACCCCACCACGAGATCGGCCCGGAAAAGGAGGTCGAGCAGGTCGTCCACCCGATCCTCGGTGAAATCCAGAAACTCCTTCCGCCGGCTGTCCCAGACCACGGCCACAGAAACGCGCATGAGGTGGGTGTTGTGCCACCCCCCCACTTCGGCGGCAAGCATTCGAGTCTCCAGATCGAAATAGACCACCAGCGGACCGTCGAGAGCGTCATCCGTGGGCGGCCCCTCTTGCTGGGGAGACGGCCCATCATCGCCCTCCGTTTCCACCGGCTCTTCGAGAGGCACCCGCCCAAGCAGGCATTCCAGGACCATGACTGAAGCGGCCTTGTCCAGGGGCTTGTTCCCGGACCCGCACTTGGGTGAGTGAATGCACGAGGGACAGCCGTCCTCACATTCACACTCCCGCACCAGGTCAAGAGTACGCTCCAGGAGATCGGACACCACCTCGAATCCCCGCTGTGCCAGGCCGACGCCTCCAGGATGGCCGTCGTAAATAAAGATCGCCCCCTTGCCCAAGTCCGGGTGATGGGGATAACAGATCCCACCGATGTCGTTTCGATCACAGAGTGCAAAAAGGGGAAAGATGCCGATGGCCGCATGCTCGATGGCGTGAATGCCCCCCATGAAATGGAGACCCCTGTCTTCCACCATGCGGCGGATCACCGGCTCGATCTCGATCCAGAACCCCACGGTCTCGAAGGTCCGGGAGGGGAGATCCAGGTCCACGACCCCCAGGAGTTCCTGCCCCGGCAGGGCCCGTTTCTCGTAGCCCGTCACCTGTTCGGTCACCCGCAGGCGTCCTTCCCGGACCACGAAGCGGGCCCGAGGCCGGCTTCGAAGGACCTCGAGGATCTCCGTCTCCTTTTCCGAGCGGGCCCGGGTGAAGTACTTGAGATCGCCCCTCCGGGCGATCACGTCGTTTCTGGCCAGGTCCAGCCGTTCCACCAGGTAATGCTCCCCCCGGTGAAGATAGACTGCGCCGGGATGGCACTCCTTGAGGGCCCGAACCCCGTCCACGGTCCCGATGGCCGCGCCGGTCCGTGCGTCGAAGATCGTACAGCTCGAGCCCGCGGAGCGGATGTTCACGTCCCTATGGGGGCGCTTCCGCACCGCATACCAGGTGGGAGGATCGTCGGCCGAGCGGGTCAGGTCGCCGGACAGCTCCAGGGCCTCGAGGTTCCTCGGGAGGCCTTCCGGCCAGGTCGCCTCGTCGGCCAGGGTAAGGGGATCCTCCACGGCGGCGCAGGGGAGGTGGGCCCGCGTCACAAAGGGGTTGTCCGGATCGAGCACCGCCGCCTCGTAGGCCCGTTCGAACAGGCTGTCCGGATGGCGCATGAAATACTGATCCAGGGCGTCCGGTTTGGCCACGAGCACAATCAGAGACGCCCGTCCGGAGCGCCCCACACGCCCCCCGCGCTGCCACGTGTTGATCACGGTCCCCGGATAGCCCACGAGAATGCACACATCCAGGTTCCCGATGTCGATCCCCATCTCCAGGGCGCTCGTGGAAATGACGCCCAGCAAGGAGCCCCCGGCCAGCCTCTGCTCGATCTCCCGACGCTCCCCGGGCATAAACCCGGCCCGGTAGGAACTGATCCGATCCTTGAGGGCCGGGGCAAGACGGGCCGCCCAGACGTGCATGAGTTCCGTTACCTTGCGGGCCTGGGTGAAGGCGATGGTGCGAAAACCCGTCTGCAGGCACTGAACGAAAAGGCGGGCCGCCAGAAAATTGGGGCTCGATTGGGGGTTGAGAAACACCACGTGGCGGTCCGATCGCGGGGCCCCGCCCCGGTCGATCACATCTACCGGCTGCTGAATCAGACTACGGCCGAATGCGGCGGGATTCTGAATCGTGGCCGAAAGCATGATGAACCGAGGATGCGAGCCGTATCGGGCGCAGATGCGGACAAGGCGACGAAGGATCTGGTTCATGTGCGAGCCGAAGATCCCCCGATAGGTATGCACCTCGTCAAGCACCACGAACGAGAGATTTTCGAAGAGCGTCCGCCAGGAATCGTGGTACGGGAGGATTCCCAGATGGAGCATGTCCGGATTGGTCACCAGGATCCCCGGCACCCTGGAGCGTATCTGTTTGCGCCGGTAGGCGGAGGTGTCCCCATCATAAACCGCGGCGGATACCGTAGGGCCGTCCAGAGACCGGCAGAGATCGGTGAGCGTCTTGAGCTGGTCCTGCTCCAGTGCCTTGAGCGGAAAGAGATACAAGGCCCTGGCCTTCGGGTTTCCTCGAAGGGTCTCGAGAACGGCCAGGTTGTACACCAAGCTCTTTCCGCTGGCCGTGGGCGTGGCCACGAGGACGTGTCGGCCCTGCCGGATTCGATCCAGGGCCTCGGCCTGGTGCCGGTAGAGGCGCTCAATACCCGAGTCTTGAAGGGACTTTTCCAGGCCCGGATCCATGGGCATGGGTCCGGCAAAGGCTCCCGGTTCCGCAGGCAGGTGGCGATGATGGACCCACGCCGGCCCGATCTCCCGGTCGGCCTTCAACTCCTCTATGTACTCCGCGATCTCCACGTGGCCAGGACCAGCCCCTTTCCGTGAACCCTTCCACCTTCCGGACCCGCCCGGGGGTTGCTCCCGTGCGGATTCCCCCGAGACGGCGGGTCTTATCCATATCACAAGGCCGCTTGCCGGTTCAGCCCTTTTTTCCCGCCGATGCATGAAGCGCGGGCGTGTCGCCTATGAGCCTTGACGAACTCGTAAACACCGGGGTTTCCCGCAACGCCGCTCAGAACGCCGGGAAAAGACCTTTGAACAGTCATCTTTTCACGTTGCGGTCTTTGAGGCCCGGCGAGATGTTGACTCTTTAGGTAGTCATCCGCCTCGGCTCGACACATGTCGCCAGCCCATCCGCATGTTCAAAAAATCGAATGACTTAGACTGAAAAATGTGCTACACGGACACAAGCGGGCCTGATTCGGCTTTTCATTGACCTTCAAAGGTGGCAACCATGGACGCCAAAAACACACCCTATCCGATCGTTCACTTGCATTATCGCAAGGGCGACCTCATCATGAAAGAGGGCGATTACGGGGTCTCCATCTACAAGGTCATATCGGGCCATGTCCGGGTGACACAACAACAGGGGAACATGGACGTGGCCCTGGCCACCCTGGGACCTGGAGAGGTCTTCGGGGAATTCGTGTTCCTGAACAAGTCCGTGGAGACCCGCAGCGCATCGGTTCGGGCGGTGGACGACGTTGAACTGGAGGTGATGCATCCGGCCGCTCTCAGCAGGGAATACGAACAGATGTCCCCTATCCTGCGGTTCATCACCAATCAGACCCTGACGCGACTGGTGCGCATGAACAAGCTCTACGCCCAGCTCCTTGAGAAGAAGGAGATCGCCCAGAAGCAGCAGAAAGACCCGGGCGAGGCCAAGAGACGACATTTCAGGAAGGATACCAACCTCACGTGCGTGTACTGGCCCGCCGGCGGTCCCTCCAAGCTTCGCCTGCAGGGCCGTCTCATGGACATCAGCGTGGGCGGCGCGGCCATGGAGGTCAGTTCACGGAACGCCCTGAATACCCGGCACGACCCGGGGAGCGAGTTCACGATCCAAGTCAATCTCCCCAGCGGCCGGGACATGGAAGTGGTGGGGAAGGTCCGCACCATCGATATGAACCAGGTCCCGGGACGGATTCAGATGGGGATCCAGTTCACCCGCATCACCGGCGAGAGCAAGAAGACACTCGGCTTTTTCATGATGTCCTAGCCGGCGGTTCTGTCAGGCGCAGCATAAGGCGTTGGAGGGGTCATGGCCATCGACAGCAGTGTGTATGGATACATGGTGGACGAGCAGGATTTTCCCGACAAGAAGGTGATTATCGAAGAAAACAGTATCGGGGACTGGGTATACATCGTGCTGGAAGGACAGGTAAAGGTCAAGAAAAAGACTGCCAAAGGCGTGCTAACGCTGGCCACCCTGGGAGAGGGGGCGATCTTCGGTGAGATGCCCCTCTTCCTCAAGAGGGATAAGCTCCGAACCGCTACGGTACAGGCCGATGGCCCCGTCAAAGTGGGGATCCTGGACACGAGCAGGCTGGACAAGGAATTCGAACTTCTCTCCCCCCAGTTGCGGGGGCTGATCAAGACACTGGCCCGGCGGTTCACGGAGACCATGGACAAAATCAGCGAGGTCGCCGCGACCTGAACCGGTTTTCGAATCTACCCGTCTATCTCCTGCATCATGGACTCCAGCCTCTCCTGCCCCTGTTCCCATTCCGCCATCAACTCGTCCAGATCGTTCTTGATGCGGTCGTATTCCTTGAGCAGGGGGACGCTTCGGGTCTCGTCGCGAAATATATCCGGATCGGCCAGTTCCTGTTCCAGTTCCTTCTGCCGGGCCTCCAGCCGGTGAATGCGCTCCTCGGTCCGGCGGAGCGCCGACTCGATGGGACCTAGGGCCGCACGGGTCTTGCGCCGGTTTTCCGCCCTTGCCTTCCGCATGTCTTTGCGGCTCTTCGGTGTGTCATCCCCCATGTCCACGTCGTCTTCCGACGGGGACCGCGCCTCCAGGGTGGCCTCGGCCTCCTCCATGCGGGCGTAATACTCGTCCAGGGTACCCGGATATTCCACCAATTCCCCGTCCCGAACGTCCCAGATCTTCGTGGCGAGCCGGTTCACGAACGCCTGGTTGTGGGAGACGAACAGCAGGGTCCCGTCGTATTCGGCCAGGGCCTCGATGAGGGTCTCCGATGAGAGGAGATCCAGGTGGTTCGTGGGTTCGTCCATGAGCAGAAAATTGCCGGGCTTGACCAGGATCCGGGCCAGACAGACACGGGCCTTCTCTCCACCCGACAGCACACCCACGGCCTTGTCCACGTCCTCCCCCGGGAAGAGAAACGCCCCACACACGCCGCGAACGAAACTCACCGACTCGTGGGGGACCACCCGGTACACCTCCTCGAGCACGGTCCTCTTGGGATCGAGCATCTCCGAATGATGCTGGGCGTAATAGCTCCTGGTGACCTCGTGGCCCAGGCGGATCTCTCCGGCGTCCGGGGCGACCTCGCCCTCCACCATCCTCAGGAGCGTTGTCTTCCCCGCGCCGTTGGGGCCGATGACCGCCACCCGCTCGCCTCGAAGGACCTTGGCATGGAGATCCGAGTAGAGGACATGATCGCCGTATCGCTTGCTCACCCCGGAAAAATCCACCACCACCCGGCCGCTTCGAGGCACCTCGGGAAACCGGAACCTTACGGTTTTGGAGCGGCGGTGGGTCTTGACCATCTCCATCTTCTTGACCAGTTTGATCTTGCTCTGGGCCTGCCGCGCCTTGCTGGCCTTGGAGCGAAAACGTTCGATGAAGCGCTGTGCCTCCCGGATCTTCATCTCCTGATTCCGCGCCCGGTTTTCCAGGGTCCTTTTCTCTTCCTCCCGGGCCTTCACATAGGCGTCGTAGTTGCCGTTGTATAGGCGGAGGCCTTCGGTTTCAAAACCGAGAATCCGGTTGACCCGCCGGTTCAAGAAATCCCGGTCGTGGCAGACGAGAACCAGCGCGCCCTGAAAAGCGTCGAGGAACTGCTCGAGCCACCGGACCGACGGGATATCCAGATGGTTCGTGGGCTCGTCCAGGAGCATGAGATCCGGCTTTCCATACAGCAGGGCGGCCAGGGCGGCCCTCATTTTCCACCCCCCGCTCAACGTCTCGACCGGCCGTTCCAGTTCGTCCGCGGCGAAACCGAGACCCAGGAGGATCTTCTCGGCCTCGTGGGCGGGATAGCGAATCTCCAGATCTCCCATTTCCAGATGGACCTCGGCCAGGCGGTCGGCCAGCCGTTCCTGCTTCTCGGGCCTGCCGGCCCGCTCAAGGGCCTCTTCGATCCTTCGTGCCTCTTCCCGAAGTCCAACCCGCCCCGGGATGCTTTCCAGAAGTGAGGAGAGGAGGTCTCCCTTGAGGCTCTCCTGTATGTCCTGCGGGAGGTAGCCCACACGAATCCCGTCGGAAAAACGAATCGTTCCGGATTCCGGCGGCATATCCCCGCAGAGAAGCCGCAACAGGGTGGTCTTGCCCGCACCGTTGGGTCCCACGAGGCCGATCTTGTCGCCCGGCTCCACCTGGAAACCCACATGCTCGAAGAGAACCCTTTTTGAGTATCTGTGGGAAATGTCAATGACATGAACAAGGCTCATCGTTTCTTCCTTTGTCGGCCTCTTGCAGTGTTCCGGGCCATGGGAGCCGTATCCTATGACGAGGGTGCCCCTTCATGCAAGGCAAACAGAGGCGGCCCAGACCGCCTCGGCAAAACCGGCCTTGCCCGCACCCGGCTCTCCAGGTACAATGGATCGAGAAGGCCTTTCACATTACGGCACCCGCATGCATGCCCATGGTCGGAAGGTGCAACCGCGCCGCGGGGGCCGTGAACTCACGGGGAGGCATCCGCCATGAAGATCGTGCATCAGACCGTCGGCCGAATGATCACGGACGTGGGGAACGCCCATCCGGGAAAGGACGCCCTGATCCACACGGAAACGGGCCTGCGCTACACCTACCAGGTGCTCTTGTGGGAAATCGGAAGAGTGGCCCGCGGGCTGCTCGACTTAGGCATCGCCCGGGGAGACCGGGTGGCCCTGTGGGCGCCCAACATCGCTGAATGGATCATTGCCCAACTGGCCCTGGCCCGGGTCGGAGCCATCCTTGTGCCCATCGACCCGGGGGCCGATCCGGAAGACCTGGTCTACCTCCTGGAGCAGTCCGGTGCCCGGGCAGTGATCATGGCCCGAGGCCGGGACGGAGACGAAAGCATATCCCTGATTCAAGACGCGCGGGCGCGCCTTGGCTCCCTGGAGCATACGATCCTGGTGTCGGACTCCTCCGTTCCGGACATGCTCCTCTGGAGTGAATTGGCCGCTATGGGTGACGATATCCCCGAGACACGGCTTCAAGAGCGGGAACGCGAGATCGATCCCACGGACCCGCTGGCGATCATGTACACCTCCGGAACCACGGGGAGACCCAAGGGGGTCGTCCTGGATCACCTGGGACTGATCCATAAATCCCTGGCCTCCACCGAGCGCCAGGGGATCGGGTCAACGGACCGTCTCTGTCTCTTCTTTCCCCTGTTCCACATGTTCGGGAATACCTGTATCGCACTGGCCGGGCTCCTGCGGGGCGCGGCCCTGATCCTGCCATGCCGGATCTTCGACCCGGAGCCCATCCTGAACGCCCTCACCACCGAGGGGTGCACAGCAATCTATGGTTCCCCGAGCATGATCATCGCGCTCCTGGATCACCCGCGCTTTCATCCGAAGAAATGGCGAACCGTCACCAAGGGCACACTGGGGGGCGCCCCGTGCCCCATGGAGTTGATGAAACGCCTCGTCACGGAGGTCGGTGTCAGGGACATCACCGTGGCCTGGGGGATCACGGAGGCCGCATCCTGGATCACCATGACCCACCCGGACGATTCTCTGGAACGCCGCGTGTCCACCATCGGGACCCCGCTGCCGGTCAACGAGGTCCGCATCGTGGATCCGGCGACCGGAGAACCGCTTCCCAGCGGCCGCCAGGGCGAACTCTGCATTCGCGGGTTCCTGATGAAAGAGTACTACCGGATGGGCGCAGCCACATCAGCGGCCGTGGACCGTGAGGGATGGTTCCACTCGGGCGATCTCGGGGAGATGGACGCAGAGGGATACGTGAGAATCACGGGCCGCCTGAAGGACGTGATCGAGCGGGACGGTGTGATCCTCCACCCCACGGAACTGGAAGAAATCCTGTACGGTCTTCCCGGCGTCAGCGAGGTCCAGGTCTTCGGGTTTTCCCATCCCGAACGGGGTCAGGAAATCGCCGCATGGATCCGCCCCAAGAAAGGCGTGGACCTGTCGATCCCGCAGATTCAGGCCTTTATGGAGGCCCGGGTGGCCCCGGAGATGCGGCCCGGATACTACAAACTCGTGGACGGGTTTCCCACCACCCGCTCCGGCAAGGTCCAGAAATTCAAGATGGCCGAACAGGCTCGCCGGGAAATCCTGGGCACGGTCTAGTTTCCATCCAGAAATGGCTATTTTGTCCGCGCTTCGCTTGGACGCCCACGCCTACGGCGCGGGTTCCCAGGAGGCGCAATCTCTGCGTCAATCTACGGGATTCCTTGTACGGCGTACTCCAGTACGCCTCCGCGTAATCCATTGATTTCCTTGATCTTGCTCAAAATATTCCATTTCTGAATTGGAAACTTGCCAGTACTCATCAGAAGAGTTTCTGGATGGGCACGGCCTAGTTTCAATCGGATCTTTTGCAGCGTGCCGTGCCGTGCGATGCCTCCACCGGTGGCGAGCTGCCGCACCGGGGAGTGGTCCATTCCGGTAAGCCCTAGCGCAGGACCTTGTCCACTTTTTTCTTCGCCTGCCTGATCCGCTTCACTCCCGGGACCTGATCGAGGATTTTTCCCGCCATCTTTTGTTCCAGGCTCTGCTCCCCCGCACCGTTTCCGTCTTTGCTTTTGTCGCCCTCGCCCGCCTTTGAGTCCCCGCCGCTCCCCATCTCTTTTTTGACGTTCTTGAATTCCCGAACCGCACCGCCCAGCCCCTTACCGATCTCCGGAATACGCTTGGCTCCAAAGACGACGAATAGCAGGAGCCCGATGACAATGAGTTCCCAGGGACCCAGACCAAACATGGCTTACACTCCTGTCCGATGCGTTGACATTCCGTCCGCGGCCTTTGAGAAAGGCCAGCCCTGCATATCCTCGAGGCCCCGAGGAGGAAACGGGTCACTCGGCTCCATATCGAAGATCCGAATGCCTTCCGCTTTCAGCATGGCCGCGGTCACGCCCATTCCACCGCCGGGCCGGTCGCAATACCGGGTGGAGGACCCGCATGAAGGGCTCTGGGCCTTGAGCAACGCCGCTTCAGCCCCACAGGTCCGGGCGATCCGTAGGGCTTCCCGGGCTCCGCGCAGAAAGGCCTCGGTGACGTCTTCGCCGCGATCGTTTTCAAGCCTGGCGGTCCCCCTGAGGACGTCCCGGCCGTCTCCTCCACGAATGAGCGCGGGAGGCCGGGGCGTGGAAAGACCCCCGAGTTGCTCCGGACACACGGGCACCAGCCAGGCGCGGGACGCAACCCGCATCAGCGCGGGCGAACCTTTTGCGCTCCCGTCGTACCGGCATCGGACCCCCAAAAGACAGGCGCTCACGAGCACCCTGAAGGGTTCAGGCGGGTTCGGGACCCGATCATTGGATGAATTCGACGGAATCCTCATCCTCCTCTCGGGCCTCCACGCTCCCCATGTGGTGGGCCGCCTCGCCCATGGCCTTGAGCCGAAGCATCACCTCATCCAGTTCGCTCTCCCCCACGACGAGCACCAGGCCGATGCCGTTGTTGAATGTCCGCATCATTTCCTGAGGCGAAATGCCTCCTTCCCGTTTCAGGACGTGAAATATCGCATGCGGCGTCCAGGCCGACTCCCGTATGATCGCCTTGCATTGGGAAGGCAGGATGCGCGGGAGATTTTCCACGATCCCACCGCCTGTGATGTGGCTGATCCCGTAAATCTGGAAGTCACGCCTCAGGTTGCTGATGGCCCGCGCGTAAATCCGTGTGGGCTCGAGAAGTTCCTCTCCCAGAGTCCGCCCGAACTCCGGGACATAGTCGGTCACGGACATCTTCCGCTCTTCGAAAAAGACCTTTCGAACCAGGGAATATCCGTTGCTGTGAAGACCGCTGGATGAGATCCCCACCAACTGGCACCCGACGGCGATTTCCGAGCCGTCCAGAAGTTCCGTATTTTCTCCCAGTCCCACCACGAAACCGGCCAGATCGTACTCGCCGTCCGGATAGAAGCCGGGCATTTCCGCGGTCTCACCGCCGATGAGGCTGCACTTGGCCTCGATGCATCCCACGGCGATACCCTTGATGATCTCCACGGTCCTGGCCGTATCCAGCTTGCCCATGGAAATATAGTCGAGCATGAACAGGGGGGTGGCCCCCTGCACCATGATGTCGTTCACGCACATGGCCACCAGGTCGATGCCCACGGTGTCGTGCTTGTCCATCATGAAGGCGATCTTGAGCTTGGTCCCCACGCCGTCCGTGGACGCCACCAGGACCGGGTTTTTGTATTCCTGCATCTGAAGGGAATAGATCCCTGCAAATCCACCGATATCCGTGATCACTCCGGACTTGAACGTCTTGTTGACCACGGGGCGGATCAGGTCCACGAAACGATTCCCCGCCTCGATGTCCACACCCGCCTCGGCGTACCGGTCCGTCCCCTTCGCCTTCTTCACCTTTTTTTTCTTCTCTACCATGACCATCGCCTCTCGTGTTGAACTCCGGGCCTCTTCGGACCCCAAGGGAACCCGCGCCGACCGCGCGATTATTTAGTCATTCCCGCCACCGGGTGTCAAGCATACCGATCTACAGGGTCACCCTGAGACCGTCGCGGGCCACGACAATGGGATGGGGCAGCCCCCGATCTCGAACGATCCGGTCTATGATCTCCTCCCACTCGTCCTGGCACCGGGGAATCGGATACGGCTCCCCGTCGGGCCCGATGAGAGGATCGGCGGGCTCGTATTTCTTGAACATGGCGTTCGCCGGGTCACCCGGCACCGGATCGCCGTCACCCATATGGACCAGATACGTGTTCCCCCTGGGCGCCCATTGCTGAATAAAGCCCATGGCCCTCTGAAAACTCATGTGTTTCGGGCGATTGTGGCGCGGCTCGTTCAGCCAGAAGGACTGGATCACGAGAATATCGGGCCGGTGAACATCGGAAGGGGATTCCGGGAGATCCATGAAGTCCGACGTGTAGACCAGGCGTACCGGCCTGCCTTCCCCGCCCCGGAATTGGATCACGTACCCCACGGAACCCGCGGCGCGAGCGTGAAACGTCTTGAAAGGGACGACGTGAAAGGCTCCGAGATCGAGCGGTTCCTTTTCCTTCACCTCCGTGAACCGAACCACCCCCATGTCCTGAAGATACCCGAAACGGAGTCGAACCGCTTCCGCCGAAGCCGCCGTCATGCAGACGGGGATGGGCTGGAACCGGTCCGGCGGCACCGTGCGGCGAAAGGACACGAGTTCATCCAGGCCGAGATAATGATCACCGTGCTCATGGGTGATGAGAACGGCATCCGGTCTCCCCAGCCGGTTTGCGGAGAGCTGGGCGGCGATATCCGGGCCGCAGTCCACCAGGAGGGTCTGGGCGCCCACCAGGGCGAAAGCGGTTCGAGTCCTCCGTTCCCCGCGCCTTCGCATCTCCCGGCATATCATGCAGTCGCAGCCGAGTTCCGGCAGAGACCACGCTCCTCCCGTACCCAGGAATACGAGATCCATCTCGATCAGTCGACGATGAGCCTCAGGCCGCCGAACGCGATGGCGCACATGGCGGCCAGTCGAAGGACGACCTGAAGGATGTAGGCCACGTCCGGCCCGAGAAATCCGAGGAAATGGGTGTAGTCGGCCAGAAGAAGAAAGAGGGTGTTGATGATGATCAATTTGATGACCATCTCGATGGTCCCGCCCTTGAACTTTCGGCGGGCGCGCTCGAAGATATACAGAATGATGATGTAGATCACCAGCATAAACAGATAAACGGTCGATTCCGGCGTCATGAAACCCATTGATCTCCTCCTCGCGTCAAGCACGGGTCTTGAGGGACCCGGTCTTCATGTCAGGCCTTGACCTGTTGCAGGTAATCCTTCAGGTTCCCCTTCACGTAGTTCATCGTGTCGGCGTCCTTTTTGTATTTCTCGACGTAATCCAGGATGTTCATCATCTCCCGAATGGTCTTCTCGGTCATGCTCACCCCCAGAACCTTCTTCATCCGCATGATCAGCAGGTACACCAGTTTGTTGAACGAGCTTTTCAAAAAGAGCACACTATCGCCCTGTAGATTCTCATTCTCGCACCGGGCGGTGATCCGTCGAATGAAATCGTCCTGGGTGTCCATGGAAAGACTCATGTCCGAAAAAAGATCTCCGGTCCGGGGCCCCAATTCGGTCAGGCTTTCCGCAAAAAGCTTCTCGAACTGCTTTCCGACCTCCTTTCGAAAATTGGCCTCGATGATCTTCAGCAAATCCAGATAGAGCTGCACGATCTCGCTGTAGTCTACGGCCGCGCCCCGGGGGCCCGACGGTTCGATCATCCCGAATACGAGAAGGAGATAGAGGGTCCGCCGCAGGCCGGGTTCGTCCATGTCTCCATTGCGCAGGATCTCTCCGGCGCTCCGGCGTCCGTCCACCAGGGAGAGCACCCTCTCCTCGGAGGGGCTCAGGGGAACCTGGCCTTTCAGGGTCTCGACCCCGGTCGATGTGTCAAAGACCTCATCCGAATCGGGGACGGCGAGCTTGAACACGGACTCGTCTCGAATTCCTTTGATGGTCTCCACGAGGAGCTGGAACAGGTTGTAATCGATGAGATCGGTGGGAGGGATGTCCACAGGGCCTTCACTGAAGCCGAGGTCGGCGTCGCACATCTGAAAGGCGGCCGCCAGGGTCTGCTTGATCTTGAGCAGGAGAAAACGACTCCAGACGTCCGCCGACACGATCCCCCGCTCTACGAGGGTCCGCCCGAAGGCGTGGGGGTCCTTGCGGCGGATCCCCTGAAGGGCGTTCACCTCATCCGCGGACAATCCCTTTTTCGCGGCGACTTCCTTGATGAGGCGGCTCTCCGCATCCAGCCCTTCCGCGCTCACCACATGTCCCTGCCTGAGAAAGATCTTCAGGCTTCGCCTGTCGTCCTTCACCGTGACCATGCCGGTCATCTGATCACGGTTCAGCTTGATCAGAAGCCTGGGTAGTTGCGTAGTCCTGGACGCCGAGGTTTCACCCATGACGGTCTGCCGGCAGGGACGCCCGCCCGGCGGCCCGCCCCGCTGGTCTCCATCGCTGATGGCGGATTCAAACCCACATGACCGGGGACCTGGGCGTCCCCGCTCATGAAAAGCCGTGATTCGCAAAAAAGGATGGGGTCCGTGGTCCGTGTCCACAGCACGACAACCGACAGATCACCCGTTCAAGCCCTTTTCCCTGCCGTTTGAATATGCAGGTTTTTAGCAGGTTCCCGCGAAATGCACAAGCCCAAACAGTGAGGGGCCCCTTCCCTGTCCACGAGACTCCGTGGGCCTTTCCGGACGTATGGCAACGAGAGGCAGCCGGTATCTTATCTTTACTCCTTCGTGCCCTTCGTGTTCTTCGTGGTGAATCACGCTCTTTTTCTACCACGGAGGATACGAAGAGCACGACGACCGAAGAAAAGACGTGCGTCATGGCGTTTCAGAAACCAGACACGTCGCGGCCCTCAGGACTCGGGCTCGATCACCACCTCGAGAAGGAGGTCTCCGGCCCCACCCGCTCCGCTGCGACCGAGACCAGCCAACCGGAGGACCGTCCCCGAACGGACACCCGGCGGGATCTGGACCCTCAGCAGCCGCCGGTGGACGCCCCATGGGACGTTGACCAGCTTCCGCCTCCCCTCCCGAGCCTCCCTTGGGGTGACGCGAATGCGGCCGTAGAGATCCGCACTCCCCTCCCTGCCCGAGGTCCGGATCACCTGAAGCCGGGGCGTACCGCGTTCCGGACTCACGGAGCGAAGCCTGCGGGAGATCCCCAGTTTCGGCATGTGTCCGAATGCCTTGAGAAACAGGATGCCGAACACGAAGCCGCCGATGTGGGCCCACCAGGCCACACCGCCGGACTGGGCGTGGGATCCGGCGGCGCTCAGGAACTGGAGTGCAAACCAGATTCCCAAGAACACATAGGCGGGGATCTCCAGAAAGTACGGGATGAAAAAGATCGGGATGAGCGTGAGGATTCGGGAGCGCGGATACAGGACGAAGTAGGCCCCCATCACCCCGGCGATCGCGCCGCTCGCGCCGATGGTGGGAATCTGGGAGTGGGGGTTGAGGGCCAGGTGGGACAGGCCGGACGCCATACCGCAGAGGAGATAGAAAGCCAGATACCGTGCAGAGCCGAGGTGATCCTCTACGTTGTCCCCAAAAATATACAACGACCACATATTCCCCAGAAGGTGCCAGAATCCACCGTGAAGGAACATGAACGACAGGAAGGGAAACGCCTGCTGGCCGATGGTAAAGTGCCGGCTGATTTCAGGGACCGTGTATCGAACCGGGACCAGGCCGTAGAGGATAAAAAAATCGTGGAGCGCACCGCCCTGGGCCAGTTGCACCAGGTACACCAGGCCGTTGATCCCGATGATGGCGCTGTTGACCAGGGGATAGGTGTGGGACTCGATGGTGTCGCGTATGGGAATCATGCTGGAGTCGTAAAAGGCCCGATGGCCTTACCGGCGGCGGGACAGGGTGTTGTCTGGGATCCCGCCGTCATGAAGCGGCGCGGCGGTCCAAGCGGGATGGGTTCCTACTCGGCCATCGATTGAAGCCTTCGCAGCCGGAAAAGTCAAGGCGCTTTTCCGGATCCCAACCGCTCTCACCCCTGCTGATCCACAAACTTCGGCGGTCGGGGGCCTTTCGTTCCATATCCCCGCACCCCGTTTCTCCTCTTTTTGAGCTGATCCAACCCCTGGGCAACGCGGTCCTGCATCGCCTTCGCCAGGGACAAGGACCTTCGGTCCATCTCTTGAATCTCCAGCGCAACCGCCCGAATGCGATCGTGGATCTCCTGAAGTCCGGTGTCCCTTCCGGAGTTCGCCCTCCGGCGCACGGTCCGGCCGATCTGCTCCTCCAGGGCTGAAATCCTCGTCTGAATTCCTTCCCGGTGGTTGGATGCATCCTGAAATCCCTCCATGTCTCCGGCTTCGATCCGTTCGAGCTGCCTTTCCGCAGCCCGTTTGAGGTCCTCATACAGGGCCAGATCTTCCCGCCATTCCTGAATACCGGATTGCATTCATCGCCTCCCATGGTCGTTGATCTTCGCGAAGAAAGGAGCCCCCGGCTCGACGTGTCGGCCGCGCGCCCCTTTTCCCCTGTCTTGGTCAGGGAAGCAAAACCAGTGCCATAAAAAGGGCCTCTCTTCAGAGTTCGTGTGTCAAAAAACCGACAACCCTGAGGCCCAAACTCATCATTTCCCTGTCGCGGGGAGTGTCACGTGACGGAATACCGACTATCGGATCATAAACCCCTTTACGGTTGCCTTTTCGAACGGTTGACAACACATATCCGCCGGCCTGTTTCCCGTAACTCCTTCGTGCTCTTCGTGCCCTTCGTGGTGAAACAGAGGTTTGACGAACCCGTAAAAACGGTTTATCGCGCAGAGACGCGGAGAACGCCAAGGAAAAGCCTCTTCATATCATTTGGTTATCTTTGCGCTCTTTGCGGCTTGGCGCGAGAATGTGACTTTTTACGAGGACATCAGGTTTCTTAGAAGAATACATCATGCCCTTGCATCCGTGGGTCTCCAGCGGATCGTGGGGCAATGGATGATACCGGTCGCGACCCCGCATCCTCCGGTCCGGCAAGGTGAACCGGCTGTGGCACGGGATGTGCTTTCCCCAGGGGTGCATGGCGAATCCATCGCGTGACGGCCCCGCAAAAACCCGCTCGCCCGCGGCCGATCTGGCCGTAACCCATTGGAAATCCGGGGTAGAGGGCTTGATTCCGGGCCTTTTGGGACGCTACCGAATTTCAGCCAGGGAGGTCTTATGAGCCGATCCGTATGTTTCACGACCGTCCTCGTGGCGGCATGTCTTCTGATCACAGGGGTGATTCGTCCCCCGGCGGCCCGGGCGGAAGACCCTGGATCATCTGTCCGATTGCCGAGAGGCGTCTATCTCGAACTCAACCGGGATTTTTATGAGGCCCTTCGCGATGATGCCGGGAGTTCGGCCACCGTGTACACCAACGACCCCGCAGACCAATATCTGAGGGAAATCGCTGTATCGACAAGGTTTATGGTTCAAACCAACCTGGAAATTCTCAAGCAGCAGGAGGCGATGATCCAGTTGCTGCGGAGCCTGCTGGAGAAAAAATGATTCCCCCGGCGGTCAAAGAGACCATGGTCTGCATTGCAGCCTTTGTCCTGCTCCTCCTCGCGGGAGGCACGGCCCAGGCCCGGGCCGAGAACCGGGCCCTCGACCTGAACCTGGCCCGGCAGGAAGACCGGACCCGCTGCGTCATCCGCCTGGATTCACCGCCGGTATACTCCCTGACGTCCGAAGGCGGAAACGAGGTCCGCCTCGTGCTTCGGAACACCCTCCCAACCCCATCCTTTACGGAAGGGCTCACGGAAACCGGTTCCGCGACCGCGTCCGACCCGGACATCGCCGCCCCGGACCTGGGCCTTCGACTCCAACTCCCCGCGGCTCTCGAAGAACTGAGCGTTGCCTGGATGCCCTCGCCCGGGGCCCTGTACCTGGAGTTTTTTCACGGACAGGCCGGATCTCCGTCCCAGCCGTCCGACGACGGAAAGGCCGTGTTGAACCGCATCCATTTCGGATTCATGGACATGCGGACACGCATGGCGCTCACCCTGGATGCGCGTGCGCCCTGGGAGATCAGCCAGCCGTCCCGGGACCGAGTGCGGCTTCGGCTCCCCACGGTACGAGAGGAACTGGATCGTGAAAGCTACGGTCCGGCGAGGAACCTGGCCCTGGCCACCCTGATCCGGGAGAACGAGGGGACGGACATCGAGGTCCGGCTACTGACCCGGATCGATCGGATTCGTCTTTTCTGGATGAAGGGTCGGCCTCGACTGGTGGCCGATCTCTTTGAAGGTTCTCCCATGGAAGAGACCCCCGAGGCGACACTCGCCGCATCCCCCGAAAATCCGGCTTCCCCGGAGTCCCCTGAAACAGAGTCCGCTCCATCCACCGGGCCGCCGGAGAAGATCGCACAAAGCGGGCACCAAGGAACGGGCACCGCGTCGAACACAGTCGCAGAAGCGGCACTGGAGTCGTCCGGTCCGGTGATCCGGGGCCGGATCGTCCGGAACGGGTTCCATGACGCTGAGACGCCGCGGGAGGCCTCCCGGGAAACGGCCGCAGGCAGGGAATCCGGAGACCTGTCCGAGGAGGAACTCATGCGGGGACTTCAACCGGACGAGGCGCTCCTCTACGGCAACATCCGGCAGGCGGAGCAACAGGGGGACGCCGCGCGGGCCGCTGACCTGTGCGACGAGTTCCAGAAGCAATTCCCCGGGTCCCCCATGGATGAGAAGGTGTGCTTCATCAAGGGCCGGGCCGAGTTCGCTCTCGTTCAGGCCGGCGATAAGGACCGTTTCGGCGCCATGATGAAGACATACCAGGATGCCATCACCACCTATCGCCGGTCTCCCGAGGTCCATGAGGCCTATCTCAACATGGCGCGGGCCGCCGGCCTGGTGGGGAATGACTACGCCGCCATCGGCTACATCAATATCGCCCTACACGGGGCATCCGACCCGGAGACATCGGCCAGGGCCATCCTGGAACGCGGAAGCGTATACCTGAAACTGAATCAGCCCGAAAAGGCCGTCAAGGACTTTCAGGCGGTGTTGGAACAGCACCCGGATTCATCCGCAGCCTTGGAGGCCCGCATGGGAGTGGCCCGGTATTTTCAGGCCGTGGGTCTTCACGAAAGGGCCGAGGAGGAATTGGCCCGTCTCTTGGACGAACACCCGGGACTCTACCTGGATCATCCGGATATCCTCTTTCTCCGTGGAAAAAGCGCCCTCTATCTGAAGCAATATGACCGGGCGAGAGATTCCTTTTTCAGGGCATTGAACATCGGAGGGCAACCCGAAGGCCCCGACCTCCTCCTGGCTCGGATCGGGGACACGTATCACCATGCCTCCATGCCGAGGGAGGCGGAGGCCGTTTACCGGACCGTGCTTCGGGACTATCCAGATACGGACGGGGCCTCCATGGCAAAGCTTCGGCTCGCAGGATACGATTCCGGATACGAAGGCTTCGAGGCCCTCCGAAAGGAGAACCCCGATCAACCGGTGGCCGACCTGGCCGCCCTGGAAATGGCCCGAAAGTATTACGAAGAAGGCCGCTTTGACATGGCCATGAAGACCCTTCGAGGGCTTCTGGACAAACCCTTTCAGAGTGACATTCAGATGGAGGCCCGAAACCTCTACTTTCGAACCGTTGAGCAGGAGATGAAACGGCTGCACCGGGAAGGGAAGGTGGAGGCCCTGGTCGACTTCCACCTCGACAACCAGGCGGAGATTCAGCGAAACATCGATCCGGAAATCCTGCTCCTGGCCGGACTCGCACTGCACCGTCAGGAGCGGAATTCCGAGGCGATTTCGGTCCTGGAAGGAATCAAGCCCTATGACCTGAATCAGGTGTCCAAGGGGCAGCGGGTCCTGGCCCTGGTGGATAGCTATCTGCGCGCAGGAATGGAGGATCGGGCACTCCTTCTCCTGGAGAAAAAGGGGGAGAAGGACCTCCTGCCCGCCGCGGACCGCCAGAGGCTCGACTTCCTGCTGGCGGGCATGTACCGCGACGGCGCCCGATACGCAGAGGCATACGCCTTGTACAAGGATCTGGTCCAGGGGGAACGGCTCCTGGGGGACCGGGACATCGCCTCGGCCTATCTGGACATGGGCCGCATCGCGGCTCGTGACGGGCGACTCGAGGAGGCCCGGACATTCCTGAACCGGTGCATCGCACTGGTGGAGCATTCGGAACCGGATCGACCGACCCTCTACCGGGCGTATGCCGAACTGGGAAATGCCTACTACCTGGACGGCCGGCACAAGGATGCCCTGGAGGCCTTTAACCGGGCATTGGGCCACGGCTTTTCCGCCCAAGACAGCGGATTCCGGGACATGCAGTTTCTCATGGCCCAGTCCTACCTGGAAATGGGGGACACCAACCGGGCCGAACCCCTTTTCATCGAGATCTCCGAAGAGGGAGAAGGGCTTCTGCAGAAACGCGTCCAGATCCGACTGGGCATGCTCGGTCTGGAAAAACAGCTTCAACGGCTTTCCATTCGATCCAACGGAAACCCATAATCAGAAGGCGAACCGGCCTCAACATGCACCGGAGAGGCACCCCGCGTTTTCAGGACCGCTCCGAGAAGACCACCTGCAGAACATGCGGGAGAGGGGGCCATCGGGAAAAATCCATGTCGGAGAACAGCAACAAGATCCTCTGGACCGCCGGCGGAATGACGCTTCCAAAGCCGGTGTGGGATTGCATCGAAACCCTGGGTTTCCGTGTCGTGATCGCCGAGGAGGGTGAGGACCTCCTGGAAACCATGCGGAGAATCCGACCCGGCGCCTGGATCTGCCGGGTCAACGGGGACCGGGAGTCGAGTCTCACCCTGGTCAGGACGGTCCACGAGGCCTTTCCGTGCATGCCCATCCTCCTGTCCAGTCCCAATCCGTCCATCGAGGAGGCCACCGAGGCCATCCGGAGCGGCGCCACAGAGTATCTATCGGAGGCCGTCGGGGAGGAGCGACTTCAGGCCGTGCTGGAAGGCATGCTTGTGCGACCGGGGCTTCACGTCCCCCAACAGGCCCCGACTGTGCGCCCCTTGCGGAACCAGGCCCGCACCCGGCCCATCGCCGTTCACCCCGGAATGATTTCCATTGTCGATCTGGCCGCACGTATCGCGCCGAGCCGCTCGACGGTCCTGATTCAGGGCGAGAGCGGCACCGGGAAAGAGGTGATCGCCCGGTTCATTCACGAAAACAGCCGCCGCGGATCAGGGCCTTTTGTGGCGGTCAACTGCGCAGCCCTTCCGGAAACACTCCTCGAAAGTGAGCTGTTCGGCCATGAAAAGGGGGCCTTCACCGGTGCTGCGGGACGCAAAAAGGGGAAATTCGAGCTAGCCCACGGGGGCACCCTCTTGCTGGACGAAATCAGCGAAATGGCCGTTTCCATTCAGGCCAAACTCCTGCGGGTCCTTCAGGAGCATGAAGTGGACCGCGTGGGCGGGCAGACGCCCGTGGCCGTGGACGTCCGCGTCATCGCCACCACGAACCGCCATCTCGAGAAGGAAGTCCGGGAGGGGACATTCCGTCAGGACCTGTTCTACCGGCTCAACGTGGTCCCCCTGCACCTCCCTCCCCTCCGGGAGAGACCGGACGACATCGCCCCCCTGGCCGCCTGCTTTCTTCAGGATACCGCATCCCTGAACCACTTTCCGGTGAAACACCTCTCTCCGGCCGCGGAGGAGCACCTTCGCCGCATGTCCTGGCCGGGAAATGTCCGGGAACTGGAAAACCTCATGGAACGGGCCACCATCCTGGTGGACGGGGATCGAATCGAACCCGCTGATCTGGATTTCCTCGGAAGTCTCGGCGCACGCCCGGAGAACGGCCCTCGAGACGAGGGCGCCGGTCCCATCCTTCCCCTTCGAGAGATGGAGAAACAGACGATCTTTCGGGTCCTCGACGACAACCAGGGAAACCGCACTCAGGCCTCCAGGATTCTGGGCATCAGCGTGCGCACCCTGAGGAACAAACTCAACGAATACCAGAAAGAGGCCAGGATATAGACGTGAAAATATCAAAAAACCCGATATCGTCAAATTCATGACGATCCGCCTCAGGCGGCACTCTCTTTCTCCGAGCCGCCATCCCGCCGACCTACCCGCGGCAAGAATTTCACCCCCCACAGGAATTTCTGATTTTGTTATTCAGGTTCTAATCCGCGAACTCCGCGAGATCAATGCTAAAAAGTCATTTTGTTTTTTTGTATTTTAAAACAAAACCTAAATACAAATAATAAAGCAAAACCTTTTTTGGCACGGATTACGCGGATTTCACGGATTAAATACAAAAACCAGAACCATATGATAAATAATGTGAGATATTAACCCTCTTATTCAGCAATCATATTATTCTTTACTTTTATTATTTAGGTTTTAATCCGCGTAATCCGCGTAATCCGTGTCAAAAAGTCTTTTTGTCTTTTATTCTCTGGAAAACTCAATTCCAACCGAAAACCTAGACCCCGGCTCAGCGGCCGGCGAGGCCGTGGGCCTTTGGTATCGCTTTTGCATCAAACCGGGGCGAATACACATGACGGAGGTCCCCATGCAGATTGACAACATCCTCGGTAACCGGCTGATGGGAAGGACCATGAAGGCCCTTCAAAACGCCCTGGACTTCGGCGAGGCCAATCAATCGGTCATTGCCGGCAACCTGGCAAACATCGAAACCCCAGGGTATGCCCCCATGAAGGCGACCTTCAACCAGGCCCTTCGCCATGCCGTGGCCAACCGGAACAACACCCCGGGCACGGAGGTCTCGCTGAATCGGACCGACGAAAGGCACCTCTCTCCGTCCCGGGAGTCCGACAGGGCCTACTCCATCGAGAAGATGGGCGAGGACATGCGTTCCTTCAGCCTTGATCAGGAAATGGCACACATGGCCAAGAACAATCTGCTCTACGAGGCCTCGGTGAAGCTTCTGGCCAAGAAGTTCGAGTCCCTGAGAACCGTCATCGAGGCGGGGAGGAGGTAGCCATGGATCTGATTCGCACCATCGATCTGGCCGCAGGCGGAATGGTCGCCCAGAGGACCCGCCTCAATGTCATCTCCACAAATATGGCGAACGCCAACACCACGCGGACCGAAGAAGGGACCCCCTATCGCCGGAAGACCACCATTTTCCAGACCGTCCCCGCTGCAGGCGGGTTCGGATCCCGGCTTCAGGACGCCCTGGACCGCCAGCTCGAGGGGGTCGAGGTGACGGACATCGTCCCCGTGGAAGGCCCGTTCAAGCGGATCTTCGATCCCACCCACCCCGATGCCGACGACAAGGGATACGTCTATCTCCCCAATGTCAACCTGGTGGAGGAGATGGTCCTCATGTTGAACGCCAACCGCGCCTACGAGGCCAATGCCGCCGTGGTGAAGGCGGCCAAGGATATGGCCCTCAAGGCCCTGGAGATCAGTCGATGATCCCCGTCGGTCCCTGTGGGGCCGCCGGGTTGAGAGGCCGAACCGGACTTCGGGAAAATCAAGATACGGAGAACCCATGGACCCCATTCGAAACGACCTGACCGGTTTTCGGGAGATTTCCCGGTCCACGCCTTCCGGCGGATCGAGCGGTCCCAGTTTCAAGGACACGCTGAAGGCCTTCTACCAGGGTGTGAACAGGGAAATGAACCAAGCGGATCGCATGGCGGCCGAGTTCGCCGTGGGAGAACGACAGGGCCTGCACGAAATCATGATCGCGTCCGAAAAGGCGGGAATCTCCTTCAAACTGCTTCTCGAAATTCGGAACAAGCTGCTCGACGCCTACCAGGAAGTCATGAGAATGTCCTTCTAACCTTTGCGTGCCGCTTCGGGGACCCTCTTCATCCCCGCCGGCGATCGGGAACAGACCATGGCGGAACAAGAAGCCGGGAAAAACATCCTGCAGCAGTTCTCCACCATCCTGGGGGCCATGCCACCGGCTCGAAGGATCTCTCTGGCTGTAATCATGCTGGCGGTCATCGGTGGATTCATCGCTCTCGTGGTGTGGACGAACCGGCCCGAGTACCAGGTGCTCTTCTCCAACCTCAGCACGGCGGATGCGGCCAAGATCACCGAGAAACTCAAGGAGACGCGCACCCCGTTTCAGCTCAAGGACGGAGGAAGCGCCGTCCTGGTGCCCGACGAGATGGTGTACCAACTCCGACTCGAACTCGCCGGCGAGGGCCTTCCCCAGGGAAGCAGCGTCGGGTTTGAGGTCTTTGACAACATGTCCTTCGGGACCACGGAATTTGTTCAGCGGTTGAAATACCAGCAGGCACTCCAGGGAGAACTCGCTCGAACCATCACCCAGTTCGACTCCGTTTCCCAGGCCCGGGTCCACATTGTGGCATCGGGGGACTCCCTGTTCGCCGAACCGGAAAAGCCCGCCACCGCCTCGGTGGTCCTTCGCCTCGTCACCGGAAGGACCCTGGACCGCCAGGAACTCCAGGGAATCGTCAATCTGGTGGCCTGCGCCGTGGAGGGCCTCAAGCCCGAGAACGTCACCGTGGTGGACATGGCCGGCGGCATGCTCAGTCAAAACCAGGATCCCCTGGGCTCCGACGGTCTGAGCCGAACGCAGTTCGAGCACCAGCGACGCCTCGAACAGTCCCTGGAAAACCGGATTCAGACCATGCTCGAACCCGTAGTGGGCGCCAACAAGGTGGTGGCCCGGGTGGCGGCGGAGGTGGATTTCCGCCGGGTCAACATCTCCGAGGAGAGCTACGACCCGGACAGCGTGGTGGTGCGAAGCGAGCAAAAAGAGAAGGAATCCTCCCAGAACGGCATGAACCGCACCGGTGGAAGTCCGGACCTGAAGTACCAGGTCTACCAGAGCCAGGCAGGCGGAGTGGCCGGTTCAGCCGGGGGGTATGATAAGCAAAATTCGGTGGTCAACTACGAGATCAACCGGGTCAACCGGCAGATCGTCAGTTCCGTAGGAGACATCACCCGGCTCACCGCCGCCGTGATCATCGACGGGCCATATGCCCCGGAGACCAATGCGGACGGTCAGAGTGTGGTCACGTTCACGCCGAGAAGCCGGCGCGAGATGAAGACCTTTGACGAGATCGTGAAAAAGGCCATCGGCTTCGATGAGCAGAGGGGGGACCAGGTGTCCGTTTCCAATATCGCCTTTGTCATGCAGGCCGAAGGAGCCGACTTTTCAGGGTACGCGGGCGATCCTTCCTGGCTGACCTATCTCAAGAAGGGGTCCCGTCCCGCCCTCAATCTGCTCCTGATCCTCCTCTTTTTCGTTTTCGCCGTCCGGCCGTTCCGGCGGTGGATGAGACAGGCCGGGCAACAGCAGGCCGCCCTGCACCAGGGCGCCGGCACCCCGCAGCTCGAGGCGGGATCCGGGGACGGCAAGTCCGGGATGGAACAGCAGACTCAACTCCTCGAGTTGACCAAAAGGAATCCCGAAGCGGCCGCCGACATCATTCGGTCATGGCTGAGTGAAGGGAGCAGGTGACAGTGGATCTCATCAAGGGTCTCACAGGGCCGCGAAAGGCCGCCGTCCTCCTCATGGTGATGGGGGAAAAATTCGCCACCCATATCTTCAAGCACCTGGGCGAAGACGAAGTGAAACTGATCGGCGAACACATGGCCCAGATCAAGAGCGTGGACACCCACCTGGTGGCATCCGTCATGGATGAGTTTTTCGTCGCATGCCGGGAGAACAGTATCCTCGGAGTGAGCGGACCGAACTTCTACAAACGTGCCGTAAACCAGGCCTTTGACTCCCGCAAGGCGGACAGCCTGCTGAGCGGCATCGTGGAGAGCGAGGGGGGGCGGCCTTTTGAGATGCTCCGGACGCTCAGTCCCCAGGTGCTGGCGAACTTTCTGGTGGACGAGCACCCCCAGACCATCGCCCTGATCCTCGTGAACCTGAGCTACCAGACCGCCGCGGAGGTCATTCAACTCCTGCCCGAGGCCGCACAGAGCGAGGTGGTCGTTCGTATCGCCGAACTCGACAACGTACCCAACGAGATCGTGGACGAGATTCAGGAAGTCATCGTGGAGCAGATCGCCGACCTCGGCAACGAATCCAATGAAAAACTGGGCGGCATTCCAACCGCAGCCGAGATCATGAATCAGCTCGACCAGAAGACCGAGAGCGCCATCCTTGAACGGATCGAGGCGGATCGGGAGGAGCTGGCCGAAGAAATCCGCCAGTCCATGTTCGTGTTCGAGGACCTGGTCCACCTGGACGATCGCTCCATTCGAACCCTCCTCAAGGAGGTCAGCAACGACGAACTCGTGCTGGGACTCAAGACGGCGAGCGAGGGACTAGCGGACAAGATCTTCAGCAACGTCAGCCAGCGTGCGGCCCAGATGATGAAAGAAGACATGGAGGTGATGGGCCCGGTCCGTCTGCGCGATGTGGAGCAGGCCCAGCAGAGCATCCTGAAGACCGCCAGGCGTCTCGAAGAGGAAGGCAAAATCGTCATCGGGGGCAAGGGGGGAGACGATGTCCTGGTCTAACATCATCAAGAACGGCGACGAGATACAGTTCAGCATCCGGTCGTTCGATCCCGACTCCCTGGACTCACTGATGGAGGAACCGCCATCCCGTTCAAACTCGACAAACGCCCTGGTGCTGCCCGGGGGATCCTCAGATTTCGCGCGGAACGGGCAGCCGGCAGAGGAACGCGAATCCACGGATGAGAAGCTCGCCCGCCTGGAACGGGAGGCCTATGAAAAGGGGTTTGAGCAAGGACGAAAAGACGGCCTGGCCCTCGAACAGAAACAACTGAGTGAACAGCGTCAGCAAATGGACGCCCTGTTTGCGGAGATCCGCGGCCTCAAACCCGCCCTGTTTCGGGATGCGGAACAGGACCTGGTCACCCTCTGCACACTGATCGCCCGGCGGATCCTTCGCGAAGAGGTTCGCACGGATCCCTCCGTGATTCAGCGCACCGTCCGGGCCGCCCTCGACTTCGTCGCGGACCGGAGTCACCTCTGCATCACCGTCCACCCCGAGGACATGGATGAAATACGGACCATCCTGCCCGAACTGGCCTCCATGACGGAAGGAGGCCGCTTCCAGGTCACCGAAGACGAGGCCGTGGGCAGGGGCGGCTGCATCCTGGACACGGGTTTCGGCAGAATCAACGCCACCATTCAAGATCAATGCGCGGTGATCGAAAAGGCCATCCAAGAGGCCTTTCAGGGGACCGGGAAGGAAACACCGTGAGCCTCAACCTGGCGACCTACACTCACGCAGTCGAATCCGCTGAGCCGATCACCACCGAAGGCCGCATCACGAAGGTGGTGGGAACCGTCCTGGAGGCCAACGGACCGGCCATGCCGGTGGGGGGCGTGTGCCGGGTCATCCCATTGAGCCGGGGACGCGGGGCGGTCCCGGTGGAGGTGGTGGGGTTCCGTGAGGGACGAATCCTCCTGATGCCCCTGGCCAAGGCGGACGGGATCGAGCCGGGCAGCACCGTGGTTGCCGATCGTTACCGCGCCGTGGTTGGAGCGGGCTTCGACATGCTCGGCCGCGTCATGGACGGTCTGGGAAACCCCCTGGACGGGGGGCCGGCCTTTACACCCGAACGGGAGATGCCGCTGTACGCCGAACCCCTGAATCCCCTCCAGCGGGCTCGAATCACGGAACCTCTGGACGTGGGCGTCCGCGCCATCAACGCCCTGGTCACCCTCGCCAAAGGCCAGCGGGCCGCCATCATGGCCGGTTCCGGCGTGGGCAAGAGCGTGCTTCTGGGGATGATGGCCCGGTACACCTCCGCGGATGTAAATGTAATCGCCCTGATCGGTGAGCGCGGCCGGGAGGTCCTGGAATTCATCGAGCGGGACCTGGGGAAAGACGGCCTGAAGCGCTCCATCGTGGTGGTGGCCACCTCGGATTCCTCTCCCCTCTCACGCATTCGCGGGGCCTACCATGCCGCGGCCGTGGCCGAGTTTTTCCGGGACCATGGAAAAGACGTCCTGCTCATGATGGACTCGGTGACCCGTTTCGCCATGGCCGCCCGCGAAGTGGGGCTGGCCGCCGGTGAACCGCCCACGAGCAAGGCCTATCCACCGAGCACCTTCGCGCACCTTCCCCGTCTGCTGGAACGGGCCGGCACCAAGGGCCGCAAGGGGTCCATCACGGGCCTCTACACCGTCCTCGTGGAAGGGGACGACATGAATGAACCCATTGCCGACAGCGTCCGGTCCATCGTGGACGGTCACATCGTCCTGGACCGGGGACTGGCCTCCCGGGGCCACTATCCGGCCGTGGACGTCCTCTCCAGCGTGAGCCGGCTCATGTCCGAGGTGGACTCCGGCGATCACCTGAAACGGGCGACCCAATTCCGGACCTTTCTCTCGGATTTTGCGCGGATCGAGGACCTGGTCAACCTGGGGGCCTATGAGAAGGGTAACAACGAAAGAACCGACGCGGCCCTGGACATCATCGAGGACCTGAATGCCTTCCTGGTCCAGGCGGTGGATACGCCCTCGCCGCTGGCCGAAAGCATCGAGGGAATGAAAAAAATCCTGACCGTGCGCAAGCTCGGCCGCTGAGAGGCCCGACACACAGGGGATGTTGAATAGAGCATGGGATTCTCGTTTCGATTTGAGACGCTCCTGGCCTACCGGGGGCATCGCAAAGAGCAGGCGGAAGCGACCCTGGGCAGGGAGCGTCGCCGACTCAAGAGGGCTCTCGATGAACTGGAAGGGCTTCGAAACCGGAGGAGAAAGTCGGGGGAAGAGCTTTCAGCCTCCCTCAGGCAACGGCCCACCGCCGATCTTCTGCGGTATCATGCCGATTTTCTCTCCGCGCTCAAGAGGCGGATCGAGGCCCGGAAGACAGACGTGGCAGCCTGTGAAAAGGCCGTCAGGGACCGGCTGAACGAGGTCCTGGCCCGGACACAGGAATTCCGAATCATGGAAAAGCTGAAAGAGAGGGACTACGAGGCATGGCTCCTGGAACAGCGACATCAGGAACAGAAGGTGCTGGACGAAAACGCGGTGATTCGCCACGGCAGGGTCTTTCCATGAACCGGAAACGACCGCTCCTCTTCGCCGCCACGGCCTTTGCCCTCCTCTTCCTCGTAAAAATCCTGGTGAGCGGCCTCTTCCTTCAGGGAGGTGCCATCCCCTTTCCCGCCGCCGAGGCCCTGGCCGAGGAGGAGACCCGAAAAGGCGCCCCCCCGGAGGGCGTGCGGGCCTTGACCGAAAAGGAAAAACGGCTCAAGGAGTGGGAAGACGAACTCAAGGAACGGGAGAGGCAGATCCTGCCCCTCCAGCAGGAGATCGACCGCAAGATGGCCGAACTCGAAGACATTCAGGCCGACCTGACCGCCTTTGCCAAGACCCTGGCCGAGCGGGAAGCCGCCCTGAACGATGCCAAAGCCCAACACCTGGTCTCTCTCTACCAGGCCATGGAACCGGAACGCGCCGCAGCGATCATGGGCAAGCTCGATGTCCCCACTGTCGTGCGGATTCTGGCCAACATGAAGGGTAAGTCCGCCGGACTGATCCTGGCGGCCATGCCCCCGGACCGGGGCGCGGAGATCAGCGAACAACTCAGCCGCACCGAATAGCCTAACCCCCGGTTTTCCCTGTCTCACCACGAAGGTCACGAAGACCACGAAGAGACCGGTTGTAAAACCACGAATCACACGAATCGCACGAATATCATACCAAACGACTCTGTCGTCCCTGTCTTTGGTCTATTCGCGTGATTCGTGTGATTCGTGGTTTCGGTTCTTTTAAAGAATACGTCCTTCGTGGTCTTCGTGCGCTTCGTGGTGCATCGTTTCATGCCGCGACACCCCTGCTCATTTCTTCCCGGTGAGAACCATTCATCCCCCTTTCTGCACCTCGGCAATTTTTGCCTCTCTCGGACCGCCCCTGGCAAATCCTTCCCGGCACACGGACTCCCCTTTGTCACGGTGAATCGATCAACACCTTCATATTCCTTGATTATTGCTTGAACGACCTCTCTGGCACGCTGGTTGCTCCTTGATGCACACGACGATTCTGTTCACCGGACCGCTAAGGAGACACCATGAACGCCTCAACTCCCCAAGTCACCCTTCCCCTGGAGTTCTCCGGGAAGGAATACGCCGGACGGAAGACCACACCGGGAGACGTGGGCGACAGCCTCTTTCACCGTTTGCTGCGAAAGGCCAATGACGGCGACGATGACGGATCCCTCGGGGCACTTGCCTGGATACCGGCCCTTCTTCAAGACCGTGTTTCCGGAAGCGACGATGCCGCCTCCGGGAAATCCGGAAACGCGGGCCGTGGCACCGACATTACGGGACTCCGTCTGAACAAACTGATGGTGCCGTCTACAGACGTGCCCACGCTGTCCCGCGTGCTGGAGCGATTGGGGTTCTCATCCCGGGAGATCGACAAACTGTTCCTCTCCCTGTCTGAAAAGGACGGATCCATCCGCCTGGATCGGCTTCTGGCGAAACTCCAGGGGATGATGCAGGCGAAAGGTGATGCAACCTCCTCCCTGCAGGTGAATTCATCCGACATCCCCAAGGTGGAGGAGGCCCTCTTCAAGATGGGTCTCAACGTGACCCAAGTCCGTGACGCAGCCGCCAAGGCCTTGGATTCGGAAGGGAACCTGGACCTCGGCCGACTCACTTCGGCCTTGAGCCGATGGTTTTCCGGCGTGGACGGGGAGACCGAGAAACACCTGGCCGCTGTTCTCCGCCGGAATATGAACATCGAACTCCGCCCCGGGTCCATGGAACAACTGGTCAAAGACGCCGGCCTCGAGCAGGCCCTTCAGCGCCTGAAAGGCGATTCGCCGGATGCCCTGCGTGAGGCCATGAAACGGGAGATCACGCTTCTTCTGCAGCAAAAAGGAATCCCCGCTGAGGACGTGAAGCGCTTTCTGGAGACCTTGAGCATACGCCGGACCGAAGAAGGGCGTTCCGATAACCGTCAGGCCGTGATCCAGGGGGACTCGGCCGTCGGTATCGCCGTTCGAAAAGACGGGACCCAGTGGCGCCAGGGCGGTTGGCAGGAGCGCATCCTGGACATCCTGAATCGGGAAGATCTTCGTGCCGGTCGCGGAAACGGCCTGGCTCCGGGCAAGGAAGGCCCCTTCGCCGGGCTGAAGCCGACAGACGGGTCGGAAGAGGCCTTCCTGGGACGCCTTGTTTCCGGCAAGGCCGGAGCTAGGGGAGGAGCATCCTCACTGCCCGGTTCGGGATGGGACCACCGGGGTGCAGAGGCCCTTGTGCGTGGGACGGCCACGGACGCTTCGAAGACGGTCATTCGGCGCGAGTCCGTCCAGGGTCGCCCCGTAAAGGAATCTTCAGGCACCCGTACCGCCTTTTCCGTCGATTTTTCAGGGTCCCGCGTGGATCGCTCCGCGCCCGCCGGGACCGCTTCGGTCCGCACCTCGACCCTGGCCGTGTCGCTTCCCGAACCCCTTCCCCGAATCGTGGATCGCATGATCTGGATGGTCCAGGCCGGGCAACAGACAAGTCGCATTCAGATATCGCCACCCGAACTCGGGCGGCTGGATCTGGAGATCGTGATCAAGCAGGGCCATCTCCAGGCCCACATCCATGCCGAAAACCCGGCCGTAAAGGAACTCATCGAGGCCAACCTTCAGCAGCTTCGACAGCAACTGAACCAGATGGGATTCGTGGTGGAACGGTTTGAGGTGGCGGCCGGGCTGGATGAACGCCGGTTTGCCGAACAGCAGACACGGACCGGAGGGCGAGGAAGCCGGGGGCGGGGGCGTCAAACCGATCCCGGAGGGACCGTAGAAACCGGAGGCGTGCAGGCCGGAGGCTCCGCATCCGGGATCTACCGGGTGGACGTTCACGTGTGATGCCCCGCAGGGAGTGCCGCGAACCTTCTCTGTGGAAGGTCTGAAGTCGGGGCCGGCAAGAAAGGAAAACGAGATGGACATCTCCTCAATCTCTGGAATCTCCATGGTGGAAGAGGCCAATCCCTATGTCGAGGCCAATGCCAAGACCGTGGACCGGGACGCCTTCATCAAGATGTTTCTGGCCCAGATGAAGAACCAGGACCCCATGAACCCCATGGACGGATCCGAGTTCGCGGCCCAACTCGCCCAGTTCAGCAGCCTGGAGCAACTCTACAACGTGAACGAGTCCCTTGACGATCTCAAGACCCTTCAGGAAAACGGGACTCAATACGAGATGCTGAGCCTCATGGGAAAAGACATCACGGCCACCGGAAACGCCATCTCCCTCTCTGACGAGGGGTCCGCCATGGGCGGTTTCGAACTGACCGAGACGGCCTCCTGTTCGGTGCTGATCTCAGACGCGACCGGGGCCGCCGTGAGAAGTCTCTCCCTCGGCTATCTGGAGGCCGGGACCCACGAGTTCTCCTGGGACGGGAACGACGCCGCGGGGAACACCCGGCCCGAAGGCGTCTACTCATTCAAGGTCACCGCCGTGACGCCCGACGGCGACCAGGCCACCGTGACTCGACAGATCATCGGGCAGGTGGACCGGATCAGCCTTCAGGGAGGGACATCCACGCTCTACGTCGGCGGAATCCCCGTGGACCTCTCGTCGGTCCTGGACATTCGAAGCGCCCATGTGGAGACCACGGACGGGTCCGATATGGACGGGGAATCGGCCGGAGATGTCGCGGGGATCTGACATTATCTCAGTATAAATGAAATACGCCCCCACGGGGCGGACACAAACCCAATCGATTCATCACAAGAAAAGAGGAGGGACATACCATGGCACTTTCCAGCGCACTATTCTCCGGAATCACCGGCCTGAGTTCCCTAGGCGAGGCCATGCAGGTGATCGGCGACAACATCGCCAACGTGAACACCGTGGGATTCAAGGCGAGCACCTTCACATTTCAGGATCTGCTGAGCCAGGCCGTGGCCACTCAAGCGGGCACCAGCCAGGTGGGCAAGGGGGTCACACTCAGCGACATAAGCCAGACGTTTGCACAGGGCTCGTTCGAGACCACGTCCAGCACCACGGACCTGGCCATCGGGGGCTCCGGGTTCTTTCAGATGCGTGAGGCCGAGACCACCAACATGTTCCTCACTCGGGCCGGCAACTTCCGGTTCGACCGGGACGGGTTTCTGGTGAACCCGGAGGGGTATGTGGTACAGGGCTGGGAACTGAACGACGACGGCCAGGACGTCAGCTCTACCGGGGACATTCGGCTGGATTCGTTCACCTCCCCGCCCAGCGCCAGCGACGAAATCCAGCTCATACTGAACCTCGATGAGTCGGAAACCGAAGCCAACGTCGGGGACCTGAGTGATGCGTGGGACCCCTTCGACGGGACGGACTATAATGACACGGCCATGGGCGAAAACCAGAGCCTCTACCAGACCTCCATCAAGGTCTACGACAACCTGGGCGCCACCCACGACGTCACCGTCTATTTCGACAAGACCGCCACGGACCACGAATGGGAGTTCATCCTGACCTGCAACCCGGAGGACGACGAACGGAGCGGCTTTGATGCCGGGAATAATCGGTACGCACGGGGTCTGCTGGGCACCGGCGTCATCAACTTCGACCAGAGTTCGGGGAAGATCGACACCATGGAACTGCAACTCTGCACCGGCCATGACGGCACCGATCCCACGTTCGGGGCCGTGCTGGATGCCGGTGACGCCAATGCCAGCGGATATCTCGAATTCGAAACCGAGTTCATTTCAGGGCAGACCCAGTCCATCGCCCTGAATCTGGGATCTTTTTCCGACGGGACCAACTGGGCCCCGGATTCCCTGACCACCACCCAGTTCTCCACGGCCTCCACCACGGTATTTCAGAGTTCCACGGGATACGGGGCCGGTGATCTTCAGGGGGTGAATGTGGACGTGGACGGGGTCATCACGGGAATCTACTCCAACGGCGAGGTCATTCCGCTCTTTCGGGTGGCCGTGGCCGACGTGGTCAACCCCAACGGACTCGAAAAAGTGGGAGGAAACCTCTTCAAGACCACCCGCCTGAGTGGAGAGGCGCCCACGTATCACCCGGGGACCAATGGGACCGGCAATATCTCCCCCAACTCCCTGGAGCAGTCCAACGTGGACATTGCCAACGAGTTCGTCAAAATGATCACCACACAGCGAGGTTTTCAGGCCAACAGCAAGATCATCACCGTGACAGACCAGATGCTTGCGGAGCTGATCAACCTGAAGCGTTAACCTGAACCCGGGCCCGAGTCCTCCTCTTCAGTCCTCCTCCTCAAGGTGACTGAGACCGGACAAGGTCTCCGGCTTATGGACGAGATCCCGGTGGCGGCGGTCGCTCCTCCTCACCCGCCCCCACCGGGACCCGTTCGTCGTTTTGCGGGAAAAGGCTTTCTTCTCGGAGGAATGCACCTTTTTTTGAGGCGGATCAGGGCCAAAACGAGAATCATATGGTAAAACACGGGAGATTTAACGCGGCATATTCAAAAATTTCATTATATCTTGCTCTTGTTCTTTAGGTCCTAATCCGCGTAATCCGCGAAATCCGCGTCAAAAATATCTTTTTGTCTTTTGTTCTTTAAAAAAACCAAATACAAACGAAAAAGCAAAACCTTTTTTGACGCGGATTTCGCGGATTACGCGGATTAAAAACCAAAATCCACATCATATGAAAAAAGACGGTGAGGATCGACAAGGCGCCGGCGCCACGCCATGTATGGCACCGGTGGAGCGGGGTCGGCGAGACCGTCAATTTTCTGACCTGACCACCCGCACCAGGCGCTTCCGCTCCGCCAAAACGGCCGACCACCCGTCCAAATCCCGCTCAGAAAGGGCGTTTGATCGCATGTAAGCGCGTTTTCATCCTCGGGCAAACCACCCCCTTGTGACCTGCTACAAAATAGCTTTGTTTTTTCAGTAAGTTATGGAAACCACCCCAAACCCCCTTGAAGAATACAATCCATTCCCCGCCAATGGCACAGAGGTTGCTTTCCTGTACGGCGATACCACTGAGACACCCTGGTTCGGAGAGCAATTCCCATGGATATAGCAACCCTTGTAGGCATCGTCATGGCGTTCGCCCTCGTGGTGGGCTCCATTCTGATGGGCAGCGGACTCGGGCTGTTCATCAACATCCCCAGTGTCATGATCGTGGTGGGCGGAACCCTCGGGGCCACCATGATCAACTACCCCCTTCCCGATATCCTCAAGGTCAGCAAGGTGGTGAAGAACGCCTTCTTTCACCGCAGGCATACCGTGAAGGAACTCATCGGCGAGTTCGTGACCCTGGCGGGAACCGCGAGAAGGGAGGGCATCCTGGCCCTGGAGTCGAGCATCGGCGACATGAAGGACGAGTTCATGCGCAAGGGTCTTCAGCTCTCCATCGACGGCCTGGAACCCAGCTCTATCAAAGAGATTCTGAATACGGAGATCGAATCCATTCAGGACCGGCACAAACTGGGGGCCGAGATCTTCACCACCCTCGGGACCTACGCTCCTGCCATGGGAATGATCGGCACCCTGATCGGTCTGGTCCAGATGCTTCAGACCATGGACGACCCGAGTTCCATCGGACCGGCCATGGCCGTGGCACTCCTGACCACCTTTTATGGGGCCGTTATGGCCAATGTCCTCTTCCTCCCCATCGCCGGAAAGCTCAGAAACCGCAGCAGCGAAGAGGTCATGAACAAGGAACTCATGTCCGAGGGGATCATGTCCATCGCCAAGGGCGATAATCCAAGGCTGCTCGAGCAGAAGCTGAACGCCTATCTGCCCCCTCAGATGAGGGAGTCCATGTTCGAGTGATGTCCCTTGCGGCGCAAGGAAGGCCAATCCTCAACACAAAAAACATGTAAGGAGAAAGACCCATGGCAGACCAAGCAGACACCCCCATTGCCAACACCGGGGCCAGCCGGGGATTTCCCGTCAAGTGGATCGTGGCGGCCTTTGCCGTGCTCCTGCTCCTGGGAGGGGGCGGGCTGGTTCTCAAGTCCGGAATCCTGGAGCGGTCTTCGGGAGAAGCGGACGGAGCAAACGCCGCCCAGGCCGGAAAGGCCGCAGGAACGGATATCGGCCCCATCTATCCCCTGGATACCTTCATCGTCAACCTGGCCGATACTCAGGGGAAAAAGTACCTGAAGGTCAAAGTGGAGTTCGAGCTGGACAATCCCGTAGTCCCCGGGGAGATCGACCAACGGCTTCCCCAGTTCAGGGATACCATCCTGACCGTTCTGAGCAGCAAGACCTTCGAGGACATTCGGCAACTGGAAGGCAAGTATCAGCTTCGGGCCGAGATCATGACCATGCTCAACCAGTTCCTCAAGTCAGGAAAGATCACGAACGTCTATTTTACGGAATTCATCGTGCAGTAGGCGCGGCCCGTTGGGCGCGCCGGTCGGGAAAGGACACACACCTTGAGCCAGCTTCTGTCCCAGGATGAAGTCGATGCCCTGCTGAGCGGCCTGGACTCCGGCGAGATCGAGAGCGAAGAGGAGCCCCGGGAGCCTGAGGAGGAGCTGGAACTCTTCGACTGGACCACCCAGGAAAGGGATGTGAAGGGGAACATGCCGCTCCTCGGCGTCGTGTACAACCGGTTCTCCCAGAAGATGAAGAGCGCCCTGTCCACGTCCCTTCGAAAGGTGATCGAGATCACGCAAGGCCCGGTGGAGATGATCCGGTTCATCCACTTCAAGCAATCGCTCCCCATTCCCACCAGCCTCCATCTTTTCAAAGTGGATCCCCTGAGGGGCACGGGCATCCTGGTGATTGAAAGCCGTCTGGTCTTCAACCTGGTGGAGGCCTTTTTCGGAGGAAAAGGCACGGGCTCCACCAAGGTGGAAGGACGGGACTTCACACCCATTGAGAGCAAAATCATCGAAAAGGTGGTCCATATCGCCCTGACCAACCTCATGGACGCATGGGAGGACATTCATCCCATCAAGACGGAATTCATCCGCTCGGAAAGCAACCCCATGGTGGTCAACGTGGAACGCCCGGATGAATATCTGGTCATGGTCAAATTCGACGTGGAATTGATCAAACCCCTGGGATCGATCACCCTCTGCATCCCCTACTCATCCTTTCAACCCATTCGGCACAAGCTGGCGGGAGGGTACCAGAAGGATGAGGAGGGGCAGACCGATCCGTTCTGGATCAACAACATGCGGGAGCGGCTGAAAGAGACCACCCTGGAACTCACCGTGGACCTGGGAGCCACCCAACTTTCCATTCGAGACCTGCTCAATCTCAAGGCCGGCGACATTCTGATCCTGGACAAGACCTACAAGGCGCCTCTGACGGGCCGCGTGGAGGGAATCACCAAGTTCCGGGGATATGCGGGGCGGTCGAGAAACCGAAAGGTATACAAAATCGAGTCGGCCGTTTCTGATGCGGCCTGAGAAAAACCGGTCCTACCGGAATGGATCCGGGGGCCATTCAAGCAAGAGGATGACTCATGGCGGAAGAAAACAGGGAATTCAACGAATCGAATGCGGGCGCAAACGCGGCCGTGGATATGGCCCAGGAGGTGGAATTCGCCGATATGGAACCGGGGATCCGTGAAGATGAAGAACCACACGGCATGGAATTCCTTCTGGACATCCCGCTGGACATCACCGTGGAACTGGGCAGGACCCGCATGCCCATCGGGGAACTCCTGAAACTGAGCCAGGGATCGGTGGTTGAACTGAATAAACTGATCAATCAGCCTCTGGACATCTTCGTGAACCAGAAACTCATGGCCCAGGGCGAGGTGGTGGTGGTGAACGAGAAATTCGGGGTCCGCCTGTCGCACATCATCAGCCCGGGCGAGCGCGTCAAGCGGCTTTCGTGACAAGGAAGGGGACCATACGGTGAGTGGGGAACTGGCTTCAAGCGCAATCAAGACGGCGGGCGCCCTTTTCCTGATACTGGGCCTGATCCTGTGTTTCTTCTACGTGCTCCGCAAGCTCCGCTTCGGTCCCGCCCACACCTCGGGCCTCTCCCGCATGCGACTCCTCAGCACGCTGACCCTGGCCCCGAAACGGGCCGTCGCCCTCGTTGAGATCCGTGATCAGTGGCTGGTGGTGGGCGTGGGAACGGAGGCCGTCACGCTGCTCACCCGCATGGAGCGCCCCGAGGAGACCTCCCGGACGGAGATGCCCGAATCCCGGAACAGACCGAGTTTCCGTTCCATGCTCCAAAGCAGGACCAACGGGACGCCAAGCGACGAGAGATAGGAAGCATCCATGAGCAGACATGTTTCATTCAAGGCGTTTGGAATCATTGCCCTCTTGATCCTCCTCCCGGCGATGCTCGTACCGGTTGCCGCGTGGGGCCAGGCATTTCCTGCTCTGCCCTTCGTTCAACTCGGCGTTCAGGGCGCCGAAAGTCCCGAACAGGTCTCGGTCCTTCTTCAAATCCTCCTGCTCCTGACCGTGTTGTCTCTGGCTCCGGCGATTCTGATCATGATGACCTCGTTTACGCGGCTCGCGGTGGTCTTCTCTCTGGTACGTCACGCCCTGGGCACCCAGCAGATGCCGCCCAACCAGATCCTGATCGGGCTGGCCCTCCTGCTGACGTTTTTTCTCATGACCCCGGTCTATGAACAAATCAACACCGAGGCCCTTCAACCCTATCTCGCCGAGGAAATCGGCCTGGAGACGGCCGCCGAAAGGGCGCTCGAGCCCATTCGCGCGTTCATGTTGAAACAGACACGGAAGAAGGATCTCTCCCTATTCATGAACATCTCCGGAAAAGAAAAACCCGAAAGCTATGACGACATCCCCATTACAGTGCTGGTGTCCGCCTTTGTTACGAGCGAACTCAAGACCGCGTTCAGCATCGGGTTCCTGATCTACATCCCTTTCCTGGTGATCGACATGGTGGTGGCGAGCGTCCTCCTCTCCATGGGCATGATGATGCTCCCTCCCTTCATGGTATCCCTTCCGTTCAAAATGATGCTGTTCGTTCTCACGGACGGCTGGTACCTGCTGGTGGGGTCCATGGTCAAGAGTTTCGCGTGAGGAACCGCAAATGACGCCGGAATTCGTGGTCAGCCTGGCTGGCGAATCCATCCAGATGGTCCTGTTGCTGTCCCTCCCTCTTCTGGGGGTGGGGCTCCTGGTGGGGCTCTTCGTGGCCGTGATGCAGGCCACCACCCAGATTCAGGAGATGACCCTCTCCTTCGTACCCAAGATCGTTGCGGTCCTGCTGGCCCTTCTCGCTGCGGCTCCATGGATGCTGACCAAGATCAGTGTGTTCACCAGCCGGTTGATCACCAGTATACCGGACGTCATCCACTGACCACGAACTCTGCCCCCTCGGGCCATGATCCCCGCCGTATTCTGAGACATACCGGTCTCCATCCAGTGGAGGCCGAGGCCGGGATCCCCGAATGCCCGGCCGGAGGAACCATATGCCCTTTGATCTCGAAAGCGTGCAGCAACTCCAAGGATTCTTCTGGATCTTCCTCCGTGTGAGTGTGCTCATCTTTCTCCTGCCGCTTTTCGGGGCTCGAAACATCCCCACACTCTGGAAGATCGGGTTTTCCTTCGTCCTGGCCGCCCTGCTCACCCCGGTGGTCCCGGTCCCGGAACGGATGCCTCAAAACACTCCCGAACTGGTGCTGGGCATCGCCTCCGAAGTCCTCATGGGTGTCATCGTGGTCTTCGGAGTCGTCATCCTTTTCGCATCCGTCCAACTGGCCGGCCAGATCATAAGTTTTCAGATGGGATTTTCCATGGCCCGGGCCATCGATCCGGCCACCGGGGCCGAGAGCACCGCCCTGAGCCAGTTCCTCTACCTCTTCACGGTCCTGATCTTTTTCGCCATCGACGGCCATCACCTGGCCATTCGGGCCATTGCGGCCTCGTTCCACATCGTCCCCCCCAACGGGCTGAGCTTCGATCCCGGCCTCGCCGATGCCGTGATGCGCATCTCCGCCGGCATGTTTCTCGTGGGCCTCAAAGTGGCCGCGCCGATCATGATCGCCCTCTTCCTGTCCAACCTCTGCCTGGGCATCGTGGCCCGGACCGTCCCTCAGGTCAACATCCTGATGATCGGCTTTCCCATCAACATCGGCATCGGACTCATTCTCTTCGGTATCCTTCTGAACAACCTCTCCCCGTTTCTCACGGACCTCACCCGGGGAACGGCCACAGCCATGATCCGGCTGCTGCGAATGATGTAGGAACGCCATGGCGGAACAGGGATTCCAGGAGAAGACCGAGCGCGCAACACCCAAGCGCCGTGAAGACTCCCGCAAGAAGGGCCAGGTGGCCAAGAGCCGGGAACTCTCCTCCATCGCCGTTCTCTCCGCAGGCGCCATCTATCTCTTTTTCCAAGGCAAAGCCCACACCATGGAACTGGGTCGAATCCTTCGCCGGTCGTTTCTCGACATTCCGGCCATTGCCGCCGGGGACCGGAACCTGCTCGAATACATGATCGAACAAACCGGTGTCTTTCTCCGGGTGGTCCTTCCCATGATGATCGTGCTCTGCGTGGTGGCCCTGGTGACCAACGCCCTGCAGACCGGTTTCCTGCTGAGCGTCGAAGCCTTGACTCCGAAAGCGTCAAAATTGAACCCGGTGTCGGGATTCAAGCGTATCCTGACCAAGCGATCCCTCGTGGAACTGGCCAAGTCCATTGCCAAGCTCTGCATCGTGGGCTGGGTCGCCATGTCCACGCTGAAGGCGGCCTTCCCCCGCATGGTTCCGCTCACCTATTCGGATACGCCATCCATCATGGCCCTGTTGGGCACGGAGAGCATGAACGTCCTGATCAAATGCTGCTGCATCATCCTGCTCCTGGCCATCCTGGACTACTTCTATCAGCGGTGGCAGCACGAAGAGAGCATCAAGATGACGAAACAGGAGATTCGGGATGAGCACAAGCAGACCGAGGGGGATCCCATGGTCAAGGGCCGCATTCGAGCCATTCAGCGGGAGATGGCACGGAAACGGATGATGGAGGAGGTCCCCAAGGCCGACGTGGTGATCATCAACCCGGTGCGGCTGGCCATCGCGCTTCGGTACGATCCCCTGAAGCATCACGCGCCCATGATCGTGGCCAAAGGCGCACGGGCCGTTGCCGCCCGTATCCGCGAGATCGCCGAAGAGCACGGGGTCCCCCTGGTGGAGAACCGACCCCTGGCACAGAACTTGTATAAGATGGAGATCGGAGACGAGATCCCAGCGGAGACCTACCAGGCCGTGGCAGAAATACTGGCCTACGTATACGGTCTCAAGAAAAAGGCCCTGCCGGGGTAGGACCAGCGGGGTGAGGGCGCCTTCGGGCCGCTTGATGAAAGGAACCGTAGCGGGTATTCCCTATGGAAGCGATGAAAATGACATGGAAGAACTTCTCCCTGGCCGCCAATGTGGATGTGGGCATCTCCGTGGGCATCGTGGCCATTCTCATGGTCATGATCATTCCCCTTCCCACGGCGGTCCTGGACATCCTTCTCGCGTTCAACATCTCCCTCGGGGTCATGGTCCTTCTGCTCACTATCTATGCGGTGCGGCCCCTGGATTTTTCCGTGTTTCCATCCCTGCTCCTGGTCACCACGCTCTTCAGGCTGTCTCTGAACATCGCCTCCACCCGGCTGATTCTTCTCAACGGCCACAGCGGCCCCCTGGCGGCCGGGCACGTCATCAAGAGCTTCGGGTCCTTCGTAGTGGGAGGAAATCCCACCGTGGGAATCGTGGTCTTCATCATCCTTGTGGTGATCAACTTCGTGGTGATCACCAAAGGTTCGGGCCGAATCGCAGAAGTGGCCGCCCGGTTCACCCTGGATGCCATGCCCGGAAAGCAGATGAGCATTGACGCGGACCTCAATGCGGGGCTCATCGACGAATCCGATGCCCGAAAACGGCGGGCCGAGATTTCCAAGGAGGCCGAGTTCTACGGGGCCATGGACGGCGCGAGCAAGTTCGTTCGCGGAGACGCGGTCGCCGGCATCATCATCACCCTGATCAATATCATCGGCGGCCTGGTGATCGGCGTCCTTCAGATGGGCCTGGACCTCTCCACCGCCGTCCAGAACTACACCCTGCTCACCATCGGGGACGGTCTGGTGAGCCAGATCCCCGCCCTTGTGGTCTCCACGGCGGCCGGCATCCTCGTCACACGGGCCGGCGCCGAGGGCAACATCGGCACCGAACTGGCCCAGCAGATGGGGGTGCACCCCCGCGCCCTGATGATCGCCTCGGGAATCATTCTTCTCTTCGCGCTGGCCCCGGGCATGCCGTTCCTCCCCTTCATGATCCTTGCCTCGCTCATCTTCTTCTTCGCCCGGACGATCCTTCGCACGCAACGGAAAGACCGGGAGACGGCCGAAGCCGAACTCGAGGAGGCCGTGCCGGAGGCCGGACCCGAAGAGGTGGAAGGGCTTCTCCCTCTGGACCTGCTGGAGCTGGAGATCGGTTACGGGCTGATACCCCTGGTGGACAACAAGGCCCAGGGGAACCTGCTGGAACGGATCCGTTCCCTTCGCAGGCAGTTTGCCACGGAAATGGGCCTCGTCATGCCCTCTCTTCACATTCGGGACAACCTGGAACTCAAGCCCAACGAGTATGCCGTGTGCATCAAGGGGAACGAGGTGGCCCGAGGCGAACTCCTCGTCGACCACCTGCTGGCCATCGATCCGGGAGACGTGAAAACCAGGATCGAGGGCGTCGCCACGCGGGATCCCGCCTTCGGCCTGCCCGCCATCTGGGTCTCCCAGAACAAGAAATCCGACGCCCAGTTCGCCGGATACACGGTTGTCGATCTCCCCAGCGTGATCACCACCCATATCTCGGAAGTGGTCCGTCGCGACGGTTATGAATTCCTCGGTCGACAGGAGGTCCAGCGTCTGCTGGACAAGGTCTCGGAGATGAACCCCAAGGTGGTGGAAGAACTGGTTCCGGGCCTTCTCAGCCTGGGAGCGGTACAGAAGATCGTTCAGAATCTGGTCCGGGAGCAGGTCTGCATTCGCGACATGCTGACCATTCTGGAGACACTGGCAGACTACGCGCCCATGAGCAAGGACACGGATCTTCTGACCGAATATGCCCGCCAGCGACTCGCCCGAACGCTCACCAAACCCTATCTGGACAAGAACCGCGTCCTCCGGGTCCTCTCCGTAAGCACCGGATTGGAGGAGGCCGTGGCCACGGGAATCAGCCAGAGCGAGTACGGGTCATTTCTCGCCCTGGATCCGCGCCAGGCCAATCGCATCATCGAGGCCGTGAAGAAGGCCGTGGAACGGGCTGCCGTCAAACTGGAACAGCCCGTAATGATCTGCTCCACGACCATTCGCAGGCACCTGAAGAAACTCTGTGAACGGTTCCAGGTCCCGCTGGTCGTGCTTTCCTACAACGAGATCCCCAGCGGCCTGCACATCGAGACCGTTGAAGAGGTCCGGGTCGAGCCATCATGAACATCAAGCGATTCATAGCCGCCGACAATCAGGAGGCCCTTCGCATGGTCAAGAAGGAGATGGGGCCGGATGCCGTCATCCTTGGGACACGGACTCTGCCTTCTTCGGGCGGCGGGCCGCGGCGTGTGGAGGTAACCGCAGCGGTGGACTTCTCCCCTCCCGAAGCTCCGGACGGCCGGCCCGGACGGGGCACCCATTCCGAAACCGATGCCCTGACCCTGAGATGGGACTCCCTGGAGAAAGAACTCCGGGACATCAAGTCGGCCATTCTTCGTGCGGACGCCGGAAGGGGATTGTCTCCGGAGGTCTACTTCAACCCGGCCGTTCGTACCCGGTACGACCATTTTCAGTCTTTCGGCCTGCGACCGGAAGTCATCGAGGATCTCATGGTGGAGGTCCACAAAAACCGGCCCCCGGAAAACATGACCGAATCGGACCTGCTTCGCGACTCCCTCTCCAGGGTCCTTCGGCGGGTGGACGTGGGACTCCCGAAAAGGCCCTCCAAAGGAGGACCGGAAATCTGCGCCTTCATTGGGCCCACGGGCGTGGGAAAAACCACGACCCTGGCCAAGCTGGCGGCTCGAAGGGCCGTGAAAAGCGGCGACCGAACCGTACTGATCACCCTGGACACGTTTCGAATCGCAGCGGTGAGCCAGCTTCAGACCTACGCGCGCATCATGGAGGTCCCCCTGGAAGTGGCCTCCGGCAGGATCGAACTGGAGGAGGCCCTCCGGCGCCACCGGGACGCGGACCTGATCCTGATCGATACCGCAGGACGGAGTCCCAACCGCCGGGAGGACATGGATGAACTCTCCCGCATGTTTCACGGCCTGAAGGACGTCCACCACTTCCTCGTTCTCAGTGCCGCCACCGACCTCGCCAACCTGCTCCGCGCGGCCGAGCGGTTCGGGCGACTCCCCTGCCAAAGCACCATATTTACGAAACTGGACGAGATCAGGGACGGATCGGCCATGGTCAACTTCCTGATCTTTTCCCAAAAACCCGTCTCCTATTTCACCACCGGCCAGCAGGTGCCGGAAGACATGGAGAAGGCCACCAGGAAACGTCTCGCCAGGCTCATGCTGGGTATGCCCAGGGGCACGGCGTATCTCTTCAGAGACCCTAAAGAGGGAACAGGACATGGATCAGGCAACCGGACTCCGATCCTTGGTCGAGGATCATATGGCAAAGCATAAACCGACCCGCGTGACCCCGGACACCCACGCCGACCCGGGCCAACGACGAAGACCGATCCGTGTCATTTCGGTCACCAGTGGTAAAGGCGGGGTGGGCAAGACCAGTGTCGTGGCCAATCTGGCCCTGGCCCTGAGCCGGATGAATTGCCGGGTCCTCGTCCTGGACGCCGACCTGGGACTGGCCAATCTGGATGTCATTCTCGGCCTGAATCCCCGGTACACCATCGCGGATCTCCTTCGTGGGGAGCGGACCCTGGAGGAGATCCTGATCCCCGGGCCCGGCGGTTTCCAGCTTCTGCCCGCGGCGTCGGGCATCCCCGAACTGACGGAATTGGATCACTCCCAGCGGCTCCTCCTGCTGGATGAACTCGACTCCCTCAAGGATTCCTTCGATGTCCTCCTCATCGACACAGGGGCGGGCATCTCGTCGAACGTCATGTACTTCAACTACGCGGCCATGGAGAAAGTGGTGCTGGTCACGAACGAGCCCACATCCCTCACGGACGCCTACGCACTCATCAAGGTGCTGACCAGCCGATACCAGCAGAAACGATTCAAGATCCTTGTCAATGCAGCGAAAAGCGCCGACCAAGCTGGTCGCATCTTCCGCCATCTCAGCCTGGTGGTGGACCAGTTCCTGGGGTCCCCCTCCCTGGACTACCTGGGATGGATCCCCTTTGACGAGAAGATGCCCGCGGCCATTCGAAGGCAGCAGACGGTCCTCGAATGCTTTCCGGATGCGCCGGCCAGCCGGCAGATTCGGGAACTGGCCAAGGGCCTTCTTGCCGAGGAGGCCGAATCGGAGATCGAAGGTGACATTCGCTTTTTCTGGCAGACACTGCTCAAACCCTGACTGCGGTGAGGACATGTCCAATCCGGCTCTCAACAAACTGAAACAGTATTCCCGGGCGACCGCCCAGGAGCCGTCCCGCCTGGATCCGGACGAGCGTGAACGGCTCATCCTGAAACACGCCCCGCTGGTCAAATCCATTGCGGGACGGCTGGGCATGCGCCTCCCCAAGCACGTGAGTCAGGATGATCTCATCAGTGCGGGAACCATGGGGCTTCTGGATGCCGTGGACAAATTCAACGCCGACAAGGGTGTGGCATTCAAATCCTACGCCGAGTTCCGCATTCGGGGGGCCATGCTCGATGAACTGAGGGCTATGGACTGGGTCCCGCGCTCCGTGCGCCGCAATGCCAGGAGGCTCGAGACCGCCTATGCCGCGGTGGAGAACGATACCATGCGCCCGGCAACGGACGAAGAGGTAGCCGAGGAACTGGGCATCGACATGGACGAACTCCACTCCCTCCTGGAGGAGACCCGGGGTATCTCGGTCATCAGCGAAGATGAAGTGCTTCAGCTTCTTCCCAAGGGAACCGGCGGCGCCTTTGTCAAAAAGCAACCGGAGGACCTCGATTCCGACGACCCCGCCGATTCTCTGGACCTGGCGGAGATCCGGGACGTCATTGCCCAGGCCATCGAGAGGCTGCCCGAAAACGAGCGGACCGTGGTGGCCCTCTACTATTACGAAGAGCTGACCATGAAAGAGATCGGTGACGTCATGGACTACACCGAATCCCGAATCAGTCAACTGCACACCAAGGCCGTCCTGCGACTGAGAGGCAGCCTCAGGGGCTACTTCGCAAACGAGGACCGGTGAGGAGCGGACCGGGGCTTCCCGAATGGATGAGAGCGGCATGAACCTCGAAGAAGAGAGGGAAGAAATCCGGGACGTCCCGGATGAGACGGTCCGGATTTCTTCGGACCCGGCCGACTCGGAGGGGGAGAAAGACCATGAATCCGGAGACGGGCCGGGTCGCCTCGCCTCCCTTCGATCCCGGTTCGGGTCGGCTCGAACCCTGGCCCTCGCCGGTTCGGCGGCCCTTTTCATCGCCCTGTCGGGCGCTCTGTTGTTCTGGATCCTCTCCCCGTCCGGGGAGACCTCCCGCTCCGCTGAAGGACCGGGACCGGAGCCCCCGGCAGCCCTTGCGGTCGATCCTTCCGACCGGAACGTCACGCAGGACCTGGGGCCTTTTTACATCCCGCTGCCCGCCGGGGGGAACGGCCGCATGGCGCGGGTGACATTCTCGGTCACCTGGGACGCTTCGTCTTCGAAGCGGTTCCAAGACCGGGAGACCCTGGCCCGGGATCGCGTGTACCGCCGGCTGATGGAAATCGCGGCAGGGGGGGGGGACATGCGGACCATGTCCCTCACGGTTCGGTCGGAAACCCTGCGAATCCTGGAGGAACTTTTTCGACCCGGCGAGTTGCGCGTGGTTGTCACCGGAATCTTCATCGTCTGAACCTGAACCGAAAACGCACGCTGCGGGTGTCCTGTTCCCTTCGGGTGGGGAGAGGCCGCGACCCTTCAGGAACAGAAATCATGGAGGTCCCAGATGAACGAGGTATCCAAACTCAGCGGTGCATCGCCGGTGCAGCCCGCATCGAATCGAGTGCCGAGATCTCCGCGCAAGCGGAAACCGGGTGAGCGTCCCGCCGGGAAATCGAGGTATTCACCCCCCAGGGAAGACGAGGAGAAGCAGAACGCCGCTGATCCCGCCGGAGAGGGGCGGGAACGGGAGACCGCGGATGGTGAAACGACGGAAGAGAACGGGGAGCGCTTGATTTACGGAGCCGGCGGATTCAAGAAACCGCGCAACCCGAAGGTGGACCTGGTGATTTAGGGGAAAAGGACTCGTTCCATCCATGAATATCGAGACGTGGATCATCGGACAGATCGCCGTCGACGCCGTGCTGGCGGGCATCCTCCTCTGGCTTCTGGTGGTGACCGGACGCAGGAGGACCCGGGAAGCGGACTCCCGGGATGAGGCCCTTCAGAAATCCGAAGAGATCCTTCGTCAGATGCACGGCATCGCCCGCGAACTCGAAGAGAACCTGGAGGAAAAACGGGAACTGACCCGCCGGCTTCTGGGACGACTCGACGAGACCCTCGAGCGGGCGGAGAAGCGTTACCACCAGCTCAACGACTTGTTTCAGGCCACGGATGCGGCTTCCGACCGGGATCGGGTGTCTCTGCAACAGACCCAGGGGACAAGGGCGTCCATTCAGGCTCTCCTGGACAAGGGCCTCACCAGGGAAGAAGTGGCCCGGCATCTGAACCTTTCCGTCGGCGAAATCGATCTCTTTCTCAAACTGGGCTCGAGTGGTGCGAGACCGCCAAAGAAAGGCTGATGGCGCGGAACCCTGTGCAAGGGACGGCGCCCTGACCCACACTCCCCCATACCGAGTCGTTGAACATGCTTCGAGGCATCCCCCACACAGTCCAGGGCACCGAGACTCGACGGGAACCCGGACGACCCGACTTTCGTCCGGCCCCGGGAGACACATTCCGTGGCACGGTGGTCAAGGCCGGTGAAAACGGGGATTTCCTCATCCTGGCTCGGGGGGGCCGATTCCAGGCCATAGCAACAAGACCGCTCGAACCGGGACACAATTACCTGTTCCAGGTCCGTTCCACCGGAGAACGACTCCTATTGAAGGTCGTGGAGGGTGAGTCGACCGACAGGACGTCCGCCGTCCGACTCTGGGCCTCCGGTCGCAATGCCAGGGCCGAATTCGTGCGCATCCTGGGGAGCCTGGCCGGCCGGGCCCATGATCCGCGGCTGCCCCCGGCCGTGCGAGACACCTTGGCCCGCCTCGATACCCGAATCCCCGCCGCGGTCTACCGAGGACCGCAGGCAGACGGTGTCCAGTGGCTGACCCGTCAGCTTCGGGAATCGGGTCTGTTCCTGGAAGGCCGAGCGGCCCGTTTCATCCTGCAGGGGGACGGACCCTCTCTTCAGTCCCTGGGGACCTCGGACCTCAAGGGGATTCTGCTTGCATTGAAGGCGGCCCTCGGACATGCGGATCCGGCAGATCCCCTGGTCGCGAACCTGACCCGGCAGGCGGAACAGGGCCTCCAGACTATCCAGCAGGACCAGATGCTCAACCTCTCGTCCCTGAAGGACGGGCTCGGCTGGTTCTGGTTCATACCCGGGGATCCCGAGGATGGCTTTCGGCACGGAGAGGTGTTCGTCCGGCGGCCTGAAACAGAGGGAGAGGAGACCTTTCTCTCCCTCTCCCTGGACTTCACCCATCTGGGACACCTGGATGCGGCCCTGTCCATGACGCGGTCCGGACTGGGCCTGCGAATCCTGGTTGAAGACGGCGGCATCGCCGACTTCCTGGGGGACCACCTCGACGACCTTCGTGGAGGCCTTGCCCGGGCAGGTCTGAATACGGGCACGATCACCTGTCGCCGGCGGCGGACCGACGATCCCGAATGGACACCCTTTCTGGACTCCGTCGGCCTGTCCGGCGCCGTGGATGTACGCGCATGATTTTGGAAAAGCTGAAAAAAGCGGTGGCTCTCAAATACGACCGGGACAAGGATCATGCCCCGAGGGTCACGGCCAAGGGCAGGGGACGGGTGGCGGAACGGATCATTGAACTCGCCCGGGAAGGAGGCGTCCCCCTCAGCGAGGACCCGGACCTGGTGACGGCCCTGATTCAACTCGACTTTGACGAAGAGATTCCACCGGATCTCTACAAGGCCGTGGCCGAGGTCCTGGCCTTTGCCTACCGCATGAACCGGCGTATGAAGGACATGGCCGAAGTCATGGGTCCTCCGGATCCCGCGTCCCGTCCCTCCCGCAGCAGCCGATGAGGCAATCCTTTCCCCTGCCACGGCAACCCCTGCTCCCCCCCATGAGGCCCCCGCGGATCTCGGGGGGAAAAGACCGCCGGCCTTAGAACATTTTGCCAGTATTCCCAAATAGTTAAAATCGAGCACATCCTTCCCGCTTTCACCGCTATCATGGTACGGGAATTGCAGGACTGAGGGGCAGTTCCCACCAAGTCCCTGTCTTTCATCGGAGGACGTCATGCTTCACGGAATGATCGATGCCGTCAAGGCCTGTCTCAAAGAAGAGCTGCGAATGGACGTGATCTCCAACAATCTCGCCAACACATCGGTCTCCGGATTCAAGAGACAACGGATCTCCTTTCAGGATCTGCTGGACACACAAGACAACACCCCGAAGAGCGGCTCGGACCAGGGCCGGCCCGCGGGCGGGGAACTGGTCCGAATGGAGATCGACCACACCCAGGGCGATCTTCGCTCCACCGGTAACCCGCTGGACCTGGCCATTCACGGGGAGGGGTTCTTCAAGATCGAGACCCCCGAGGGGGTCCGGTACACGCGAAAGGGCAATTTCACCCTGGACGCTCAGGGAGTTCTGGTGACCCAGGACGGGCACATGGTCCTGGGGCAGGGGGGGCCGATCCAGGTGTCGGGAAGTCAAATCGAGGTCAACGGCACGGGAGCCGTCATTGTGGATGGGGAAGAGGCGGGAGCGCTCTCCCTGGCGGCGTTCGAAGACCCCGGAAAACTCTTCCCCGAAGGTCAGGCCATGTTCTCCAACCCATCCGGAGAGACCGAAATCGAGATGCCCTTCGGTTCCCGGGTGGACCAGGGATCCCTGGAACTGGCCAACGTGCAGGTCGCCGAGGAAATGGTCTCCATGATCCATTGCATGCGGGCCTTTGAGAGCTACCAGAAAGTCATTCGGACCCTCGACGAGATCAATCAGAGGGCCATCAACGAAGTGAGCCGGATCCGATAGGGATCCAAGGAGGGTACAGGCCATGATACGGAGCCTTTGGACAGCCGCCTCGGGAATGGCGGCCCAGAAACTGACCATGGACGTCATCGCCAACAACCTGGCGAACGTCAATACCGCGGGCTTCAAAAAGAGCCGCCCCGATTTCGTGGACCTGCTCTACCAGAACCTGCGGTCCCCAGGTGCGGCCACCAGCTCCGGCGGGGAGGTCCCCACCGGAATCCAGGTGGGCATGGGGACCAAGCCCGTGTCGGTCCAGAAGATCCTCAGCCAGGGCGATTACGTGCAGACCAAGAACGATCTGGACTTCGCCATCGAGGGCGAAGGGTTTTTCAAGATCCTGAGCGCAGGTGAGGAACTCTACATGCGGGCCGGGGCCTTCAAGATGGATTCCGAAGGGTACATCGTCACCTCGGAAGGCGACCGGCTTCAGCCTGAATTCTCCATACCCCAGGAGACCGTGAATTTCACCGTGGACCCCGGAGGCAACATGGTCGCCCTGGGTCCGGACGGGACGGAACTGGCCAGCGCTCAGCTCTCCCTGTACACCTTCCCCAATGCGGCCGGGCTTCTCAGTGTGGGCGGGAATCGGTTTCGCCCCTCCGGCGCGTCCGGAGACCCCGTGGAGGGCAATCCCGGCGTGGACGGCATAGGGACCATTTCCCAGGGGTATATCGAGATGAGCAATGTGGACGTGGTGGAGGAAATGGTGGGCATGATCGTGGGTCAGAGGGCCTACGAAGCGTCTTCCAAGTCCATCAAGGCCGCCGATGAGATGCTCCAGATGGCCAACAACATCAAACGTTAGGGAACAGGAGACCGACCCCATGCGCATCACCATTGCCTCCCTCCTGCTCAGTCTGGCTGTCATCACGGGGATCCGGGTCATTGCACCGCCTGCGGTTCAGGCCCAGAACCGGGCCTTGAAGATCCAGATCGCCGAGGAAGCCACGGTTCACGGGGACACGGTGAACCTGGGCCAGATCGCCGTGTTTCAGCCAGATTACGATCCCCGGGTGGCGGAACTCCAGTCAATGCAGATCGCCTCGGCGCCGGCTCCGGGAAACACCCTCCGGTTCAACCGCCAGTTTCTCGACTACAAGGTGGGATCGGCCATCGCGGACCACGGCGGGGACATCACCCTGAACACCCCGGACAATCTGCTGATCCGGCGCACCGCCCAGATCGTCACCCGGGAGCGCATGGAAGAGATCTTTCGGGACCATATTATGAAGAACGCGTCCTGGCCCGAGGATACCATCACATTGGAAACCGTCCGGGCATCCGAAGACCTGGCCTTGCCCGAAGGCTCTCTTCATTGGGACATTCGAGAAAACGGCAACACGGACTACCTGGGCAACGTCTCCGCCACCCTCACGTTCTTTGTAGACGGGCAACCGGTTCGAAAGGTGCCCCTGTCGGCGCGCGTCACGGTTTCAAGGGACGTACTCCAGGCGGTGCGGAACCTTCAGAAGGGGGATCTCATCGAACCAAAGGATGTGGCCCTGGTCCGGCAGACCAGTATACGAAGGCAGGGCGATATGCTCATGGATCCGTCGGAGGTTGTGGGCATGCGCGCCTCTCGAAGTCTCCGCGCGGGGACCCACCTCACCGCCGCCATGGTGGAGGACCCGCCCGTGGTGGAAAAGGGCAGCACCGTGATCATCCTGGCGGAGAACGATATCCTTCGAATCACGGCACGGGGCGAGGCCCTGGAAAGCGGCCGCCAGGGGGACCGCATCCGAGTGCGCAACCTCAGCAGCGGCAAAGAATTCTATTCCACGGTCCAGGCGCCCGGCTGGGTGCATGTCCCGTTTTAGTCGAAGACCCCAGGGGGGCCGTCCTGCGGCTTCCCGTTCGAGAGGAGTGAACCATGGACGCAAACCGAACCCTCGTGACCCTGGCCCTGGCCGCAACGGCATGCCTCGCAGGATGTGCGGGTCTTCCGTTCGACATGAAGGACGCACGGGAGCCCCTGACCGCGCCCCCTCAATACCGGTCCGTAGAGATCGCCCCCCCGGCCCACCCGCAGGACCCGACATCCTCGGCGGGCCTGTGGCGCGAGGCGACCTACCGAAGCGCCTTCCAGGACCTGCGAGCCCACCAGGTGGGGGACCTGATCACGGTGAACATCGTGGAGACCGCTCAGGCCAACAAGAAGGCCACCACCAAGACCGAGCGTGATTCTTCCATCAATGCCGGCATCAGCAACCTCATGGGATGGGAAGGCAAAATCGGAAAAATCGGTGTGCCCGCTTCATTCGACAACACGACCATGTTCAAGGCATCCATGACCAATGAATTCGACGGCTCGGGCGAGACCACTCGAAACGAGACCATGACCGCATCGATCACCGCGCGGGTCCTTGAAGTCACCCCCAGCGGCAACCTGTTCATCCGGGGATCCCGCAAGGTCAAGGTGAACAACGAAGCCCAGTTCATCACCCTGACGGGTCTGGTTCGCCCGGCGGACATCTCCCCGGACAACACCGTCCTCTCCAGTTACATTGCAGAAGCGGCCATCGAGTACACGGGGAGCGGCTCGGTGAGCGACAAACAGAGACCCGGATGGCTCATGCGGGCCGTGGACTTTGTCTGGCCGTTCTGATGGAGGAAACCATGCGCATTCTCCGAACCGCCCTTGTCTTTGTCGCCGCGTGCTTACTCCCGGTCGCAGGCCTGATACCGGGATCCGAGGCCCATGGGGCCCGAATCAAGGACGTGGCATCCATCAAGGGCGCCAGAACGAATCAACTCGTGGGATACGGCCTCGTGGTGGGCCTCAACGGGACCGGTGACGGCAGCGGGACCCGTTTCACGGTCCAGACCCTGGTGAACATGATGGAGCGTCTGGGCATACACGCCCTGCCCGACCAGGTGAAGGTGGCCAACGTGGCCGCCGTCATGATCACCGCCGACCTGCCCCCCTTTGCCCGTGTGGGAAGCGCCATCGACGTGACCATCTCCTCCATCGGCGACGCCAAGAGCCTTCAGGGCGGCACCCTGCTCCTTTCCCCGCTGAAGGGAGCGGACAACCATATCTATGCCCTGGCCCAGGGCCCGCTCCTGGTGGGAGGCTTCTCCGCCGCCGGGACCGCGGGCGGAGGTGTCCAGAAGAACCACCCCACCGTGGCGCGGATTCCCCGGGGCGCGACGATCGAACGGGAAATCCCTTTCCAGTTCAATGGGTTGGGGGAACTCACCATCAGCCTGAACCGCCCGGACTTCACCACGGCCCTTCGGGTGGCCGGCGCCATCAACCGGCAGATGGGCATGGAGGCGGCGGCTCCGGCCGACGCAGGGACCATTCGGGTCCAGGTGCCTGACTCCTTCCGCGGGAATCTGGTCCCGCTGGTGGCTGAACTGGAACAGATCCAGATTCAGCCGGACAACCGGGCGCGGATCGTCCTGGCGGAACGGACCGGGACCGTGGTCATGGGGGAAAACGTCCGGATCTCGCCCGTGGCCATTGCCCACGGAAACCTGAGTCTTCAGATCAAGGAGACCAAGGACGTGAGCCAGCCGGCGCCCTTTTCCCAGGGACAGACCGTGGTCACGGACGACAGCAAGGTCAGCATCACCGAAGAGAAGCAGCAACTCCTTCTCCTGCCGGAAGGGGTCAACCTGGGCGAGGTGGTCAAAGCCCTGAACGCCATCGGCGTCTCGCCAAGGGACCTGATCACCGTGTTTCAGGCGATTCAGGCCAGTGGGGCCCTGCAGGCCGAACTGGAGATCATCTAGAAGCGTAACGAGGCGCCGAAGGAGCCCATGATGTACGGCGAAAGCGTGACATTCAGGCCGGCGGTTACGGTCCCTGCCGGCGAAGAAAGCGACCTCAGGGACCGGAAGCTCAAAAAGGCCTGCAACGACTTCGAATCCCTGCTGACCTACCAGTTGCTTCGAAGCATGAGGCAGACCGTCGACAAATGCGATCTCTTTCACGGCGGGACCGGAGAAGAGATGTACGAGACCCTCCTGGACCAGGAATTGGCCAAGTCCATGGCCGGCAGGGAGGACCGAGGGCTGTCGGAAATCCTGTACCGGCAACTCCGGAGAAAAGAGGCGTCCGAGGCCACGAGCGGAATCCCCATATCCATCCCGAGGGAGCCCGAACGCGCCCGTTGGCCTCTACGCGGTCGAATCTCTTCCGAGTTCGGGTGGCGCGTGGACCCCCTGTGCGGCGAAAAGCGGTTTCACTACGGCATGGATCTCGCCGCCGCCGAAGGCACTGAGATTCGGGCCGCCATGGCCGGACGGGTCGTGCTGAGCGACGTTCGGGAAGGGTATGGAAACGTGGTGGTGGTGGACCACGGCCACGGATTCACCACCCTTTATGCCCACAACCGGGAGAACCTGGTTCAGGAAGGGGACTGGGTCCGCGCCGGGGCACCCCTGGCCCGCGTGGGATCCACCGGAAGAAGCACCGGCCCCCACCTCCACTTCGAGGTGCGGCGGCATGGACAACACCTGGACCCGATGGAATTCCTCGTTTGAGAATCGGACCCCGGCGGCCGATAATAACGAAAGAGAGACGGTACATGGAAACCAGCACACGGGTCGTGAAAGATCGGCAGGGGGAAAAGGCCGCCCTGCTTCGTGATCTCTTGAATTGCATGGAGAGGGAACGGCAAAGCCTGATCACGGTGAACGTGGCCGATCTCTGGACCATCATGGAGGAAAAAAACTCCATCCTTGAGGCCATCCAGGCCCTGGGCCCGCTCCACCATGAATCGACCGATCCACCCGGTGTGCGGGGAAACGCCAAGGGTCCTGAAAATTTGCAGGCATCGGCCTCGAGCCAGGAGGTGGATCGACTGAAAGAGGAGATCCGCTCCAGGGCCCGGGAGAACGCAGAGTTCGTTCACAGTTCCCTGGCCGTCTTTGACGAACTCATTTCCCGGCTCGCAGGTATGGCGGGAGGGGAAGAGGCATACGGGCCCCATGGATCGGCCCGCCGGGCACCAAGAAGGCCCATGTACCGCAGGGAGGTGTAGCGCTATGGCAGGCATCGGACTCGTTCTCAACACGGCCAAGGACGCACTTCTCACGCAGCAGTACGCGATGGATGTGGTCAGCCACAACATCGCCAACGTGAGCACGGAAGGCTATTCCAGGCAAACGGCGATTATTCAGGCCAGCACTCCGATCCCCTACGGCGGGTTCATCTTTGGAAGCGGTGTCGGACTCCAGGAAATTCAGAGGGAAATCGATTCGTTCGTCGAGACACGCCTGCGGGAGCGGACCTCGGATTACGCGGCCATGGCCGAAAAGGAGACGTATCTGAGCGTGGTGGAGGGGGTGTTCGACGAAAACTCGGGGCGAAGCATCAGCGCACAGTTCGATGCCTTCTGGAACGCCTGGAGCGATCTGTCCAACAATCCGTCGGGATCCGCGGAAAGGGCCGTGCTCCTGGAGTCCGGTGCTACGCTCTCCCAGTCGTTCAATGACATTCGCAACGATCTCGACCAGTTCGGCCTGGAACTGGACCTGGCCCTGGAGGCCGGGGTCCAGAAGGTCAACCAGTTGACCTCTCAGATCGCCACACTCAACGAGCAAATCATCAGCATGGAGATCCAGGGGAACGCCAACGACCTCCGTGACCAGCGGGATATGTTGGTTCGCAACCTATCGGAATACCTGGATGTCAACGTTTTCCAGGACAGCCAGGGTCTTCTCACGGTCACCACGGGACGGGGGTACACGCTGGTCAGTAAGACCGACGCCTACGCCCTCTCCTTTGAGAGCAGCGAAGTCATGTGGGAGGGCTCCACAGGAAAGGTGGCCATCACGGATACGGTCACCGGTGGAAAACTGGGGGGGTGGCGCGAGGTCCGGGACAGCATCATCCCCAAGTATGAAGCTGAACTCGACGAACTGGCCCGTGCCGTGGTCTGGGAGGTCAACCGGATTCACAGCCAGGGCGTAGGGCTGGAGGGTATGTCCACCGTGACCGGCGCCTTCGCCGTGTCCGACTCGGCGGAGGAACTGGCCTCGGCCGACTCGGGCCTGGACTTCTGGGACGGGATCGAGACGGGCAAAACCTTCACCCTGTGGGTGTTCGACTCGGCGGGGAACGCCGTGGACACGGACATCACCGTCACCGCGTCGACCAAACTGAACGACGCCGGCGACACGGCCAACAGCCTGGTCCACCTGATCAACGACAACGCGGCAAACGTCACCGCCGCCGAGGTGGACGGCGCCCTCCGCATCACCGGGGATTCGGGGTACACCTTCGCCTTCGCAGACGACGAAAGCGGCGTCCTGGCCGCTCTCGGGATCAACACGTTCTTTACCGGCGCCGACTCCCTGGATATCCGGGTGAATGACACCTTGAAGGCCGACACGACATTGATTGCCGCCGGACGGATCGACGCGGCAGGCGCCTTCTCACCGGGCGACAACACGAACGCCCTGGACATGGTGGCCCTGCGGGATACCCAGGTCGCTCTGACCCGCCACACCTATGACGGCGTCACCACGTCGGGCACGGACACCCTTCAAGGCTATTTCAGCTACCTGGTGGGCTCCGTGGGCATCAAGAGCCAGAGCGTTCGGCGGGAACAGGAATACGCCGAGATCGTCGTCAACCAATTGACGGAAATGCGGGACAACATGTCGGCCGTCTCTCTGGACGAGGAGATGACCAATCTGATCAAGTTCCAGCATGCATACGCCGCCGCGGCCAAGCTCATCTCCACGGCGGATGAGATGCTCCAGACCCTGCTTCAGGTTCGATAGGAGGACATCCCATGAGGATCTCCACGAAGGCCATCTATGACACGGTCACCAACAACCTGGCCCATGTCTCGGATGCCATGCTGCACGCCAACCAGGTGGTGAGCACGGGAAAACGAATCAACCGTCTCTCCGATGATCCGGTGGGGCTGGTCAGCGTACTCAATCTCCGCTCATCCCTGGACTACATCGCCCAACTGGAGCGTAACATCACCATGGGAGACTCCTGGCTGGCGATGGGGGAGACGGCCCTGGCCCAGGTGGAAGAAGTTTTGAGCCAGGCCAAGACCCTGTCCATTCAGATGACCAGCGACACCCAGGGGGCCGAGGAACGGGCCAGCGCCGCCGTGGAAGTGGAGGGATACTTCCATCAAGTCCTCTCCCTGGCAAACACGCAGGTAAACGGCCGGTACATCTTCTCCGGCACGCAAACGGCTACGGCTCCGTTTGCGTGGGACGACGACGGGTTCGGAAACCAGGGCATCATCTACCAGGGGAACGACACCGAGTTCGAGATCAATATCGCCAAGGGGATCAACGTGGCCGTGGGCCGGGACGGGACGGATATCTTCGGAGACGACGCCTTTGACTGGAGCGACCCGGACGCGGGACAGGCCAACATATTCAAGACCCTGCTCGACCTGAAGAGCCACCTCGAGAACAACGAGACGGACGGGATCCGGGCCGCCATGGACGAGTTGGACTCCCATATGGACAACCTCCGCTCCCTGATCGCGGACACGGGCGCCAAGATGAACCGGCTGGAATTGAAAAGCAACATCATTCAGGAACTTCGGCTGACCTACACAGATCGGAAATCCGAACTCGAGGACGCGGACGTCGCCGAGGCGATCATGGATCTCAAGGCCAAGGAACTGGCATACCAGGCGGCATTGAACAGCTCGGCCAAGGTCATGAAGATGAGCCTCGTCGATTTTCTCTAAACCCGCTGAAGACGCCCGGCCGTCCTGAGGCCGTTCTTCTGGCGCCATGGAGGGTACCAGTGCTCGTATTGACCCGAAAGGTGGACGAAAGCATCACCATAGGAGGCCGCATCACCGTAACGGTCCTCGGGATTCGGGGAGGCCAGGTGCGCATCGGCATCGAGGCGCCTCGAGAGACTCCCGTGAACCGGACGGAAATCGTCGAGATCATCGCCCGGGAAAACCGGGAGGCCTCACGCACCTCCGTGGACCTCGACGAACTCAAGGACACCCTTTCCGCCGGCATCAGGCCGAAGACGACATGAGCGCCACCATGCAGATTCAGACCACACGTTTCGGTGAACTCGAGATGGAGGAAGGCCGTTTGATCCGCTTCCCCGATGGCATGATCGGGTTTCCGGACCACCGGACATTCGTGCTCCTGGAGCACAAACCCGGATCCCCCTTCATGTGGCTCCAGTCCACGGAGAACCCGGACCTGGCCTTTGTCATCATGAACCCCCAACTGGTCCACAGCGACTATCTCGAGGACATTCCGATCCAAGACCGCGACCTGGTGGCCGGGGAAAACGGCCAGCCCCCCCTCGTCTTCGCCGTGGTCACCATTCCTGCCGGGGCCCCCGAAAAGATGACCGTCAATCTTCTGGGCCCCGTGGTCATCGATGTCCAGTCCAGAACCGGCAGGCAGGTCATTCTCGCCAACTCGGACTATTCCACCCGCCACCCCGTCGTTCAGGAGTAATTCCTTCCCCTTGAGAGGTTCGGAAGCCTTCCGGACCTCCATGGGGTCATTCCGTTCGACATCGCTCGAAACGAGGGGATGCGGCATTGTCGTTCCCTTCCGTCAACACGTCAACACCGGTACACCTCTCCCCTTTCGCCTCATCTCTCACCGCGTTGGATGACGGGCCGACCCGATGGCCCTCATAAGGGCACAAATTCGCCAAGGCTTTGACGATGTTCACGGAAAAATCATGGCCAACGAAAAAAAATCTGTTCATTTTTTGGCAACATGGTAGTATGGGCCAAAATTTTGGCGACCATGCCCCCTTCCCGACCCGGGCGGGGATCCTGATGATTCCGGAGAGAGACCCATGGCTGAGTACAAACTCCTCGTTGTGGACGACGACCCGAAGATCCTGGAGTTACTTCAGGAATTCTTGAATCGGGAAGGCTACGAAGTGGACGTGGCCAAAAACGGCGAAATCGCCATGAACATGCTGGACCAGGATTACTACGATCTTGCTTTGATTGATCTCAATATGCCCAAAGTGGACGGCATGTCCCTCTTGAAAACCCTGGTCGACTACCACCCGGATACCGTCGGGATCATCCTCACGGGCCATGCCACCATCCGCAACGCCGTGGATGCCATGAAACTGGGGGCCGCCGACTATCTGGCCAAGCCCGTAAAAATGGAAGAGGTCCTTCTGGTCATTCAGCGGGCACTGGAGTTTCGCGACCTGAAACGCGAAAACCTGGCCCTCAAGAAGCAGCTGAAGAAGAAGTACAAGTTCGAGAATTTCATCGGCGACAGCCTGCCCATGAACAAGGTCTTTCGCGTCATCGAGAAGGTGGCGGACACGAGCAGCACCGTCCTGATCCTCGGAGAATCCGGAACCGGAAAGGAACTCGTGGCCAAGGCGATCCACTACCACAGCATGCGAAAAGATAAACCGATGATCCCCGTCAACTGCGGCGCCATTCCCGAGGAACTCCTGGAAAGCGAGCTGTTCGGACACGAGAAAGGCGCCTTCACCAATGCCATTCGAACCCGAATCGGCCGATTCGAAATGGCCAACGGAGGCACCATCTTTCTGGACGAAGTGGCTGAAATGAGTCCCCACCTGCAGGTCAAGCTCCTTCGCGTTCTGCAGGAGCAGGAATTCGAACGCCTGGGAGGGACGAAAACCATCCGGTGCGACGTCCGAATCCTGGCAGCCACGAATAAAAACCTGGACAAACTGGTGGATGACGGCACGTTCCGGGAGGACCTCTATTACAGGCTGAAGGTCATTCCCGTCTCCCTTCCCCCCTTGCGCGACCGAAAGGCCGATATCCCTCTTCTCGTCCATCACTTCCTGGAGGGTATGGCGAAAAACAAGAACCGGAACCTCAAGACCATCACCAAAGACGTCTTGAAGGCCCTGATCAACTACGACTGGCCCGGGAATGTCCGCGAACTGGAAAACATCATTGAACGAATGGTGATTCTGGCCGAAGGAGACACCATCTCGCTCGACGATCTGCCCGAGAAGATCGCCAGGAAGCATGCACTGGATCTCGACGATGAAAGCCTCATTCCCGAAGAGGGACTCTCCCTGAGCAACGCAGTGAACGACTACGAACGCCAGCTCATCATCCACGCCCTGGAGAAGGCCGACTGGGTAAAGAATCGCGCCGCCAAGCTGCTCAAGATGAACCGAACCACCCTTGTGGAGAAGATCAAGAAACAGGGCATCGAGAAGGACCGCATGGCGAGTTGAGGACATCCAAACGCACATGAACAGGCGCAGGCTTCTGGTCACCCCCGAGGATGAAAAGACGAAACGGCCTTGTCGTCGGCTCCGGCTTTGGGCCAACCTCCTGGGCATTTTCTCGGCAAAAGATGGGTGAGGTGTCAAAGTGAAAGGTGTTGAGGGAGTAGAAAGACAGAAGTCGGTTTACCAACCCGAAACATGATTCCCTTTTACAGGACACCGGCACGAATCAAGCACACGAGATACGGCACCCCGCGGCTCCGCCCTCCGAAAATATCCGTCACTTGCGATACACACTGGGCCGGACATATCGGAAACGGTGGCGGACCCCGGTCAGGCTCTCCGAATGCCCGATAAAGAGGTACCCCGGGCTCTTCAGAACCTGATAAAACCGGTTGACCAGGTCTTCCTGGGTCGTCTTGTCGAAATAGATCATCACATTCCTGCAAAACACCACATCAAAAGGCCTGGGGAAGGAAAACGGCTCAATGAAATTGAGACGTTGAAACCGGATCCGCTCCCTCACCGGTGGTTTGACACGGTAATAACCGGACCAGCGGTTGATCCCTTTCTGGAAGTATTGCCGCCGAAGGGGATAGGGGACTTTCTCCACGCGCGATGCATCGTAGACCCCCCGATCCGCCGTTCTGAGCATGCGCGTGGAAATGTCCGTGGCCAGAATGTGGAGGTCCCTGTGACGGGGCTGGGGAAGGGCCTCGAGCAGGGTCATGGCAATGGAATAGGCCTCCTCGCCGCTTGAGCATCCGGCACACCAGACCTGAATATCTCCCGATCCATTCTGTCCCGACCCGCCGAACAGCTCCGGAACCACCGTATCCCCCAGGAAGTCGAAATGTCGAGGTTCCCGAAGAAACGCCGTCAGATTCGTGGAGATCACGTCGAGCAGAGGAATGAAAGCATCCCCGCTCGTGTCCTTCATCAAGTAATGATAGTACTCGGTGACGGAGTCGAAGGAGGACTTCCTGAGCACCTTGGACAGGCGCGCTTTGAGCAGTTCCCTCTTTCCCTGGTGGAGGTTGATTCCACACTTCTCGTAGATGAGTTCGCTGAAGTTCCGAAAATCCCGTTCGGTCAATTCCACTTGCATGGATCGTCCCGATCTCCTTCCCGTGTCTCTTTTGTCACGCGTCCCTTCCTCTGAGGTGCACAGAAGTCCCTCTGTGGAAAAGCAAAACTCATGCCGTTTTGAATGGCACGTGTCGGACCCACCGACCCATCTGAGCCGGGACGAGGAGAACGTCGATGCGGGACCCTTTCGTGTCCGTATCAGCCCTTTACCATGTCGATAGAGGATGCGCCTCGCATCCTCTATCGACATCGACCCAGGGTGTCATGAACCTTTTGAATCGGCGGTGGACCGAAAAATCGAAAAAAACGCTCAAGTATTTTTTGCGCCTGCCGATGTGGGTAAGTGAGGAGGAGGACTTTGGTTACAACGCACCAAATACGCAACGTCCTGCGCGTTTACGGTGATCAACTGAAGAGGCGCAATACCCTCATTCAGGAAAGCCGGGGGCCGGACCAGCGATATGCCGACCGTGTCGACATCTCAACCGAGGCACGTCACCGCCAGGCGATCAACAACATGTCCCTGAAAATCATGTCGCGGATGCCCTCGCCCCCGAACCCTGAAGCATCCGGGGAACTCGAGACCATCGGGCGGGAAGGCGGCAGGGACACGGGCGAATAACGGGGGTGAACCCTGAGAGGAGTGGGTATGAAAATCGACGACTACCACCAGAATGTCAACCTCATCGAGAATATGCGCGAGGTGGGCCAACACCAGGGCGCAGGAGACAGAGGCGTCCAGGCCGGGGAAACGGACACACGCGAATCCGACGGCGGAACCCGGGTGGCCCTGTCGGACACGTCCCGGGAGGTCATGAAGGCAAGGGAGGCCATGGAGACCCAGGATCCGGAACGAGCGGCGCGGGTCGCGGAACTGAAGAATCGCATCGCCGAGGGGACCTATGAGGTGGATTCTCAGAAAGTGGCGGAGAGAATCCTCGGTACGGCCATTTCCGACCTCCTGTAAGCACGGAGGCCCTGACGTTCAACGCACATCTCACCGCAGCATCCGTAAGTGCGGCACCGTGAAGACCTCGAGTGCGGAGACTCCGCGCCTTTCTCCGAACCCCCTTCTCCCGGCACCTGGATGACTGGATCGTCATCCCGCCGACCTTCCTCGTTGTCCCTATTCCTTTCCCAGACGCACATCACTCAAGGGCCGTTCACCCCGGCCTATGAATATTCCACCACCTCATGCTATCGACTCGGGTTGAACCCAAGCAGACCGTTGAAAAACGCCCATCTGCTGCGTTTTGCTCATCCCTCGTCACTGCGGCGTACTTGCTTGTACGCCTCATTCCTCGGGATTTCGCAAGCCTTGCATCGGGGCATGTTGAGTCAGCCTGCGAACATCGGATTTTTCAACACGCCGTTAGAGGACGAGCATTTTCATGAACCCTTCCATGTTTTTCATGGCTTCCCGCACCAACCGTGCATTTTGTCCCTTGCCTTAAACGCATTTCATGAATAGAATAGTGTATAGGGTGCCCTCTTAAAACTCGATTCTCGCCCGATTCTATGGATATCTACGCGACAACAGACCTCCTGCCGATCACACGTTCCGCAGGAACGGCCCTCCGCATCACGGAAAACCACCGTGCCGATCTCCCTGCGGAACGCCAGGGGTTTGCCCGCGATTTCGTTTTTCTGGGATATGGCCCACGCCCCGGGGATGCGCTCTATGACGCCGCGGGGAAACCCGCCGCTCCAAGGAGCGACTCGGGCTCGCTGGTGGATCTGTACGTATAGCCCTTACTCTTCCAGAAGCATGCTTCGCTTCTTCAGCAACCGCCTCTGGCAGTCGTAGATGAACCGTTCCAGGGCCTGCTCGTCCGTTTTTTCCATCAGCAGAAACTGGACCCCGAAAAGCGTCCTCCGGTTCTCCGTGGCCGCATCCACACGCCTGACTTCCGCCTTTTGAATCTGAATGTCAAACCTGTTTCCGTCCACCTTTCCCATCAAACGCACGTCGAAGAGACGGGCGCCCACCTGAAGTGGAAGGACGCCTCCCATGTCCTTGCCCGGGCTGATGATCAGGGTGCCGCCCAGGCTGATGTTCAGCACCGGGACCTCGATCCGTTTCCCTTCCAATGGAAAAAGGATCCGGGTGCCCGAAGGCGGCTCCACGCGGAAATATCTCCGGCGTTGAACCCTCTCCAGGAAGTCCGGCAAGACGAGCCAGAGATCCTCCCGCTCCGCATGATCGATCATGGTGCGACAGGAATGAGGAATCCGATCCTTGTCCGCAAACTCGATATGGACCCGGGCGCCCGCCCCCGTCGCCATCTCCTCCTCAAACCCACCCGGAACGTCCACCAGGAGAAAGGAGCGGCCGTTTCTGGATTCAACGCCCGTGACAATGGTCAGGCGATCGTACTCCCTTCCGGGCATCCGGAAACGGAGGGGCGTCCGTTGTTGCTGAAGTTCACGCAACAATGAAACGACCTTGTCACCCTGAATGCGATTGCGAAATTCCATGAAGTCGTCTTGTTCTCCGCCCTGCTCTTGACGGAGTCTTAAACCCTTTTTTCTCGCGAAGACGCCAAGAGCGCCAAGAAAAATCTTTTTAATATTAATTGGTTATCTTTGCGTTCTTTGCGGCTTTGCGCGAGAAATTGACCTTTTGCAGTGCCATCACTCGTGTCGCTCCGTGATACTGCAATCCACATGCCACCTCTCTCCCTCAGGGCGGGCTCGTGCCTTCCTCGATGCAGGGAATGAAATCACGGCCTTTTTTCCGCCTTCATACTGATCCCGAGTACCACCAGAAACCCCAGTACCGCTAGAGCCAATGCCCAGGCAACTTCAGGAGTCCAATGGGACGGAAGCACATTCACGGGCGACACGGTGGACAGGCCCGTCGATTCCACGGCCGCGTCTCCGGCGGCATGCTTGAAGGGCCAGACCTTTCGAAGGGAACCCAGCATGAGCCCGGTGAGGACGGCGATGGTCGCGTCGTGGTATCGCCCAAGAAGCCAGCCCAGAAACCGGGCGAACCCGGCCAGGCCCGTCAACGCACCGGCCGCCACCAAGGCAAGGGTAAGGATATCCCGGTTGTTCACCGCCTCGAGAACGTACAGGTATTTTCCCATGAGGACCAGGATGAATGCGCCTGAAATTCCGGGCAGGATCATGGCGCAAATGGCCACCGCTCCGCTCAGGAAAAGAAACCACGGGGCCTCGGGTGTGGACACGGGCGTCAGGCCTACCAGAACGTAGGCCCCCGCGGCCCCGAAGACAAGTCCTGCAAAGGCCCCGGGCCGCCATTGCGTGATCCGCCGGCTCACCATGAACACGGAGGCCGTGATCAGGCCGAAGAAAAACGACCAGATCAATACGGGCTGGTGGTGCAGAAGCCAGCTCAGGCCCCGGGCCAGGGAAAATACGGCGCAAAGGATGCCGGCGCCCAGCGCTACGAGGAAGTCCCATTTTACGCCGCTCACGGCCTCCCGGATTCGGAAGACGAACAAGCGTCGAACAAATATGGCGTCGAAGGAGCGGATAGCGAGGAGCAGTTCCTCGTAGATCCCCAGGATCAGGGCCATGGTCCCGCCGGAGACACCCGGGACCACATCGGCAGCGCCCATGCAGAACCCCTTGACGGCCAGGCCGAGAAAGGCCGAGGCGGAGCGGCGTCGCGGCGACGGAGTCGGCTTCATGGGGCCCTGTGTTCATCGCGAAGCAGGTCCATGACCGTCTTCACGGGGTTGAATGTCTCAATGGGGACCTCCAGAAACAGGGTGTTCCATTTCGCCATGCCACCATTCCAGAGTCCGGGCAGTTCCAGTGCCTTCAGCTCCCGGCCGCCCTTGGATTTGATGGAGATCAACCCGGTCTCGGGGTCCCGGTACTCCTTGAGATCAAAAGACCGTCCCTCGTAGTCACGAAGACCACACACGAGATCCACCGGGTTGAAATGGGTGGACGAGGCCCAGATCTCCTTCTGGGCCTCGGAAGCCATGTCCACCTGGCTGGACTCGACGATCTGGAGAGAGAGGCCGCCGTACGGCTGCCTCACCCAAAAGGGCCCGCCTCCCGGCTCTCCCTCGTTGCGGACCATGCCGCAGATCCGCAGGGGCCGGTTCAGGCGGGAGAAGAGGAAATCCCTGCGTTCACGCGCGGTTTCCGTTTTCAGGCCCTCCGGTGGACGGACGAAAAGGCCCTCCACCATGAACTCCCAGGCACGGGCCAGACGGCGAGGGTCGGGGGTGGGTCCGGGGAGGTCTCTCAGGTGGCCGAAGATCTCCTCCTGGGTCTTCACCAGGAATCCGCCCAAGGCCTTTTTATACCGGATCGTGGGACCTTTCAGACGATCCGGGGCCACGTTGTCGATATTCTTGATAAAGACCACGTCTCCCCGAAGCTCGTTCAGATTCTCCAGCAGGGCCCCGTGCCCGCCGGGTCGAAACAGGAGCCGCCCGTCGCCGTCCCGGAAGGGCCGGTCCTCGAGGTCCACGGCGATCGTGTCCGTCCGGACCTTTTGAATGGATACGTCCAGATCGAAGGCCGTCTCCTCCTCCCCCAGACGGCCCGCGACTCGGGCCAGGTGTTGTCGAATCGTATCCTCGTGCTCCGGGGATGCCGTGAAATGGACCCGTGCCTTTGCCTCCCGATCCCGAATCGTCCAGGCCGCCTCCACCAGGTGCTCCTCGAATGGCGTTCGGCACGACCCGTCCGGGTAGCGATGAAACGGGATCAACCCCTTGGGAAGGTTTGCGGCATCCAGACCCCTGGGAGTCAGCAGGTAGACCAGGAGTTCATCGTAGCGGCCCTGTTCCACGAGACCGTCCGCATCCAGGCCGTCCCGGGCCATGACCGCCCGCAGTTCAACGTAAAGAGCCAGGTCCCGAATTCCCCGAAGAAGGCCCAGGAGGCGGGCGCTCTCTTCATCCCCCTGCTCGGCTTTTCGGGCGATCTCGGCATCGAGGATTCGTTCCAGTTCGTTCAGTGCGGAAAGGGGCAGTTTGAACATCCGGCTGGCCGCACCCGAGGCGGGTACGAACTTCATGGCCCGACCGGCCTCAGCAGCGGCTCTGAACCGCTCTGACAGGCGATCCACCTCGTCCTCGCTCAGACGGATAATCCCGTCCCCGGGGGTGCACGGGCGATCCAGTACGGCATGGGGAAACCCCCTGCGAAAGGCCTCCAACTGCCCCAGAACGTCCTCGAGTGACATTCCCTTCTCGTGAATTCGGGCCAGGTCGGCATCGGTGAAATGCGGTTCAGGCACCGGCGGCGTCTCCTTTCGGGTTCTGCCAAAGGTCGTTGAATGGCTTGTTTTTACTACAAAATACCAATTATTCACCACGAAGAACATGAAGTCCACGAAGAAAAACGGATCCGGCATACCCCTGTATCCCTTGCTCCTTGGCAGGATAGAGAATCGGTGATCTCCTGTCAATCCGGGGCGCCGCCGGGGCGCCGAGCCCAACGGTCGCATGAGCCTTATTTTGCGCTTTCTCAGCGTTCTCAGCGTCTTCGCGCGAGACCAGGGGTTTTCACGGCCGGTTCACGTCTCGCCCGATATAGCCGCTCCATGGCCGCGGTCATGAAAAGGGGTTGTCTGAGGGTATCCCTTTCGATAGGATGCGAATCCGAAGGAAATGCGGGCGCGGCCGGAGACCCGGCGGTGCCGGACCGGACATGGAGAGGAGGGGATCTTGGACGAGACGGAACGGCCGCTGGAGACCCGGGGGCCCAGGGTCTACACGGTCACGGAACTGACCGAAGAGATTCGAGACCTCCTGGCGGAGCGCTTCCCGTTCGTCTGGGTGGAAGGGGAACTCTCCAATGTTCGAACCCCCTCCTCGGGCCACTGCTACATGGCCATCAAGGACGAGACCGCCCAGATCCGGGCCGTCATGTTCCGCCCACAGGTCCGTGTCCTCCGATTCCGTGCCGAAGACGGCATGAAGGTGATCGCTCAGGGCCGCGTGACGGTGTATGAGCCCCGGGGCGAATACCAGATGGTCCTGGATTACCTGGAGCCGCTGGGCATCGGGGCCCTGGCCCTCGCCTTCGAACAACTGAAACAAAAATTGTCGGCCCAGGGCCTTTTTCGGGAGGATATCAAGCGCCCTCTCCCCTTCCTTCCTTCCCATGTGGCCGTCATCACCTCGCCTACCGGTGCGGCCGTGCGGGACTTCCTGAAGGTGATTGACCGGCGGTTCGCGGACATCCGGATCACGGTGGTTCCGGTCCGCGTCCAGGGGGATCGGGCCGCCGGCGAGATGGTGGAGGCCATCGACCTGGTCAATCGCACCCTGGACGCAGACGTAATCGTACTCACCCGTGGGGGGGGATCCCTGGAAGATCTCTGGCCGTTCAACGAGGAGGCCCTGGCCCTGGCCATCCGCGCGTCACGCATTCCGGTGGTCTCCGCGGTAGGTCACGAGATCGATGTGACCATTGCCGATCTTGCCGCGGACCTGCGCGCCCCAACACCGTCCGCCGCCGCCGAGATGATCGTGTCGGAAAAAGAGGCCCTGGTCCAACGCGTGCGAGGACTTCGAGACCGGCTTTGGTCGGAGACCCGCGGAAGGCTGGTTCGAGAACGGGAGCGCATGGGGCATCTGGGTTCCAGGCTTCGGGACCCCAGAAAGGCCATCGAGCATGCCTGGTTGAGGCTGGATGATCTGAGTGGACGCCTGGTCCGCGAGCAGGTCCTTCGCATTCGGGAAGACGCCGGAAGGCTCTCGACCGCGACCGGCGGCATTCGGCGGCATGGGCCACGGATTCTCATTCAAGGCCTTCGACGGGAACTGGGTTTTCAGGGACACTCCCTTCGGGCGGGCATGGAGAAGCGTCTTTCGGGGCAAAAGGCCGCCCTCTCCCTGCTTCAGGGAAAACTCGGCGGACTCGATCCCCACGGGGTGCTCAATCGGGGATACAGCATCACCCGCCGTCTGCCCCAGGGTCTGGTGATTCGGAAGGCATCGGACGTGGAACCCGGGGATCGCGTGGTCATCACCCTAGCCTCGGGCAGGCTGGAGTGCCTCGTTGACAAGACCGATTCCCCATAGGAGAATGCCGGGGCATTGAAGATGTTGGATAGGTTGTGCCCTCGGCCGCAAGGCGCGCCCGATCTTCCACGTTGTTTTTCCCGGCGCCCCCGGCTTTTCCGCTGGAAACGATGGGGCTTCATGAATCCATCACGGTCTGTATTTTTTGCATAGCAACGTATTGAAAAACCCGATGTTCACAGGCTGACTCAACATGCCCGAATGCAAGGCTTGCGAAATCCCGAGGAATGAGGCGTACAAGCGCGTACGCCGCAGTGACGAGGGTTGAGCGAAACGCAGCAGATGGGCGTTTTTCAACGGCCTGATAGGAGACGCCATGGCCGAGAGGACATTCGAGGATGCCATGAAACGGCTCGAGGAAATCGTTCACGACCTCGAGAGCGGGGACCTGCCGCTGGAGGAGTCCCTGCGTATCTTCGAGGAGGGGATGAAGCTGGTGGCGCTCTGCTCTCACACGCTCGAAGATGCCGAAAAAAAGGTGTCGCTCCTCGTCCGGGAACAGGACGGAGGTGTCTCCCAGCGCCCTTTTGAGGCCGACGACATAAAGGACGAACTACCGTGAACAATCTTCGCGCCTATCTGGCCGGAAAACGGGCCGTGGTGGACGATGCCCTGAAGGGCTGCTTTCAACCGCCCGAAGGCCCGGCGGCCGACATCATTCGGGCCATGGCCTACAGCGTCTTTGCCGGCGGCAAGAGACTTCGTCCCATCCTGTGCATCTCCGGCAGCGAGGCCGTCGGCGGGGACGGGACGGGAGTGCTTCCGGCCGCATGCGCACTGGAACTGATTCACACCTACTCCCTGATTCACGACGATCTGCCGGTCATGGACGACGACGACCTTCGAAGGGGCCACCCCACGAACCACAAGGTGTTCGGGGAGGCCATCGCGCTCCTGGCCGGAGACGGCCTCCTGACCGAGGCGTTCCACATCCTCGCCCGCATGTCCCTGCCCAACGGGACCCGGCCGGAGGCCCTGGTGCGCGTCATCGGCCTGATCGCCGAGGCCGCCGGCCACCGGGGCATGGTCGGCGGACAGGTGGTGGATATCCAGTCCGAGGGACGAAGCCCGGACCCGGACGTGGTCCGGTTCATCCATACCCACAAGACCTCGGACCTCATCACCGCCTCCACGGTGAGCGGAGCCATACTTTCCGGTGCGGACGAGGGCTCCGTCAAGGCCTTGACGGACTACGGACAGCGGATCGGCCTGGCGTTTCAGATCTCGGACGACATCCTGAACATCGAGGGGGATCGCCGGGTCCTGGGCAAGGACGTGGGAAGCGACGAGGAGAGGGGCAAGATGACCTGGCCCGCCGCCTTCGGACTGGACGCGTCCAAAAAGACGCAGGCCGACCTGGTGGAGGCCGCCGTGGAGTCCCTGAATCCCTTTGATCACCGAGCCGATCCCCTGCGCTGGATCGCTCGATATATTGTTGAGAGACAACGATGACCGAAGAAAAAAAACCCGGCCGAATCCTGGATCGCGTCGAAAGCCCCGCGGACATCCGCTCCCTGTCCATCCCGGAGTTGGAAGAACTCGCCGCCGAGATTCGGGCGGAAATCATTCAGACGGTATCCAAGACAGGCGGGCATCTCGCCCCCAGCCTGGGCGTGGTGGAACTGACCCTGGCCCTGCACCGCGTGTTCGACACCCCGCAGGACAAGATCATCTGGGACGTTGGACACCAGGCTTACGCCCACAAGCTGATCACGGGGCGGCGGGACCTTTTTCACACCCTGCGCCAGGAGGGGGGGATCAGCGGATTTCCCAAGCGGGCGGAAAGCCCTTACGACCCGTTCGACACGGGGCACAGCAGCACCTCCATCTCCGCCGGCCTGGGCATCACTGTGGCCAACGAACTCAAGGGGATTCAAAGCCGCGTCATCGCCGTGATCGGCGACGGCTCCATGACCGCCGGCATGGCCTTCGAGGGTCTGAACCAGACGGGACACACGGAAAAGGACCTGATCGTCGTTCTGAACGACAACGAGATGTCCATCGCGCCCAACGTGGGGGCGTTCTCGTCCTTTCTGAGCCGCAAGATGTCCGGCAAGCGGTTCGTCTATTTCCGCAGGGAACTGGAAAACTTCCTGAAATCCATCCCGGGGCTGGGAGAAAACATCCTGAACCTCGCGCGGAAGAGCGAGGACTCGTTCATCACCTTCTTCACGCCGGGCATGCTCTTCGAGGCCTTCAAGTTCAAGTACATCGGTCCCATCAAGGGACATCGGCTCGACCGGCTCATCGAGACCTTCGAGAATACCCTCCACATATCCGGGCCGGTCCTGGTCCACGTGCTGACGGTCAAGGGAAAGGGGTATGCCCCTGCGGAAGAGGACCCGGCCCACTTCCACGGGGTGGGGTGCTTCGACGTGGAAACAGGCTCTCCCGCGCCGGCGGCGACCCCGCGACCGCCCACGTACACGGAGGTCTTCGGGGCCGCCATGGTCGAGCTGGGCAAGACCATGCCGACCCTCTTTGCCGTCACCGCGGCCATGCCCGAAGGCACGGGCCTGGTCACGTTCTCCCAGGCCTACCCGGACCGGTTTCTCGACGTGGGCATCGCGGAACAGCACGCCGTCACGTTTTCCGCCGGACTGGCCGTGGAAGGACTCCGTCCCGTTGTGGCCATTTACTCCACGTTCCTGCAACGGGCCTACGACCAGATCATTCACGACATCTGTCTTCAGAACCTCCCCGTGGTCTTCTGCCTGGACCGGGGAGGACTCGTGGGCGAAGACGGCCCCACGCACCACGGCACCTTTGATCTGTCCTATCTGAGGATCCTGCCGAACATGACCGTCATGGCCCCCAAGGACGAAAACGAACTCCGTCACATGCTCTACACGGCCCTGCGCCTCCCCGGCCCATCGGCCATTCGATACCCCAGGGGGACCGGCGCCGGCGTACCGCTGGACGAGTCGTTCAAAGAAATCCCGGTGGGAAAAGCGGAATGCCTCCGCGCGGGAGACGATCTCAGCATCTTCGCCCTGGGGAGCATGGTCCCGCCCTCCATGGCCGCCGCCGAGTCCCTGGCGGAACAGGGAATTCAGGCGGAGGTCGTAAACGTCCGGTTCGTCAAACCCCTGGATCCCGAACTGAAGGATCACGCCTTGAGGACGGGCCGGGTCCTCGTGGTGGAGGAAAACACCCGACTGGGCGGCCTGGGAAGTGCCATCCTGGAATGCTTCAACGACGCCGGTATCCTCCAAAAGGTCCGAGTTCGCCGCATGGGGCTCCCCGACCGTTTTGTGGAACACGGGCCGATCCAGAGTCTGAGGGCCACGTGTGGACTGGATGCGGCGTCCATTGTGGAGGAGGCGGGCCATCTCATCCGCCGGTCGTAAGCCACCCAATAAGCCATCCAAGCAGAGGCTGGACCACCTCCTGGTTCAAAGGGGTCTGGCCGAGAGCCGCCAGAAGGCCCAGGCCGTCATCATGAGCGGCGTTGTGGACGTGAACGGCCTTCTCGTGGATAAACCCGGACACACCTTCTCCCCTTCTGCAGAGATCACTCTGCGGGCAGAGCCCGCTCCCTATGTAAGCCGGGGAGGCCTGAAACTGGCGGAGGCCTTCCGTTGTTTTCCCATGGACGTCAAAGGACGGGTGATCCTGGACGTGGGGGCCTCCACAGGCGGTTTCACGGACTGTCTTCTTCAGAACGGGGCCGCACGGGTCATCGCCGTGGACGTGGGATACGGTCAACTGCACTGGACCCTTCGAAACGACCCCCGGGTACGCGTCCTGGAGAAAACCAACATACGGCACCTGACCCCCGAGGTCCTGGGGGAGACCCCTGCGGGTGCAACGATCGACGTCTCGTTCATTTCCCTGAAAATCGTGGTTCCCGCCGTGATTCGGCTTCTTGAGCCAAACGGTTTTGTGGTGGCCCTGGTGAAGCCGCAGTTCGAGGTGGGTCGTGGACGGGTAGGCAAGGGCGGTGTCGTCCGGGACCCGGAGCTTCACCGGGAAGTCCTGGAAACGCTATCCGCCTTTTTCGACGGGGTGGGCTGGGGGGTCATGGACCGGGTGGAATCTCCGATTCCGGGTCCCAAAGGGAACCGGGAGTTTCTCGTATATCTGAAACGTCTGAATCCAGGTCCTCTGCCGGTTTGAGACCCGGGGAGGAGGATCCTTCAGAGACGCATCCTGTCGTGCCCTCCGCCGTTCCTCCGGATCTGCAGACACACCACACCCTTCACCTGCAGAAGGCATCCTTCAGGTGCATGACTGTGGGCATGGCGGCATGAACGCCATCCCGAAGCCCGGCCCTTGAAAACAGAATCGGCCCGCCGGGCCCCGGCGACAAACGACCCGTCCTAGTGGCCTTTCCGTTTGGAGGCCTTGAGAGGATTGATTTTCCCCTTGGGCTCGGTCCCGTTGGAGGCCTTCACATGAGTGGCCATGCTGCAGATGCCCGAACGCCACTTCACGGAGGGATCGGGAAAGCTGATGCAGTATTTTCCGGTGGGGAACTCCTGGACTCGCTGGCAGCCCTCACACTGTTCGACGATGGTGTGGCAGTGGCCTCCGTTGAATCGGCAACCGCCTTTGCTCATGAAAGAGCAGTCCAGCCCTTCTTTTACCGTTGCACAAACCATGGGTATCACGTCCTTTCTCATAAAAAGGGAAGCCTCGGCGCAGCCAAGGCTTCCCGAAAAATATAAATCTCGTTGAATATAACGATATTCCCACGCCTGTCAACTCTTTTCGGCGTTATTCCGCGGCTTTTTTCTTTTCTTTGAAAACCCTTTTTGCTCGCAAAGACGCCAAGAGCGCCAAGAAATACCTTTTTTAATCTTCACTGGTTATCTTTGCGTTCTTTCCGGCTTTGCGCGAGAAATTGACTTTTCGCAAGGCCGTCATGATTTTGATCCGCGGAATCCGTGAAACCAACCAGAAAGTCGCCATCATCCCCGTTTTCGCCTTCGGCTGTGCCGCAGTGACGGACGTCAGCTTCAGGGCGACATCCCGGCCTTTCAGGCCGGATGGAAACATGCTATGGTCTCCGCGAAGAACGTCATTCCGTACACGGAGGAAACAACCCCATGCTGGAACACCCTGAAAACGTGACATGGGAAAACGGGCGTCTGGTGGTGCCCGAGATCCCGGTGATTCCCTATATCGAAGGTGACGGCATCGGCCCCGACATATGGCGCGCTGCGGTCAAGGTCATGGACCGTGCCGTAGAACTCACCCGGCCGGGACGCGGCCGGATCGAGTGGACCGAGGTCCTCGCCGGCGAGAAGGCCTTTCGCGAGACGGGCCAGTGGCTGCCCCCGGAGACCCTGGAAGCCTTCCGGACACACCGAATCGGCATCAAAGGGCCCCTCACGACGCCTGTGGGCCAGGGAATTCGAAGCCTCAACGTGACCCTCCGCCAGGAACTGGACCTGTATGCCTGCGTGCGGCCGGTCCGCTATTTCCCGGGGGTTCCGAGCCCCGTCCGCGAGCCCTGGAAGGTGGATATGGTGATCTTCCGCGAGAACACGGAGGATGTGTATGCCGGTCTCGAGCTGGAGGCGGGGGGCGAAGGAGCCCGAGCCCTCAGGGGCTTCCTCTCGGAACACTTCGGGTGGTCGATCCGCGAAGATGCGGCCCTGGGGATCAAGCCCATCAGTCGGACAGGAAGTCGCAGGCTCATTCGGGCCGCCCTGAACTTCGCCGTTTCAAAGGGCCGGAAAAGCCTGACCCTGGTCCACAAAGGAAACATTCAGAAATTCACCGAGGGGGCCTTTCGAAACTGGGGATACGAGCTGGCCCGGGAGGCCTATGCCGATGAGACCGTGAGTTGGGAGGATATGGGGGACGAAGGTCCCGGCGATCGCATCCTCATCAAGGATGCCATCGCCGACATCTTCTTTCAGCAGGCCCTCACCCGGCCCGATGAATTCGACGTGATCGCCACCATGAATCTGAACGGAGATTACCTGTCCGACGCCCTGGCCGCCCAGGTGGGAGGCATCGGCATGGCCCCCGGCGCCAACATCAATTACGAAAGCGGGTACGCCCTGTTCGAGGCCACCCACGGCACCGCGCCCAAGTACGCCGGCCAGGACAAAGTGAACCCGTCATCCCTCATTCTCAGCGGGGCCATGATGCTCGATCACATGGGGTGGTCTGAGGCCTCCAGGCGAATCGAGGCCGGCCTGGAGACGGTCTTTGCGCGAAAAACCGTCACCTACGACCTGGCCCGGCTCATGGAGGGCGCCGTGGAGGTCTCCTGCTCGCGCTTTGCCGACGAGGTGTGCAAGGCCATGGCCGAGGTCCGGGAATAGACGCCCTCACCGGCCTCGCCCTAAGGGCGATGGACGGCAGGGAACCGGTTTCTTCGGTTACCGCCTGCCGATTTCCTGTTTTGTCGAAAGGAAAGACCGGATTTTCCCGCAGAGCCGCAAAGATCGCAGAGAGAATCCATGATCAGGGCACGGCGGTGGGATAGACCATCTTCCCGCACAAAGAGAGATCGTATCCCTCCAGGTCCGCGGCCGTTTCACGGAAGGACGGCTCGTGAAGCAACCCCAGGAAGCGCTGGAGGGGCTGCTCAAAAAAGCGGTCCCGGGCGATGAGCAGGTCAAAGCGCTCCCAGCGAAGGGGAAGGAAATCCAGGCCGAGCAGGCCGGCCACCGCCCGAACAGCCGGGGCCGCATCCGCCCGACCCGCCAGGACCTCCACGGCCACATCCAGATGGGATCGGAATTCCCGATCGTATCCCTGAATGGAGGGGCCTTTCACACCCGCCTTTTCCAGTTCCCTGTCCAGAAGGAGCCGCGTTCCCGTGCCCTCGGGCCGGTTAGCGATGCGAATCCCAGGGCGGCCGAGATCGGACACCTCCCTGATCTCGAGCGGGTTCTCCCTGGACAGCACAAGCCCCTGCTCCCGGCGGCAGAAATTGAGCACGGCGGGAGGGTCTCCCTGAAGGAGCTCACGGGCGAACTCGAAGTTGTATTCGCTCTCATCGTCCTGGAGCAAATGGGAGGGAGCGGCATGGCACAGGCCCCGGCCCAGGGCCTTGAGGCCGTTCAGGCTGCCCACGTTTCCGAACACCGCGAGGTGCTCGGGGTGCAGGCGGTTGAACAGGGCCATGGTGCGATCCAGGAGGATGTCGTTGCTTCCCACGAGGACGAGGGTCCCCGACCGCCCGCCCGACATCCCCGCTCCGGGATGATTCACGATGTGGTTTTCGAGCCACTGCTCCACGAGGCGTCTGGGGAAAAGCCACTTGCCCGTGACCTTGGTCGCGGGCAGGCCTTTCTCCGAGACCAGGGTGTAGACCATCTTTTCATTCACGTCCAGGAACTGGGCCACCTCACGGGTGCTTAAAAAGGCCTTCTCTTCCACTGGGTCCCTCCTGTGTCGAGCTGACCCTTCTCGTTCGTCGCCGGCGGCGGGTGAGAGGGGTTTACGAGGCCGCCTTTCCGTACCGATGGGTACAAATCACAGTCGGTGTCTTACCGTGATCTTCTTCGTGCCCTTTCCAGAAGGAAAGACTATAGGGCAAACGAGTCGGCGAGTCAATGGCCGTCGCTCATATAACTCAACCGGATATTATCCTAAACATATCTTTTTATGCCATTTTTTTACCGTGAAAATGCCTCGGAGATTGGCCCAAAGCCGGGGCTGAGGCGAAGGGGATCGGGGTTTTCTGCAGCGGACATGAGCGGGAGGCCTTCGTTATTCCGGTCGGTTACGCCCGGGGGAAACCGCGGCCATCCCCCGCCACGGGAAACCGCCAAGTCTCATGAGAGCAGTGAAAAATGAGCTTCCCGCTGTGAGCGCCTCCGGACGGGGGTGGAACGCGGAGGGGGCAGGGATCCCCCGGGCGTAACCGACCGGAATGACCAGGCCGGGAGCGGGGGAAGCGGAAGGAAACCCCGATTCCCGGAGCCGACGACAAGTCCGTTTCGTCTTTTCATCCTCGAGGGTGACCAGAAGCCGGTGCCTTTTCATGTGCGTTTGGTGCTAAGATATCTGAATGGATCGCAGGAGATCCCTCGTCGATCAGAAATCCTTCAACTCGATCACGATCCATGCCGATAACGGTGTTGGGGAGGGCATGTCGGCTTTCTCTCTCGAATGCATCGCTCACGGCCGCCGCCCCATGGCGGCGTCGACGGCGACACGCAGTCGGGTTGCGCGCCGCAGTCCAACAGGTGGTTTCATGAAGCGAATCGTCCTTGGGTTACTGATCCTTTTCTTGCTCGTTCCCTGTCATGGATTCCGGGCCGAAAACGGCTCATCCCACCGTGAGGCCTCCCACGGGACCGAAGCGGCCCTGCCCCCGGTCTCCCTTTATTCGAGTGCGGAAGCCGAATCCGCCCCTCTCCCGCAGTCCACACCCTGGTGGATCCTTCCGCCTTTCTGGACCTCGATCATCGGCCTGGCAGCCGCCCTGCTCCTGGTCCTTGCCATCTATTCTCTCCGCTCCCAGGTCAAGGCCGCCACCATGGAACTCGAGGAGAAAAACCGCCTCCTGGAGCGGGAGATCCTTGAGCGAAGAGGCACGGAAGAGGCCCTGAAACACAGCAGGGAAAAGTACGGAGATATCCTGCAAAGTATCGTCGAGGGATACTACGAGGTGGACCTTCGGGGGGACTTCACCTTTGTCAACGACGCCATCTGCCGCATCTTCCAATTCTCCAAGGAAACGCTTCTGCACCTGAACCTGGAAGACTTTACCGACCCGGAGACCGCTCATCGGGGACGCGGGGCCTTCCGCGCGGTATATGAGAGCGGAAGCAACCTCGAGGCCTTTGAGTGGCGTATCCATCGAGAGGACGGGACCGAACGATACGTGGAGGCCTCTGTGGCCCTGGTGAAATCCGAGGACGGCAAACCCCGGGGGTTTCGAGGCATCCTTCATGACATCACGGAACGCAAACTCGCCGAAGAAGAACGGAACCAGCTCGCAGTCCAGCTTCGCCAGGCGCAGAAAATGGAGGCCCTGGGGACACTCGCAGGGGGAATCGCCCACAATTTCAATAATATCTTGATGGGCATTCAGGGATATGCCAGCTTGCTCCTCCTGGAGGCCGGAGAGGACGCCTCCCGACGCAAGATGCTCGAGAGCATTCACCAACAGGTCCAGAGCGGATCCAGGCTGACCACTCAACTCCTGGGTTATGCCCGGGAAGGCATGTTTTCGGTTCAGCCTTTTGCCCTGGACGATCTCGTGCGGGAGACGTCCGCCACCTTCGGCGCGACCCGAAAGGAAATCATCGTGCGCCTGGACCTCGGTGAAAGCCCTCTATCCATTATGGGAGACCGCGGCCAGATCGAACAGATCCTGTTGAATCTCTTGATCAATGCAGCCGATGCCATGCCCCGCGGAGGGCACGTGATCCTTCGAACACGGAAGGCCTCACCGGACATGATGCGCGGAAAACCGTATGCACCCAAGCCCGGACCGTATGTGGTACTGTCCGTTGAAGACACCGGAGTCGGCATGGACCGGCAGACCCAGGACCGCATCTTCGAGCCTTTCTTCACCACGAAGGGTCTGGTCAACGGAACCGGGCTCGGTCTCGCATCGGTCTATGGAATCGTCAAGGCCCACGGTGGATACATCGACGTGGTCTCGAAGGTAGGCAAAGGAACGACCTTCACCATTTTTCTCCCGGAAACCGAGACCGTGCCTGTCGCCCACCTCGCCCAGGACGCCCGCATCAAAGGGGGCGAAGAGACCGTGCTCCTCGTGGACGACGAGGACATCATCCTGGACGTGGGAGCACAGATGCTCCATCAACTGGGCTACCGGGTCCTTCAGGCCAAAAGCGGCCGGGAGGCCGTGGAGATCACCGAGGCCGATCCCGATTCCATTGACCTGGTCATCTTCGACATGATCATGCCCGAGATGTGCGGACAGGAGTTTTTCGCACGTCTTCAACAGATAGCGCCGGATGTTCGGACCCTTCTGTCCAGCGGTTACAGCCTGAACACCCAGGCCCGGGAGATCCTGGACATGGGTTGCGACGGGTTCATTCAAAAGCCCTTTGACCTGAAGGAACTCTCCCGAAAGATTCGCACCCTCCTGGACCACCGCCCGGCGCCGCAGCGTTGGGCCGGACTTGCGCATTGACAGGACAGCCCACCCGTGACTAAATAAACTCATGTGGGTTATCACTCCGCGGCCGTCCGAAAAGGCGGTTCGCCATTCACACGTCCCGCGTCCTCGAATATCTCTCCCGACGGCGCCGGACTCAGCCGTGGAATCTTCCGCTGACCGATTTGTCATGCGTGCGGGGACGCGGGGACCATCCTGAGAGGGAAAATCGTCACGTCGTGGAGGAATCATGCAGCTCGAATTCATTCAGGCACGGGACCTGCCGGATGCCTGGTTTCAGTGCGTCTACCGGCTTCTGGAATCCGGTCAGGAGTACACGATCGACCGGGGCAGCTACGAAGGCCAGAAACGGCTTGAGTTCGATTACATCACGGTTCACATTCGGCACCCCCACGTGCGCCCCCTGCTCCCGGACATTCCCCCTGCCCTCGGCATCCCCAACCCCGTAGCCGACGGCTACCTGGAAGAATACCTCCCCTACCTCATGACGTCCGTCAAACAGCCGGGAGAGGACTACACCTACGGCTGGTATCTGGAGAGCCAGATCGCCGAGGTCATCCGCATGTACCGGGAAGACGGTTTCGGGACCAACCAGGCCTACATGACGGTGGGGGACCGGGAGGCCATTTACCTGAACGACCCGCCATGCCTCCGGGGTATAGACACCCGCGTGCGGGACGGTCGTCTCCACTTCGTCGTCTACTTCCGGTCCTGGGACCTCTGGAACGGATTCCCGGCCAACCTTGGCGCCATTCAGCTCCTGAAGGAATACATGGCCGCGGAGATCGGAGTGGAAGACGGGGAGATCATCGCGGCCAGCAAGGGCCTTCACCTCTACGACTACGTCTGGGAGCTGGCCAGGCTGCGGACCATGTGCGACGCCGCCGCTCTTCGAAACCGGAGTACCGGCTCCAACCGAGGAGAGGGATGACGGTTTCACGGGAACCGGCCATCTCCTCCCCACAGGCGGCCGACGTCTCACGGCCCGAAACGCCTTCACCGGCCCATGGGAGTCCGCCCTCCGCGCCCGACCTCAAGGGAATGACCCTCGGGGAGACCGAACAGTGGTGCGGGAGCTTGGGAGTCCCTCCGTACCGGGCCCGGCAGATCCGGCAGTGGTTGTTCAAACAGCTTGTCGCCTCGTTCCACGAGATGGAAAATCTCCCCAAGGGACTTCGAAAAGACCTCTCTCTTTCCGGTCCGGTGGACTGCCTGGAGCGCGTGACCACGCAGATATCCGCGGACGGGACCGAGAAGACCCTGTTTCGCCTGAATGACGGCCATCACATCGAGTCCGTGCTCATTCCGGAACGGAATCACAAGACCCTCTGCATCTCTTCCCAGGCGGGTTGCGCCATGGGATGCCGGTTTTGCGTCACAGGCAGAGGAGGGCTCCGGAGGGACCTTCGGGCGGGTGAGATCGTGGACCAGGTGATCCAGGTCCGCCGGTCCATGGCGGAACCGGACCGGCTTCTGAACATCGTATTCATGGGCATGGGGGAACCCCTGGCCAATGTCGATGAGGTGCTTCGCGCCATCCGCGTCCTCGTGGCCGACGACGGACTCAATTTTTCCCACCGCAGGATCACCCTTTCCACGAGCGGGCTGGTCCCCGTGATGAAGCGTCTGGGCCGAGAGACCACGGTCAACCTGGCCGTGAGCCTCAACGCGGCCGATGACGAGACCCGGTCGTCCCTGATGCCCGTGAATCGACGCTATCCCCTGAACACGCTCATCACGGCATGCCGGGAATTTCCCCTGCCCAACCGCCGAATGATCACCTTTGAGTACATCCTGATTCGGGACGTCAACGACCGGAACCGGGACGCACGCAACCTGGCCGAACTCCTTCGTGGGATCCGGGCCAAGATCAACCTGATCCCCCTCAACCCGGATTCGGGGATGGACATGGCACCCTCGACTCCCGACAGAATTCAGGCCTTTCAGGATGTGCTGATTCAACATCACTACACCGCCATCATCCGCAAGAGCAAGGGGCAGGACATCTCAGCGGCCTGCGGTCAGCTCAGCGGCGAGGCGGACCGGCGCCCCCCTTCCCTTTCGCCTGGAACCGTGGTATAGTCCGACACTCTTTTACAACGCCGTCTGCTTGCCGTTCAGGAGGAAGGAACCGTTTATGATCGACCTGGATTTCGACAAGGGCAACGGCCTGCTGCCCGCCATTGCCCAGGATCACGCCACCGGCAAGGTCCTCATGCTCGCCTACATCAACCGGGAGGCCTGGGAAGAAACGCTCAAGACAGGCGAGGCCCATTACTGGAGCCGATCCCGGAGCGAGCTGTGGCACAAAGGCGGCACCTCCGGCAACGTCCAGAAGATTCGAGACGTCTATGTGGATTGCGACGGCGACACCGTTCTCTTTCGAGTGGAACAGGTGGGCGGTGCGGCATGCCACACCGGCCACGAGACCTGCTTTTTCCGAAAAATATCCCCCGACGGCGGCGTGACCGTGGTCGGCGAACCCAAGTTCGATCCCAAGAAGGTGTACGGAAAATGAAAAAGCTGAAATTCGGGATTCCCAAGGGGAGCCTCGAGAAGGCCACCATTCACCTCTTCGAGAAATCCGGCTGGCGAATCAACATCAACGGGCGGAGCTACTTCCCCGACATCAACGATGACACCATGGAATGCAGTATCTGCCGCGCCCAGGAGATGTCGCGATATGTGGAGAGCGGGACCATTGACGCCGGGCTCACGGGAAAGGACTGGATCGAGGAAAACGAATCGGATGTCCACGTCGTCGATGACCTGATCTACTCCAAGGTGAGTCAGAACCCGGCCCGCTGGGTCCTGGCCGTGCCCAAGGGCTCCCCCATTCAAACCCTCGAAGACCTGCGGGGCAAGAAAATCTCCACGGAACTGGTCAACTACACCCGGCGCTACTTCAAGGAGCGGGGTATCGATGTCCAGGTGGAATTCTCCTGGGGGGCCACTGAGGCCAAAGTGGTTTCGGGCCTGGCGGACGCCATCGTGGAAGTGACCGAGACGGGCAGCACCATTCGGGCTCACGGGCTCGAGATCATCCATGATTTCATGCAGTCCAACACCCAACTCATCGCCAACCGCGCCGCCTACGAAGACCCCTGGAAACGGGACAAGATCAACCAGATCACCCTCCTTCTCAAAGGTGCGCTCCATGCGGAAAATATGGTCGGACTCAAGATGAACGTGCCCGAATCGAGACTGGAGGGGATCGTGCAGCTCCTGCCGAGCCTGAACGCCCCGACCGTGGCCCATCTGTACAACCAGGCCTGGCTCAGCGTGGAAACGGTGGTGGAGGCCCGAATGGTCCGGGACCTCATTCCGGAACTCCTGAAGGCGGGGGCCGAAGGAATCATCGAATACCCCCTGAACAAAGTCATCTGACGGAAGGCTGCTTCATCCCCATCGCCTGCCTCCCGCGCCCGCAACTCATTCAGGACACCGGATCGGAGTCGTTTATGCACCCCATTGCGGATCGTGCAGAAATCATATCCCCTTTCATCGTCATGGAGGTCCTGGAGCGGGCCCATGAACTGGAACGGTCCGGTCGACGGATCATTCATCTGGAGATCGGGGAGCCGGACTTTCCGACGCCCGAATGCGTCTGCCGTGCGGCCCGCCGGGCCGTTCAGGACGGTCGCACCCACTACACCCACAGCCTCGGCATTCTCGAACTCCGGGAGGCCGTGTGCCGCCATTACGAGAGCGCCTACGGCGTCGGCGTGGATCCGGACCGCGTTATCGTAACCGCCGGCACATCACCCGCGCTGTTCATGGTGTTCTCCGTCCTTCTGAACCCGGGGGACGAAATCCTCGTCTCCAACCCCCATTACCCGTGCTACCCCAATTTCGCTCGATTTCTCGGGGCGACACCGGCGTTTGTGAACGTCTTCGAGGAAGACGGGTTTCAGCTTCGGCCCGAGGAGATTCAACGACAGATCACCCCCCGGACCCGGGCCCTCCTGATCAATTCGCCCGCCAACCCCACCGGGACCCTCCTGTCCGGCGAACGGTTGGCCGCTATCGCGGATCTCGGCCTGCCCGTGATCGCGGACGAGATCTACCATGGCCTGGTCTATGGAGAAAAAGAGCACACGATCCTGGAGTACACGGAGGAGGCCTTTGTCCTGAACGGCTTTTCCAAGGCCTTTGCCATGACGGGATGGCGTCTCGGGTACATCATCGCTCCGCATCGCTACATGCGGCCGCTTCAGAAGATTCAGCAAAACCTCTTCATCTCTGCGGGAAGCGTCAGTCAGTGGGCCGGGGTGGCCGCCCTGACCGAGGCGGGACCGGACGTGGAACGGATGCGCACCGTGTACGACGAGCGCCGGAGGGTCATGGTGAGTCGCCTGCGCCAACTGGGGTTCGGACTGCCTGTGGAGCCTTCGGGGGCCTTCTACATCCTGGTCAACGCCAAACACCTGTCCGGCAACTCCTACGATCTGGCCTTCGACATCCTGGAAAAGGCAGGAGTGGGCGTGAGCCCGGGCATCGATTTCGGCGCCAACGCCGAAGGGTACATCCGGTTCAGCTACGCCAACTCCCTTGAAAACATCCATGAAGGCCTGAACCGCATCGAGGCGTACCTCAAGGGGCGATAGGACCCCACCCTCTATGAATATCGTTTTTCTGAAAAGCGCGTACCGCCGGGACCACTACCCGCCCGCCGATCGGCCCGAGGTGGCCTTTGCCGGGCGATCCAACGTGGGCAAGTCCTCTCTGATCAATGTCCTGGTCAATCGGCGGAACGTGGCTCGAACCGGTTCCACTCCCGGTCGCACTCAGGCCATCAATTTCTTCAGCCTGGACGATCGCCTCCTTCTGGTGGACCTTCCGGGCTACGGCTTCGCCCGGGTCCCTCCGGAAGTCCGGCGGGCATGGAAACCCATGGTGGAGACCTACCTGCAGGAACGGTCGTCGCTCCGATCCGTGGTGGTGATCCTGGACATCCGCAGGGATCCTTCCCAGGGGGACCGGGACCTTCTGGAGTGGCTCGGGGCTTACGGGATTCCCGCCATCCCGGTGTTCACCAAGATCGACAAGCTCTCCCGCTCGAAACGAGCGGCCCAGGCCGCCCAACTGGCAAGGCAGTTGGCGGATCTGGCCCCGGACAGGCCGGTCCTCTTTTCCGCAAAGACCCGGGAGGGCCGGGAAGAGGTGTGGCGAAGGATTGACGAGGCCGTAGGCTGAGCCTCCAGGCCAGAGTCATGTCCGTTTGTCCAGGCCGTAGGCCTTGATCTTCTTGTGGAGATTGCTTCGCTCGATGCCGATGGCCTCGGCAGTCTGTGAGACGTTGCCGCCGAAGGACTCCAGTTTCCTCGAAATGAAGGCCTTTTCGAATTCGGCCCGCGCCTCCCTGTAGGTGTCGAAACCTTCGAGGGAGGCCTCAAACCCGTCCTCCCCTTCCCGGGTCCGGTTGAAGGGAAGTGGGATGTCCCCGGCTCCGATCTCTCCGGAGGCGGTCATAATCACGAGCCGTTCCACCAGGTTCTTGAGTTCTCTGACGTTTCCGGGCCACGGGTATCGTTTCAGGATGTCGACCGCCTCCTCCGAAAACCGTTTGGAAGGCAGGTTCGCGTCCAGGGAGAACTCCTCCGTGAACTCCTGAATCAAGGCCGGGATGTCCTCCACCCGCTCCCGAAGCGGAGGGACGCGGATGGGAATGACGTTCAGGCGGAAATAGAGGTCTTCGCGAAACGTCCCCTTTTCGATCTCGGCCTCGAGATCCTTGTTCGTGGCGGCGATCACACGGACATCCACCCGAATGGTCTTGGATCCGCCCACACGCTCGAACTTCTGCTCTTGAAGGATTCGCAAGGTCTTGGACTGGGCCTTGAGACTCATGTCTCCGATCTCGTCCAGGAACAGCGTGGCCTCGTGGGCCAGATCGAATTTTCCCCGCTTCATGGCCCCGGCACCGGTGAAGGCCCCCTTCTCGTGTCCGAAAAGCTCGCTCTCGATCAGTTCTTCCGGTATGGCCGCACAGTTCACCTCCACCATGGGCTTGTGCGTCCGTTTGCTGCGACGGTGAATGGTGTGGGCCACCAGTTCCTTCCCCGTCCCGTTTTCACCTGAAATGAGCACCCACGCGTTTGTCGGGGCCACGATCCGAATCTGGTCCTTGAGTTCACGAATGACCGGGCTTTCCCCGGTGATACGCCTCCTGCCCTCCTCCCTTTCCCGAAGGAGGCTCACTTCGTTGGCCAGTTGGTTGTATTCCAGGGCATTCTGGGTGGTCAGGAGGACCTTTTCCAGGGAGAGGGGCTTTTCAATGAAGTCATAGGCCCCGAGTTTGGTGGCCTTGACCGCGGTCTCGATGGTTGCGTGACCGGACATCATCACCACCTGAAGATGGGGATAGGCCTCCTTGATCCGGACGAGGGTATCGATACCGTCCAATTCCGGCATCCAGATGTCCAGGAGAACGAGATCCGGAATCTCTTCCTCGATTTTTTCCAGGGCCGCCTTCCCGTTGGAGGCGGTCTGCACATCCCATCCCTCGTCGGTCAGGATTCCGTCCAGGGACTGAATGATGCTCTCCTCGTCGTCCACCACTAGAATGCTTCTGGCCATCTCATGATCCCTCGGCAGGGCAACGGGTCGGCACAACGGCGGCGCGGCCGCCGTCATTCCACGCGGCCCATCATGTGAAGGGCTATGGCGGCGGTGCGATCGGAAGCACCCCCCTTTCCGAGAAGGCCCTTCACCCGTTTCAACTCTTGTATCACATTCTCCCGAAGGGGGCCAACCCCCAGGAGCCGGCCGGCCTCCCGGGCCAGCCGGACGGGTGTTACCTCGTCCTGAATGAGTTCCGGCACCACCTTGCGGCCGGCCACCAGGTTCACGAGCCCGATGAAAGGGACGTGAATCAGGGCCTTTCCGATTCGAAAGGAAAGAGGAGACATCCTGTAGGCAATGACCATGGGCACCTCGTGAATCGCCGTCTCCAGGGTGGCCGTCCCCGAGGCCGCCATGACCAGGTCGCACCCCGGAAGGACCCGGTGCATGTCCTCCCGCCACAGAACGACATTCACCGAGGCGGCACGGACATGGCGCTCGATTCGACCGGGCGTAACGGTGGAGGCCACGGGAAGGACGAAACGAAGACCGGGCCACACGCCCTGAAGGATCCGAGCCGCACGAAGCATGATCGGAAGGAGGTTCTCCACCTCTTCATTCCGGCTCCCCGGAAGGATCCCTGCCAGGAGTTCCCCTTTCTTGAGTCCCAGTCGGCTTCGCGCCTCATCCCTGCCCCAGCCCGAAGGAATCTCGTCCAGGAGGGGATGGCCCACGTAGGTCACAGGCAGGCCGGCACGCAGGTAAACCTCTTCTTCAAAGGGGAGGATGACCGCCATTCGGTCCACCCGGCGGGCGATCTTGCGAATGCGGCCTCGTCTCCAGGCCCAGACCTGGGGACTGATGTAGTAGAGAACGGGGATACCGGCGCCTTTCGCCGTCTTGGCCACATGCAGGTTAAAGTCCGGAAAGTCCATCAGGATGAGGAGGTCGGGAGGATCGACCAGAAGGATACGCTTGATCTTGCGCAGGGAGGACCGGATTCGGTGGAGGTGGGGGATGACTTCGGTCAGGCCCACCACGGAAATCTCGGACGACGGGACCAGGATCTCCACACCGGCCGACGCCATGCGAGGCCCGCCGATGCCTCGAAACGTCACAGAGGAATCGCGCGAACGGATGGCCCGAACCAGGTTGGCCCCATGGAGGTCCGCAGAGGCCTCGCCGGCCACCATGAGGACGTCGGCGCGGCCGTGCTTTTCAACAGATGCCCTTAAAATGCCTGCTTCCGTGTTCAATCTGATCCATGATTTCCAGGGCGACCTCGAGGGCAAGCCGCCCGTCTTCGCCTGTGACCTCGGGTTTCGATCCCTCCCTCACGGCCCGCACAAAGGAGGCGATCTGGTCGGCCAGGGGGTCGCTGTCCGGATAGGAGAGCTTCTGAGTCGCCACGCCGGGCCCCTCCTCGAGGTTGCCCGGCCGTGCATTCAGCCGCGTGATGCTCATGTCCCGTCGTGCACAATTCACGGAGATGTAGGCATCCGGTTGAAAGACTCGAATCTTGCGGACGGTCTTGTTGGACACCCGGCTCGCCGTCAGGTTGCCCACGGCGCCGTTTTCGAAAATAATCCGAGCATTGGCGATGTCCGTGGTCTGGGTCACGACCCGCATGCCCACCGCATGAAGTTCCCGCACCGGCGCCCCCACCGCGCTCAGCACGATGTCCAGGTCGTGAATCATGAGGTCGAGGACCACGTCCACATCCGTACCGCGGACCGTGAAGGGGTTCATCCGATGGGTCTCTATGAAAACGGGTGCATCGAGCAGGGAGATCATCTTGAGGACAGGGGGGCTGAACCGTTCCACGTGACCGACTTGAAGGACGAGCCCCCGGTCACGCGCCGTCTCCACCAGATGAGCAGCGTGATCCACCCTGTAGGTGATGGGCTTCTCCACCAGCAGGTGAACGCCGCCGTTCAGGATCCGGACCGCCAGGTCATAGTGGTGCTCCGTCGGAACCGCGAGGCTCACGGCATCCACATCCCCGAGTAGTGGGTCCAGGTCGGGGTAGGCCCTTGTTCCATAACGCTGTGCCGTGTCCTCCGCCCTGACACGGTCCACGTCCAGGACGCCCACGAGTTCCGCGTCCTTCAGGGCGGCGTACTTCTGGACATGATACGTGCCGAGGTGGCCCACACCCACGACCCCGACCTTCAGCCGTCTTCCTTCGGTTCCCATGCCTCACCATACCGTCCGGTCCTCGCCCGTCAACCCTCCGGGTGGGCCCGGATCACTGCGGATCGTATTCCCCGTCGTCCACGGAAATGATGGAAATTCCGGACGTGTCCGCAAATCGAATCATCTCGGGTTTGTCGAACATGAGGGTCTTCCCCGCTTCCACGGCGAGCACCGAGGCCTTGACGTCGGCCATGACGCGGACCGTCTCGAGACCCACGGTGGGGACGTCAAAACGGAGGTCCTGCCCCGGCTTGCTCACCTTGACCACCACCGCTTTTTCCCTGGCGATTTCACCGCCGCGTCGAATCGCCTTGTCCGTGCCCTCCATGGCCTCCAGGGCAACGACGGTCTTCCGTCTCACCACCACGCACTGGCCGATGTCCAGGCGACCCAGTTCCTTGGCCATGCGCCAGCCGAAGCGGATATCGGCCATCTCACCCTTACCGGGACGGCGACTGGTCAGCACGCCTTGGGGAGCCATGAGATCCGGAAGGAAGTGCGTGGACGGAACGACCACGATCTTTTCCTTTTCCAATTCCCGCGCAACGGCCCGAAGAATGCCGTCGTCGTGAAACACGGCCATTCGGGACATCACGGACAGGCCCTTCAGGTCCGGCCGAACCCGGTGGAACATGCGGTGCTTGGAAATGGTCCCGGCCATGAGGACCTGCCGGATCCCCCGTTTCCTGAAGGCGCGGATCAACGCCCCCAGTTGCCCGAGCCGAATCCAGACGATCTCGTCCACATGCCCGGCCAGTTCGGGAAGTGTCTCTCCCTCATGGGCCACGGCCACCGTGCGGCAGCCCCGCCTCCTCGCGGCCTCCGCCACGAGGATCGGGAATGCGCCTCCGCCGGCGATCACGCCGATACTTTCCCGTTCTTCGAGCATCTCCTGTGTACCGCCTTGAGGGAATCAGGGTATGGAGGCCGTTTCGAGGTCCCCTCCGGTTCCGCCGGGACACGGGGTGACGTCTTCATATGGAGAGATCGGCCCCCTGGGGCGGGTTATCTCGGGATGCGGCCCTTCCTGCTTAACGGAGAATGCCCCGCGGGGAATCCTGAAGAAAGGAGAGGAGCAGTTCCAGTTGAGGAGTGGACGCGACCCGGCGGCGGACCTCCGCGACCCCCTCCTGGAAGCCTCGATTCTCCCGCCAGATCAACCGATAGGCCATCTTGAGACCGTCCACCGTCTCCTTGGGAATACCCATCCGCTCCATGCCCTTGCGGTTGATTCCATAGAGTTTGGCCCGGGGGCCCGCCGTGATCATGAAGGGCGGGACATCACGGTCGATCCCCGACTTGGCCCCCAGGAACGCGTACGCACCGATACGGACGAACTGGTGGACCGCAACGAGCCCTCCAAGGATGGCGTAGTCCCCCACCTCGATATGCCCCCCCAGCGTGGCCACGTTGGACATGATGATGCGGTTGCCGAGACGGCAGTCGTGGGCGATATGGGCATAGGCCATAATGTAATTTTCGTTCCCGATCCGAGTGATCCAGTCCTGTTTGGTCGTGGCTCGGTTGATGGTGGCGAACTCCCGAATGATGTTGCCGTCACCGATGACCACCCGCGTATCCTCGCCTCGATATCCCACATCCTGGGGCGGCGACCCGATGGAGACGAATGGTGAAACCCGGTTTCGCTCACCCAGAACGGTATTCCCCTCGATGCTCACGTGGGATCCGATGATGGTGTCGCGGCCGATCTTGACGTTCTCTCCGATACACGAATACGGGCCAATACAAACGCCGGCAGCCAATTCCGCTTTGGAACCGACCACCGCCGTTGAATGAATATCCATAGAAATCCTCGTCCTTCCCTTTTTATGCCTTTTTCAGACGGGCATGACCTGAAGAGCCGGTCAACCGACCTGGGCCACCAGAAGGGCCTCAGCAACCGTTTCGCCCGCCACCCGCGCCTCTCCCGCCACCTTCCAGACCCGGGACCCGGTCCTCAAGGCCGTGACCTCATACACCAGTTGATCCCCCGGGACCACGGGCCGGCGAAACTTGACCTTGTCCATGGCCATGAAAAACGTGGCATCCCCCGGAGTGCCGTCCATGGTCTCCTGGACGGTCAGTCTTCCGAGGACTCCCCCGGTCTGGGCCATGCCTTCGATAATCAACACCCCGGGCATGATGGGCTCCCCCGGGAAATGACCCTGGAAAAAGGGCTCGTTTACGGTCACGCACTTCAGGCCTACCACCCTCTTCCCGAGTTCCAGTTCGGTGATTCGATCCACGAACAGAAACGGGTACCGGTGAGGGAGGATCTTCTTGATGTCTTCCACGAGAAGCGGCAATTCCATCATGGGCATCACTCCATTGATTCACCCGGTCCTCCCGCCCGCGAACAAAACCAGACGGGTTCTCGGGGCAAGGTGATCCGAAGACCGGGCCGGCCGGTGAATCGAAGACCGCGGGAAACCGGATGCGACCTTCAGCACAGACCGCCCGCCGTGGCGTTTCAGTTCCGCTCTTCCAACCGCCTCACCAGATCCTCCACTCGCCTTTCCAGGTCCCGCACTCGATCGCTGAGCCCGGGCAACCGGGTGAGAAGCCCTCGGGTCTTCAGCCAGAGACGATGGGGCATGGCCGGGGTCCCGGAGACCACCTCTCCCGGCTCCAGCGACTTGGCCACCCCGGACTGGGAACCGATCATGGCCCGATCCCCCACGCTCACGTGATCCCCGATTCCCACCTGCCCGCCGATGATCACCCCCCGGCCGATCACGACGCTGCCGGAAAGAGCGGCCTGGGCCACGATGAGCGTATCCTCTCCAACAACTACGTTGTGGGCGATGTGAACGAGGTTGTCCGTCTTCACACCCCGCTCAATCCGGGTGGTGCCCAAGGCGGCCCGATCGACGGTGTTGTTCGCGCCGATCTCTACGTGATCTCCGATGGAAACCGTTCCGATTTGTGGAATCTTCACGTGCCGCCGCCCGTCCCAGACAAAACCGTACCCGTCGGAACCGATCACGGTACCGGCATGAATGATGACCTCCCGGCCCACAACACAGTCGTGCAGGATGGAGACATTGGAGTGGACCAGCGTGCCTTCGCCGATCCGCACACGGTCCCCGACAAAGACCCCCGGGAAAAGGGTGACCCGGTCCCCGATGTGTACGTCCATGCCCACGGTTACCATTGGATGGATGGTCACATCCCTCCCGATCCGACTGGACTCGTGGACAACGGCCTTATCATGAATCCCGCGGAACTCAGAGGGCTCGGGAGCGAAGAGTCCGGCGATCCGGGCATGAGCCAGCACCGGGCGGTCCACCACCACCTGAGGCCCGGGGAAAAAATCCGCCTCGGCAGACACCATCAGAGCCCCCGCCCTGGTGCACTCCGCCAGGCTCCGGTACCGCCGGTCCGTATACAGGGAGAGGTCCCTGTCTGTGGCCTCTTCCAGGGGTCGAAATCCGCTCACCCGGAAGGTCCCGTCCCCCACAACGCGTCCTCCCGTCGCCTGTGCAATCTCGTTGAGGGAATGGGCCAAGAGGCGTCTCCATGGAAGCGGTCGGCGGCGGTCCCGGTTGCTGTTCGAACACCGACCAATGGGGCCGGCCGGCACATGCCGTCCATCCAGGCACTGTTGAGGAACGCGTAGACAAGGCCGTTTCCGGCGCGGCCGCGAAGCGTCCCGGTCGCAGGTCATTTCAGGCTGTCATAGGCCTGAATCACCCGGTCCGTGATATTGATGGAGCCGTCCACATAGATCATGCCGGGCATACCGCGCTCCATAATCAGGGTAAAACCATCCTTTTCCGCGATGTCCTTCACGACATCTTCCAGTTCTTTCAGCACCCGCCGGGTGGCGTCCCGCTCGGCCTCCTTCATCTGCTCGGAGAGATCTTCGTACAGGTACTTGTAGTAACGGCGCTTCTTCTCCAAGTCCCGCCTCTTGTCGTCCTGGGCGTCCAGGCTCAGCATCATGCTCTGTTTTCGAAAATCCTCTTCGAGTTTCATCAAGGCGTTTTTTTCATCCTCGAGCTTCTTCTGCAGGGCCTCAAACTTGCCCTTGAGTTGTTCCCGAATCTTCTGAAACGCAACGGACTTGTTCTGGAACTCGCCGATGTTCACCACGCCGATCTTGATGTCCGCAGCAGTGGCGAATCCCGCCTGAAGGCAAAACAGGCCCAGCAGTACAACCACTCCCCATGCAAAACGCTTCATACAACCCCCTTTACCATTCCACGTATTTCAGGTGTTTTTGTCTTATCCGGAATCATGTCCGATTCTCCATGAGGCCGATTCCCGAACTCAGCCGACGCGCGGTTAAAAGGTCCCGCCGATGGAGAACTCCCAGTTTCCCGAGGCCTCGTCGTCCATAGGATCCAGGTTCCAACCGTACTCCAGGCGGAGAGGGCCCACGGGAGAATACCAGCGGACTCCGGTCCCCACAGACTTTCGAATACCGCTGAAGGTGTAGCTGTCGTCCTTGGTGTACACATTGCCGGCGTCGAAAAACACGAGGCCCACAATGCCGTGTTCCTTGACAATGGGCATCCGATATTCCAGGGAGTAGGCCATCATCTTCTCTCCGCCGATCCGATCTCCGGTCTCCGCATCCTTGGGTGAGATGGTGGCATACTCGAATCCGCGCACACTGTCGATGCCGCCCAGGTAGAACTTCTCGTAGAGCGGCATGCTTCCTTTGGAAGCCTCCTGGGCATATCCCCACTGCCCACGGACGAGAAAGACCGTGTCCCAGGGGCAGGGGAAATACCAGGCCGTAGAGGCCTCGACCTTGATGAAATCCGAATCTCCGCCCAGGCCCGCGTACTCATAGGTGATGTAGCTTCTCGACCCCTTGGTGGTGTGGAACAACCGGTCCCTGGAGTCACGCTGCAGCCCCAAGGTGATGCTGCTCTTGACGTGACGTCCCGTCATGTCTTTGATGACCGTGGCGGCATCGGGCTCCACATCCGTCACATCCGTGTCGTCGTAGATGTACCTCACGCTGGCCCGTGTATATTCCGTATCGATTCCGATGGGAAATCGAAAGCGGATGGCGCCCCCCAGACTGTCCTTGGTATAATCCCAGTACTCGCGTCGCCACTTGTACAGATCAAAGCCCGCCTCAAGAGGCCTGTCCAGAAACCAGGGCTCGGTGAACCGGACATCGAATTCCTGGGACCGGGAACCTATTTTGGCCGCCAGGCTGAGTTGTTGACCATATCCGAAGAGGTTCTGTTCGGCCACCTGAATGGTCCCCATGGTCTTGTCAAAGGAGCTGTACCCCGCACCGATGCTGAAGGAGCCCGTAGGCCGCTCCTTGACATTCACGTTCACGACCATCTGGTCTTCGGCGGTCCCCTTTTCGGTCTGGGCCTCCACCTCCTCGAAGAACCCCAACCGGTGGAGGTTCGCGGTCCCCTTTTGAAGGGCCTCGTGGCTGTAAGAATCCCCTTCGATGGCCTTGAGTTCCCGTCGAATGACCTTGTCCCGGGTCCTCTCATTTCCAGTGATGTTGACCCGCTCGAACCAGACCTTCACCCCCTGAGTGACCCGATAGGTGATGTCCACCGTGCGGGTTTCGTCGTCCTCCACCACCGCAGGATCCACTTCAGCGTAGGCAAAACCCTTGTTGGCGTAGAGTTCCTGCAAAGCGAGGGCGTCCTGCCGGACCACCTCCCGGTTGTAAAACTCCTCCTGCCGGATCTTCAGCGTCTCCAGGAGTTCTTCCCTGTCATCAGCGATGTCCCCGGCCACATCCACCTGATCCACGCCGTACTGGGGGCCTTCGACCACCTCGATGGTGACGGTGAGCCCGTCGCCCTCTTTGTAGGTGATGGTGGGCTCGCCCGTTCGCGCCTTGATGTACCCGTGGTTATGGTAATAGGAGGTGATCTTGTGAAGATCGAACTCCAGCATCTGCTTGTCGAGGAGGCCGGATTTCGTAAACCAGGACAAAAAACCCCGCTCCCTCGTCTCCATGATTCCCTTGAGATCGCCGCTCTCGATCGAATCGTTGCCCACGAATTCAATGTGGGTGACGTAGACCTTCTCTCCTTCCTCGATCTCGTAAATCAGGGAGACCTCGTTGCCGGGAAGCTCCTCGATCGATTCTTGAACCTGAATGTTGTAATACCCCTTCTGACGATAGAACTCCCGAAGCCGGTTCACACTCTGGGTGACCTCGCTACGGTTCAGTATGGCATACTGCTTGATGCCGATCTCTGTCTTGAGGTCGTCTTCCTCCAACTCATCGTTGCCCCGGAACACGATGTTCCCGATGGACGGCTTTTCCGTGACGTTGAAGATCACGATCTTGCCGTCGTCCCCTTCTTCCACTTCGATGCTCACGTCCGTAAAATAGCCCATCTTATACACGGCACGGAGATCCCGGTCCAGGGCATCCTGGTCCAGTCGTTCCCCTTCCCGGCTTCCCAGAACGGCCAGCACCGCCGCTTTCTCGATCCGCTTGTTCCCGCGGACCTCAATAGCTTCGATCTGCACCACCCCGGCGAGCTGATTGTAGATCCCTGAAGCGACCCGCTGGGCCGCCTGGGGAATGCGCTCCACATCGTCTTCCACGATGAACACGGAAAAAGGCGGCTTTTCGCCGGAGACGTCCACGCCCTTGATGTCCAGGCTGACCTTCCGGCCGACCTGGGTGAAACTGCCGGAGACGATCCAGCCGGCGCCCACGTCGTTTCCGATGGTCCGAAGGTCGGCGACCTCGAACATGGGAAGGTATGCCATGGGATGCCTGTTGATCTCGCCGGCGGGGACGATGTCGAAACCCATCTCCGTCATATGCCGGGTGACCTCTTCCTGAAGGCCTTCCTTCAGGTGATCCATGGGCTGAAGCGAATGCACGCGGAACGGGAGAATCCCGACGCGGGGAAGGATGTCGGCCCTGGACAAGGCGGGACCCGTTACACCGATCACCAAAGCGATCAGCGTCGCCGTCGTCAAGAACCGCCAAAGTCTGCTTCTGCAGGTCATGTGTCTCCCCTATGCTTGGGCGCGAATCCGCCCATCCACGATTTCCATCCTCACGGCCAGCCGTCGAGCCAAGGCCTCGTTGTGTGTGGCGATGACCATGGCAAGCCTCTCCTCCCGGTTGAGCCACAAGAGAAGATCTGCGATTTCCTCCCCGGTGATCCGATCCAGGTTACCCGTGGGTTCGTCGGCCAGAAGCAGTTTGGGTCGCATGATCAGGGCACGCGCTATGGCCACCCGCTGCTGCTCTCCACCGGAAAGCTCGCCGATCCGGTGCCGCATCCGATGTCCCAGTCCCACCTTGGTCAACATGGCTTCGGCCCTCTTCTCGGCTTCCTTCCGGGTCATGCGCGCAATGAGCGCCGGCATGATGGTGTTCTCTACGGCATTGAACTCCAACAGGAGGTGGTGAAACTGAAACACAAACCCGATATCCCGATTCCTCAGGCGGCAGAGTGCGGCCTCCTTGAGGTTGCCCACGATCCGGCCCTCGAAACGAACTTCGCCGCTCGTGGGCGGCTCCAGGGTCCCCATGATATTGAGCAGGGTGGACTTCCCCACCCCCGAGGCCCCCAGGAGCGCCACCGTGTCCCCGGGGCCCACAGCGAGATCGATCCCGCGAAGGACCTCGATCCGATTGCCGTTGTGGATAAACGACTTGTGAATGTCTTCCAGTTCGAGCACGGGCTCCTTCAGGCGACATCGCGCCTCACTCGTAACGGAGAGCCTCCACCGGGTTCAACCGGGCCGCGTACCGTGATGGATACAGGGTGGCCAGGAAGGAAATCCCCAGGGCGGCGACCGCCACGAATACCACGTCCCACAACTCCACCCGCACGGGCAACGTGGAGATGTAATACACGTCCGCGGGCAGGGAGATGAACTTGTACTTCGACAGAAGATGACAGATCCCCAGGCCGGATGCAAGTCCCGCGGTCGTTCCCACCACCCCCACCAGGAGGCCCTGGATCATGAATACGGCCATGATGCTTTTGGCCGTGGCCCCCATGGCACGAAGGATGGCCATATCGCGCGTCTTTTCCATCACGACCATGACGAGGGTGCTGATAATGTTGAGGGCTCCCACCAGCACGATCATGGTCAGGATGATGAACATGGTGATCTTCTCGAGCTTGAGGGCCGAGAAGAGACTCCGGTTCATGAGTTTCCAGTCCTTGGTCCAGTACGGGTATCCCAGGGCATGTTCAACGGCGGAGGCCACCGTGTCCGAGCGATTCACGTCTTCCACCCGGACTTCCAGGCCCGTGACCCGGTCCCCCATATCCAGGAAATCCTGCGCCTCGTCAAGCGAGACGTAGACCAATGTGGCGTCATACTCGTACATGCCCGAGTCGAAGACGTCCACCACCCGGTAGGTCCGGTTGTTGGGCGTTCGGCCCATAGGCGTCAGTCTTCCCTGGGGGGACAGGATGGAGACGTCCGAACCGGGACGAGCCCCGATCTGCCGCGCCAGTTGGGCCCCGAGAATGATACCCGGGCGCCCTTCATGCTTTCCGGTCAAATCGTCCAGCCCCTTGGTCTTCAGCATGGGCCCGATGCCGATCACCCGCCCGGCGGTGGACGGTGAAAGTCCCCGGTACACAGCACCGCTTACGTTTCCGGCGTGGTTCACCATAACCTGGCTGTAAATGAACGGGGTGACCGCCACCACGCCCTCCACGGACTCTACCCTGCCGGCCAGCTCCTCATATTCCTGGAACGCCCCCTCATAGCTCATGACCAGCAGATGGGAATTCACACCGAGGATCTTGGACAGCAGGTCCGCTCGAAAGCCGTTCATCACCGACAGCACCACCACGAGCGCCATGACACCCATCATAACGCCCACCACGGAAATCAGGGTGATCACCGATATGAACGTCTGCTTCCGTTTTGCCTTCAGATACCTGAGGCCGAGGAACACCTCGAAACCCATGGGTGCGTCACTCCTTCTCAAACAGGCCGGCAGGCTCCGCCGGGCCTACTCCTTTGCGCGCATGTGCGGGAAAAGGATCACATCCCGGATGGATGGGGAACCCGTGAGAAGCATCACCACACGATCGATTCCGATGCCCTCCCCGGCCGTGGGGGCCATCCCGTGCTCCAGGGCCTGGAGGTAGTCCTCGTCCATGAACTGGGCCTCCCGGTCCCCCGCCTCCCTCAGATCCACCTGTCGCTGAAAACGCTCCCTCTGGTCGTCGGGGTCGTTGAGTTCCGTGAAGCCGTTGGCGATCTCCCTTCCGCCGATGAACAGCTCGAACCGGTCGGTGACGAGAGGGTCTTCATCGTTCTTCCGGGACAGGGGGGAGGTCTCCGTGGGATATCCTGTGATAAACGTTGGGTTGATCAGTTTGGGCTCCACCAGGGAATCGAAGAGCCGCGTCAGAATCTTTCCGTGCCCGTCCCGATCGGCGATGTGAATATCCAGTTCCCGGGCCAGGCCGGCGGCGGCTCCTGGGTCCACCAGGATCCGCTCCTCCACCTGTCCGATCTCGCGAAGGGAGTCCTTCAGGGGAATCCGAGGCCAGGGAGGGGTGAAATCGACGGTATGGCCCTCATACTCGATAACCATGGTGTCGAAAAGCCGCAGCAGGAGGTCCCGAAACAGTTCCTCGGTGAGTCCCATCAGGCCCTCGTAGGTGGCATAGGCCATGTAGAACTCGAGCATGGTGAACTCAGGATTGTGCTTCAGGTCGATCCCCTCGTTCCGGAAATTCCGGTTGACCTCGAAGACCCGTTCGAGCCCCCCCACGATGAGCCTTTTCAGATAGAGTTCCGGCGCGACCCGGAGGTAGAGTTCCATACCGAGGGCGTTGTGATACGTCTTGAACGGCCTGGCCGTGGCCCCGCCCGGGATCGGTTGCATCATGGGGGTCTCCACTTCCAGGAAATCCCGCTGAATGAAAAACTCCCGAACGTATTGGATGATTCGGCTTCGAAGCAGAAAAACCTTCTGGACGTCGTCGTTCACGATCAGATCGATGTAACGCTGCCGGTACCGGGTCTCCTTGTCCGTCAGACCGTGCCACTTCTCCGGAAGAGGTCGAAGCGACTTGGTGAGCAGGCGGACCTCGTCCGCCAGGAGGGTCAATTCATTCGTTTTCGTCCTGAAAAACCGCCCCCTGAGCCCGATAATATCCCCGATATCCAGGAGTTTGAATGCCTTGAAGGCATCATCTCCCACCTTGTCCTTACGAACGTAGGCCTGAATTCGGCCGGTGCGATCCTTGATGTGCACAAAGGAGGCCTTGCCGAAATCCCGCCGGCCCATGATCCGGCCGGCCATGGTATGGGTCTGGGGGTTCTTCTCCAGGGCCTCTCCGTCCGAATCCCCGTATCGTTCCATGGCCGCCGCGGCCGTGAGGTCGGGGTCGTATCCGGCGGGAAAGAGAGGAATTCCCATGTCCTGAAGGGCTTGCGCCTTTTTCCTTCGTTCTTCGATGAGCGGGTTGGTCGGTTCCATGATTCACCGGATTCAAATGCCAGCTCCGTTTTCGTGCTCGAACAGGCATTTCTCAGTTATTTACATAAGTTGAACGTATCTTTCTAATCCATATGATATGGATAGTCAAGGCAAAAGAACGGCTCTGCCAGGGTCATTGAAATCCAGCCGGGTTGGTGGTATGAAGGGATCGTTCCGGGCCGAACCGAACCCTTTGCCCCGGAAACGTGTCTATGGGCCGGGAATCCTCCGCCTTTCGACTCCCTGCGGCAGGCGGCGGGGGATCCTTCAAACCCCGGCATGGGGTCCACCCAGATTCCGCCGGCCGTTCCCCAACCCACCCGGGGACGGCGTGACGCGGCACACGCTTCATGGAGAGAGACATGGCGAAAAAGCTCTGGCAGCCCTCGGTGGAACGCATTCACAACAGCCACATGTATCGTTTCATGACCGGGGTGAACGAAAAGCACGGCCTGGAATGTACGGCGTATGACGATCTCTACCAGTGGTCCATTCAACACATCCCCGATTTCTGGGCGGCCATGTGGGATTTCGCCGATATTCGGGCGTCCCGGCCCTACGACCGGGTGGTGGACGATCCCACCCGAATGCCCGGGGCGCGCTGGTTCCCGGGGGCCCGTCTCAATTTCGCGGAAAACCTTCTCCGGTTCCGGGACGACCGTGTGGCGCTCATCTTCCGCAGCGAAGGCCGCGCCCCCCGGAGAATGACCTATGCGGAACTCTACGATGAGGTGGCCCGGGTCGCCCGCTCCCTGAGAGGCCTCGGGCTTCAGCCCGGAGACCGGGTGGCGGGTTTCATGCCCAACATGCCCGAGACCATCGTGGCCATGCTCGCCGCCGTGAGTCTGGGCGCCACCTGGAGTTCCTGTTCCCCGGATTTCGGCATCAAAGGGGTGCTCGACCGGTTCGGCCAGATCCGCCCCCGGGTCCTCTTCACGGCGAACGGGTACCCGTTCAAGGGCAAGGCGTTCGATTCCCTCGGCCGGGTGGCGGACATCCTCAAGGACCTCCCCTCCATCGAGAAGGTGGTGGTGGTTCCGTACACCGAGAAAGACCCCGACCTGTCCGGCATCCCGAACGCCGTGGCCTACAACGATTTCAAGGCCCCGGAAACCGGTCTGGATATCGCCTTTGAACAGCTTCCCGCGGAACACCCGCTCTACATCATGTTCACCTCCGGAACCACGGGACTTCCCAAGTGCATGGTCCAGTCCGCCGGAGGCATTCTGGTCAACCAGATGAAGGAACTCATGCTCCACACCGACCTCAAACGGGAAGACACCATCTTTTACTTTACCACCTGCGGGTGGATGATGTGGAACTGGCTGACGTGTTCCCTTGCCGTGGGCGGTTCGCTGGTCCTGTTTGACGGCAATCCCTTCCATCCCCACCCGGGGGCACTGTGGGAAATGGCCCAGGACGAAAAGATCTCCATTTTCGGGACCAGCGCCGGCTATCTCGCCGCACTGCAGAACGCCGGGGTCACGCCCGGAAAGACCTACGACCTGTCCCCCTTGAAGACGGTGCTCTCCACGGGAAGCCCCCTGTCCGTAGAAGGGTTCGAATACGTGTATCGTGACATCAAGGAAGACCTCCAGCTCGCCTCCATCTCCGGCGGATCGGATATCAACGGCTGCTTTGCCGGCGGCAACCCCATGGGCCCGGTCTATGCGGGGGAACTTCAGTGCCGGTGCCTGGGCATGAAGGTGGAGGCATGGGACGAAAACGGCAAACCCGTCATCAACCAGCAGGGCGAACTCGTCTGCTCGGCGCCCGCGCCCTCCATGCCCATCCATTTCTGGGACGACCCGGACGGGACCAAGTACAACGCGGCGTACTTCGACGTCTATCCCGGCATCTGGCGACACGGGGACTTCATTGAGGTGAACGACCGGGGCGGTGTGGTCATCTACGGCCGCTCCGACGCCACGCTCAATCCGGGAGGGGTCCGCATCGGCACGGCCGAGATCTACCGGCAGGTGGACAGCGTGGAAGAGGTGGAGGACAGCCTGGTGATCGGCCAGGAATGGAAAGGTGACGTGCGCGTGCTCCTGTTTGTCAAGATGGCCGAAGGAAAGGCCTTTTCAAAGGAACTGGCGGCCCGGATCAAAAAGCTCATTCGGGAGAACGCCTCTCCCCGACACGTGCCGGCCAAGATTCTTCCCGTACCGGACATTCCATACACCCTCAACATGAAAAAGGTGGAACTGGCCGTCAAAAAGGCCGTGGAGGGAAAGGCCATTCTGAACCGGGACGCCTTGCGGAACCCCGAGGTCCTGGACTACTACGCCAACATCAAAGAGCTCCGTGAAGATTGATGGCCTTACAAAAAAACCATCCTCGCGCAAAGGCGCAAAGAACGCAAAGATAACCGTTTAATATTAATAAGTTTTTTTCTTGGCGTTCTCGGCGGCTCTGCGCGAAAAAGAGCTTTTACGACTCCAAAACCCGCACAGACGCCGCCGGAAAGGCATAACCCTTTGACTACTGAAGCCCCCATGTCACCCCTCTCCGCGGTCCTGTTTCCCCACTCCGGCCTCACGGGGCCGGAATGGGGCAGGGTCCTTTCCGTTTTCGACACCGTCACCCTATGCCTCCCCTGGCATCTGGACCCGCCCGAAGGTCCGGCCCAAGGGATTGGTTCCGGGGCCGTTCGAATCGTCCATCCGCCGGATGATCTGGATCCCGGTGTCTCCTTTCTGAAGGCACTGGATGAATACCGGGAATGGGTCCGGGTCCATAGGGACCGAAGCGGGCTCTCCTTTCTCAAGGTCGAGGCCTTACTGGACGGGAGCGAGGACCCCCTGTGGGAGATACGCCGGCGCATACGGGAGAGCAGTGTGCCCGAGATCCCTCCGGGAAACGGGAACGGATTCCATTGGCACCTGATCCTTCATCTGGCCCACGAACTCAAGGAACAGCGCCGTGAGGCCGACCGCATTCTGAACGACCTGCGGGAAAAACGGTCTCCTCTCGTAGGCCTCACGGACGATTCGGACGACATTCGAGGCCTCTTCGAAGACCTGCCGGGGTTTGACTGGGACCCGGAGGCCGGGCCTTCGGATCCCTTTCCGACCATGGAGGCATGGCTCGGGCTGTTCGCAGGCCGCCTCGGGCCCGAAGATCTGCTCCTCACCCTGGATCGAGGGATCATGGACGGCCTTACGGCTCTCTGGTCCGAAAACGGGGACGCACCGGATCAGCAGCCGCCCATGATCCGGTTTTCCTGTCCGGACCTCTCCGGTCATCCCATGGACCGGGTGATGGAGATTCGCCGAACCCACCGTTCCGAGGAGGCATCCCGGGAACTCGGCACGCTGCTTCATGAACTGGGCACCCACCCCTCCGCCGACATGAAGGCCCTGTCGGAACGGGGGGAGGAACTGGCCGCATTATTATATCGCGATGACCCTGCTGTCGGGCGCCAGACACTCACCGCGATCCACCTCCCTTCGGCTCCGCCACTCTCCGGCTCCCCGAGAGTAAAATCTCTCCCAACCTCCCTGTCCGGTCAGACCGTGATCCACCTGGAAAACGCATGAGGCATCGGGCCCCATGGACACATAAGTAAATCTAACTAAAACAAAAAGCTTGCCTTTATCAATAATTCATGTATAATTATGCCTAATTCATGGTTGCCGGTCTTGTAAGAATCCGCGCACGAACCTTTGGATCCAAAGGATGGGAACCATGCGCTTTCGTCCTTCAGTATCCCGGCCTCGCCCGGGGTCCGGTGGAACCCGTACGTTCCCCCGGGCCTCCTGGAAAGGCCCGGTCCCGGCCGTCCTGGCCATTGCCCTGGCCGCTGCATCCCTGATGACCCTCTCCCTTGCGGCCCTCCACCCTCGTCCGATCCAGTCACCCGGTCTTGAATCACCGGCGCCGTGGAAACCGGCGAAGGTCCGGCTTCCCATACTGCGCCGGCCGGCCGCGGAACCGGCCCGGAACGCCGATCTCTCTCTGAGTCTTGTGGCCGACGCCTCACCGGCCGGTCCCATAGAGACACCTCAGATAGAGGCGGCCTCGCCCCACCCTCCTGCCCCTGAACCGGCGGATCCCGAACCCCGAGTGGAACCCAGCCCCCCTCAGACCGGTGCCTCGAAAGGGATGCCCGAAGTCGCCCCGTCACAGGCGGGTCGTTCGGGACGTGCCGTCCTGATCACGTCCGTTTCCTACGACGCAGGGGACGGACGGGGGGAGCGGGTGTCGATTCGGGGGAACCGGTTTTTCGAGCCCAATGTGTTCGGCGTGGACGGTCCCAATCCCTATGGTGCGCGATCCCGAATAGTGGTGGACATTCCCGACGCACTCCCGCTGCAGGAAGATCGCATGCCCCGGACCGTCAACGGCCGGCTGGTCCATGCCATCCGGCACTTCTACCACCACGACACGCAAACACTACGGCTCGTCCTGGACCTGACGCCCGCGGACAGCTACGAGGCCGATCAGGTGTTTCTTCAGGACAGGAATCTCTACTCCCTCATCCTGAGTGATGGAGCCTCCTCATCCGGCGGTCGTCCCATCCCCACCCCGGCAACGCCCGCTCCGGAGGCGCACCGTCTCGAACGGCATGAGGCCGCGGATCCCCTCCCATCACCCCCGGCGACCCACCGTGCCCAGGTCGTGGCACCGGGTTCCGGGCTTTTCCGGGTAACCGGTCGCGACCTCTCCATTTTCGATGTTCAGGCCATGCTGAAGCGCCACGGGTTGCACAGTACCTGCGCCGTCTACAATGCCGATTTCTGCAACCCGCAAGGAGATTTCCCGAACCGATTCCGAATGTGCGGCTCCCATGCGGTCTGCGATGAAGCGGCCGGTCTCATGTGGCAAAAGAGAGGGTCGGAGGACCCCGTGCCCCTGGAGAGGGCGGGGGCCTACATCCGCGAATTGAACCGGACGGCCTTCGCGGGATTTCAGGACTGGCGCCTGCCCACGCTGGAAGAACTCCTCTCGCTCATGGAAGGATCATGGCGGAACGGGGACCTGTTCATCGATCCGGCCTTTCACCCGGCCCAGCGGTCCTGCTGGAGTGTCGACACGCTTGGGGAGGATCGGGCCTGGAAGGCCCAATTCCATCTGGGATATGCCATGGACGGTCCTGCGGAAGAAAGGAACTGGGTCCGCGCGGTGCGGTCCCTGTCCGGACCGCTGCAGGCCGGCCACCCGCCGGGCCCCGAAGGCCACGGTACGGCCGGGGATCCGACCTCTCCGCGGCTCGTGGCCCGATGAAGGGAACTGCCGGGGTTCAAATCCCGGGCGGGCAAGGCCCGCACGGGCCGGGCCGTCAGGCCAGTGCCTCCAGTTCCCGCTCTTTCAAGACCTGAATTTCATCCCGCAGTCGCGCCGCTTCCTCGAACTCCAGGTCCGCTGCCGCATCCATCATCCGTCGGGTCAGGGCCTGAATCCGATCCTGAATCGCCTCGGGGGAGAGGTAGGCCCCGGCCTCTTCGGCGGCCGACGGCACGGCCACGTAGTCCGCTTCGTACACGGACTGGAGGATGTCGGATATATTCTTCTGAATCGTCTCCGGCGTGATGTGATGCTCCTCGTTGTAGGCCGCCTGAATGTAACGGCGCCGATCGCTCTCCTCCATGGCCCGCCTCATGGAACCGGTCACCCGGTCCGCATAGAAGATCACCTGGCCCCGGACGTTTCGGGCCGCGCGGCCGGCGGTCTGGATCAGGGAGCGCTCCGACCGGAGAAACCCCTCCTTGTCCGCGTCCAGAACGGCCACGAGCGAGACTTCGGGAAGATCGAGCCCCTCCCGAAGGAGGTTGATTCCCACCAGGACATCGAAGGCACCCAGGCGCAGGTCCCGAAGGATCTCCATCCGTTCGATGGTCTTCACATCCGAGTGGAGATACCGGACCCGGACCCCCAGTTCATCGTAGTACTCGGTCAGGTCCTCGGCCATGTTCTTCGTCAGGGTGGTGACGAGGACGCGTTCGTTCCGCTTCACGCGCTCTCGAATCAGACCGAGGAGGTCGTCCACCTGATCGGCCGCGGGTCGAACAAGGATCTCCGGGTCCATGAGGCCCGTGGGACGGATGATCTGTTCCGCCACGGCCTCGGCCCGCTCCAGTTCATAAGGGCCCGGCGTGGCCGACACATAGATCGCCTGCCGGACCCTGGCCTCGAACTCCTGAAACGTCAACGGCCGGTTGTCCAGGGCCGAGGGGAGACGAAAACCGTAGTTGACCAGGGTCTCTTTCCTGGAACGGTCCCCTTTGTACATGGCGTTGATCTGGGGGACCGTGATGTGACTCTCATCGATCATCACCAGAAAGTCCTCTGGAAAATAGTCCAGCAGGGTGGGAGGGGGTTCCCCCGGGGAACGTCCGGTGAGGTGTCTGGAGTAGTTTTCAATACCGTGGCAGTACCCCATCTCGATCATCATCTCCAGATCGAAGAGGGTCCGCTCCTCGATCCGCTGGGCCTCCAGGAGCTTGTCCCTGTTCCTGAAGTCCGCCACCCGGTCCGCCATTTCATCCCGAATCCCTCGAATGGCCCGCTCGCGAATCTCCACGGTGGTGACATAGTGGGTGGCGGGATACACGGTGATCCGTTTCAGCTCCGGCCCGGGCCGGCCGGTGAGAGGATCGATTTCCCGGATCTCCTCGATCTCGTCCCCGAAAAACCCGATCCGGACGGCCCGGGACTCCTCGTGGACCGGGAAGATGTCCACGATGTCCCCCCGGACCCGGAAGCGCCCGCGGAAGAAATCATAGTCCCCGCGCTCATAGTGGATCTCCACGAGCTTCTTGAGCACATCCTCCCTCGGAAACCGCCCCCCCCGCTCCAGGTGGAGCAGCATCCCGAGGTAGGCCTCCGGTGATCCGAGGCCGTATATGCACGAGACGCTCGCCACGATAACCACGTCCTCCCGGTCCAGGAGTGAGCGAGTGGCCGAGTGCCGCATCTTGTCGATGGAATCGTTGATGTGGGAGTCTTTTTGAATGTACGTGTCGGACTGGGGGATGTAGGCCTCGGGCTGGTAGTAATCGTAGTAACTGACAAAGTACTCCACGGCGTTGTCCGGGAAAAACCCCTTCAGCTCGCCGTAGAGCTGACCTGCAAGGGTCTTGTTCGGTGCGATGATGAGCGTTGGCTTTCGAACCCGCTCGATCACCCGGGCCATGGTGTAGGTCTTGCCCGACCCGGTGACGCCCACAAGGACCTGGTGTCTCAGCCCCGAATCGACCCCCCGGGCCAGCGCATGGATGGCCTCGGGTTGATCCCCGCAGGGCTCGAACGGGCTTACGAACTCGAAGGTACCCATCACTCCCGTGCCCTCTTCACGCAGGACCGCCCGCTCGGCCCGGCGCCGCGCCGGGGACCTCCGTGTCCAAACGCCATGTGGTACCGCCAGGACCGTCTTCCAGGATCACGCCCCTCTTCCTCAGGTCGTCCCGGATTTCATCGGAGCGCTTCCAGTCCTTTCGCCCTCTGGCCTCGGTCCTCTGGGCGATCATTCGCTCGATCTCCGTGGTGTCCAGGTCCTCGGCCGGCCGGGCCACCTCTTCGAGAAAGAGCGCGGGTGGACGACCCAGAAAACCGAGGATGCCCGCAGCCGCCAGGAGATGGTCCCGCTCCACGGCCAGATCCCGAACCCGGTCTCCGCTCGCCGGATCGTCCATCCGCCGGTTGAGGTCCTTGACCTTTTCGAAGATCAGCCCGATGGCTCCGGCCGTGTTCAGGTCGTCGTCCATGACAGCCACGAACTGAGCCAGGAACGGATCTTCCGGATCCCCGGCCAGGAAACCCGGGCCGTCGAACCGCTCACCGGCCGGCGGTCCGGTCCGTTCCTCCAGGCGCTGCAGGGTCCGGTATATGCGGACCAGTCCGGCCTGGACATCCCGCATCCCCTCCCGGGAAAAGTCCAGGGGGCTTCGGTAGTTCTTGGAGAGGAGAAAGAGGCGAAGCACTTCCGGGTGATGGGTCTTGAGGGCGTCCCGAATGGTCAGGAAGTTGCCGAGGGACTTGGACATCTTTTCCGATTCCACGGTGACGAACCCGTTGTGGACCCAGTAGCGGGCGAACGGGGCCCCGTTGGCCGCCATGGACTGGGCCCGCTCGTTCTCATGATGGGGAAAGAGCAGGTCCTTGCCGCCGCCGTGAATATCGAATGTGGGCCCCAGGTACCGGTTGCTCATGACTGAGCACTCCATGTGCCATCCCGGCCGGCCGGGACCCCACGGGCTTTCCCAACGCGGTTCGTCCGGCTTGGCCGCCTTCCAGAGGACGAAATCCATGGGGTGGCGCTTTTTCTCGTCCACGGCGATGCGGCTTCCGGCCCGCATATCCTCCAGTTTCCTCCCCGAAAGCCCGCCGTAGTCCGGAAACGCCTCCACGGAAAAGAAGACGTCCCCTCCGGACTCGTAGGCGAACCCCTTGGCGATCAGGGTCCGGATCATGTCGATCATCCCCCCGATGTGTTCCGTGGCCTTGGGCTCGTGGTCCGCCCTGTCCACGCCGAGCCGGGTCATGTCCTCGTCAAAGGCGCAGATGAACTCCCTGGCCACCTCGGCGGGTTCCTTTTCGAGCCGGCAGGCCCGTTCGATGATCTTGTCGTCTACATCGGTGAAATTGCGGACATAGGTGACCTCATACCCCCGGGCGCGAAGGTACCGGGCCAGGACATCGAACACGATGGCCGATCGGGCGTGACCGATGTGGCAGAGGTCGTATACCGTGACGCCGCACACGTACATTCCCACGTGTCCTTCACGAAGAGGTTCGAAGACCTCTTTCCTTCGATGGGCCGTATTGTACAGCGAGATGGGCATGGTCGATCTCCTTCCATCCGATTCCAGGGCGTCGAAGGCCCCGACGTTTCCATATCCACCCTCAGAGACGCGAGGGGGCCGCCCCCTTAAAGCCGGTCCTTGAATGATGTGGGGTTCTTCCCGGAAAGACGGTGATTCAAGCAGAATCCGCCAGGAGACTCACCACGGCAAAGGCCTCCATGGCCTCACTCCGCCCGCAATACCCCAGTCCCTCGGTGGTGGTCGCCTTGATGTTCACTCTCCCGGAATCCACACCGAGAACACCGGATAGACATGCCTGCATGGCCTGAATATGGGGCGCGAGCCTGGGGCGCTGGGCCACCACCGTGGCATCCAGATTGTTCACCCGGAAACCCTCCTTGCGCATGAGTCCCACGACGGTCGCAAGCAGGTCCAGACTGTCGGCGTCTTTGTAGCGTGAATCCGTGTCGGGGAAATGCCGCCCGATATCGCCCAGGGCCAGGGCCCCGAGGATCGCGTCCATGACGGCGTGGACCAGGACGTCCGCGTCCGAGTGCCCCAGGAGACCGAGATCCGATTCGATCCGAACGCCGCCCAGGACCAGCGGACGGTCCCTGACCAGCCGGTGGACGTCATTGCCAAACCCGATTCGGAACAAGGGGATCTCTCCTTCCGGGGTGAAACGGATGGGGCGGTTACCGTGCGGGCGGTCCGGGAATAAGGACTGCGATCAATGGCATGAACTGCAGTTCGTGCTCGTGCAGCCGGAACAGGAAGACCCGCCGCCGCCCGATGACGGGGCCTCAGCCCCACCGCCCGACTTGAACCGGCACGCCGACAACAGGCGGTTCACATCGGTCCCCTTGCACGAGGGGCAGGACACCTCATCCTTGCCCCCGAGGACGAGGCATTCGAACTCCTCGTTACATCGACTGCACTTGTATTCGTATATGGGCATGATTTCTTCTCCCGCAAAAAACATGTACACACGTTTTCATGGCAACCCCATGATCGGTTTCGCGGATACCACGGATGAAAAGCGACCCCAACACGTGACGGCGCGTGTTCTCCCCGGCGCCCGATTGCACGGCAGCAAGGCCCAGGTGGCTTCCCAAGGCCGGGGCACCAGGAACATCCGCGCGGATCAGGCGGCCAGAAAGAGCATCTCATCCACCATCTGGCAGATGATGTGACCGGCGAAGATGTGGGTCTCCTGGACCCTCGCCGTGACCTTGCTTCGAACCGTCAGGAGGATGTCCACGGCCCTTTCGAGCCTGCCCCCGTCTCCCCCGGAAAACCCCACCGTGTAGATGCCCCGCTCCTTTGCCGCCTCAACGGCCTGAATCACATTCGCAGAGTTGCCGCTCGTGCTGATGGCCAGAAGCACATCCCCTTCCTGTCCAATGGCCTTGACCTGCTTGGAAAAGATCATGTCAAAGGAGTAGTCGTTCCCGATGCTGGTCAGGATGGACGTATCCGTGGTCAAGGCGACCGCGGGCAGGGGAGGTCGTTCGATCATGAACCGATTCACAAACTCCGCAGCGATATGCTGGGCATCCGCCGCACTACCGCCGTTGCCGCAAAGGAGGAGCTTTCGATCGTCCGTGAAGGCCCGCGTGATCCGCTCGGCCACCTGGATCAGGGCGTCCGAGAATTCGCGCACGAAGTCCTGCTTTGCCTTGATACTCTCTTTGAGCGCCTGCTCGATCCGTTCTTTCATCATCGAACCGTCTTCCGTTCCGCCACCGCACGGAGTCGCATCTGTTGTATAAAGTAGGTCCCGGTTCCCGGGTTGTCAACGGCCCGGACCCCGCGGCGACTTCTATTCGACACTGCCGGCATCATGAAGCTCCGACAGGCCCCGCACCGCCTGTGCCAGGATTCGGAGTTCCCGGTCCTGGATCGTCCGCACGTCCAGAAGGACGCGATCGTTTTCGACCCGCGCCACGACGGGCGGGTCCGATGCCCGAAGCCGGGACTCGATCTCATGGGCGGGCATGCGCCCGGGCACCAGGGCGACCAGGCATGTGGGCAGGTCCAACAGGGGGAGTGCCCCGCCGCCCGTCTTGGAGTTCCCGTCCGCCAGAGTGACGGTGAAGTTCCCCGAATCGATCCTGCCGATTCGTCTTCGAAGCCCTCTGGCCCGGGTGCGGAGGGTCTCCACCGATTGAAAGATCATGTTCAGAGTGGGAATGTGCCGCAGGGCGCTCTCCTCGTCCCGGTACAACCGAAGCGTCTCCTCCAGGGCCAGGAGCGTCAGCTTGTCGATCCGCATGGCCCGGTTCAGGGGATTCTTCTGGATCCGCGAAACCAAGTCCTTTTCCCCCACAAGGATGCCCGCCTGGGGGCCGCCCAGCAGCTTGTCCCCGCTGAAGGTGACCAGGTCCACGCCGGCGGATACCACCTCCTGGACCGTGGGTTCCTTGGGAAGCCCGTACCGCGAGAAGTCCACCAGGCACCCGCTTCCCAGGTCTTCCATCACAGGGATTCCATGTCTTCGTCCCAGGGCCACGAGCTCTTCCGTCGCCACATCCCCGGTGAATCCCACGATCTGGAAATTGCTTTGATGCACGCGGAGAAGCACGGCCGTATCCGGTCCGATCACCTCTTCATAGTCACGAAGGTGGGTCTTGTTTGTCGTCCCCACCTCCACCATGACCGCTCCGCTCCGTCGCATGACATCCGGAATGCGGAAGGCGCCGCCGATCTCCACGAGCTGTCCCCGGCTGACCACCGCCTCCCGGTCCCGGGCCAGGGTCTCCAGGCCGATGAGCACGGCGGCGGCGTTGTTGTTCACCACCATGGCGGCCTCGGCCCCGGTGAGTTCCTTCAGGATCTCCTCCACGTGGGAATACCGGCTTCCCCGGCGACCCAGATCGAGTTGGTATTCCAGGTTGCTGTATCCCCCGCCGATCTCCTGAAATCGGGCAAGGACCCGCTCGGCCAGGATAGACCGGCCCAGGTTGGTGTGGACCACCACGCCCGTGGCATTGATCACGGGTCGAAGGCTCGGCCGGTCCAGGACCTCCAGACGGTCGATCACGCGGCGGCCCACCGCCTCCAGAGTGAGGTCCCCGGTATTCACCCCTGCATCCTCGCGAATGGCCCGCCGCAGGTCATCCAGGACTAGATGAGCGGCCTGGAGGATCAGTGCCCTCGAATAGTGCGAAGAGATCTCTGCAAGGAGAGGCGAGGCCAGAAGGCGGTCCACCCCCGGAATCCGTCGATATCGTTCGTCTTGATCCATAGATGCCCATTTTCCACGGTACATGTACGGGAACCGCCCATGGCTTCATGGTACGCCGGGCCGTATCGATTCGCCGATACTATAGGGGAGAAACGGGGGACCGTCAAATCCTCAAAAAAGCCTCAAAAAAAGCCACGTGGTTTCTGCTTGAAATCCCCATTCGGCTGGGATATATTCATCATTTGTGGTGGGTGTAGCTCAGCTGGCAGAGCACTGGGTTGTGGCCCCAGTTGTCGAGGGTTCGAGCCCCTTCACTCACCCCATCAAAAAGCAGGAAATGAGGGGGCTTAACAGCCCCCTTTTTTGTCACCCACCGCCGCTGAACCGGACGGCCAGCATGGTGATGTCGTCGCTCATGGCCTCGCCCGCGGCGAATCGCCGAACATCCTCCCGCACACCCTGGACCAGGCCCCGAAGGTCCTGGTCCCTCAATCCGTCCAGAATTCTCAGGAGACGCGCCTCGGAGTAGAACCCCCCCTGACCGTTCAGGGCCTCGGTCACGCCGTCCGTGTACGTGAACAGGACACTCCCCGGCTTCAGGGTCGCCCGTTCGGAAACGAATGTCATACCTTCCATGCCCCCCAGGACAAAGTTGGGCCTGGGCCTCAACCAGGAAAACCCTCGGCCGGGTTCTCCAAGGAGGGGTGGATTGTGGCCCGCGTTTCCGTATTCCAGGTCGCCGGTACGCGTGTTCAGGATCCCGCAGAACAGGGTGATGAACATGGAGGACGTGTTCTCGGAGGCGATGACGCGGTTCACCTCCCCCAGGACCTCGTCCAGCGGCGCCTTGCCCTGGAGCGCCGCCTTGAGCAACATCTTGGCCGTCATCATGAACAGGGCGGCCGGCACGCCTTTTCCGGCCACGTCCCCGATGAGGAAGCAGAACCGCTCGGGGTCGATGAGAAAGAAATCGTACAGATCCCCTCCCACCTCCCTGGCCGGTTCCATGGTCGCAAAGACATCGAAATCGCTTCGCTCCGGAAAGGCCGGAAACGTCCCGGGGAGGGTGCTCGTCTGAATGTCCCGGGCGATGCGAAGCTCGCTCTCCATCTGTTCCCGGTCCCGGGTCTCTTCCCTCAGGTTCTCCACGTAGCGCTGAGTAATCATCTGGATCAGGTGAAAACCCACGGTGGGGTCCCTGGAGTAGAGATCAAAGAGACGTTCGTGGGTGATGACGGAGGCACGGACGTCGCTCTCGCAGACCGCAGAAAGGGACCGTTCCCTGGACGGTCGAAACATGCCCATTTCGCCGAGGACGCTACCCTCCCCGACCCGCTTGCCGATCTCGGTCAGGCGAACGGCGCCTTCGTGAATGATGTACAGCGTGTCCGATCGATCCCCCTTGCGAAAAAGGACATGACCCCGTTCGTACCGTTCCTCTCGCATGTGGGGAAGGAGCCAGTCGTAGGAGGAACTCCCGCCGAACATCTCCTGGACCCCGCTCGCCATGAGGCGAGCCTGTTCGATCCGCTCCCGCTTGGCCGTATCGCGGTTCAGTCGCTCCATATGGGCCTTCAAGTCCTCTGTCATTCGATGGAACGCCTCGGAGAGTTCCTCGATCTCGTCGCCGGTCTTCACCTCCAGACGGTAGTCCAGATCTCCGGCCCCGACCTTGCGTGCCCCCCTGGCCAGATCGAGGATCGGCTGAGTGATTCGATTGGCCAGCCTCACGCCGAAAAAGAGGATGAGCAGGACCATGACCAGGAAAAGAAGGCCGAACTGGAGCTGTTCCCGGCCCATGGATTCATGGATCGGTTCGAGGCTGCTCTGTGCGATGTGGTCGATTCGGGCGGCGCTCCGCTCGACGGGAGAGACGACTTCTTGCATGGGCATGAGCACGCCGAGGCTCCAGGACGTTACAGGGATCGGCGCATAAGCCAGCAGTTTCTCTCCGCCGCTGAAAATGCAGGTGCGGATTCCCGTTCCACCTGCAGACATGTCCCGGACAATGGCCTGAAGCCGTTCATCCTCACTCAGGTACCAGTTGGCCAGGCCGCAGGACTCGTCCCACCGACCGTCCCCCGGGTGAAGCACGGGCCGGGAGATCACATTCCCCTTCTGATCGAGAAGGACCAGATATCCCCGCTCTCCCACTCGTTTGTTGGTGATCTCGTCCGTGATCGGTTTGAGCGAGACGTCCGCCCCGATCACGCCCAGGGGAGATCCGGCCTCGTCGGTAAAGGAGCGGGAACAGGTGATCATGAGCTCTTTTTCCCCGGGATAGATAAAGACCGGGGACCAGTGGATCCCGCCGGTTGTAAACGCCCCGCGGTACCAGGGATCGTTTCTCGGCTCGTAGACCAGTTCCATGTCCTCGTTCCACGGATAGATGCGAAAGACGCCTCCCCGTGTGGCCACATAGAGAAACGCCAGGTTGCTCTCCCGGAAAAAGACCTCCGGGAACATGCCAGCCAGGAGCCCCGATCCCCGGATCTCCTCCTGCACGCTTTCGACCTCCACCCCCGGCGCCAGTGCATAGCCGTCGGCGAGCTCGGACGACCCGGAACCATCCCACACGGTCCCGGCCAGTTCGCTGAGCCCATCCACCTCGGCCAGGACCTTTGCGAGGGTCGTGTTCACAAAGGACGCCTCATCGGCCGCCAGGCGCTGCAGCTCTGTCCGGGCGCGGCTCGTCAACTCCTCCCTGCTCTGCTCCGCGACAGCGTGCCCCACCTCTTTCATTCCCTCCGTAGCCAGGCCACCGAGGTTGAGCATGTTCGCGTAGAGGATGACGCCGAAGACCGTTGCGCACAGGAGGGGCAATCCCAGCACGACGCTGAGAATCTTGGCCTTGAGGCCGAATCGGAACCGATTTCCGTCGTGCATGACCATCCCCTTCATGAAAGGAACCGTGCCTGCCACGGGCCCCCGGGGCGGCCCGATTTGTCGAGGAATCAGAATACTGCGGGTGATGCCGATAGGCAGCATAACCCATTCGATCAGGGAGGGAAAGGAGAAGAGTCCGGTTGAGAATGAATCAGGTGTTGAGGTGTTCAGGTGTTGAGGTTTCAGGCATTGAGGGGTTGAGGGAAGAACAAAGGCGAACGCGTATGGCCGATATACCCGCCATTCCCGCTGATGAAACGTGTCTCGGGTTGATCCAAATCGCTATCGGTATCGGGATCGGTATCGACATTTCATGGGATCGGGAAACCGGGAAGCTGAAGCAGACGGCTCCTTCCCGGCCGATGGGGGAGATTGACCGGCCTGCAGATGCACTGATTTCGATACCGATAGCGATCCCGATTTGGATACCGATACAACCAAAATACCGGCGGAAGCACTCGATCAAAAAACGATTTCTTCTCCTCTGCGGCTTTGCGCCTCTGCGCGAGACAGGGTTCTGCGATTCCATCCTTCCTGCAAACCTGTCATTGAGGGTTCGGCGCGGATTTCCCGGGTGAACGAGGGGATCATGCCGCGAAATCCGCGCCGGGTCGTCCCATGGAGCAGGCCGGTGCCTACCGGAGTCGGCCCATGAGATCTTCCGAGACTTCCTTGACCCCCGGCTGGCCGTCCAGGTCGATGATCCGGGGCACGCCGTTGTTCTTTTTGGAAAGGGCCTTGAAGAAGTTCACCGCGGCCATGGTCCCGGTCGTGGTGTCGTAATAGATGCTGTGGCGCTTGTCAATGGCCCCCTCGTCCTGGTCGTCGGATCGGGTCTTGAGATCACCGCCGCAGACCCTGCACTTGTCGCCGTTGGGCTTGATGGCGTCGATGTTCACGTTGTTCGGGTGGTTGTTGTCGTTCACGCAGAGCCGGCGCCCCATGATCCGGCCCTTGGCGATCTCTCGGGGGAGGATCATCTCGATGACGATATCCAGTCCGATGCCCTCATTCTTCAGGGCCTTGTCCAGTTCCTCGGCCTGGGTCAGATTCCTGGGGAAACCGTCCAGGAGCCAGCCGTTCTTGCAGTCGTCCTGCTTGAGACGGTCGAGGATCATGGGAATGGTGATGCTGTCCGGCACCAGTTCGCCCTGGTCGATGTATCCCTTGGCCTCCATGCCCAGCTTGGTGCCTTTGGAGATATTCTCCCTGAAAATCACGCCCGTCTCGATGTGGGGGATCTTGAATTTCTCTTTCACGATGGCGCCCTGGGTGCCCTTACCGCTGCCGTTCGGTCCAAAGAAAAGAACGTTCATTTTGCTCTCCTTGTCCAAGTGTCCGTCGATGGTGGTCGCGACCCCACGGCGGGACCGCCATCCCTGTCCCGAAGGAAAGAGTCGCCGCGCCGACAACATGCGGGGACGGGACCAGCGTCGAACGCGGGTGCCGAGGGATTGTCCCCGCATGGGGGATCGATTGCGAAAGTCGCAGGTTTTATATGGGAAAACCCGATCCCTGTCAAGGGATCAGGCCTCGCCGGAGAATGCGGCCATGATGCGGTACCCCCGTTCAAAGATCAGCGGGCTTCTCAGGGCCGTCGCCTCGGTGAAGGCCCCGTCCTTCCGAACCTGGGCCAGTTCCCCTCTCCGGGCCCAGGCAAAGGGGGCCGGTTCCGGGGTGTGGGTCCTTCGGGAGATGGGCGTGAAGTGGTCGCTGACCACCAGGACCCGGTAGTCGGAGCCCGACCGATCGAGTCCGTCCAGCATGGGCCCGACGACCCGGGCGTCGAACAGTTCGATGGCCTGAATCTTTTCATCCGTGTCTCCACTGTGCCCCGCCTCGTCCGGGGCCTCCACGTGGAGGAAGATGAAATCCAGGGTCTTCAAGGCCCGCAGGGCCTCCTGCACCTTTCCCTCGTAGTTCGTGTCCAGATACCCCGTGGCCCCCTCCACGTGGATGGGCTGAAGCCCCGCGTAGATCCCGATCCCCTTGATCAGGTCCACGGCAGAGATCACGCCGCCACGCAGCCCGTAGAGGGAATGAAAGGACGGCATGGCCGGGGGCCTCCCCTGACCCCAGAGCCAGATGGATGTGGCCGGGCTTCGTCCCGCTTCCCTTCGGGCCTCGTTCACGGGATGGTCGCCCAAAACGGGCCAGGACCGCCGGATCAGGGCCACCACCGGGTCCCGGTCGGCCGTGGCCAGGTAGGAAGCCATATCCTGCTCCAGCACGTCGTGCGGGGGGATGGTCGGCGAGTCTTCCGGACCATTGGCCCAGGCGAGCAGGTGCCGGTAGGCCACGCCGGGATGGATGGCCACATCGTGCCCCTCCAGTTCCGCTCGAAGGGCGTCCACCAGGACCCGGCCCTCCTCGGTGGTGATGTCTCCCGAACTGTGGCTCTTCATGACCATCGCCGTCCCGGATGTCATGTCCAGGGTCACCAGGTTCATGCGGAAGGCCACCTGGTCCTTCCGAAGCGGCACGCCCATGCCCGCCGCCTCCAAAGGGGAGCGCCCCGTGTGGTACTGCACCGGGTCGTATCCCATCAGGGAGAGGTTGGCCACGTCGCTTCCCGGTTCCATTCCTTCCGGAATGGTCCGGACCCGCCCGATCCCGCAGGCCGCAACACGGTCCATATTCGGGGTCCGGGCCGTCTCCAGCGGGGTCTTTCCGCCGAGGTCCTTCAGGGGGTAATCAGCCATGCCGTCGCCGACCAGGATGGCGTATTTCATGCGCTTTCGACTCGAATCATCACGGTGGAGTGGGTGAGAATGTCCTGCGTCTCCAGGATGGCCAGAGAACGGGCCACGTCTTTCTCCCGGGCCTCGTGGGTGAGCATGACCACAGGCACGGATCCGTTGATCTCCCGGCCTTTCTGGATCACGGAGGAGAGGCTGATGTTGTTTTCGCCGAGCACCCCCGAGATCCGGCTGAGGACCCCGGGTTGGTCCAGAGCGGAAAAACGGAAGTAGTAGGCGCAGCGCAGGTCATCCATGGGCTGAATGTCGATCTCCTGCTCCTGGGGCCGGGCATGGGCCAGGGGCGGCATAAAGTTCGTCATATTCTGCCGGATCTCCCGGGCCAGGTAGATGATATCCGAGGCCACGGCGCTCCCCGTGGGCCGCCTTCCCGCTCCCAGGCCGTAGTAGAGGTTGGGGCCCACGAAATCCCCTTCCAGGTAAATGGCGTTGTACGGGCCGTTCACGTTCGCCAGAATGTGGTCCGTCGGAATCATGGCCGGGTGAACCCTTGCTTCCACCCGGCCGTTCCGGTTTTTCGCCACGGCCAGTAACTTGATGCGATAACCGAACTCGTTTGCAAACGCGATGTCCTCGGGGGCGATTCGATCGATCCCTTCCCGGTGGATCCGCCCGAAAGCGGCGGGCACACCGAAGCTGATGGAGATGAGGATCGCCAGTTTGTGGGCCGCATCGGTCCCGTCCACATCGAGGGTGGGCGGATCCTCGGCATAGCCCAGGTCGATGGCCTCCTGGACCGCCTCCCCATAGGGCTGGCCCTTTTCCGTCATTCGAGTCAGGATGTAGTTGCTCGTCCCGTTCAGGATCCCCATGATCGTGTTCACACGGTTCGCGGAGAGCCCCCCGCGAAGGGATCCGATGATGGGAATGCCGCTCCCCACGCTGGCCTCGAATGCCAGGTCCACGCCGTATCGCTCCGCCGCCTCGTAGATCTCCCTTCCATGCTCCGCCAGGAGGGCCTTGTTCGCGGTGACCACGTGCTTGCCCTGCTCCATGGCGAGAAGGATGAACTCCCGGGCCTTGTTCACGCCGCCCATGAGTTCGGCCACGATGTGAATCTCCGGATCCCGAATGATCTCCATGGCGTCGCGCGTCAGGATGGCCGGATCCACCGCCACTCCGCGGTCCGATGTGATATCGAGGTCGGCGATGCGCCGAACCACGATTTCGGTCCCCACCCGGTTTCGAATAATGTCCCGGTTCTCAAGCAGGACCTCCACCGTCCCAGCACCCACCGTGCCAAAACCGATCACGCCCACGTTCACAGGTTTCATGGATCCCCCCGGACAGGGCCCTTTTCTTCGGTGAGCCGGCCCCGTCTTCTCTCCTATTGCAGCATCTGGCGGATGCCTCGAACGGCCTGGTTGATCCTCTGCGGGTTTTCCACCAGGGCGAACCGGACATAATCATCGCCGTATTCCCCGAACCCGATACCTGGCGACACCGCCACCTTGGCCTCCCGAATGAGGAGTTTGGAGAACTCGATGGATCCCATGGCTCGAAAGGCTTCAGGGATACGGGCCCACAGGAACATGGTCGCCTTCGGGGACTCCACGGACCAGCCCACCCGATTGAGACCGCTCACCAGGGCGTCCCGCCGTTCCCGGTAGACGTCCACGATGTCGGCCACACACTCCTGGGGGCCGTTCAGGGCGATGATGGAGGCGATCTGGATCGGCTGGAACATGCCGTAGTCCAGGTAGCTCTTGATCCGGCGAAGCGCGGCGACGATCTCCGGGTTTCCCGCGCAGAACCCCACCCGCCACCCGGGCATGGAGTAGCTCTTGGACAGGCTGAAAAACTCCACTCCGATCTCTTTGGCCCCGGGGATCTGTAGAAAACTCGGAGGCTCGTATCCATCGAACACCAGATCGGCGTAGGCGAAGTCGTGGATGACCATGATCTGGTGCTCACGGCAGAACGCCACGATCTTCTCGAAAAAATCCCGGTCCACCACGTTCGTGGTAGGGTTGTGGGGATAACTGATGATCAGGATCTTCGGGTTGGGCCAGGTCTGCTTCGTGGCATTGAGCAGGTCGTCGAAAAAATCCCGGTCCGGACCGATGGGGATGCTTCGAAGGTCCCCTCCCGCGATGATCACCGAATAGGGGTGGATGGGGTAGGTCGGGTTCGGGGCGAAGACCACGTCCCCCGGGCTCACCAGGGCGAGCACGAGGTGACTCAGGCCTTCCTTGGCGCCCATGGTGGCGATGGCCTCGGTATCCGGATCGATGTCCACATCGTACCGCCTCTTGTACCAGTCCGCGATGGCGTGCCTCAACTTCGTGATGCCCGCCGATGCGCTGTATCGGTGATTCTGCCCCTTTTGAGCGGCTTCGATCAGCTTGTCTACGATGTGTTTGGGTGTGGGGATGTCCGGGTTCCCCATGCCCATGTCGATGATGTCCTCCCCGCGACGGCGGAACTCCATCTTGAGTTCGTTCACGATGGCGAACACATACGGGGGCAACCGGCTCATTCGGCGGAATTCGTGCATGGGATGCACCTCTCCTTGAAGATTCACGAAAATGAAAGCCTTATTGTTTAACCCATTGGCATCCGGAAATCAACGGATATGAGAAGGGAGCCGCGAGAGGAGGGAGGACAGGCGAAAAGAGGACCTGTTTTTGGCGCGGATTTGACGGATCAAGGGGAAAAGCCAACCCCAACGGCAACTGCAAAACCTTTTTTGACACGGATTTGACGGCCTCGCAAAAGCGCTCGACCCCCGCCGACAAGCGTCCGGGATCTTTTCATGATAGTGGCGCATTGAGAGGATGCGGCTTTTTTACAACTTCTTGGTTTGTTTCGCGGATTACGCGGATTAAAATCAAAAGAAAAGGAAAGATAAGGATATTATTGTGAACCCCTCTGTTTCACATCTATTTTCTTTTAAACATGAATAATGGTTTTCGCCCTTAATCCGCGTAATCCGTGTCAAAAAATTCTTTTGGTTTTTATGTTGGTTCTTGATTGCAACACGGCTTTTTGATGACCGGCACATCCATCCACCCATGACGCGGTCATTCGGGCCGGTATCGGTGGTAGCGTTCCACCTCCTCCTTGAGCCAGTCCGGCCAGAAGGCCTCGTCAATGGGATAGCTCGCATCCAGGGCCTGAAAGGACCCATGTCCGGCGGCCCGTGCGATTCGCTCCTTGGTGTTGTACTTGACCTCGTCCACACCCACCAGGTCGGCCACGGCCCGGTTGATCTCATCCAGGCTCTTGTCATATGGGTTTCCGCCCCGGAACGCCCGCTGCACGGCCAGTTCCCGAAGGCAGTCCGTACCTCGATGCCACTCCTTGAACGAAGGAAAGAACATGGGACCGTAGGAGACCCAGAACTCCACGTAGCGGGCCCCCGCGTTGTACACGACCCAGACCGATCCACCCTCGCTGACGGTCCCCCGGACGATGCTGTCGTCCCCCATGGCCACATTGCGGTCCCGCAGAAGCGAATCGATCCCCCCGAACTTGAGACCCACCTCCTGAATGCGGGTCTGTGAGGCCCCTTCCTGGAAGGTCCGGACCGCCTGGGGGAGCTTGATCAGAGCAGGGTACAGGGGCTTGCCCAAGCCCTCCGCGATACCCACGGCCACCCCCCACCCCGACTCCGGGTTGGGGATCACCACATCCGCCCGCGAGGTCCCATAGAGGTCCACCAGTTCCAGACCCAGTTCCCGTCGAATCTGAAAGATTTCCTTTCCCTGGAACGAGGATGCCACGTTCCCGAAATAGACTCCCTGGAAGACGTCGCGCATCATCGGTTCCACCCTCAGGCGTCTCGTCTCCACACCCGAGGAAGAGCAGATGGTCATCTCAGCCCCGTCGTACTCCCGGGATACCTCTCCGCTCAACCGGCGATGGGAACACGATTCGGAACTCACCACGAACGTACCGTTGATCTGGGCATAGCAGAATGGTTCAAATGCACGATCGTCGTTCAGGGCGATGAGATGGACATCCCGCCCGTCATGCACCAGGGCGGTGATGGCGAAGGTCGCCCGGCCGTGAAGCCTGTCCACCAGCTTTCTCCCGGCCTCGAATCCCACCCCCGTTTCGGATATGTACCGGTGAAGGAGGGATCCGACCACCTCGGTCTTGTTGTCCGTGGCCAGGGCGTAATCCGACTCCAGCTCCGCCTTCAGATCGTCCTCGCGGATCAGGTATCCGTCCATGGTGAGGACCAGGCTGTAGGGGGAGGCCTTTCGTGGCCGGACCTTCACCGGTTCCGAGTTGGCCTTTTCGGGGATCCTCCGCTTGGTGTATCCGATGTTCCCGATGGCGGCCACCGGTTCGAGGTCCTGAAAGGTCCTGGCCAGCTCGACCTCCACCACTTCGGCGATCCGTCCCAGGGCCTTGTGGATGTAGATACCTTTGGCCGTGGCTATCGCGATGCCCGTACTCGCCTTGCCTCGATGCTGGCAGGCCCCGGTGGCGAGAAACGCCTTGTTGACCAGATCCCGGTCCCCCGGCCCGTATATCCCCACAATGCCGTCCATCCATCCTCCATTCGTGAAAACCGCCCTGGTACGCCTATCCGCAATAAACGAATCGCAGGCGGTATGGTGCCTTCACTTCCTTCGTGCCCTTTTTGATGAATACCGCTCCTTTTGACCACAAAGAACACGAAAAACACGAAAAGTGGGACATAAATATACGCCATCGTCTGGTAAAACCAGATATTTAGCAGAATATATCTTTTTCAAACAATATCGCGGTGATATTCCTGAAGTGATTTTACCATACCGTGCCCCTTTCGAAATCGTGCGATTCCCCGGGCCGCCGCAAGGGCCGCCGCCAGAGTGGTGATGTAAGGGATCCGGTACCGTATCGCCGATTTTCGAATATAGGAGTCATCGTGCATGCTCAGCTTGCCGCTCGGTGTGTTGACGACGAGTTGAATCTCCCCGTTCTTGATCCCGTCCACGATGTTAGGTCGGCCCTCGTGCATCTTGGCGATGGGCTCCGCCGGAATCCCCTTCTCCACCAGGAACGCGTGGGTCCCGTTCGTGGCCCGGATTCGAAATCCCAGGTGATGGAACTGATTCGCCACCTCCAGGACCGCCGGCCGGTCCTTCTCGGACACGGTGATGAGGACGCTCCCTTCCAGGGGGAGGGTCTGCTGGGCCGCGGCCTCGGCCTTGTAGTACGCCAGGCCGAACGAGTCGGCCAGGCCCAAGACCTCTCCCGTGGATCGCATCTCCGGCCCCAGGATGGGGTCCACCTCGGGAAACATGTTGAACGGAAACACGGCCTCCTTGACGCCGAAGTGGGGGACGCTGACCTTCTTGAGGTCCAGGTCGGCCAGCTTTTTACCCAGCATGACCTGGGTTGCGATCCGGGCCATGGGGATTCCGCACACCTTGGACACCAGCGGCACGGTCCGGGAGGCCCTCGGGTTGGCCTCGAGGATGTACACCGTGTCTTCTGCAATGGCGTACTGGATATTCATGAGCCCCACCACATTCAGCTCGATGGCGATCCGTCGTGTATACTCCTCGATGGTGGCCAGGTGCTTGGGCGGAATGCTGATGGGTGGGATCACGCAGGCGGAGTCCCCGGAATGGATGCCGGCCAGTTCGATATGCTCCATCACGGCAGGGACAAAGGCGTCCTTGCCGTCGGCGATGGCGTCCGCCTCGACCTCGATGGCGTTTTCCAGAAATTTGTCGATCAGGATGGGCCGCTTCGGCGAGACCCCCACCGCCGCCGCCATGTAGTGACGAAGCATCTCTTCGTCATGAACCACCTCCATGGCCCGGCCGCCCAGGACATAGGACGGTCTCACCATCAACGGGTATCCGATGCGGCCTGCGGCCTCGATCGCCTCGTCCAGGGTGCTCGCCATGTCGGAATCGGGCTGGGGTATTCCGAGTTTCCGCATCCTGTGGCGGAACCGGTCCCGATCCTCGGCCAGATCGATGGCGTCCGTGGAGGTCCCGATGATCCGGACACCCGCCTCGGCCAGCTCTCCGGCGATGTTCAACGGAGTCTGCCCGCCGAACTGGACGATCACGCCTTCGGGCTTCTCTTTCTCGTGAATGCTGAGCACGTCTTCCACGGTCAGGGGCTCGAAGTAGAGCTTGTTCGATGTATCGTAGTCCGTGGAGACGGTTTCCGGGTTGCAGTTCACCATGATCGACTCGATCCCCTCGTCCCGAAGGGCAAAGGCCGCGTGCACACAGCAGTAATCGAATTCGATCCCCTGCCCGATCCGGTTCGGCCCCCCGCCAAGGACCATGACCTTCCGGTTCGGGCTCGTGGTGGTCCGGTCCGGGGCATTGTATGTGGAATAGTAATAGGCCGCGTCTTCCACCCCGCTTACCGGGACCGCTTCCCAGGCCTCCGTGACGCCGAGTTCGATCCGCCGGGATCGGATGTCCCCCTCCGAACGATTGAGGAGCATGGCGAGATACCGGTCGCTGAAGCCGTCTTTCTTGGCGCGCTCCAGAAGACCGTCCGGAAGTTTCCCGGAACCCGCCGCCCGGATCTCCTCCTCCAGGTCCACCAGTTCCTTCATCTGCTCGATGAACCAGGCCTTGATGTGAGTCTTCTCGTGGAGCACCTGAATGTCCGCCCCTTTTCGCAGGGCCTCGTACATGATGAACTGCCGCTCGCTGGAGGGCTCGGCAAGCCGTTCCATGAGTTCTTCCAGGGACCGCTCGTGGAAGTCATTCGCAAACCCCAGGCCGTACCGGCCCGTCTCCAGAGATCGAATGGCCTTCTGAAAGGCTTCCTTATAGGTCTTCCCGATGCTCATGACCTCGCCCACGGCCCGCATCTGAGTCCCCAGACGATCCTCGGCGCCGGGGAATTTTTCGAACCCCCACCGAGCGAACTTGACCACCACGTAGTCTCCCCAGGGGGTGTATTTGTCCAGGGTAGCTTCGCGCCAGTAGGGGAGTTCATCCAGCGTCATGCCGCCGGCCAGCAGGGCGGAGACGAGTGCGATGGGAAAACCGGTGGCCTTGGATGCCAGTGCTGAAGAGCGCGAGGTGCGCGGATTGATCTCGATCACCACCACACGGCCGGTTTCGGGGTCGTGGGCAAACTGGATATTGGTCCCCCCGATCACCTCGATGGCCTCGACGATCCGGTAGGAGTAGTCCTGCAGCCTCTCTTGAAGCGCCGGATCGATGGTGAGCATAGGGGCCGTACAGAAGGAGTCTCCCGTGTGCACCCCCATGGCGTCCACGTTCTCGATGAAACAGACCGTGATCATCCGGTTCCTGGAGTCCCGGACCACCTCCAGCTCCAGTTCCTCCCACCCCAGGACCGACTCCTCCACCAGGATCTGGCCCACGAGGCTCGCGGCCAGCCCCCGCGCCGACACGGTCCGCAGTTCCTCCACGTTGTAGACATGCCCCCCGCCCGTTCCGCCCATGGTGTAGGCCGGGCGGATCACCACGGGATACCCGAGTGTATCCGCGATCCGCTCGGCCTCCTCCACCGTGTAGGCGGGTTCGCTTCGGGGCATATCGATGCCGAGGCGGTCCATGGTCTCCTTGAAAGCGATCCGGTCTTCCCCCCGCTTGATCGCGTCCACCTGAACACCGATGACCTTGACGCCGTTCTTCTCGAGGACCCCGGTGCGCGCCAGCTCCGATGAGAGATTGAGGCCGGACTGCCCACCCAGATTGGGGAGAAGGGCATCGGGTTTCTCCTTTTCGATGATGCGACGCATGGTATCCAGATCCAGCGGTTCCACATAGGTGGCGTCGGCCGTACCCGGGTCCGTCATGATGGTGGCGGGATTCGAATTCACCAGCACGATCCGGTATCCGAGTCGGCGAAGGGCCTTACAGGCCTGGGTGCCGGAATAATCGAACTCGCAGGCCTGTCCGATCACAATGGGACCGGAACCGATGATCATGACCTTTTCAATGTCCTGGCGTCTGGGCACGGCGCTCTCCTTTCCAAAAACCGAAGGGCCTCATGACACGGCGCTTCGGTGAAGACCCTCATGGCAAAAAACCCACGGACCCGGGCCTTTCCGGATCACTGTGGGTTGCTCGCATTTCATGGCGTTTCTATGCTGAGGCCCCCGAATCCGCCGTTACGGGCGGCCGCTCCCGCCGGTTCAGGGGCCGGAGATCGGACATCGGACACCCTTTTCCAGATGGCGCGGCCCGCTATCCAAGGCATCCGGTTCCACTCATTTTCGGACTGTTTCTTTAAGCGAAGCTAATATAGGGAAGGCGGATTCCGGGTGTCAAGGGGAAACTCCGGAGGGAGGAGGCCCGGATGACAGGACGTCCTCCGCCATGCGCCGCAACCCGGCATGCCGGGGGAGTTGCAGGCCCGGGTCCCTCTGAAACAGGAGGTCCGCGGCCCTGCCGGCCGCTTCGAGAAGCCCGGAATGGTCCAGCACCTCCTCCAGGTCCAACTCCCCGGGACCGGCCTGGCGAAGACCCGCGAGTTGCCCCTGGCCACGGATGCGCAAATCCTGCTCTGCGATTCGAAAACCGTCGGATGTCTTTTCCAGAATCTTCAGCCGCTCCAGGCCCTCCCCGGAGAGCCCGGCCGGGGGCACCAGAAAGCAGGTCCCTCGAACCGTCCCCCGCCCCACCCTTCCCCGAAGCTGGTGAAGCTGGGCCAGGCCGAACCGCTCCGGGTGCTCGATCACCATGGTCGTGGCATTGGGCACATGCACGCCCACCTCGATCACCGTGGTGGTCACCAGCAGGTGGATATCCCCCCTGCGAAAGCGGTCCATGATGCACATTCGCTCTTCCTCGGGCATTCGGCCGTGAAGCGCGCCCACCGTGAACCGATTCCCATAGAGATGTCTGAGTCCCCGGCTCATCTCCTCCACGTTCTTAAGCCCTCCCCCTTCCAAAACCTCCACTGCGGGGCAGACCACGATGGCCTGTTGTCCGGCCGTCATTCGCTCGGCCAGGTGCTCGGCCAGGGCCCTCTTTTCCCCCGGGTCCACGATTCTCGTCACCACGGTCCCGTAATTCGAGGGACGTTCCCGAATAATGGAGATGTCCAGGTCTCCGTAAGCGGCCAGGGCCAGGGTCCTTGGAATGGGGGTCGCCGTGAGAACGAGCACGTGGGGCCGCGCCTCTCCTTTCAAAACCCGGGCCCGGGCCCGCACGCCGAACCGCTGCTGCTCATCGATCACCACCAGTCCGAGCCGCTGATACGCCACGTCCTCACCGACCAGGGCGTGCGTGCCCACCACCAGGTTGATCCGGCCCTGCCGCACAGCCTTCAAAAGGTCTTCCCTTGCGGCCCGCCCCAGAATCCCGGTGAGGAGTCCCACACGGAACCCGAATCGGTGGGCCAGGGATGAAAAGGCCTCGGCGTGCTGTTCCGCCAGGATCCGGGTGGGCGCCATGATGACCGCCTGCAGCCCGTTCCGAACACAGAGTCGCGCGGCAGCAGCAGCCACCGCGGTTTTACCACAACCTACATCCCCCATGACCAGGCGGTTCATGGAGCGCCCCCGCGCCAGGTCCTCCAATACATCCCTCACCGCCGTGGCCTGATCCGGGGTGAAACGAAACGGGAACCCGGACTCCACATCCTCCATGGCGCCTTCCGGGACCGAAAGGGCAGGGGCGCGGCCTCCTCGACGGGCCTCGCGAAGCAAGCGGAGGGCCAGCATGAACCCCAGGAACCGATCGAAGATCAGGCGGTGCTGTGCCGGCGTCTCAACGCGGTTCAGCCGACCCGGTGAAGTCCCCTTCGAGGGCCGGTGAATCCCGGCCAGGGCCCGGTCCAGAGAAGGGAGGCCCAGGGGGGCGAGGACGTCCTTCGGGACCGGATCCTCCACGTCCTTCAGGACCCGGTCCAGGGCCGCGCGGACCGTCGAGCGCACGATCCCGTCGGGCACGCCCGGGATGGAAGAGTAGACGGGGTGGATTCCGGGCGGTTCCACAGACGATCCAGAGGCCGCAGGCAGAATGTCGGGATGGGCCATCTGTCTGCCTCGGGGCGTGTGCATCACGCGACCGTAGACCATGAGGTCGGTCCCGGGAACGGCATGCCGTCGAAGTCCTGCTTTTCGATAGTGAAACCAGACCAGGGTGAGACAGGCCGGACCGTCGCTGATCACGATTCGGAAAACGGGCCTTCGGCCCCTCCGGAAGGGTCCTTCTCCTCCGGATACCACGGTCCCCCGCACCAGGACGTGCTCCCCGTCCCGGGCCTCATGAATCGGCGTGAACCGGGTGCGGTCCTCGTATCGCATGGGGACATACAGCAGCAGGTCCAGGACTGAGTGAAGGCCCTTCCGCTCCAACAGGGCGGCCCGGGCGGGCCCCACGCCCCGAAGAGTGGAAAGGGGTTCGTCCACGGGGCGTTTTCGGTTCACTGAGTGCATGGGATGTGGCCGCTCGGGCCGAATCGGAAAAGGGGATGTCTCAATCCTTCCACCCGTGTACGCCGATGAGATCCACAAAGCGGCAGCCGCCCAGGGACTCCTCGTCAAACCGGTCCCCGGTACGGGTGATGCGAAACAGTTCCTGGCTGAATCGGCTTCCCACAGGGATCACCATGCGCCCTCCATCGGCCAGTTGATCCCGAAGCGGACCGGGAATTCCGGGCGCACCGGCCGTGACCATGATGGCGTCATACGGTTGGTGTTCAGCCCAGCCCAGGGTCCCGTCAAAGGCCTTGAAATGGATGTTCGTGTACATCAGACGAGACAGCGTCGTCTTCGCCTCTTCGAGAAGGGGCAGAATCCGCTCCACCGTATAGACCTCGCGGGAGAGCTCGGCCAGGATCGCGGTCTGGTACCCGCTTCCGGTGCCCACCTCCAAGGTCTTTTCCCGGCCGGTGAGCCTCAGGGCCTGGGTCATGAGGGCCACGATATAGGGCTGGGAAATGGTCTGCCTGTTCCCGATGGGAAGGGGATGGTCGTCGTAGGCCTCTCTCTGAAGGTCCTCCCCCACAAAATAATGTCTGGGGACCTTTTTCATGGCCTCAAGGACCCCCTCGTCGGTGAGATGCCGGGATGCGATCTGGCTTCGCACCATGCGTTCCCGGTCTGCGGTCCGGTTATCTTGAAGCTCGGACATATCGCTCTCCCAGATGGCCCCTTCAGTCTGTTTCGGGCCCCTCCATGACGGCGGCGGAGACATACCCGACCACCCGGTCGCGATCCCCGGTCACGTCTCCGGAGGTGGCATAGTCCAGGACCACGCATCGGCCGGCCCCCAGCATTCCGGCCGCCGTGAGGACCGCAACCGTGGGTCCTCCCCCGCACGCCTCGCATTTCCCGGCGGCCAGGGCCTCGGCCAGTCCCTCAGGATCGAAGGCGCTCAAGTGCTCCACAAAGCGGCGGTCCAGATCCCGCGCCGTGCGGTCGGTGTGAAAATGGGAAAGGTCCGTGCTGGCAATGAGCAGGGTCCTCACCCCGTCCTCCATGGCCCGGACCAGGGCCGCTGCCAGGGCCGAGCACCCGGGGCCGTCCACACGTCCCATGATCACCGGGACGATGCTGAATTCGTCCAGGACCGTCTGCAGGAATGGGAGTTGGATCTCCAGGGAGTGCTCCGCGGCGTGGGCCTCGGGCACAAAATCGATCATCGGGTCGGACTCCATGAGCCGTCGGGCCATGGCCCGATCCACCGGCACCCGGCCCAGGGGGGTTTCATAGGCGTCATGGCAGGCGACCGAGATCGTTGCAAAACCCCATCGATGACTCGGGCCCACCAGGACCACCCGCTCCACGGGCATCCCTTGAATCAGGGCATAGGCCCGGGCCGCCACCGGGCCGGAATACGTGTAGCCCGCATGGGGCGACACGAGGGCGATGATACGGCCTTCGATCCGGGGCGGCGCGGCCTGGGAGAGGAGTCGGCCGATCAGCCCTTGCAACACCACCGGATCCGCAGGATACCAGGCCCCGTCAAGGACAGAGCGCCGCACGCCCCATTCACGGGCCTCCCCGGCCATGGATGCCGCGGGGGAGAGAACCGCCCAACCGAGCATGACCAGCAGAATGAGTCCACCTGTCCGGATTGCGTGCATGATCCCTTCACCGTCGAAAAGGCCTGTTCCTGTCTGCCATTGACCTGCATCCATCCATGGGCAGGTAACCGGACGGGCCCATGTGAACACCTGGACGCGATGACCGCCGCCTATAGATCATCATAAGATTCCTGCCCGGTTTTCTCAACCGGAAAGTCCCCATGTGGACAGCCGAAGGCCGGTGAGGACCGATCGGGAAAATCCAAATCGCTATCGGGATCGGGATCGAAACACCGTGTCCGATTTCGATCCCGATAGCGATTTCGATAGCGACAACAGCAGATCCAGACCCATCGGTTCCGCGGTCACGAGTCACGTTTCACGGTCTTTTCTCTGCGTCTCTGAGGCTCTGCGCGGTATCAGAAGGTTTTACGAATCCACCCCGTTTCACAGGCCGGCCCGTGGGCCGTGCCGGGGTTGCACCTTGACAACCGGCGGCCGGTTCCAGTATCCCCCTGGGCTAGAAGGACCGTTTCGGTCCAGAGCGGCCGCGGCAGCACCGCCGTCGCCAAACCCGGCCCCCTGGAGTCCCCATGGAGATTCGCGCAGCGCACCTGAAGGAGAAGACCCGGCACTTCCAGCCCCTTTGGCCCCTGTTCCGGGAAAACGCAGGCCGCCTGGCGGCCGGGCTCGTCTCCCTTCTCCTGGTGGATCTGCTCCAGCTTCAGATCCCCCTGATCCTTCGATCCGCCGTGGACCTGCTGACCACCCTGAAGGCGTCGCCCGCACTTCTTCTCCGGCACGCCGGAGCCATTCTCGGGCTTGCCGCGGCTATGGCCCTGTTTCGTTTCATCTGGCGCTACCTGCTTCTGGGTCACTCCCGAATCGTGGAGGAACGGCTTCGAAATCTTCTCTTTGCCCACTTGCAGGGCCTGAGCCCTGCCTTCTACCAGAGGACCCGGACGGGTGATATCATGGCCCGGGCCGTCAACGACCTGAACGCCGTCCGCATGGCCGCGGGCATGGGCCTGGTGGCCATGACCGATGCGCTGGTTCTGGGCACGGCGGCCATCGGTTTCATGTTTCACCTGAGCTTCCGCCTCACCCTCCTCGCCCTGATCCCCATGCCGTTCATCGTGGTCCTATCCCGCCTTCTGACTCGACGAATGGCCTCGGGATTCGAGCGCGTTCAGGGGGCCTTTTCCACGCTAACGGAACGGGTCCGGGAGGCCTTCTCCGGAATCCGCGTGGTGAAGACATTCGCACGGGAGGACTGGACCCTGAAACGCATGCGGGAGGAGGGAGAACGCTACGCCGAGGAAAACATCCGGCTCGCTCGAACCATGGCCATGTTTTTCCCGCTGATGACGGTCTTCACCAACCTGGGGCTCTGTGCGGTCGTCTGGTTCGGGGGGCGGCTCGCCATCCTGGATCGCATCTCCACGGGCGACTTCGTGGCTTTCACCGCTTATCTCAACCTGCTCACCTGGCCCCTCATGGCCATGGGCTGGGTCATCAATCTGGTCCAGCGGGGGTCCACCTCCATGCGGCGCATTCACCGAATTCTGAGTGAAACGCCCGACATTGTCACGCCGGCGGACCCTGTCCCCCTTCCGGCCCCGCCGGGAGGAGGCATTCGATTTCAAGACCTCACCCTCCGTTACCCCGGGCAGTCCCGGGACGCCATCCGGAACGTATCCCTTTCGGCGGCGGAGGGAAAGACCGCTGCCCTGGTGGGCCGTGTGGGCTGTGGAAAGACCACGCTGCTCCTGTGCATACCGCGCCTTCTCGCATTTCCCGAGGGGCGCGTGTTTCTGGACGACACGGACGTCACCCGCTGCGACCTGAAGACGCTCCGGTCCGCCGTCGGATTCGTCACCCAGGAGACGATCCTCTTTTCCGACACCCTGCGGAACAACCTGCTCCTCGGCCGGACCGACATTCCGGACCACGACCTGATCGCCGCCCTGAAGACCACACGGCTCTACGAGGAACTTCAGGAAATGGATCGGGGTCTCGACACCCTTCTGGGAGAACGCGGTCTCTCCCTTTCGGGAGGACAGCGACAACGTCTGGCCATGGCCCGCGCCCTGCTCCCGAATCCCCCGGTCCTCATCCTGGATGACGCCCTCTCCATGGTGGACACCCGGACCGAGGCGGAGATCCTGGAGCGAATCCTGGCCTGCCGGAAGGGGCGGACCACGATCTTCGTGTCCCATCGGCTGGCCACCATTCGGCGCGCGGATCGCATTTTCGTCCTGGAAGACGGGCGGCTGACGGAGGAAGGGGACCACGCGTTTCTCATGGCACTTGGGGGGGAATACGCCGGGCTCTATACACGGCAGCGGCTGGAACGTCAACTGGATCAGGACGCCCCCTGACCGGCTACCGGAAGACTCTGCACGTTGGAGGACCATGTTCGGCGACTACGGCTACATGGAAGAAGGGCGGCTGGGAAAGCCCTACAACCTCATGCTCCTGAGGCGGTTGCTGCCGTTCGCCCGGCCTTACGGCCGCCGGATCGTCACGGCCCTCCTTCTCACGCTCCTGGTGACGGCCCTGGACCTGGCCCCTCCCTACTTGTCCAAGATGGCTATTGACCGCCACATCCTGGCATCATGGTACTCCATTCGCCTGGACCGGGACGCCGGAGGCCTTCCGGATTCGGAGGACATTCACCGGGCCGTGCTGCGGGGCCGCGACCCGGCCGTCGGGTTGATCTCCCGCAGGGACCTGGAAGTCCTGGACCCCCGAACGGTCCATGGGCTGCGGGAGAACGAGACCCTTTCCCGGGACCGGTTCTACCGGGTTTCACCGGAGCACGCCTCTCGCGTGGAGGCCCTCCCTCATCGCCCGGGCGTCTTCCCCCTGAATGACGGGTCCCTGGCCGTTCCTCTGGACATTCTGAACCGGCTCGACCTCGAAACGCTTCAGGAGATCCGCCGTCCGGACCTTCAGGGCGTGGCCCGAATCGGCTGGGCGATCCTGGCCATACTGGTCCTGGCCCTGGGCGCCGGGTATGCCGAACACATTCTTCTGGAAAAGACCGGCCAGTTCATCATGCGCGATATCCGGCTTCGCCTCTTCGAGCGGATTCAGGGGCAGGCCATGCGGTTTTTCGACCGCCACCCCGTGGGCCGTCTGGTGACCCGGACCACCAACGACATCGAAAACCTGAACGAACTCTTCAAATCCGTGCTGGTCACCGTGTTCAAGGACGTCTTTCATCTATCGGGAATCCTGGCCGTCCTTCTGATCATGAACGCAAGGCTGGCCCTGATCTGCCTCGCCTTGGTCCCCGTGATCTTCGGACTGACCCTGCTCTTCAGCACCATGGCCCGGGAGGCCTTCCGGGAGTTGCGGGAGAAGGTGGCCAAACTGAATGCCTTCCTTCAGGAACGCCTGACCGGCATGCGCATCATTCAGCTCTTCGCCCGGGAGGCGGAGCAGATGGCGGCCTTTTCGTCCATCAACCACGAGAACTACTCGGCCGGGATGCGACAAATCCGGGTATTCGCCGTGTTCATGCCCCTGATGGAGCTTCTGGCATCCTTTGCCGTGGCCCTCCTCCTCTGGTACGGAGGGGGCGAGGTCCTTCAGGAGCAACTCACTCTCGGTTCCCTCGTGGCCTTCATCAGCTACATGCAGATGTTCTTCAAGCCCATTCGGGACATCAGTGAGAAATACAACATCATGCAGGCGGCTATGGCGTCTACGGAGCGGGTCTTCGAGTTCATGGATCACCCGGAAGAGGAGACTCCCGACCCCGTTTTGCCGGGCCGTTCCGGAAGGCTGTCAGGCGATCTATCATTCCATGGGGTCACCTTCGCGTATACCCCCGGACAACCCGTGCTTCACGATCTCACGTTTCGAGTCCGTTCCGGTGAGACCGTGGCCTTGGTGGGCCCCACCGGCAGCGGCAAGACCACGCTGATTCACCTGATCGAACGGCTCTACGAGGCCCGGGAGGGTGAGATTCGAATGGACGGACGCGACATTCGCGAATGGCCCCGTTCCGAGCTTCGATCCCGAATCGGGCTGGTCATGCAGGACGTGTTTCTCTTTGCCGGATCCATATACGACAATGTGGCCCTCGGTCGAAAAGACGTGGGCCCCGGGGACGTGGATCGGGCCGTTCGGGAGGCGAACGCCCACCGGTTTATCGAACGCCTGCCCGGGGGGGTTGATCACGAAATCGGCGAGGCGGGGGCCACCCTCTCGGCGGGGGAGCGGCAGCTCCTTTCCTTTGCCCGGGCCCTGGTTGCGGACCCGGCCTTTCTCATCCTGGACGAGGCCACCTCCAGCGTGGACCCGGAGACCGAACGCCTGATTCAGGAGGCATTGGGACGGATCACCCGCCGCCGGACCACCCTCATCGTGGCCCACCGGCTCTCCACAATCCGGGACGCAGACCGCATCCTGGTCATGCACCGGGGCCGTATTCGGGAACAAGGGACCCACGACGAACTCATGGCCCTGGGCGGGATCTACGAGCGACTGATTCGAATTCGGGAGGGAGGGGGAGAAAAAGGGGAAAAGTGAGAGGTGAAGGTGAACAGTAAAAACGAATCATGTCCGGACAAAAACGCGGTCATCCGGTTGCCGTTGCCCTGATCGGTATCGAAATCGCTATCGGGATCGAAATCGAACCGTGCCGTGGCACTCCGATTTCGATAGCGATAGCGATTTCGATTTGGATTGCCTGAGAGAAACCGCTCGATACCGGTCCTTTTAGAGAGAGCTCTTTCCCCCTGCCCCGTTATTCCGCGGCCGCAACACGGCCGTTCCCCTGAAGGAGCCGCTCCACGACCTTGTCCCATATGCGTCGCACCGATTCGGCGGCCTCCCCGTCGGGAGCGTACTCCACGATGGTCTTTTTCTGGACCATGGCCCGGGTGAAATCCCGGTGAAAGGGGATGGTCCCGAGAAAGAGATGACCTTTCCCCTCCGCGGTCCGGCGAATGGCTTCGGTCGTGTCCGGATTGATGTCCGCCTTGTTGACACAGACCATCACGGGGACCCGGAAGAACACGGCCAGTTCCGCGACCCGATCCAGATCGTGAACCCCGGATACCGTGGGTTCCGCCACGATCAGGGCGGCCGACGCGCCACCCATGGATGCGATCACGGGACATCCGATGCCCGGAGGGCCGTCGGTCAGGATCAACGGCTTCTGCTGGCTCTCCGCCACATTCCGGGCCTCCTGACGGACCAGGGATACGAGCTTTCCCGAGTTTTCTTCGGCCGGGGACAGCCTGGCGTGGACCATGGGACCGAACCGGGTGTCCGAGCGAAACCACTCGCCGCAGGTGTTGGGTGGGAAGTCGATGGCCTTTTCAGGGCAGAACCAGACGCACACGCCGCAACCTTCGCAGTCCAGAGGGTCGATGTGGAAATCGTCGCTAATCGCGTTCCACCGGCATAGATCCACGCACAGACCGCAGCCGGTGCACGCGTCCTCTCGAATCTCGGCTGTGTTGCCGCTCTGAAACGGCTGCCGGGTCTTGATGGAGGGATCCAGAATCAGGTGCAGGTCCGGGGCGTCCACATCCGCATCGCAGAAAACCGCATTTTCGGCCAGGGAGGCAAATGCCGCCATGAGGCTTGTCTTTCCTGTCCCTCCCTTGCCGCTGATCACCACCAGTTCGTTCATGCATTTTGCTCCCGGGTCGCATTCTCCACCCGCTCTTGAATACGACCAAACAGATCGACAAACCGTTCCCGCCATTCCGGCAGGACCCTGACCATGGGCTCGCCCCGTGAATAGGCCTCCGCAATCCTCCGGTCAAAGGGGATTTCCATCAGTATGGGGATCCCTTCCCTGGCCGCGAATTCGTTGACCCCGTCAAACCCCTCCCCGGCGCGATTGATCACCAGGCCGCAGGGGATCCCGAGAATGCGGACCACCTCCACCGCCAGTTCCAGATCGCTCAGACCGAAGGGCGTGGGTTCGGTCACCATGAGCACGAAATCCGTATCCTTGACCGCCGCGATGACCGGACACGAGGTCCCAGGCGGGGCATCGATGATCACGATTCGATCGGGCTGCGCCTCGGACCGGACGCGGCGGATCAGGGGCGGCGCAAAGGCGACCCCCACATTCATCTCGGCATCCACAAAGGCCAGGTCATCCCGGTGACCCAACCGAATCCGCCCCAGGGGGCGATCCACCTCGGTGACGGCATGTTCCGGGCAGACGCGTGTGCAGCCTCCGCAACTGTGGCAGAGTTCCTGAAACGTCAGGATGACGTCGCCGAACACAGAGATCGCCTTGAACTGGCAGAGTTCCGCACACTCTCCGCATCGGGAGCACAAGGCCTCGTTCACCTCGGGGACCGGGGTGTTGACGGTCTCTTCTCGATCCCATACGGGCTGAATAAAGAGATGGCCATTGGGTTCTTCCACATCGCAGTCCAGGATCTGGATTCCCTTTCCCAGAGCCAGGGCGAGGTTCGTGGCCACCGTGGTCTTGCCCGTCCCCCCTTTTCCACTTGCAATGGATAGAATCAACGCGTCCCCCTTGTCATATAGGTCCCGCATTTCGGACACTTCAGCTCAAAGCAGGGGACGCCACGCTCGTGGGGCATGGTCTGACCGCACTGGGGGCAGACGCAATCACCACCGGGTCCCAATGCCCCGCCGCCGCCCCTGCCTCGACCACCGCCCATACCGCGGCCCTGTCCACCCGTTCCCTGGCCGCTACCGCCTCCGGCACCGGATCCGCTTCCTTGTCCAGGCATCTCTTCCTCCTTGGCGTTCTCAGGCCCGGTAAGACCGCTTCGAATCGGTCTCCACGTGGCCCCGACACGTGCCGAGGTCCCGAGGTACCCGGCCGCCCGTACTGGTCCCCGGGCCCGCCGCCGTCAATGGTATTCGTGGGTTCCTTGAACTACACGAATACCGGTCTTGTTTTGCAGGATCTCCGCCAACTCATCCGCGCTCGCATAGGGGCAGCCCGGTTTCGCATTCACCAGGCAGGAACTCAGGTACACGGCATCCGGCTTGAGTTCCGAGAGCCTGATGGTCATACCGAGATTCGGGGCCAGGGACCTGCCCGGGCAATCGCATCGGACAAATCCAACCACCTGCACCGGTTTCTCGAACCGACCCTCTCCCAGGGCCGCCGCCTTCAGACAGCGCCATTCGCCGGGGCACCCATAACCGCTGTCCATGTATGCGCCGCATCCCACGATCACCACCTTTTCCATTCACATCCTCCCTTCGCTCACCGTTCCGCCATTCCCTTTGAACCGGGGCGGCAGTGCCCATCACGCCGAGGCCGGTCGACCACAGGAGCAGGACTCCCCGGATCGGCCGCGCTGCCGGGGGCCCGTGCTTCGCCTAGTGGTCGCAGATGTTCGATCCGGTGATCAGGTTCCCGGAGAGGTACTGATTCACCAGGACCTCGGGTGCGTCCATGGGTGCGCCGATGACCACCCGAATCCCGTTCTGCTCGAAAAGGGATTGGGCCCGCGTCCCCATACCGCCGGCAAGGATGATGTGAGCACCCTGTTCATGGAGCCACTGGGGAAGGACACCCGGCTCGTGGGGCGGCGGGGTGTGAAAGCTCGTGCCGCAGATCTTCCCGTCCTGAGTCTCCACCAGGGCGAATTGATCGCAGTGCCCGAAGTGAGCACAGAGTTTGCCCTCGGACACGGGAATGGCGAATACCGTTTTGTCCATGCTGGTCTCCTTGTCTTTCGGTTTCGAATCGCTTGTTTCCGGTGCATCGCCGTCGGCGTGTAGCACCTTTTCCACTACCTTGTCGAACTCCATCGCAAAAGGTGAGTCCCGGTCCAGGGACTTCAAGGCCCCCCGGTCCCCGAGGCGGACCACCTCCGGATCGATGGGCAGGCTGCCCAAGAGTTCGATGTTCTCCTTGGCGGCCAGCAGGCCCGCGCCCTTGGTCATGAAGAGATCGATCTGTTTCCCGCAGTGAGGACATGTGAGGCCGCTCATGTTCTCCACCAGCCCCAGGATCTTCATGTTCACCTGCCTGCAGAAATTGATGGATTTCCGCACATCCGCAAGGGAGATCTCCTGAGGGGTGGTGACCACCAGGGCCTTGGCATCCGGAATGGTCTGGGCCACGGTCAGGGGTTCGTCCCCGGTCCCCGGGGGAGAGTCGATGACCAGATAATCGAGTTCCGGCCAATCGATATCCGAGATGAATTGACGGATGACGCCGATCTTGATGGGGCCCCGCCAGATGGTGGCCGCATCCCGGTTGTCTCCCATGAGGCATTCGATGGAGATGACATGGAGATTGGGCAGACAGGCCACGGGGAGGGCCTTTCCCGTCTTGTCCGAGAGCCCGATCCCCTCCTTCAACCCCAGAAGCCTGGGGATGCTCGGCCCGTGAAGATCCACGTCCATGAGGCCCACGGTCTTCCCCTTTTGGGCCAGGAAAAGCGCGAGACAGGCGGCCACCGTGCTCTTCCCCACACCCCCCTTGCCGCTCATCACGAGAATTTTTTGTTTGATGTGGCCCAATCTGTCACGAATCATTGCATCCTGCTCGGCATGCTGATCCTTTCGTGACGAAGCACCGGCACGCTGATGTCCATCCGCCATGGTAGGTTCCACCCTCCTATTTCGTTTCCCCGAAATCATTTTCGGGTCTTTTGATTCGAGGACGCGTCGCGGCACCCGCGGCGCCCTCCCTGTCCCTTTTCAGCCCCATTGCACATGCGTCCGCAGGGACGGATAGATGATTTTCCATAATGCCTTCCCCGGCCTTCGGGATGGCAGCCCGGCATCAGGTAGGCCTCACGAAAGAGATCGCCCTCCAGATAGGCCGCCAGGACCTCCTCCACAGGGCCGCTGATGCCTTGAATCACCTCGATGTTCGCGGCATAAAGCCCTCGGCAGAAGGCATTGGAAACGGCGCTGCAGATCAGCGTGTCCACCCCGTGCTCCTTCAGGCGCGAACACCGTCTGGACAGATCGTCGCCCTCCAGGTCCAAGGCCGTCCGGGTCGCTTTCCCTGCCCCGGCATCCACGATCATGAGCCGTGTCGCTGTATCGAGTACGGGAGAGATCTTGTCCCCCCAGATCGGAATGGCCACCCTCATGACCTGTGCCCCATGCCCCGGTCAAGGCCCGGTCCCCCACTCCGTTCTTCCCTACGTAGGAAGGTCGGGGGAAGATGGGGTCTCCGGGAGCGTATCTTCAGATGGATGACGCTGCTACGCCCAGTGACCTTCCACGTTCGCCTGACCTGTGGCCTTATATTCACCCCGGACATAGGCACGAACCGCTTCCTCGATGGGACCGGTGACACCGATCACCACCTCGATGCCCGCGGCCTGAAGGACCTTGAATGCATTGGGCCCGCAGTTCCCCGTGAGCACCGCCGCCGGCTTGTGCCGGGCGATGTTTTCAGCGGCCTGAATGCCCGCGCCCTGAGGGAGGTTCTTGCTCATGGAATTTTCTATGGACTCGAACTCCATGGTTTCCGTGTCCACCAGAAGAAACCAGGGCGTGCGGCCGAACCGCTGTTCCACATCCCCTTGAAGATCCTGACCCATGGATGAAACCGCTACACGCATACTAAGTATCCTTTCCTTGATTCAGATCGGGTTGATCTCACATCAGGCCCTGAACGCCGAACATGCCATACCGGCCGACGTGACGGCCTCTCATTCCCCTCCCGTTAATGCACAGGGTGTGCCAGGCCGGGCCGCCTCAGCAGGTTCCTCCACTGTGCGGCCGCAGGGATTCATCCCATATGCCTGCGATGTCAAAGAAAGGCGGGGAAAGATGGAATCCCGACTCAATGAAGATCACAGACAGGCAAAGGACCGGTGACAGCACAGCATGAGAAAGGCATTTTTTCAGGGGATGGCTGCAGGACGGTGCGCCGACCGTGAGGCACTGGATCGGGACACGCAAGCGTCCGCGCAATGGTGAACCGCCTGTTGTATTGCAAAATCACAACAGTAAGACCGCATTTTCGCGGTAACACGGGTCCACGGACTTCAGGCATGCGACTCCGACCCGATATCCACGCACCGAAGACAGAAAACGGGCCGAGCCGAAGGGTTTACATCTTGCAGTCTTTGGCCCACTCGGGACAGGCCTCTTTCATGGCCACTTCATACTGGGCCATGCACTCACCGCATTCTAATTGTACGTTGGGAACGTCGCCGAATTTCTCGCGGATCTCCTCGGCGCTCAGGTGGGACACCGCGCTGCACCCGCACTGGGGACAGGCCGTCTTGATCTGGTACACCTTTTTGTCGCTCATGGTCTCCTCCCGGGTTTTCTCCGGCGCTCGGATGCCGAAAAAAAGCGAAAGATTTGTATTCCAAGGACTTGAGGGGCTAAAAAAACTCCCGCCCGTTACCGGGCGGGAGTGGATTCCATCCATCCACGCGGCTCCGCCCTACAGACCGACTTCCTCCAGCTCGGGACCCAGGTAGGCACGCTCGTTCTCACCCAGGCAGCCCATGGCCAGACAGAGGATGGTCCAGAGATGGACCGTGTGATATCCGGCCTCGAAATGCTCCGCCAGATCGTGGATCTGGGAGTGACAGTTGTGGCAGGGCGCGATGCAGTACGTGGCGCCGGTGGCCAGGATCTGGTTGAGCTTGACCGTCCCGTACTGGTGCCGGGCCTCGGTGTAGCCGCTCTGAAGATACCCGCCTCCGCCCCCGCAGCAGAAGTTGTTGGAGCGGTTGGGCTGCATGTCGATGAAGTTCTCATCGCCAACGGCCGCCCTGACCACGAAACGGAGATCTTCGGCCACCGGATCGCCGAAGGACTTGCGCACCAACTGGCACGGATCCTGGACCGTAAACTTGACCTTCAACTCCTTGTTCCAGTCGGAGTTCACGGGCAGTTTACCCTCGCGGATCCACTTGGCATAGAGCCGAATGATGCTTTCAATCTCAAAATTGTGCTCGACGTTGAATTTTTGCAGTCCGGACCGGAATGCAAAGAGCTCGTGCCCTCATTCCGTATTGAGCCAGACCTTGCACCCCAGGTCCTCCACGGCCTTGGCCTTGACCCGGGTGATGTGCTCCCAGGCCTCCCAGTCCTGAAGGAACATGCAGTAGTTCTCCGCGGCCCACCCCTTGGTCCCATAGGTCCAGTCCGCCCCCGCCAAGTGAAGGATCTTCCACAGGGGGACCATCTCGTCGGGTTCGGTCACCGGCTCGCGGGAGTTCTGGTTCAGGAAGTAGTAGGCCCCTTCCTTGTTGACCGGGGCCTGAAGTTCCTCCCATCCCGGCTGGGTCTCACGGACCTCCTCCGCCACGTCTTCCACCACGAACTGGAAGTCCTCCTCCGAGGCGCCCATGGCGCTGCACGCATCGCTTCGAAGGGCCATGTCGCAGGACCCGAGAATGCCCTTGGGCCGCTCTTCCCGGGGCCAGGTCTGCCGGGCCAGGCCCACCATCTGCGGGATGTCCACCTTCATGGGGCAGGCATAAATGCAGCGCTGGCACATGCTGCACATCCAGACCCACGGAGAGCTGGTTGCCTCGTCATAGAGTCCCAGAGCGAGCATTCTCACGAATTTCCTGGGATCCATGCCCTCGAGTCCCGTCGCAGGGCAGCCGCTCGCGCAGGTCCCGCAGGTCAGGCAGAGTTCCAGGTTGCTGTTCGGCAGAATCTCTTTGATTTTGTCCCGGAACTCATGCTTCTGATCACGTAGTTCTAGAACGTCCATTTGTTCCATGCACCTATCCCCTCTCGTTATTGTCCGTCCTCGGCGTTCGCCCTTCTTCGTCCGGCCGCCCCAGAACACCGTCAGGGGGTCCTTTCAGCGGAAAACCGGCGCGAATTGTACACGACAGATGATCAGCGTCGGAGTATCCACTCTTGGGATATCTTTGTCAAGGGATTATGCCGCTGGAAGGCAGGTGTCCAGGTACGGGAGTCGCGTCGGAGTCCAGGTGAAGACACCACCCGTTTCATTGTAATGACGGCCCGGAACGAAGCCTAGTCTCGCACGTGACACTCCCCGCACGCAATGGGCCCCACTTTCTGATCTTCGTGACATCCCTTGCATCGTCCATGATAGGCGCGCAGTCGATCCACGCCGTCGTCCGCCTTCAGACCATGGCAATCGCCGCAGGGGGTCCCGTCCGAACTCTCGCCTTCCGCGAGTTTTCCATTCTCGAACACGTGGTGGCATACATAGCAGTCTTCAATGGCGTCAAAGGCCATGTGATCGTCATGGGTGAAGCGGGACACGGGACGTTGGGGGTCAGGGAAGGCGTCCTGAGGAAAGACCGACAACCCGTCCTGCGAAACGGCGGGCAGGACGGACATGGAGAGGATCCCAAGAATCGCCGCCATCATCAACCATGCCTTCATCTCTTCCATCGTATGTCATCCCCCTCTCGCCGCTGTTTCTCCTTCAAACCGCCCCCAGGGACCCCCCGCCGGGCCGGGCACGTCGATCCGCTGCCGGCCTATCCCTGAACCGCATTGGGCTTTTCCATGCACTCGTAGATGATCTCCGAGAAAAACGAGAGTTCCATGCCCACATCGTAGGCCTCGATGATGTCCTTGAGACCGCTGTGGCAGTTGTGGCAGGGCGCAATGATCACCTCGGCGCCCGTGGCCTTGAGCTGTTCCGCCTTGACGCGGTTCCCCGCCACCCTCACCTTCTTGTAGGGGGGGCCGCAGTTGATCACACCCCCGCCGGCGCAGCAGCAGTAGTTGTGCTCCCGGTTGGGGTGCATCTCGATGAAGTTGGGGCAGAAGGCCCGAACGATGTCCCGGGCCTTCTCATGAAGGCCCCTTCCCCGGACGATGTTGCAGGGGTCATGGAAGGTGACGACCTTTTCGAACTTGCGGGCCACCTTCAGTCGTCCCTCCTGGAGCATCTGCCAGTAGAAGTCGATGGCATGGATCACCTCCACGGGGAAGTCCCGCCAGCCGAGCCATCGGTTGCCCACGTCGTACACGGCCCGGTACGCGTGACCGCACTCGCCCATGACGATCCTTTTCACGCGAAGGGCCTGGGCCCGCTCGAAGTGGGTTCTCTTGAGGCGCCCCATGAGTTCCATATCGCCCGTGAACATGGCCATGTCGCTGTTGTCCCACCCCGGGAGGGAGGGCATGGTCCAGTCCATACCGCACTCGTTCATGATGACCGCAGCGAAATAGATGAGCTGGGGCTGAAACTTGGGTTCCGGAGCGATCACCGAGTACATGATGTCCGCCCCCTCCTTGTCCAGGGGAATGCGGAGCGAGGGAATCTCCTCCCGGGCCTCTTCCTCCTGCCAGAGGAGGCTGTCGACCCACTCGTCCTCCTTGACCCACATCTGGTTCATGGTGACCGAATGGCTGTGGGCCGTGTCCTGAATATATTGGGGCGTGATCCCGAGGAGGTGGCAGAACCGGCGGACCACGCTGATAATGTAGGCCGTGTCGATGCCGATGGGACAGTACATGGCGCAACGCCGGCAGAGGTTGCACTCGGTGTAGGCCACCAGGGCCACACGCTCCAGTTCCTCGGGCGTGATGCGTCTGCGCTTCTTGAGGAGCTTCCAGAGGGTCTGCTTGACCTTGCCCACCGGTGAAAAGGCGGGGTCCCCGTCGTGGGAAAGATAGTAATGGCAACCCTCCGCGCACAGACCGCACCGCACGCAGATCTCCGAATAGGCCTTGAGCCTCGCCCCGGTCTCGTCCCGGAAAACGCGCTGTAAGGCCTTCTCGATCTTCTCGGGCGTCAGCTCCCGAAGGCCCTTTTGGATACCCGAATCCACGTGCTTTTTTTCATCGGCCTTCTCGACAGCCGCTTTCATGTTCACCCCCCTTTGCTTCGGGTCACCAGTCCCTGGCCTTTCGCACACCACCGAACTCGGAGCCGATGTAACCGCGTGACAACGGGGCGAGGAGCATGTGGCTGAGCCCAGTGAACGGAATGGCCGCCAGCATGATCTCGCCGAACAGGATGTGCAGGATGATCATGACCCGGTACGGGCCGATCTGGTGATAGGCCAGGAATCCCGTGAAAAACGGAAGGAACACAACGACCAGGACGACCCAGTCCATGGCGGTGGTCACGTACCGGACCTCCCGCAAAAGCATCCTCCTCCCCGCGAAAAAGAGGCACGAGAGCAGTACCAGGACCGTCATCACGTCGGCCACGCCCTCGGAAAAGCTGAAAAACCGGATTCCGTGGTAATAGTCCCAGAGCATCACGTGCGCGAGGAGAAAGATCGGCACGAGCACCAGGCAGATGTGGAAGGTGAAGGTGACGATGGTCATGAACGGGTGGCGTCTCGAGTTGACCGGCCAGAACGGCACGGACCAGTGGGCAATGGACCGCAGGGCATAGGTGAAGTCCCAGTAGGCCAGGACCTGGCCGTCCTTGGCCTTGGCCGATCGGACCATGGTGGTGACCTTCCAGATGGAACCCAGTATGAAAACGGCAAAGGCGATCCAGGCCAACGGCCCCACGACGAATCCGTAGACGGCGTGCATCGTCATCCCTCCTCCCTTGATCCTGCCGGCATCTCAGCGCGCCCGGCGAGTCACTCGGTGTCAGAAGTCGCCCACACCGGCGACGATGCGGACATAGTCATTCCCCTGAATCCCTCGAATGAGCACCTTGTCCCCCTCGGGGTTGAAGATCGGATCCCACGCGCGTTCAAACGTCTCCCTGTACTCTCTCCCGTCCAGGACGAACACCAACCGCCCGCCCCGTTCGGCCCGGACCGCCACATGCTCACCATCGGGACTGAAAACCGGTGAATACATCATGTCGTAGGCGCCGGGCCAGGGACGGTCGTCCACGACGGCCGTCCAGGCATTCCCTTCCTTACCCAGCGCACCGATATGCCGTCCGTCCGGGCCGACGGTCGGATCCGTCACCACACTGAAGGTGGTCCGCCAGGGACGATCATTGACCGCCACGGTGAATCGGCCGTACGCGGGGGCCGCGATGGCGGCGAGGGTGGACCCGTCCTCATCAAAGGCCGGTTGCCAGAGTTGCGCGTAACGGGCCGGCCACACCAGGGAACCGTTTTCCGCCAGTCCCCACTTGCCTCCGGTGCGCACCGGCGCCACCACCGAGCCGGTCCCGGGATGGAAGGCCGGTTCCCAGACCGAGGCAAAGGTCCGGTTCCAGGGGGTCCCGTCCACCGCGATGGTGTAGTCGTAAAGGCTCTGCCGCACCTGGGCGGCCGTGTGGGCGCCCGCCCGGTCGAAGACAGGGGTCCAACTATTGACAAAATTCGTGGGCCATGCTTCGCCGTTCACGGCCACGGAGTAGCATCCCTTTTGAAACGTCTCGATGTCCGCCGTCCCCGTGGATAAGGTCTGCACCACGGCCGCCGTGTGTCCTCCGTCGGAGCTGAGAACGAAGTCGCCGGCGTTGTCGAATAACTCCGGCCACACCTCTCCGTCCACGGCCATGCCGTAGCTCATATCCTGCTGAACGGCCGCACCGATCCGGGTCCCGTCACGGGAAAAGGAGAGTTTCCAGACGAACCCGAAGGTCGACTCCCAGGGACGCCCGTCCACGGCCACGGTCCATTCCATGTCCCGGCTCACAAGGGCCGTGAGGCGGCCATCCGGTGAGAAGCGAACACCCCACACCTTATCGAACGTCTCCTCCAGGACCTGTCCGTTCACGCAGAGCCCGAAGACCCCGTCTTCCAGGTTGACGACAACGGCCAACCGTTCGCCGTCCGGGCCTGCAACGGGTTCCTCCATCCAAACGACATCCTTGGAACAGGCCCCGGCCTCCAGAATCCGCCGTTTTCCCGGCAGCCAGTCCCAGGAGCTTTGTCCGTTCATCCGCGGCTCCTTGTGTCAGCATGTGGCAGGTGATCGCTTCGTTCCGAAATGGCCCGACCAATGTACAGAAAGAGGGTGTGCGTCCGAGTCCGAGTCCGGTCCGCCGCCCTGGGAGCGGACCGCATGAGGCGGAAGAAAACGAGATAGCGTTCGCGTCGGGCTGTAGGGTATCGTATACTAGACTACATCGGTAGTACTCGTCAAGGCGGAGATGACAGAGATTTTCAGGGTCGAGCGGGGCCTTCCGAATCGACGGCGACAAGGCCCGGCCTTCGGATCCCGAGTTTCGGTGAAACCTTTCTCCGTTTACAGGATCTAAAAGGTTTTGTCTTTCTCAGCGCCTCCGCGTCTCTGCGCGAGAAATTTTTTGTAAGGCCATCAACGTGTAGGCTTTCTCTGGCCCTCTGCGTGAGACGAGAGGCATCTCAACGCTCATGGATCCGCCGAAAGGAGGCCGGCTGACATGCCGGATTCCCGAGTTCTGATCATTGGAGGAGGGGTAGCGGGGCTTTCCGCAGCCCTCGACCTGTCACGCTTTGATGTGGCATCGGACGTCGTGGAGAGGGCCCCCTTTGTCGGCGGCCACGCGATCGGACTCTCATGCAAGGCCACGGTGGAATGCGTCCGATGCGGGGCCTGCCTGGCCGATGACCGGATTCACGAGGCCATGGCCACCCCCGGCATCCGGGTCCTTCCTTCCAGCCGCATTCAATCCCTTCAGCGGAACGGAAGCGGTTTTACGGCGGATGTCCTGCGCGCCCCGGAGTATGTGGATCCCAGCCGATGCACGGGATGCGGCCGGTGCAAGGAGGCGTGTCCTGTGCCAGGGGCGGTGTTGCGGGCCCCTATCCCGGCCAGCCGGCCGCCTTACGCCATGGACCCGGATCGATGTCTGAGGTCTTCCGGCGGGGACTGCCGGGCCTGCCTGGACGTCTGTCCGGAGTCGGCCGTGTCCTTTGACCGGAGACCGGTGAAGGTGACCCTGACGGCGGACGCCGTGATCCTGGCCACCGGTTTCATGCCCTTCGATCCAAAGGACAAGCCTTACGGGTATGGGGTGTTCGACGATGTCATCACCAACCTGGACCTGGAACGAATACTGCGTGAACAGGGACGGCTGCTCCGACCCTCGGACGGGACCCCGCCCCGTTCCATTGCCTTTATCCAGTGCGTGGGAAGCCGGGATGAACGCCTGGGACACCTCTGGTGCTCCCGGATCTGTTGCGGTTCGTCCCTTCGCATGGCCCGGCGTCTGCGGTACCAGGTTCCCTCCTTGAATGTCACGGTCTTCTACATCGACATTCAGACCTTCGGCCGCGATTTCGAGATCCACGGGGTCCAGTGGCGGGATGGCCTTCAGTTCATTCGATGCCTGCCGGCGGATGCGGTGCTCACGGAAGACCGGTCCCTCCGCGTGAGCTTCTTCGACCCGGACGCCGGAACCCCGGGTACGCTGGAGACGGACATGCTCGTGCTGGCCGTGGGTATCACGCCGGGTGCGGACCTGCCCGAGACCGCCGGACTCCTGGGCCTTCACCCCGGACCCGACGGATTTCTGGAATGGCCGGGAAGGCCCGGTGATGATCCCGTACCGGGGGTCACAGCGGCCGGGACGGTCCTGGGGCCCATGGCCGTCATGGACGCCGTCCAGAGCGCCTCGGCCGCGGCCTGGCATACCCTGCGCCACCTCGGCAGGGTCTGAGACGACATCGGACGAAGGAGGAGAGCCCCCGTGACGATTGCGGAACAAAACCAGGTCCTGATCATTCACGACTCAGGGGACGAGAAGTTCCCTGCCGAACGCCTTGGTGAAAACGGTTTCAGCAGGTCCTGTCTTCGCACCGTGACCGGCGATCTCTCCCTCAGGCCGCAAGGGGCCGAACTGGTCATTCAGACCCCCCTCGGGGACAAGGGCCTCACCAGGCTCGGCCTTCACCCCGGCGAGTGGGTCCTCTCCCTGCCGGATTTTATAAAGCGCCTCCCCGACCTTCCCCCGGCCGGCCGGGAAGCCCGTCCTTCGCCCCTGATCGCCTTTCTCCTGGGCCTGGCCTGCAACGGGCGCCCATCCTCCACGCGAGACGTGCTCGAGGCCCTGCCCGTCCTCATGGAGACCCTGCAATACCGGGTGGCCGTGCTCTACGGCGATCTCAAGGTGGCCGGGGCCGGTCTCGAGGCCCTCTATCGCCGGGCCCGAAGACACGGCGCCGTGTTTGTCCCTTTTTCCAAGGAACGGCCGGTCATCCGCCAGGACCCGGAAGGACGGGTCGTCATCGAATGCCGGGACGAGGTTTCCCGTCTTCCCATGACTCTTCATCCCCGGCTCACCGTGGTGGAGGAGGCGATCCTGCCCGGGCCGGCGGCCCGGGTCGCATCGAACGGGCTTGGAGTCGACCTGGGGCCGGACGGGTTCCTCCCATCGGACAATGTCCACCGCCTCGGGTTCAAGACGAACCGGCGCGAGATCTTCGGGCTCCTGCCGGATCCCGATCCCCTGGGCCGGCGCTCCCGTGAAGATTCCATGGCCGCCGTCATGCTGGAGATCCGCGCCCTGGAGCGCACGGAGACTCAGGTACGGGACAGGGCCGCATGGATCGATCCGGGGCTGTGCGCCCGATGCCTCACCTGCCTCCGCTCCTGCCCCCATGGAGCGGTCCGCGTGGGGGAGCGGGTGGAGATCGATCCGGAGGCCTGTTTTTCCTGCGGAATCTGCGAGGCCGCCTGCCCGGCAGAGGCGATCACCCTGGGGATGAGAGATCCGGACAGACATCCTTTGCCGGATTTCAGATCCGGGGAGACGGTCTTTCGGCCGGGCTCCCTGGTGGCCTTCGGGTGCCGCAGGAGCGCGGACCGGGCTCAGGCCTTGTGCAGACACCTGGGCCGATCCCTTCCGGAGGATCTGGTGTTCGTTCCGGTGGAGTGCGCCGGCCGCATATCGATTCGAATGATCCTGGGTGCCTTGGAGGCGGACGCCGCAGGCGTCCTGGTCCTGGCCTGCCATGCCGGCAACTGCCATGCGGAACGGGGAAACCTGGACGCCCGGGCCCGGGTGAACGAGGTCCGGGTAAAGCTCCGGGAGATCGGCCTCGATGAGGACCGGGTCCGCTATCACACCCTGGCCGCCAACACGGGCGTGGAGTTCGGCAGAGTGGTGCGGGAGTTCAGCGAGGCCGTCCATAAGGGATAGGGACGAATTCGAAAAAACGGTTCTTCGCGCAAAGACGCCGAGACGCCAAGAAAGATTTTTTGATACTCATTGCTCTTCCATCGTCGAGGTGAACCCTATGGAACATCAGACTTCCGTCATCGCCCTCCATGACCTGGAACCGGGGGCCTGGCTTCCTCAAGACTTTCTTCAGGACGCCTGCATGACCTGCGGGTACTGCGCCAGTGCCTGCCCCGTGTCCGGCGTGGACGGGTTCGACCCGCGACGACTCGTCCGCATGGTGAATCTGGGCCTGGACCGGGAGGTGGTGGACGCCCGCTGGCCCTGGATCTGCACCATGTGCGGGCGATGCGAGGCCGAGTGCCCCATGCAGGTAGGCATCTCCGAACTGGTCCGGTCCGTCCGGGCCCGGCGGGACCGGGACCGGGTCCCGGGGATCCTGCAGAAGGGCGTAGAAGCGGCCATGGAGACAGGGAACAACCTCCGGCTCCCCCGGGAGGACTTCGTCTTCATCCTGGAGGACGTGGCCGAAGAGCTTGCCGAGGAACCGGGATTTTCCGGCTTTCGGGTCCCCATCGACAAGGAGGACGCCAACATCCTGGTCACGGTCCACAACAAGCTCGCGAATACGCAGACCGAGGACCTGGTCCACTGGTGGAAGATATTTCACGCGGCCGGGGAGGACTGGACCGTCCCGTCGGAGAACTGGGAGGGGTGCACCTGGGGCATGTTTACGGGAGACGACGAGGCGGTCCGCGTGATGAGCGACCGCATGGTCGAAAACATGGACCGGCTTCGAGCGAAAAACCTCCTCTGGCCCGAATGAGGGCACGCCTACCTGGGGACCCGGTCGGGTCTCGAGAGGTGGCACCGGGATGCGCTCGACCGCTTCGGCACGTTCACGGTATTCGATCTCCTCATGGCGTATATTCAGGAAGGACGAATCACCCTCGACCGGACCCGTTTTCCCATGCGGGCCACCTACCACGATCCGTGCAACTACGGCCGCAAGTCCAAGGCCCTGTTCGGGCACGCCTTTTACGACGAGCCGCGCCGAATCATGGACCGGGTCTTCGACGACTGGGTGGACATGGTCCCCAACCGGGAGCACCAGATCTGCTGCGGCGGGGGCGGCGGGGCCCTGGTCACCGGATACGACGAGGAACGGCTCGCGTACGGCCGGAAAAAGATGGAGCGGGTCCTGGCCACCGGGGCCGAGCTCCTTGTGGTCCCCTGCCACAGTTGCCACGGCCAGTTCAACCAGATGATCCGGGAGATGGACCTGAAAAATCTTCGGGTCAAATACCTGTGGGAGGTGGTGGCCGACGCCCTGGTGCTGTGAACGTCCTATTCGCGATGGCCTCCCAAAAACCCTATTCTCGCGCAGAGCCGCCGAGCCGCAAAGATATCCGACGACAAGAAGACTCTGGACACCTCTCCATCTCTTGGTTATATAGAAAAAGCGGTGCGATCGAGCACCCGTGATTCCCATCATCGCCAGGAAGGAGATCGTCATGGACATTCACGTGCAACCGGCCGGACCGGACCAGCGGAAACCCAAACCAACCGATGAAAGTCAGCTCGGGTTCGGTGATCTGCTCACGGACCACATGTTCATCATGGACTTTGACGAGGGCCGAGGGTGGCACAATCCCCGCGTAGTCCCTTACCAGGCCTTGAAGATGGATCCGGCCGCCATGGGGCTCCACTACGGCCAGGAGATCTTTGAAGGCCTCAAGGCCTACCGGCTCGCGGACGGTCGCATCTCCCTGTTCCGACCGGAGAGCAACATCGCGCGCATGAATCGGTCCGCGGCCCGCATCTGTATGGCCCAGCTCGACGTCCCCCTGGTCCTGGAGGGGATGAAGCAGCTCATCCTCCTGGACCGGGAGTGGGTGCCGCGAAGTCCCGGTACATCCCTCTACATTCGGCCCACCATGATCGCCAATGAGCCTCACCTGGGAGTCCGGCCGAGCCGTTCCTACGTCTTCTACATCATCATCGGGCCTGTGGGGGCCTACTACAAGGAAGGCCTCAACCCGGTGAAGATCTACGTGGAGGATGTCTATATCCGCGCCGCCGTGGGAGGGATCGGCGAGGCCAAGACCGCCGGCAATTACGCGGCGAGCCTTCTGGCCGCGGAAAAGGCCAAGGAGAAGGGGTTCACCCAGGTCCTCTGGCTCGACGCGGTGGAGCGACGGTACGTGGAAGAGGTGGGGACCATGAACATGTTCTTCGTGATCAACGATGAGGTGATCACGGCCCCGCTCAACGGCAGCATCCTTCCCGGCATCACCCGGGACTCCGTCATCACCATCCTTCGCGACTGGGGCGTGAAGGTCTCGGAACGATCCCTCGCCATCGACGAGGTCACGGCCGCAGCAGAAAGCGGCTCGCTGAAGGAGGCCTTCGGTGCGGGGACTGCGGCTGTCATCTCTCCCGTGGGCCAGATCACCTACAAGGGGACGGACTACGTGGTGGCCGGCGGAAAGATGGGCGACCTCAGCCGGCGCCTCTACGACGAGATCGTGGGCATCCAGTACGGGCAAAAGGACGACCCGTACGGGTGGAGATATCCGCTGACGGAAGCATGAAAACGGGAAAAACCGGTATTATCGCGCAAAGGCGCTGAGGACGCAGAGGAGACCCCCATGCCCATGCATGGCCCCATTCCCAATCCCTCCTGTCTCTGCGTCTCCGCGTCTCTGCGCGAGATCGGGTTTTTCAGGGTTTCGACATGATCCCCACCATTGAATGGCACGGCGACCGCGTTCGCATGATCGACCAGAGGAAGCTCCCCGGCCGGGTGGCCCGGTTCACGTGCAGGGGCTACCGGGACGTGATTCGGGGCATTCGGGAGATGGTCATTAGGGGGGCGCCGGCCATCGGCGTGGCCGCGGCCATGGGCCTGGCCCTGGGGGCCCGATCGATCCGAACCCGGTCCCCGGAGGCCTTTCAGAAGCGGTTTCACGAGATGGCCGGAGAGATGGCCGAGGCCCGTCCCACGGCCGTGAACCTTCGCTGGGCCGTGGAGCGGATGGCCCGCCTGGTGGAAGAGAACGAAGGAAGGCCCGTCCGGGAGGTTCAAGAGGCCCTGCGCAGGGAGTCCGAAAAGATCCTGGCCGAGGACATCGCGATCAACCGTGCCATGGGTCGTCACGGCCAGGAACTCGTCCCCCCCAAGGCCGCCATCCTCACCCACTGTAACGCCGGGGCCCTGGCCACCGGGGGATACGGGACCGCCCTGGGCGTGATCCGCGCGGCCCACGAGGCAGGCAAGGCGGTCACGGTCATTGCGGACGAGACCCGCCCGTGGCTTCAAGGCCTGCGCCTCACCGCCTTCGAACTCATGGAGGAAGGGATCCCCGTGACGGTCATCGCGGACAGCGCGGCCGGGTCCCTCATGCGGCGGGGCGAGATCGACCTGGTGGTCACCGGGGCCGACCGCATTGCGGCCAACGGCGACGTGGCCAACAAGATCGGAACGTATTCCGTGGCCGTCCTGGCCCGGGAAAACCGCATCCCCTTTTACGTGGCCGCCCCCCTCTCCACCATCGATTCACGGATTCGGAGCGGAGAGACGATCCCCGTGGAGGAACGGAATCCGCGGGAGGTGACCCACTTCGGAAACCGCCGCATGGGGCCGGAGGGCGTGGCGGCCCGAAACCCCGCCTTCGACATCACGCCGGCCCGGTATGTCTCGGCCATCATCACCGAAAAGGGCGTGCTCCGCCCGCCCTATGGAAAATCGATTCGACAGGCCATGGGATAGCGGGCCTCGCAGTCTCACTTTCTGTTGTCGTGAACATCCCCCCGGCGACGAGGACGAATCACGGGAAGGACAGAGATCGAGTGTGTCCGCCCGGGTTTCGTCTCTATCGGGATCGAAATCGCTATCGGGATCGAAATCGAAATCAGCGCATTCGCAGAACGTTCAATCTCGATCATCGACTGCGGGGACGACTCACGCATCCCCTTTCCCGATCTATGAGCCTTTCGATCTCGATTTCGATCCCGATTTCGATAAGCGTCAACGCTTCATACCCAAGGTAGTGACCGCCCCCCGAGTCCTATCCGTTCCCATTCAGGGCTCCACCCGGATCATCGAGCGTCTCATTCCATCCTCTCCATCCGGACCTCCAGTACCCTCGTCGTCCCATCGGTGATCCTGCATCGATCGTCGATCCGGTGACCGCAGAGCCAGAGCGGCGCATCGTCTGAGAGGAGCAGCAGGGCACGGGACCGCTCATTCAACGGGACCTTGCCGTCGATGAAGACGTCCTTGACCTTACGATGCCCTCTCATGCCCAGAGGCACCAACCGGTCCCCGATCTGAAGGGACCTCAGGGTGAGGGGGAACCGGGCGATGTCGGCGTCCAGATACGCTGTCCAGGGTCCCTGGTCCAGAGACCCCACGTCTGCCCGGTCCCGCAGTTCCAGAACGACGCGAAGGCCCGCCCGGGCCACGGTGACCGTTCCCGGTCCGGGAAATATTTCGTGGACCCCGGCACGGTCCACCGGCGGTTCGACGAGGCCGAAGATCAGGCGGTCATAGGACCTCTGCACCTGCAGGCCGCCGGGGAGATGGATCCCGGCCTGGGGCCGGTCACCCCGGGCCAGATCCATCACCGCTCGCACATGTCCTCGATGGATCCTTCGAAGCCCGCCGGCCTCCCGGCGCAGGGTCAGACGGACGATTCGCCGCTCCAAGGGGCGGGGTTCCTTCAGAAACCGGTGCAGGGGAAGCGCCGTCCCTCCTGCCGGGTCCTTTTCCGCGTTGGCCGTGATCCACTGGAGCGACAGGCGATCCAGGAATTCGTCCTCCTCCCGGACCAGGTCGGCCAGATCGCCCAGATGCTCCACCAGGCGCGGCTGAAGGCGGAGGAGATGGGGAAGGAGTTCCAGGCGGATCCGGTTTCGAAGGTATCGGGTCTCTTGGTTGGTGGGATCGAGCCGCCACGACAGCCCTTCGGACTCCAGGCAGGCCTCGATCTCCCGGCGACGGACGCGAATCAGGGGACGAATGATTCCCGGCTCCCGGACCGGCGGAATGGCGGCAAGGCCGGTCGGACCGGCCCCCCGCAGGAGGCGCATGAGCACGGTCTCGGCCTGGTCGTCCAGGGTGTGCCCCAGAGCCAGCCGTTCGGCCCGGTGGGCCTGACGGACGCGCTCCAGGAATGCGTATCGGGCCTCCCGGGCCCGCTCCTCCAGGGATCCGGTCCTGTCTCCCAGGGCCGGGGCCCGCTCGACCTCGAAGGGGAGACCCCGGGAGCGGGCCTGCTCCTCCACGAAGAGGGTGTCGGCGTGGTCCTCGTCCGCCCGCAGGCCATGGTCAAAGTGGGCCACCACCAGGCGGAGTCCGTGCTCCGGGGCCAGGCGACAGAGGACGTGGAGCAGGCAGATGGAGTCCGCTCCGCCCGACACGGCCACCACCACCCGGTCCCCCCGGTCCACCATGCCGTACCGGGACACGGTGTCGCGTACGATCCGGATCAGAGTCTCTGTGGGCGGGAAAGAAGTCCTCACAACCGGGCCACACTCTCGGCGAGCTTCGGGTCCCGAAACATCTTTTTCGCGAACTTGATGTACCGGTTCACGATGGAGCGTACGGCGAGCTGCAAGGCATAGGCCCGCACCGGCTTTTCGAGGAGGTGGGTGATGTCGGAAGCCACGCACATGTTCACCACATCATCGTTCGCGTTTCCGGAGATGATGATGGCGTCTTCGCAGGCCATGGGAAAGAAGTCCGCGATCTCATCGAGGAACGAGAAGCAGGTCCCATCCCCGATGTAGACGTCTAGGATGAACACGGCCACACCCGACTCCCTTTCCCTGCAGTAGCCAAGGGCCTCGGACATGTCCATGAATGGAATCACGTCCCCCCAGGCATAAAACCGTCGCACGATTTCCGTGATCACCTCGCACACCGTAGGATCGTCGTCCAGAATGATGACATCCAGGCCGTCGGACATGGCTACCCCTCCTGATCCATGGCTTCGGACGTTATGGGGCCAGTGTACGGAAACGAGTCCCTTCCGTCAACATGGGGAGGACGGCGGACATGGAGATCGAGACATCCCGACAGCAGCCTCACTGACCGGCCTTTGGCTTTCGGCCGACCCGGCCTGCGGGGCGCTCCTCCCTTCACTCGAATCCCTCGAGCCTCGCCCCCACCAAACGAACCACCCGGTTCACCAGGTGCGGGGACTCTTCCCGGACGCGGATCACCCGCACCCCCGGGCCCAGAGGTCCCCAGACCTGCGCATCGGTCTCTCGAAACAGGGCCATGGTGGGTGTCCCGAGCATGGCCGCCAGGTGGGTGACCCCGCTGTCGTGCCCCGCGTAGAGGGCCGCCTCCTCCAGGAGGGAGCAAAGGGCCTCCATGTCCGGGCAGAAGACCACCCGATTTGCACGGCCGGGCATCGGCCGTTGGAACCGTTCCCGAAGCCCTTCCTCGGCCGGCCCCAGGATCACGGTCACGTCTGCGTTGCACGGAACACTCTCCATGACGGCCTGCCAGAAATCCGGGGAGAGATTCTTGCGGCGCCCACCGGAACCCGGGTGGATCACCACGCCGCGGACCGAATCCGGTGGCGGTCCGTCCTTGAGCAACGCGGTCCGGCGCGCCTGTTCAAGGCAGGCCTCCGGATCCACGGGCAGGCCGGAGGCCGCGGCGCACCGAGCCAGGTGCAGGGCCGCGTGGACCGGGCCGTCCGCTACGGGATACCCCGGAAAGACCGCCACGCGGGCATCGGGGAAAAGGCGGCACAGATTTCTCTCCACCAGGCCCTCCGGGTCGGTCAGAAAGGCGAGCACCTGCGCCGGCCGTGGGACCGGCAAATCACCACCCCGGGTGTCGGGGTCGGTCTCGAACAGGCGATGCCATGGACCTGTCTCCATATCCACACATTGGGTCGCGTGGGACCGGAGCAGGTCGAGTCCCGGTCGTCGCGCCGCCACCGTGACCCGAATCCTCCCCTGAAGCCCGGTCAGAAGGGGAACGAGCATCAGGGTGTCCCCCAGGGCCCCGGGACGAAGGATGAGCAGGTCATTCCTCTCGTGGGGCATGGGCTGCGGGTTGGGTGTTGCATGAGACATGGCCGTATCCTATCATGGCGAAGAGGCGTTTTCCATCAAGCTGGTGAAATGGTGAGCTATTGAGCTATATTGAGCCGGTGACTTGGTGAACGGTCAACCGGACCGACCGGCATACCCGGCCCTGTTTCACGAGTCACGAACACGTATCACGGCCCTTCTTCACGATTCACCGCCCTTATCGGAGGACCCCATGACCGAGTTCATTCAGGTGATCACTACCACCGCTACCCGGGAGGAGGCCATGGCCATCGCCCGGGAGGCCGTCCGAACGCGGGCCGCGGCCTGCGCCCAGGTCTCGGGGCCTGTGACGAGCAGCTTCCGCTGGAAGGGCCGTGTGGAGGAGGCACAGGAACACCAATGCATCCTGAAAACGACCCGAGAGGCCTATGAGCGGCTGGAGGCCGTCATCCGCGGATGTCATCCCTACGAGGTTCCGGAGATCATCGCCCTCCCCATGGAGACGGGCGGCAGGGACTATCTGGCCTGGGTGACGGAGGAAGTCCGAGAGGACGCCAACGGCTGAGCAAAAAAGACCCGCGCGTTTTACATCAGCGCGGTCTGGAAAATTATGTTCCAGGCGAATCTACTGCCTCTGACGTGATCTACGGCATAGAACCCGGGGCCGTCCCATGGCTCCCGCTCCGCGCTCTTTGTTGTCAACACCCTGTAATGATGGACTTACCATCAGTCCTGCTGCGCGCCACCGCGGGGTCCGGTGGCCGGCAGTGGAGGTCATGACACCGCCACCTGCACCATCACCGTCACCGCCTTTCTCCCCCTAACCGTGCGAGTCGCCGTGAAAAATCGGGGTCAACCGAGGAACAAATCGAGGAAAAAAGCTTGACACGGTCCTCGGAATATTGTTCAATCCGCACAATTTAGCATTGTCAGGGGGATGTGTGCCCTAACGGGAGTGGGGCGCAATCCCATGCCGGGAGGAAAGGAGGTGAGGGCAAGCTTTCGTTGTTCCTGTATTTTTTGAGTTCGTTTGATTCGATTCTCATCCCATCACTGTTTTTTAGGAGGAAAGAGACATGAAAAAGACATTTATCGTACTGCTCGCCGTGGCGTTCGCGCTCGTCTGCGCCATGCCCGTCATGGCCGCTGAGAAGGCCGAGTGGAACTTCTACGGCAGCGCCCGTGTGGAGACCTTCTCGTACAAAGACGACAAGATGTCCGGCCTGGTCCCCAACGGCGGTGTGAATGGCTGGGACGACCGGGACACCATCTGGTCCTTCTGGGACAACAGCCGGTTCGGCGCCACTGCCAAGGCCGGCAACATCAGCGGACACTTCGAGTACCGTACCTCCACCGAGACCCGAATCATGTGGGGAGAGTGGGACTTCGGCGCGGGTAAGTTCGGCGTGGGCAAGCACTACACCCCGATCAACATGTTCTACTCCAACCAGGTAGGCTTCGGCGAAATCAACATGCTGTGGTCCGGTGGCGTCTACACGGGCGCCGACGGTATGCTTCGCCTCCGCTTCCAGGGTCTGGCCGACATGATCGACATCGACTTCGCTCTGGTGGAGCCGGCTCCTCTGGGCGCCAACGGCGCGGGTGAGGACGTGGCCCGGGCGGTGGGTAATGACATGGACACCACCCTGCCGCAGGTGGAAGCCCGAATCCTGTTCAACTTTGGCCCCCTGCAGATGGAGCTCAACGGTGGATGGCTCGAGGTCGAGGACACCCAGATCGTGGGCGGCCAGGAGCGTGAGTACGACATCGACGGCTGGATTGTGGCCTTCGGTCTCAAGTACGCCATGGGCCCCTTCTACTTCAACGGCAACATCTACACCGGCCAGAACAACTCCATGCTGGGTCAGTTGATCTTTGACGCCGCTCTTCCCCAGTACGACGCGGTCAACGATTCCATCGTGGATCGGGATGCATGGGGCTGGCATGCGGTCGTGGGCTTCAAGCTGAACGACATGCTGACCTTTGAAGGCGGCTACGGCCAGACCGAGATGGAACCCAACCAGGTCGGGCTCGTGGATGACGAGATGGCCGCGTACTATGTCCAGGCTGTGATCGCCCCCACGCCCGGCGTGCTGATCATTCCTGAAATCGGCAAGCTGGACTACAAGGACACCATCAACGGCACCGACGAAGGCGACACCTTCTACTTCGGCGCCGTGTGGAAGATCAGCTTCTAATCGAATCTTCCTGCGATCTTTGAACGTCGTTTACCCGGGGTGCGCCGAAAGGCCCACCCCGGGTTTTTTATGCGCTGCCGTTGCCGCGAAAAGGCAGCCTTTGGCCAAACCATCCCCATCGCCGCCGGCAAGGCCGTACCCCCTTGGCATCACGAAGGTGAAGACTCGGTTTCCGGACCTCTTCCGAGGCCGGCCGATTTGGATTTGACTCCCCGCAGGCTTTGTCCTACACTTCATCACTCGGACCCACCCCCCCTTGAGGAGACATGGACATGATCCAAGGACCAACCATTGTTCAGCCCGCTTCAGTGCGCATCACCGCAGCGTCCCGTGTACCACAACCTCTTCTGCGAGCGCTGCTCTTCATCCTGCTCATCCTCCTCTGCTGGGTCCCGGGGCCGGCCGGAGCCAAGGACCGTCCTCAGGTCCTTCTCCTTCCCTTCCGGATCTTCGCCCCGGCCGAACAGCACTCCTTTCTGAACCAGGGTCTTCGTTCCATGTTCATCTCCCGGCTCACCGGCGAAGGCCTGGACGTCCTGCCGGAGAAGGCCATGGAGGGGCTCCTGGAGGCCGAAGACCGGGAGGGTGTGATCTCCGAGGAGAGGGCCCAGGCCATTGGCGGGCGGTCCGGCGCCGGATATGCCATATTCGGTTCCGTGACCACCATGGGCGGGGGATACAGCCTCGACCTCGCCATGCTGGACCTCAAGAAGGACCCCCCGAAGCTCACCCGGATCTCCGAGGCCGTGGAGGAGAATCAACTCATCCCCCGGCTGGCCGACGTAGCCTACCAGTTCCGGGGGGTCGTCGAAGGGGTGGACCCCCGGCGTTATCAGATGGGCCTCGGTTCGGGCGGCACGCTTCCCGAGGGGGAGGGGACCATGGGGCTCTTTTTTCAGCCCACGGCCGAATCCTACGGGTTTCAGCCCAGCGGTCATACCAGCCTGCGCACGGCCGTGGTCTCCTTTGACTCGGGCGACCTGGACGGAGACGGCGTGGCCGAGTTCGCCATCCTGAGCCGGGACCGGATCATCATCGCGGTCCGGGACGGGGATACCATGGCCGTGAAAGACCAGATGTCCGTGGGCACGGGGGAAGAGTTTCTCCGCGTGAGCGTGGGGGACATGAACGGCGACGGACGGGCCGAGATCTACCTGGTGCGGCTCTACGGCAAACGGGCCCAGAGTTCGGTCTTTCAATGGCGGGGCGGATTCCAGAAGCTAACGGAGCAGGCCGGACATCTCAACGTGGTCAAGGACCCCATGATCGGCCGCACCCTCCTGCTGCATCAGGACTCCAACCTCAGCCGAGTCTTCGCCGGCCCGATCTACCAGATGGAGGTCGACTCCAACCACAAGATCACTCGGGGGAAAGAGATCCCGCTGGAAAAGGCCCAGCTCTTCACCCTGACCGCGGCCGACCTGAACCGGGACGGGACCCTGGAGTTTCTGGGGCTCAACGACCGGAATTATCTCCATGTCTGGACCGTGGACGGCAAGATCCTCTGGAGCGAAACCAAGGAACTGGGCGGATCGAATAACGCGGTGGAGGTGGGCGACGTGGGAGGCCAGGGGGACCTCGCTCCCCGCACGGAGATCAACGGCCGCGTCCTGGTGGCGGACGTGGACAATGACGGGAAACGGGAGGTCATCGCCGCCCGAAATATCGCCATTATGGACATACTCGAACGCCTGCGGGTCTACAAGACCTCCCGGCTCATCGCCTACAGCGTGGGCGAGGGGACCACGCTGAACCGGGCCTGGACCACGCGGGAAATCCAGTACGCCATCGCAGACCTGCAAAAGGAAGGGACCGCCATCTACATCGCGGGACAACAGGGACAGTACTCCAGGCTCTCTCCCGGAAAGAGCCAGATCATGTGGTTCGAATAGGCGCCCCGTCCGTGGAGACTAGAGGACCATGACCTTCCTGGCCGGGGTCATCTCTCTGGACCGATCGGCCCTGAGTCCGGGCCTGGAGCAAGGATTTCACCAGGCCCTGGATCGCATGCGGGCCCGGTTGCCCCGACCCCCTCAACTCCTCTCCCGCCCCCATGCCCTTCTGGCCCGATCGGGCTTCGGCCGTCTCTGGCAAGGTCCCGCTTTCCTTTCCTCCCAGGCCCTGGACGCCGCCGCCATCGGAGTCCAGTGGCGGCGTACAGAGACCTCGGACACGGCCCTTACGGCCCTGGCCGAGGCCTTGGTCACGGGCCGGGACCCGGCCCCTACGGCTTCCCATTTCGACGGTTTTGCCTGCGCCGTTGTCCCCGGGGACGACCGTCCGCCGGTCCTGGCCACGGACCCCCTGGGCCTCTTTTCTCCGGCCTATGCGGTTCGCGGAACATCCCTTGTCTTCTCCAGCCACCAGGGCTTTCTCCGTTCCCTGCTCGGCACCGAGGTTCGGCCCGACCTTCAGGCGGTCATGGAATTCTTGATCATCGGGCATGCCCTCGGCGACAAGACCCTGATCTCCGGGGTGGGCCTGGTCCCCCCGGGGACCCGGCTGGTCTGCGAGGTGGACGGAGTGCGGCCTGAGCTCTATGCCGGTCCGGGCGGTGGGGAAGCGGCGGAACAGCCGGTGTCCGTTCGTGCCGCGGCGGACCGGCTCTTCGATCACTTGGCGCTCAAGCGGGACAGCTACGCGGACCTCTGCAACGACCCGGTCCTGGGATTTTTGAGCGGCGGATGGGACAGCCGGCTTCTCACGGCCCTCTTTGTCGGGACCGGACGGATCGCCGGGACCCTCACCACCCAGCAGCGGGTCCGGCTGGGTCCGCGTTTCGTGTCCGAAGAACGGATCGCGGCAGAGGCGGCGCACCTGCTCGGGGTGGGGAACCGCTTTGTGCCGCCCTCCTACCGGGACCCTTCGAATCTTCCCTCGCGCGCGGCCCGACTGGACTGGACCACCTGGTTTCACGACTGGTCCTTTCACATGGCGGACGAGGTCCCTCAGGGCTCCTGTCTCCTGCTGGACGGCCTGCTGGGGGATGTCCTGCTGCGGGCCCTGTTCGTGGACGACGAACTGGCCGCAGCCCAGAAGGCAGGGGACCGAAAGGCGGCTCAGCAGGCCCTTCAACGCCGCTGCCTTCAGGGGTTCAACACGTACACCCCCGGAGTCGAGGCCTGGGGGAGGGTGCTGCGTGCGGACCTCATACACTCCTTCACCGAGCGACTCTGGGAGGACGTGGGGGAGGAACTGCAGAAAATCGACCACAAGGACTTCGCCACCCTGTTCTTCCTGCGAAACCGGAGCCGCCGGGGCATCGCACCGCTGCCGCGCCTGGTCTTCGGAGAGCGTGGAGACGTGCACCTCCCCTTCTGCGACCCGGAGTTCGTTCGCCTCGTTCTCTCCTGCCCCCTCGACTGGCGACGGGACGGATCTCTCTACCGCCATCTGCTGGAACGGGCCAAGCCCGGTCTTTCCCGCATCCCATCCACCAACGACCGGGATCCCCGACTCATGGGGCCTTTTCTCACCGAGGATCTGCCCGCTGAAAGCGTCTCCGGGCAACAAGAGCGCCGGCGGGCCCGGTTGCGGGCCCTCTGCGAGGCCCCTCCTAGCATCCTGGCTCCTCTGCTGAGGCCGGAGATTCGCACGGCCCTGGACCGCAAAGACGAGGCCGCGCTCTCACCCCATCTCCCGATGCTGGAAAAGCTCCTCATGCTGGAGGGTCTGTACGAGCCGCCAGACGCGCATGATCCGCCGCACGCTTTGGGTCACCCCTGAGGATGAAAAGAACAACGCAGCAGATGGGCGTTTTTCAACGGCCTGGCAAGAGGGTTTTCACGGTAAAGGGCCGAGGGGAAGGAACCCCCTAAGGGAAGATCAGTGCACCAGGACCGCCATGCGATCCAAGGCCGCGCGGGACGGCGGAGTGTCCACCCCTCGGGCCAGGGTCAGTTCCCGTTTGAGCCGGAAGAGTTCCCGAATCTCATCGGGAGAGTATCCCTTTCCACGGAGTAGTTTGTAGATCTCCTCGATGTAGGTCTGCCCGTCCGTGAGTCCCGGGGTCACCTCGGCCGGCATGCGGGCCATGAGCCGGGAGGCCTCCACCGCGTCCATGGTGTGGTGACGCCAGGCCAGGCCCAGGCCGTCCAGCCCGAAGGCCTCCCGGTCCTGATGGATGAGGGTGTTCCGCGAGTAGTAGAAGAGGTAGGGATGGTAGTAGGGGAGCCGGCTCTCGTTGATCAGGTCCACGGTCTCCATGAACGTGGTCTCGGTCTCCCCGGGATATCCGACGATGAAACTCCCCCGGCCGATGATGCCGTGGTCGTTGAGCATGCGGATCGCGGCCATGGACTGGTCCCGCTCAAGCCGCTTGTCCATGTTGTCCAGGATGGTCTGACTTCCGGACTCGATTCCCATGTCCACGAACTCGCACCCCGCCCGTTTCATGAGGGCCACAAGGTCCGGGTCCAGGGCGCTGGCGCGCGCAAAGCTCGACCAGGTGAATGAAAACCCTTCATCGATCATCATGCGAAGGACCGCCGTGAGCCGCTTCCGGTTGGCCGTGAAGTTGTCGTCCGTGAAGCGGAGGTGCCTCACCAGGTTCAGTCCGGCCAGGCGATGCAGTTCGTCCCGCAGCACGTCCAGGGACTTGAAACTCACGTGAGGAAAGAGCCAGTGGTAGGTGCAGAACCGGCACCGGTAGGCGCACCCGCGGCTCGTGGTCACGGGCAGGGTGGGACGAAGGTACTCGCGGGGGATCTGGTCCCATACCACGGCCGTATCGTCCATGTGGAGTTCTTCGGGCAGCCGCGGGGTGAAGCGCATGGGGCCGCCGGGTTCGTACCAGGCCAGGTTGGGCACGCCGTCGAACCCCTTGCCGTCCCGAAGGGACCGGAGCAAGCGGACCAGGGTCTGTTCGCCCTGCGCCTCCACCACAAAGGCGTCCACGAGACCGCGGAACGTCTCCAGGTAACTCAGGGCCTGGGGGCTGAGGCGATCCCCGTCCTCCAGGACCTTCTTGACGAGCATGCCGCCGGCGATGACCGGCATGTCCGGGGCCAGGGCCTTGACCTCTCCGGCCATCCGCCGGATGTCTTCCATAAAAATGAAATTGGAGGAGATGCATACCGCCAGCACGTCCGTGTCGACTAGGCCGGAGAGGCGCGCCAGGGCATAGTTCTGGACGATGTCGGGCTCGAATCCCTCGCGGGCCAGGACCTGGTGCATGTAGATCCCGTTCAGGGTCACGGTGGTGGCCAGGGTGTAGTGGGAGGTCACGTTCTCCGGGGTGAGACGAACGGGCCGCCGCCCGTTTTTTACGTAATTCATCAGGTCCAGGAGATCCATGTACCGGCCGTCCACCTCCAGGAGCATGGATCGAAGGTGCCGGTGGACTCCACGCTGAAGGGATGGAAGGTCCAATCCCGGGAACCGGGAGGCCTGGCGTTCGGCCCGCCTTTCCGCCGCGGCCATCCGCTCCCGCAGGTGGGCGTCGCCGTCCAGGGGGGTCTCCATGGCGACGAAGACGACACGGTTCCGGCGTGTGCCGGCCCCTTCGGTGGGTCTCCCTTCGCGATTCATCGTCGAAGCACGCCGTAGAAGTCGCCGTTCCGGTCCATCTTGTCTCCCACGGTCGTGCCGCAGTACTGGCAGCGGTACTCGTACTTGTCCCCTTCGGGAAGGACCAGGAGCAGGAACTTTCGAACCGGCACCGCAGCCCGGCACCGGGGGCAGTAGAGTTCCGTGGCCTCGAGTTGATCGAATTCCCGGTTCGGGTCCGGGTCGCCGCCCCGGCTGTCGGGAGGCATGAAGTCGCGAGGGCCGTAGGTCATGGCGGATACCTCTGGTCTTGAAAAGGCGTTCGTGGTATACGAAAAGCATGCGGGGACAGGCCCCGTCCCGTGGATATGGTCCTATTAACTATAGACATCATCCCCCTCAAAGGCAAGGGCGGGGACGTTCCTCAGGTGGATGAAAGTGGGTCGTGTTGATCCAAATCGAAATCGGGATCGCTATCGAAATCGACATGCCATGGGGCCGGAAAACACGGCATGGGTACGGTCTCTCCGCAGCGAATGAGGGAGATTGAACGGCCGGCAGATGCGCTGCGATTTCGATCCCGATAGCGATTTCGATCCCGATGCAACCCCAACCCAGGCGCACGCTCTCGACGCTTTTTTTATTCGAGTCATTCGTGTGATTCGTGGTTTTATCCTTTCGTCTTTCTTTTGTCTTTTCTTCGTGTTCTTCGTGTGCTTCGTGGTAAAAAAACGACCGGGAGACCGGATACCAGGGAGGCAGACATGAAAATCAAGCACATCGACCACATCGGCATTGCGGTCAAGAGCATCGAGCAGGCGGGACGTTTCTACACGGAGGTGTTGGGGCTTCCTCTTCAGGCCACCGAGACCGTGGCCGAGCAGAAGGTCACGGTGGCCTTCATCCCCATTGCGGACAGCGAGGTGGAACTGCTGGAGTCCACCGATCCCGACGGCCCGGTGGCCAAGTACATCGAGTCCCGGGGCGAGGGGATCCAGCACATCGCCTACCGAGTGGAGAACATCGATGAGGCCCTGGCCGAACTCAAGGAAAAGGGGATCCGCCTGATCGATTCGGAGGCGCGAAAAGGGGCCGGAGGCGCCCGCATCGCGTTCATCCACCCCAAGGAAACCAACGGCGTGCTCGTGGAACTCTGCGAGAGGGAGTAGACCTCTCTCGTTTCCCTCCGGGTCACCGCCCGACCATGGGAATCACATTCCGCGTGAGAAACGTTACGATCTCGCTCATGTAACGGGCGCATATCTCGTGTCTCGGACTTCGATGAGGGAGATCGCGCAGCCGATCCCCCCGCTCTCCGGAGCCGCGGACCGGCCTCGGCAGAGAGACCGGGAGGGTCTCGGGGAGATCCACACGGTTCATCTCGGCCCATGCCAGGGTCCATGCCCTGGCCACGTTATCCATGTCGTACCCCCCGCCGCCCAGGGCCACCCAGGATCTCGCCTCGTCCCGAAGGAATCGGACCACACGGCAGAATCCGTTCGTGGTGAATTCCAGGGCGGCCAGAGGATCGTCCCGAAAGGTGTCCACCCCCAACTGGGAGACGATCACGGCCGGATCGAAGGCCTCCACCAGGGCTGGGACCACGGCCTGAAACCCCGCCCAGAAGACCTCGTCGTCCGCGCCCGGCAGCATGGGCACATTCACCGAGAATCCCTTCCCCTCACCCCTTCCCATCTCCGTCACCCGCCCGGTTCCGGGGAAAAGGGTACGCCCGTCCTGGTGAAACGAGACGGTGAGCACCCGCGGGTCTTCATAGAAGGCCCACTGCACGCCGTCTCCGTGGTGTGCGTCGATGTCCAGATATAGGACCCGGTCCACCCGCTCCAGCAGTCGGCGAATGGTGATCACCGGGTCGTTCACGTAGCAGAACCCCGCCGCGTGATAGGACGATGCGTGATGCAACCCGCCCGCAATGTTGAACCCGATGGACAGCCCGCCCTGTGTAACCATGTCCGCACACTGGAGGGATGCGCCGGTGTGAAGGAGAGACCACTCCCACAGCCCGTCGAACATGGGGTTGTCGCCCGGACCCAGGCCGTGGGTGTAATATCCGGACAGGCGCCCGCGGCTGGCGCGTTTCAGGGCATTCACATAGGAGGCCGTGTGAAACCCCAGGATCTCTTCCTCGACGGCTGCCGTTGCTTCCACGGTGATCACGTCGGGAAGATCAAACAACCCGTAGGCCCGGCAGAGGTCATGGGTCCTTTTCAATCGGTCGATTCGAAGGGGATGCTCGGGGCCGTAATCAAAGTCCGTGTATGCCTCGGAGTAGACAAATCCGGTTTTCATGGAGTCCCGCCGCTCATGGGGAGGTGCGTCTTCCGGGCGGACCGCCGTGCATGGGTCAGTGAAGGGGAAGGAGGACCACGCCGGGGGCTTAGTGTATGGCCCCGAACACAGCGGTGTCAATGGAGATGAGACCCGTTTTTCCGTGACGCGACCTTCGGTTTCATGTATAGGTCCTATGAAACTCGACCTTTGCAAGGCCTCGCGTACGAACGTGCCGTGAACCCGTGGCTTAACGCACCCGTTGATCTCCTGGTGGCCCTTGTCCCGATGCCTTATCCGTCTTCTCGATCAAACGGACCGTTTTGGCGGCCTTCGCCGGTTCCATCTTCGAGTGAGAAACCGTCCGAAGGCCAACCCCACAGACAGCCATGCCGAACGAATCAGACATTCCTGAAACCGATGACGCACCGGATCGACCGGTGCACGAAGACCCGCCCGCCTCCCGTCCGGAGAGCCGGATCAGGGGCGTCACCGGGATCGTACTCGCCGGGGGAAAGAGCCGGCGCTACGGAAGGAACAAGGCCCTGGAGCCGATTCAAGGCGTGCCGATAATCGAGAGGACCGTGCGCACCCTGAAATGCGTCTTTCATCATGTCCTGATCAGCACGAACAATCCGGCCGACTTCGACTTTCTCCATCTTCCCCACGTGGAAGACCGCGTGCCCGGATGGGGCCCCCTCGGCGGTCTCCAGGCCGCACTCCTGGCCATGCCCGACGAGGCCGGCTTCTTCGTGGCCTGCGACATGCCCTTGCTCAATCCGGACCTCATTCGCCATATGGCCCGGTTGGGCGCCGACGCGGACGCCGTGGTTCCCCGGATCGGCGGCTACCTGGAACCCCTTCACGCCCTCTATCGAAGGACCTGCCTCAATGCCGTGAAGCGCGCCATCGACCGGGGAGATCACGGCATTCGATCCTTTTTCCCGGATATCCGGATTCACTTCATGGAGGAGGATGCCATCCGCACCTTGAATCCGGCCCTGGACGCCTTTGTCAATGTGAACCGGCCCGGGGAACTGCGGCGTTTGTTGTCCGGCCGTGAATCGAAGGGTCGGTAACGCCTTTGACCGTGGGCCGGAATGATCCCGGGCCGAGACCGCGAGCGGCCGCAGGCCCCCGGCCCATTCTTCGAAAGGGACTCCATGGAGGGGAATGAACCGACCCTCTGCTTTCCGGACAACCGTAAGACCTGTTTTGCGTGCTGTCCTCCCATCCGACCGGCCGGGTATGAGCACATCCTTTACGCCGGCATGATCAAACGGATCCTGCGCGAGAACACCACGGCCTTTGACCCGGAAGAGCGGACCATCCGTCCCATCACCGGGTTCAGTTGCTGGGCCCTCGGATATCTCGACCCGGACTTCCGGCTCGTGGGCTGCCTGCTCCACCCGGCCCGCCACGGTGACGAGGACCTCCGCTTTCGAATCGACTACGGGGAAAAATGCCGGCGGGAGACATGCCCCGAGGCCCGCATCTTCGACCGGCTCGACCCCGATACCCGGGTCTTCTGGCTCCACCTGGCCGACGGCCTCGATGCCTTTTCCTACTCCAGCCGGACGCAAAACCCCCTGTTCCACCTCCTGAACTGGGGGCCTGAACTCCTCACCATGGTGGCCGGCGACGCACCGCAGGCCGTCCACTCGGCCCGATCCCTCGCAGAGACCTATCCCTTTTTCACGTCCCCTCTTCATCCCCGAGCCACGGCCTGGCCGGTGGCCCGGCTGATACTCCTTCGGGGGACGGGACTACTTCGCAATCCCGCCTTTGCCCTGCGCCTGGTCCCCTTTCTGGCCGCCCTGGACGATGACCTTCGAAAAGAGGCCGGACCCTGTCCGGACCCGCCCTCGGCCCCCGCGGTCCACCGGCTTCCCGATGACCCGGCCTTTCTGAATTTCCTGCGGCTCTACGCGGGCATTCAGCGCCTGACACTCGAACGGGCCCGATTTTTGAAAGAACGGGCGGACCGGAGTCTCTCCCAGTTCGCCCAGCACTTGGTTTTCTGAGCAAACAGGTTCTTGAAATATGCCATATGATCCCGCGAGATGCGGACGTGCTGTCACGAACACGAAGCCCGATCACGAATCACGGTTTTTGTGACCTTACCGATACCCTTTCAACCCCTTGACCTGGTCGTATCTAGTGGACACCGCCTTCCATTGAATCACTTGGATAAAATTTTTCACGTACTCGGCCCGGCGGTTTTGGTACTTCAGGTAGTAGGCGTGCTCCCACACGTCGCATACGAGCAGGGGGACCACGCCCCAGATGGCCAGGTCCTGGTGTTTCTCCGCCTGAAGGATGACCAGATGCCCCATGTACGGTTCGTGGGCCAGCACCCCCCACCCGCTCCCTTCAACGGCGACGGAGGCCGCAACGAATTGGTCCTGAAATGCGGCTATGCTTCCGAAGTCCCGTTCCATGGCCTTTCGCAGGTCTCCGGCCGGCTCCCCTCCGTCCGGGCCCATGTTCTCCCAGTAGAGTGCATGGAGCGCGTGTCCGGCCCCGTGAAAGGCGAGTTCCCGGGACCAGTGCTTGATCATGGAGTGGTCCCCGGCGGCCCGTGCCTGTGCCAGGGCCTCCAGCGCCGTGTTGAAACCCTTGACATACCCGGCGTGATGTTTGTCGTGGTGAATGGTCAGGGTCTCCCGATCCAGGTGAGGCTCCAGAGCGTCGGCGGCATAGGGCAAGGGGGGAAGGCGGCAACTACCGCCCAACCCCTGCATGCCCGGTTCATCCGTCTCTTTTGTGGAGGCATGGACCGTGCCCGCCATTCCTGCGAAGCCGGCCGTCACCGCGGCCGCTCCCAGTCCCTTCATGACATCCCGTCGCGTCCATAGGTCCTTCATGATTCCCTCCTTTCCTTTTCCTTTCTCATCCCCATCCGCACATCCGCATGCACGTTCACCACCACATTCCTTCCGCCCTTCCCATCCACATTCACCTACACCGTCCTTCGGCCTTGAAACCAGGCGGAAAAATCGGACTCTCTATGGCACAATGGATCTGGTTTTCTCCGCGCCTCTGCGCGAGACAGTTTTTTCAATTCCATTCACCCAAGGAGTCCGACATGAACCAGAACGTGGTCATCATCGTATCGTGCGGGACCAACAATCCGAATCGCGCTACCCGGGCCATCCATCTGGCCACGGTGGCCCACAAGGAAGGGAAAAACGTCACCCTGTTTCTTCTGGACGAGGCCGTGTACCTGGCCCGCGAGGGCCTCCTGGATCACGTCAAGGCCGCCACGGGCGACGTGGCGGACGACCTCATGACCTATCTTCAGGCCCACGAGGTCCCGATTCTGGCCTGTACGCCGTGCGCCAAGGCACGACGGATCCGGGAAGAGGAACTGATCGAAGGGGCGCGCATGGCCTCGGCCGCGGAGCTCATCCACCTGGCCTGCGACGCCACGGTGATCAGTCTGTAAAGAACCGTGTCCGTGTGTCGTGGTTCGTGGCCCGTTCCGAAACGCAGTCCGTTTCCATGGACATCCACACGGCAACCCGGATCCACCGGCGCCACACGACCCACGATCCACGGCCCTCATCTCCTCACGGTTCGGGGCGGCTCCCCAGGGGGAGTTGCTTGAATCGGCCCCCATAGAGGACCGGGTCCCCCTTGTATCCGAGGGCTCGGAAGTCGATGTAATCCGTGACACCGATGAGGTCTGCCACGTCCCTTCCTCGGGTCGTCATCCAGGCGAAGTCCGTGCCCGTGGCCGATAGCTTCTTGAAGTCCACGTCGCGGCTGTCCTGGTGGCATCGGTTGCAGGTCTTCTCCCCGACCAGCGCCGAGTGGCACTGGGTGCACCCCAGGGCGTTTTTTGCCGGCATGACCTCGTGGGTGAGGCCCCAGTACATGATCGTCTCCACCCATTCGTATTCCCCGCTGTAGGGAAGCCCCACCGCCTTCATGCCGGTTTCAAAGGCGCGCTGCCAATCCAGGTCTTCCCAGTAGCCGCCCGGGCCGAAGAGGTGCGGCACGATCAGGGTCTGATGCACCGCGTCCGCCATCTGTCGCCCACGCATGGTCTTGAAGGGATAGATCCGTGCCCCTGGGTCGTCCATCCGTCCCACCGGCATCGTGATCCGCGTCACCTCGTCCGGATGGATCCGGTCCCCCACCAGGACCCGCTTGACTCGCCCGTCATACCACCCATAGGCGGGTTTGGCACTCTCCTTCCAGGTGAACTCCCCTTTCATCCAGGAGTAATCCGGCATCCCGTACTTGTCTTTCTCGGGCTTCCGGTCCTTGTCCCCCGCCTTGGACCAGTCCCACCAGGTCTTGGTGGGACGGCACTTGGCATAGAGCGGGCTGTGGCAGGTCATGCAGGCCAGGTGCTCCACGTGCCGGTTGAGGTGATGGTTCAGAACGTTGTGCCCTTCGTGACCCGCTCCTGCATGGTGCTTGTGCGGGGCCTGGGTGTGGCAGTCCTCGCACGATCGGCTCCCCTCGGCCACCGGGAGCGACAGGGAACGGCCGGCGATCTTGTGATTCCGGGTCTTGTGGCATTCGTGGCACTGAAAATCCATGCCCCCCATGTGAATGTCACAGTCCCGGGAAGGATAGTAGAGGATGCCGTTCATATCCCCGTGCTTGACCGCATCGCCGCCCCCTCCCTGAAAGTGGCAGTCCCCACAGGTCTTTCGGCTGGGTTTGCCCACGGACTGGGCGATCTCCTTGAGATCGAGCTGGGGAAAGGGCATGCCGGCACCCGGCGGAAGCTTCTGGTAGGTCAGGGTGGTATCGTGACAGACCAGGCAGTCCATTCGGGTCTTGTCCGTAAAATCGAAGTCCGCGTCCTTCCACCCGTATCCTGCGTGGCAGCTCGTGCACCGGGGCCAGTTGGACGGAAGGGCAATGCAAAAGTTGTTGATGGTGTTCTCCGCCTTACCCGAGTCGACCCTCTTCTCGTCCCCCACGGTGAACGGAGACGGCCCTCTCCAGAGCCAGTGGGCCGCATGGGACAGGTCTTCGGCCGCATCCTCGTGGCAACGGAGGCACTCCCGGGTCACGGTGAAGGGATCGGGGTTGTCGGGCAGCCGGACCAGTTCCTTGTGGTCCGGGACATTCTTGGCATGGCAGTCCGTGCATCCCACGGGGCCTTGATTCCGCTCCTCGTGGCACCCCATGCACTTCTGGTGATAGGCGGCCTTGAGCCCGGGCCGGCCCGGGACCTTGGCGTTGAAGGCATCCCGGTGGCAGGCGGCACACGAGACCGTTTCCTTGGCCTCCGGATCGGCCGGCCGCATGTGGTGGCACTCCACGCAGTCCCGGACCACGGTGGCGTGCTTCATGTGCATGAAGCGGACCGGGCCGTAGAGGTCGTTGAACGGGTCTGTCTCGTTCTTGAGGAGCGGGCTGTCCAGCACCAGGTATCGGTACACCATGTCCTTCAATCCCGGCGTATCCTCCCCAAGCCGCGTCCGCCGCTCGTAGAGCGTCTCCTCGAGGACCTTTGCCGCCGTCTCGGGCACCCGGTGGGCCCGCTCCAGGGCCTCGTCCTGGTCCACGGGCCTCCAGGGGGTCCCGTCTTCGAAGACCTTTTCCGGCGGCGGAGGGAGAGGAGGCGGCTTCGGGGCCTCGGCCTTGGGGGCCTCGCCGGCCCCGGAGCCCAGGGCCAGACCACACAACAGGATCACGGCGAATATCCCTATGGGAAGGGTCTTGGCTCTCATGATCGCACCTCCTGGCGGCGAGCGCTGAGTACGGGGAAGATGGTGATACAGACCCGGTACAGGAAGAGAACGGCCGCGATGAGACCGGCCGTGACGGCGATCTCGCCCACGGCCGGAAAATACGATTGCGTTGCATAAGGGGGCTGATAGCTCACAAGAAAGACGTTGACCCGGTTGAGGGCCACACCGCCCACGATCAGGGCGCAGGCCGTGAAGAGCCAGCGCCTGGATCGACGCACGCCTGGGACGAGGAGCATAAACCAGGGTACGATCACCCCGAAGGCCATCTCCACCAGGAATGCCTTGCTCTGGGTGGAACCGTCCAAGAGGTAGACATAGGTCCCCCGCACCGCCAGGTCCCCGATCTTGAGGACCATATAGAGGCCCAGGAGCAGGATGGTGAACCGGGTGAGCGGGCCCAGAACCTCCATCTCGTCTTCGAGTTTCATGGCGCTCGTGGCTAGGGTGGTCTCGAAGACCACCATGGGGTAGCCCACGGCCATGGCGGAGAGGAGGAACAGCAGGGGCAGCATCGGCGTATACCAGAGGGGATGGACCTTGGTGGGGGCAATGAGCATGAGCGAGCCGAGCCCCGACTGGTGCATGCAGGAGAGGACCACGCCGGCGATGATAAAGACCCACATGAGGTGATCCAGGATCCGGTCCGCCAGGGCCATGACCCGTTCCAGGAGACGGTTCAGACCGGCCAGAGGCCCGGGCAGGGCCACGCGGCCCCGGAACCGTTCGGTCACCACGGGGATGAACTCGATGTAGAGGACGTGGAGGTAGATGACCACGCACATGGCCACCTCGAAGAGGACCGAGTCGGGCTGCCAGTAGAAAATCGGCTTCCAGATCGCCCAGGAGCGGCCAATGTCCACAAGGAGCCCGATGGAGACAAAGGTGTACCCCAGCACGGCGGTGAGCAGGGCCGGCCGGGTGACGGCCTCGTAGCGGTGGCGACCGAAGACATGGGCCAGGGCCGCGGTGGTGAACCCCCCGGCGGCCAGGGCCACGCCGGTGGCCACGTCGATGCCGATCCAGAGGCCCCAGGGGTGGGTCTGGCTCAGGTTCGTGACGGCCCCGAGTCCCCCAGTGAACCGGGCCGCCACAAAGAAGGCGGCGTTGATCATGAGGGCTGCCAGGAACAGGACTCCCGGGGTCCAGAAGGGGGCGGGAACGGGTTTCGGTGCGGCGTGTCGGCTCATGATGTCACCTCCTCCCCCGGTTCCTTTTTTTCGGGAGTGCGCCCCATCTGCCTGCGGTTGAAGGCGGCCATGGCCCCGGTCAGCAGACCGAACAGGGTCAGGGGGGCCCAGAGGTAGCTGAAGAGGGAGTGCTGAATAGTCTCGGTCAGGTGGGGCATGGGCCGCGACGGGAGGTCCTGAAAGGCCAGATTTTCAAACGGCTCCCTGGAGAGATAAAGCCAGGAGGTGCCCCCCACCTCGTGCTCTCCGTAGATCCGATCCTGGTAAAGCCCGGGGTTCTCTTGAATCTTCTTGCGGGCGAGTGTCAGGAGATCTGCGCGTTTGCCGAAGGTGATGGCCTCCACCGGGCAGACGGCGGCGCAACCCGGGACCCCTCCCTCCCTGGAAATGCGCTCAAAGCAGAAGGTGCACTTGCGCACCCGGGGCGTGAGCGGATCGTGGTATTCGTAGGCCGGGATCTGAAAGGGACAGGCCACCATACAGTAGCGGCATCCGATGCACCGGGACACATCGTAGTGCACGGCCCCGTTTTCCTGCTTCTTGAGCGCGCCGACGATGCAGGCCGAGGCGCAGGCCGGGTCCTGGCAGTGCATGCACTGGACCTTGACAAAGGTGGGAAGGAGTTCGTTCCTCTCGTCCCGGCGGCCCGTCCAGTACCGATTGACCACGGTGAAGGCCCTCTCGTCGGGCCTCCGCTTCTGGTCCAGGACCGTCAGGTCGTCAAAGGGGCGGTCCGGCTCGGGCAGTTCGTTGACCTGGTTGCAGGCCATCTCGCACTTGCGGCACCCCACGCAGAGGCTGATGTCCACCAGGGCCCCGTATGGATCGTCCGGGGCCTTGGGCTCCCGGGCCTCTGCTCTCCGACCGGGGATTACAGCCGCGCCCACGGCCGCCGCCGAGGCCCCGAGAAAGGTCCTTCTCGTGATGTTCACGTCATCCCTCCCTCTTGGTCATGGTCCATGATCGACTTCCCCGTCGCGGATCTCCATACGGCCCGCGATCCATGGGGACCTGCGTTTTATTTCCTGTGCGGCAAATGATATCATATTTATTTAGGGGGGTGGGCTGTTTTTGCCCGTATACAATGGCCTGTCACGCCATCCAGCGGGGCCCTCACGGCGCTTGATGAGTGAATGTGGTTATGTGATGATGGGATTATGTGGTTGGGTGACCATGGTCAGCCGTCGCCTGCCACGGATGATCGTCAGGGGTGAAGGCACGAATCACATGGATTCATGACCGTTCAGCCCCGGTAGACCATTGTCTTTCCGGCGGGCTCCTGCTACACAAGAAACGAACGATGAATCGACCGCGTGCAGGGAACGGGGTCGAGAACCGAGGCGCAACCTGTATGATGCCCACGACCCTGAACCAGAAATTCGAGAACCTTCTAAAGGATCTGGCCTCTTCGAAGACGATCCTGGTGGCCTTTTCGGGCGGTGTGGACAGCGCCCTGCTCCTGGCCGCCTCCGCACGGGCCCTGGGCGACGATGCGATCGCGGCCACGGCCGTCTCGCGGCTGTTCCCGCAGCGGGAGCAGCGCGGCGCGGCGGAATTCTGCCGGCAGCGGAGCATTCACCAGATCGAGTTTTCCTTCGAGCCCCTGAATTCTCCACCGTTTCAGGACAACGTGCCGGATCGATGTTATCACTGCAAGAAGGCCCTCTGCTCGCACCTCCTTTCCATCGCCGATGCCGAAGGCATCGGGCGGGTGGTCCATGGGGCGAACCTGGACGATCTGGATGACTACAGGCCGGGACTCCGTGCGGCTCAAGAGGCGGGCATCGAGGCCCCGCTTCTAAATGCAGGTCTCGGCAAAAACGAGATTCGGGCCCTCTCCCGGGATCTGGGCCTTTCCACCTGGGATCTTCCCAGTCGGGCCTGCCTGGCGTCACGGATTCCCTATGGAGAACCGGTCACCTTGGTCAAACTGGAACAGATCGACCGGGCCGAGATCGCTCTCGAGGAGGCCGGATTTCCTCAGGTCCGGGTCCGCCACCATGGCACCGTGGCCCGTGTGGAGGTCCCCGAGGCGGAGATGGGGCGCTTCCTGGGGAACGGCCTGCGCGAGGCCGTGGTTCGGGCCCTTCACGACGCCGGGTTTCTGTATGTGACTCTGGACCTGGAAGGATTCGTCAGCGGAAGCATGAACCGGACCGTTTCGAAGGACCATCGGACCCGGTTGAAGGAACAGGAAGACCGGGACAGCCGCCGCGGGAAACCGTGAACGCCCCGTTTTTCGATTCCCGGTCCAAAGGCGTTTCGATTTCGATACGGATCCCGATTTCGGTCTGGACCTTTTTCGTTCCCGGCCGGATGATGCGCAACCGGCAGTATTCATCTCCGGCAGATGATGAAACCGCTTGATGTGTAACGCCAAAAACAGGGACCACCATGGCCGCCAAAATCATCCTGAAAGACAGGCCCAAGGGATTTATTCTGGACCAGGACAAGTGGATTCACCCGGAGGAGACCGTAAAACGCCTTCGGGACCGGTTAAAACGCATCGACCTGGACATCCTGCAGGGGACGGTCCGAATCGACAACGGCCGCCTGGGCATCCCGGTCTACTTCAGCCTCTGCGGTCGGGACGCCGAGGCCGTGATGGGGACCAAGAAGCAGATGGGCAAGGGCGGCACCCCGTCCCAGGCCGAGGCCAGCGCCGTCATGGAACTGGCCGAGCGGTTCAGCTTCTTCAGCTTCTCCCGCAACCCGGACCACTTCCTGGTGGACACCTACGCGAACCTGAAGGGTCGGGCCTTGCCCTTTGAGGCGATCGCCCGGTCGGTCCACGACGACTCCGGAGACCTGGATCCGGCTCTGGAGGCCTTTTCCAGGCTCCCCATGCGCTGGTGCACCGGCACCAACCTGACCCGGCAGAAAGAGGTCCTGGTCCCCTTCGACTGGTTCTACGCCATCAACGAGTTCAACGGCACCTCAGCCGGTAATTGCACGGAAGAGGCCCTGGTTCAGGGCATCTGTGAGGTGGTGGAACGGCACGTCTCCTCCCTGGTGAGCCGGGGTCGACTGCAGACCCCGGGTCTTCGCGTGGACACGGTGGACGACGAGGTCGTCCTCGACATGCTGGGGAAGTACGAACAGACGGGGGTGAAACTCTTTATCAACGATTTTACGCTGGACATGGGTATCCCCACGGTGGGCGTCCTGGCCTATGACCCCGCCACCTTTCCGGAGAAGAGCGAGATCGTTTGGACCGCGGGTACGACACCCTCCCCCCAAAAGGCCCTGAGCCGCGCCCTCACCGAAGTCGCCCAGCTCGGTGGAGACTTCAACTCCGGCTCCAACTATGTGGCGAGTGGCCTGCCCAAGCTCACCCGCCTGGAGGATGCGGATTTCGTCATTCATCCGGGGTCCCGGAGGGGACTGGGGGGCCTGCCCGACCTCTCCGACGGGAATCTGCGCACAGAAGCGGAAAACTGCCTGGCGGCCCTCGACGCCCGGGGCCTGGAGGTCATCGCCGTGGAGACGACCCATCCGCTCCTGGCCATTCCGGCGTTCTACTCCCTGATCCCAGGGACCCACTTCCGTGAGCGGGCCCACGGAACCAGCGTGGGCATGTTCACGGCCAAGCTCATCACCGAGCAGAGCGATCCCCGGCAGGCCCTGGACGAACTCGCCCGCATGGAGACCCTCCTGCCCGGGAAATACTACATCCGGTTTTATCAGGGATTGAGCCTGCTGTCTCTCGGGGATCCCAGGGCCGCCCTGGCCCGGCTGGAAAACGCCCTCGACCTGGGACCCAAGGCGGAAGACATCCCCACCATTTACTCCTACATGGGGCAGTGTTTCAAGGAAGTGGAGCAGTACCGGGACGCCCTTCGAGTCCTCGAAAAGGGAGCCCTGGCCGACCCGGAGCGAACGGACATTCACAACCTGATGGGCTTCTGCCACTTCAAGCTCAAGGAGCACGACCAGGCCGTCCAGTGCTTTCAGCGGGTACTCGCCCTGGACCCCTCATCGGCCATCGACCATGCCAACATCGCGGTGAACTACCGGGAGACCGGGGACCGCGAAAACGCCATCCGTCACTACCGGATCGCCCTGGAGTTGGATTCGTCCATCGATTTCGCGCGGCAGGACCTTGCCCGGATCCAAGGGGAATAGCTTCTGGAAGTATTGAAGGGAAAGGGGGAGACAGGCCCCCCTTGCTGTCACCGGGAGTGGAGTTGCCGAATCAGGGGCCGTCCTCGTCCAGGACCTCCCGGACGGTCTTGAGAAGGTCTTTGAGGCGGTAGGGTTTCGGGACGAACCGTCTGGCCCCGAGTTTCAGGACCTCCCGGGCCTGGTCGCTGGAGGTATGGCCCGTGGCCACCACGACCTTGACCGCCGTGCTCAGGCCTCTAAGGCCTTCCAGACACTTTTTCCCTCCCATTCCCGGCATGTTGAGATCCAGAATCACGAGATCGATTCGTTCCATGTCCTTGCGATAGATCTCCAGGGCCTCTTCGCCGCTGTTGGCGGTCATGGGCTCATAGCCGTATCGTCCCAGGATATCGCAACCGATGTCCAGGATGCTCTGCTCGTCGTCCACCAGCAGGATCCGCTCATCCCCTCCCAGTGGCGATTCCTCCCCCGTCCTCTGCGGCTTCAAGACCTGATCCGGCGGAAGGATGGGGAAGTAGATGCTGAACACCGTCCCCTCTCCTTCCCGGCTGCTGCACACGACCGCGCCACCGTGATTCTTCACGATGCCGTACACCATGGCAAGGCCCAGCCCGGTCCCCTCACCCATCGGCTTCGTGGTGAAAAACGGCTCGTAGATGTGCTCCAGGGTCTCGGCATTCATGCCGCATCCCGTGTCGGAGATCTCGAAAAGGACGTATTCACCTGGAGGGAGGTCCGGGTTGGGAAGGGCGGCGTCCTCGTCCAGCCGCATGCCGCGCGTTCGAAAACGAAGCCTTCCACCGTCGGGCATGGCGTCCCGCGCGTTCACCGCGATGTTCATGGCCACCTGCTCGAGTTGAACCGGATCCCCGTTGATGATGCCGAGATTCTCCTCCAGATCCGTCTCGATTCGGATCATCTTCGGGATCGTCCGTCCCAGAATCTCGATCACCTGTCTGATCTCCTGGTTCAGGTCCACTGGGCGAAGGCGGCTCTCCTTCTTCCGCCCGAAGATGAGCAGCCGCTCGGTCAGATCAGCGGCCCGTCCAGCGGACCGCTCAATGGCGGAGAGCTTCTCGTAGTCCGGGTGTTCCGGGTCCTTCTTCATCAACAGGAGCTGCGTGTAGCCGGAGATCGCCTGTAGAATGTTGTTGAAGTCGTGGGCGATTCCTCCGGCCAGGGTGCCGATGGCCTCCATTTTATGGGCCTGGGAAAGGCGGGACTCCAACTGCTTCTGGGCCGAGATGTCGCGCAGTATCACAAGCATGCCGGCAGGATTTCCATCATGGTCGTCGTAGCGGGAGGCACTGATACTCACCTGAATCCGTTGTCCTTGCCTGTCCGCACGGATCGTCTCGAAACCCGAGCAGGGAGTGCCGTTTTCAAGAAGCTCCTCGATGACGGCCATGGTCCCTTCCCTTTCCGACTCCGGGACAAAAGGGATCCGCTTGCCCGCCAGCTCATCCAGGGTCCATCCGAAGAGCCGGGTGAAGGCGGGGCTCACATACTGAACCGTTCCTTCCATGTCGTAGATAACCACTGCGTCCGCGGAAGACTGGAGCAGAGAACGATAGAGCTGTTCCCTTCGAGTGGCATCCTCGTAGAGCCGGCGGTACCGCTCCTCACTCTGACGAAGGGCCTCCTCGGCCCGGGCACGGGCCGTGATGTCCTCATAGGTCATGAGCTGCTTCCGGTTCCGCATCATCACGGCCCGAAAGTGGATGGTCTTCTTCTCTCCGTTCCGGCATGTCACCTGGAAAATCCGGGGCTTGACCTCCCCGATCTTCATGTCTTCGATGGAATCCTTTTGCCAGACGGAGGCGACCATGGCCCGGTACTCGGCGTCGGGATAGACCTTCTGAAACCATGTGGGTTTGTCCGGCAGGTCGTCCAGGGTATACCCGAAGATCTCCGTGAACTTGGGGTTGAAATATTCGAAGGTCATGTCGGTGTTCATGATGGACATACCGAAGGGGGCGTCCTCGGCAAAGACCCGGAAGAGTTCCTCACTCTCCTTCAGGGCCCGCTCCGCGGCCCGAAGCTCGGTCAGTTCCCGGTAGACCCCGTAGACCCCGATGACCCGGCCGTCCACTACTACGGGCACACCGAAGACCTCCACCTCCACGGTGCTTCCATCCTTTCGATGGCGCTCGACCGTCTCCTGGGACGCGACCCCGGTAAAGGTCTTTTCCGTGAAGGTCTCCGCCTCGCTCCGGCAACGGTCGCAGGTAATCAGGCCATCCACCCGACGCCCCACCATCTCCCGCTCCTCGAAACCGAAGAGACGCTCAAAGGCGGCGTTGCAGGAGATGACAGCGGCTCCCTCGTCAATCGTGACGATGGCAAGGGACGAATTCCTGACCAGAGACTCCAACCAGGCCTGCTGGCGCCGCAGCCCTTCTTCGGCGGCCCGGCGTTCCTCGATCCCGCGCTGGAGCATCGCATTGGCGGACGTGAGTTCGGCCGTCCGTTCGTTCACCATCTCCTCCAGGTGGTCTCGATGGCGCTGAAGCTCGGTCACGGCGTCGACACGTTCCGTGATATCCCGGCTCAGGACGGCGACCCGCGCCACCCTGCCCCCTGAGTCTCGAATGGGCTGAAGGCGGGTCTCCAGCCACCGCCCGTCTCTCTGGTCTTCGTAGTGCACCGGCTCGCCGGTCTGAACCGCCCGGTCATGATAGTCCCGCCTTCGGCGGGTCAGATCGGGAGAAAAGAGATCAAAGGCGTTTCGACCGATCAGGGCATCCGGGGACTCGCCGAAGCCTTCGGCGGCGGGACGATTCAGGCAGAGGATGCACCCGTCGGTATCCAGAAGAAGTGTGCGGTCGGCCGAGGCGCTCATCAGGCCGTCCGCCGTCTCGCGGCTCTCGCGAAGGGCCTGTTCCAGACGAGCCCGGTCTTCGACCTGGGACTCCAGGTCCCGAATCCGTTCTTCGAGGGTTTGGATGGAAGGCGTGTGATTCATGGGCACGTCCTCACGGGCGGATGAGAGGCGTATTGTAACCCAAGACCCGGCGCATGTACAGTACGCATACGGTCCGAGATCCGCTGTTCATAAAGCCTCTCCGGCATTCTGTACTCGTAATCAGACACCATGAATTCAAGAGATGTCTATTCTTTCCATTCGCCGACAAAAAAAGTGCGGGCAATGATTGGCGCGGATTTCACCGATTACACGGATCAAAAGCGGCATGGCAAGCTCAGAATCCGTGAACCTCATAGCGAAATTTCCATTTTTGTTCCCGGGGGAAGTTGAACCACCGGGGCGTATCTGGACACGAGAGACGCAATGCGCTATGATCTATCAAATCCCGCAGGAACGAACCGCGAATGGAAGGAGGTCCACCATGAAAAGCAGGGTCCTGGTTGCACTGGATGAATCGGAAAACGCTCTGAGGGCCGCAGCCTTCGTAGGCCGGCACATCTCTCCGGACCACCAGGTGTTGCTCCTGAGCGTGGTTCCGGATACCGCGGCCCTGTGCGACATGAACAGCCCCGGCCTCTCCCCCTATTTCATGTCCCAGAAGGGCGCCTTCTGCTCCCTGGAAGACAAGAAAAAGGAACTCCTGAGCCAGGCCATGGCAGAGGCCAAGGAAGGTCTGGTCAAGGCAGGATTCTCACCCGGGAACATCACCACGAAGATCACCACACAGAAAAAAGGAGTGGCCCGAGATATCCTTGCCGAGGCCGCCTCGGGGTATGACATGGTCGTGCTGGGCAGGAGGGGACTCTCTGGAATTCAGGGATTCCTCATGGGCAGCGTTTCCCATAAAGTGCTCAGCGGCAGTGGCGACATTCCGGTGGTTCTCGTGGGTTGACCCGGCCACACCTCGTTTGCAGTGGTCATTCCACCACCGTGAACAGGAGTGTGGCCCGCGTGGCGGCCGTTATCTCGTGGGGCACCGCCGCCGGGATCACCACCACCTGCCCCGGACCGGCCGTTACGTCCTTACCTGCAATGTTGAGAAGGACCTCCCCCTCCAGGACATGGACCATAACGTCGCCTGACGCCACGTGCGAACGCAGTTCCTCGCCCCGGTCAAAGGCAAACAGGGTCATGCTGATTCGATCGTTCTGCGCCAGAGATCGGCTGACCACCGTTCCCTTCCGGTACCGGACAAGGCGGGTGAGGTCTACGGGCCGTGAAAACGGGATGTTCTTGATCCTGTCACGCGTGAGCATGCGGTTCCCTTTCCGTCCCCCCATGCCTCAATCCGACCTCGCGGCCGTCCGATCCTCGGACGGCCGCGTACTTACGACGCGGACGAGCGCCGACGCTCCAGAATTTCTCCCCGTGTACCCAGGACCACCACGTCCATGGGAACGGGTCGTTTGGCCATGCCCATGGCCTTTTCCAGAATGACGGGCAGGGCCGAGCAGCAGGGGACTTCCATAACGACCGCCGTAATGGTTCGAATATCTGCGGTCCGAAATATTCGAGCCAATCTTGCCACAAGATCGTCCGGGTCGTCAAACTTGGGGCATCCCACAAGAATCGACTTGCCCGCCACGAAGTCCCGGTGAAAATCGGGGTAGGCGAACGGGGTGCAGTCCGCCGCCACCACCAGGTCCGCGCCTTTGAGAAAAGGGGCCTCGGGCGGCACGAGCCGAATCTGCACGGGCCAGTGGGAGAGGGCCGATCTGGAGGGACCGGTTTCCTCGGAGCCCGTTTGATCCCGGGAAGGTGTCGCCGGTCGGAACACCTGAATCCGGGACGAAGGGCACCCGCAGGCCAGAGGGGTTTCAACCGAAGCCGCTTCCCGCTCTTCCATGGTTTGGACCCGTTCCTCCACGGCCTCCTCATCGAATTCCTCGGCCTCGCGTTCCACCACGCGAAGGGCGCCGTTCGGGCAGTCTCCCAGACAGGCGCCCAGGCCGTCACAGTATCGTTCCGCCGCAAGGCGGGCCTTGCCGTCCACGATCTCGATGGCACCCTCGGCACATGCGGGAACACACTGTCCGCATCCGTCACAGAGTTCGTCGTCGATCTCGACAATCTTTCGTATGACCTTCATATGTCGCTCCTTGCCAGAGGCGTCGGTGCGCCCTGCGAGTCTGCACACAACACCGGGTCCGTCCATCCGTTTCGGGTTCCCCCTACAGACCGAGCACGCGTTCCGCCACAGCCTCCGCGGCCCGGGTGAGAAAGGGCTCTTTCCCAGTTGAACGTTTCTCCGGAGGGTCTTCCTTGCCTTGCTTCCGCAGGTCTTCCAGGGAAGCGATGCGATCGGCGTCACGGACGCACCGGAAGTTCTTGTCCCCGTCCCTTGGGGGCTCGTCATGGTGGCGCGCCACGATGTCACAGACCTCGTCCACCACTCCCTGGTTCGCCCCAAGCCGCTCCAGAATCTCCCGTGCCAAAGGCGGCCCCTCCTTGTCCAGAAAAGGGCCGTCCGCAGACCCGTGCTTTCGCTCCGCCTCCGGGGCTCCGATGTGGTAGAGATAGGTCGCCATCAAAATGACCGCCAGGTTCCCCTGCTCGGCCTTTCCGATCTCCTCCGCGTACCGGGCCGCGCGCGTGGCGTGCCCGATCCGCTTGAAGTCCCTCTTGAAAATCCGTTTCATCTCGATGGCCACGCGATCCTTGAGCAGGTCCTGCTTTTGGGCAATGAGTTCAGGGGGAAGATTGCCGATGCACTGTTCTGCATGGGGACAGTAGGCGGCGCACCCGAAGTCGAGGCCCGGGTTGAGAAACCGGTGTCCACATCGGGAGCACTTCCTCGTGGTGTCGTCCTTGAAGAACTCCACCGCATGACCACACTCCGGACACGTGGCCTCGAAGATCGCCCCCGGTTTCCAGTACCGGCTGTCTTGTCCAGGACATTTCATGATGTCGCCTCCTACACTACAATCGGTCTCTTCATCGAAGCCTCCTCGCCCTCAGCAACCGAGAGCGAGGAAGCCTCGAGTGATCCACCGTTCCGACCGTCCGCCTGTGCACGCCCCCGGATCACCCCAGTATGGCCTTCAGGTCTTCTTCCGGGGTCGCGGCGATGGGCTGAACGCCGAAGGTCTTCACCAGCACATCGAGCACGTTCGGAGTGATGAATGCGGGCAGGCTCGGGCCCAGCCGAATGCCCTTGATCCCCAGGTGGAACAGGGTCAGGAGAATGGCCACGGCCTTCTGTTCGTACCAGGAGAGGATCATGGACAGAGGCAGATCGTTCACGCCCACACCAAAGGCCTCGGATAGGGCCAGGGCGATCCGGATCGCCGAGTAGGCGTCGTTGCACTGCCCGATGTCCAGGAGTCTCGGTATTCCTCCGATATCGCCCAGGTCCTTGTCGAAAAACCGGAACTTGCCGCACGCCAGCGTCAGGATCACCGTGTCCGAAGGCGCCTTTTCCACGAATTCCGTGTAGTAGTTGCGTCCCGGCTTGGCCCCGTCGCACCCGGCCACCAGGAAGAAGTGGCGGATGGCACCGCTCTTCACGGCCTCGATCACCTTGTCGGCCACGCCGAGGACCGCATTTCGTGCGAAGCCCACCATGACGGACCCCTTGTCCGTATCTTCGGGAAAGCCGGGCAGTTCCAGGGCCTTTTGAATCGCCGGGGTAAAGTCTTTGTCCCCAATGTGGGTCACGCCGGGCCAGCCCACCAGACCCGTGGTGAAGATATGGTCTTTGTAGGAATCCCTGGGCTTCTGAATGCAGTTGGTGGTCATCACGATGGCCCCGGGAAATTCGTCGAACTCCCTGGCCTGGTTCTGCCAGGCCGTTCCGTAATGCCCGTAGAAGTGGCTGTAGGCCTTGAGCTTGGGATATCCGTGGCAGGGAAGCATCTCACCGTGCGTGTAGACGGTTATTCCCTTGCCCTCGGTCTGTTTCAGGATCTCCTCCAGGTCTTTCAGATCGTGTCCGGAAACCAGGATCGCCTTGCCCTTTTTCGCACCCAAGGGAACCCGAGTGGGAACCGGATGCCCGTAGGTCCCGGTGTTGGCCGCGTCCAGGAGTTCCATGGTCCGCAGATTGATCTCCCCGCATTTGAGCACCAGACCCACCCAATCCTGCAGGCCGAGGTCCTTCCGCAGGACGGCGGCCATGCCCTCGTGAATAAAGGCGTAGACCGCGTCGTCCTCCTGGCCGAGGATCCGGGCATGGTCCGCATACGCCGCCACGCCCTTGAGCCCGTAGACCAGGGTCTGCTGAAGGGAACGGATGTCCGGATCCGCATCCGGATCGGAAGGATCCCCCACGGCCTCGCCCTGCCTTACCAGCTCGTCCAGAGAGCCGGCCGGTTCCCACGTGACCGGCCCGCTTCCGAACTCTCGTGGACCTCCGGAGGCCTTCACCTTTTCCTTGAGCCCTTCCCGCAGGGCCACGGTCCGGTGAATCAGAGAAACGAACCGGTCCGGATCGAAGTCCACGTTCGTTAGGGTGGAAAACACGGCCTCACAGGTGAACGCGTTCACCTCCGGGTCGATCACGCCCGCCCCCCGGGCCTTGACCGCCACCACCGACAGTCCCTTGATGGCATGGATCAGTAGATCCTGAAGGGCGGCCACATCCGGCTGCTTGCCGCACACGCCGATTTTCGTACATCCCTCCCCCTTGGCCGTCTGTTCACACTGATTGCAAAACATGGTATTCCTCCTCGATTTCATGGGTTGAGTGCAGGCGGTTAAAACCGTTCCTCGATGATGTTGGTTCCCATCCTACCCTCAATAAAGGAGGCGGTCCTTGACCTGGGTCAAGAAAGGTCCGGAGACATCGTTTTTTTCATTCTCCCGCCCTCTCCGTAAGGCTGCGGAACGGGAAGGCATAGGGGGGCGGAAATGATGATGATGTGATTACGTGGTTATGTGGTTATGTGGTTAAGCGATTATGGAATACCTCGTATAAAACAATCATGGTGTTTACCATTCACACCAATCCGGTTTCAGATGGTCTTCACCGCGGGCCGGGCCATGGGGGTCCTCCGGTACAACCCAACAGCTCAACAGCTTACCCGCTCACCAGCTTATCCGCTCTCTCTTCACACCCGGGCCCGATAGAGACGCAGGCTGTTGGTGACCACCGTGATGCTGCTCAAGGCCATGGCCAGGGCCGCCAGAATGGGATGGAGCTGCCGGAGAAAAAACGGAAGGGCTTCGAAGGGATTGAGCACGCCCGCGGCCACGGGGATCAAGGCCACATTGTAGGCAAAGGCCCAGAAAAGGTTCTGCCGAATGGTCCGCATGGTGGCCCGGCTGAGCCGCACGGCCCGGGGGACACCGGTGAGGTCTCCGCTCGCAAGAATCACGCCCCCGGACTCCATGGCCACATCCGTGCCCGTGCCGATGGCCAGGCCCACGTCGGCCCTCGCCAGTGCCGGGGCGTCATTGATCCCGTCCCCCACCATGCCCACCCTTCGTCCCTCTTCCTGGAACGTCTGTATCCGCAGGGATTTCTCCTCCGGGCGGACCTCGGCGGCGACCTCATCGATTCCCACGGCCCGGGCGATGGCCCGGGCCGTCTGTTCGTTGTCCCCGGTCAGCATGGCCACCCTGAGGCCCAGGGCATGGAGGTCCTCTACGGCCCGGCGTGATTCCGGCTTGAGGGTATCGGCCACGGCGATCCGCCCGGCGATCCGGCCTTCCACAGCCACAAGCATCACGGTCTTGCCCTCCCCTTGAAGGGCGTGTATACCGGAATCGTCCACCCCGGCGCCCGGTTCCTGAAGGCGGATCCACTCGGGGCGCCCCACGGCCACGTCCCTTCCGTCGACCCGGCCCCGCACACCGGCCCCGCTCGAGGCCTGAAACCCCTCGGGTTCCGGAATGTCGATAGACCGGATTGCGGCCTCCCGAACCACGGCCCTGCCCACAGGATGCTCGCTGCCCCGTTCCACGGCCGCGGCGAATCGCAGGACCTCTGTCTCATCCCATTCCTCTCCCGTGGCCGCCACGTCCACCACGGCCGGCTCACCCCGGGTCAGGGTCCCTGTCTTGTCCAGGACGATCATATCCAGACGGGCCGAGGCCTCCAGGGTTTCGCTGCTCTTGAAGAGGATGCCCTTCTCCGCGCCCTTGCCCATTCCCGCCATGATGGCCGTGGGTGTGGCCAGGCCCAGGGCGCACGGGCACGCGATCACGAGAACGGCCACCAGCCGGATCATGGCCGGGACGAACGCACCGCCCGCCAGCCACCAGATCAGAAACGTCAGGAAGGCGATACCGATGACACCCGGGACAAACACGGAGGCCACGCGGTCGGCCAGGGCCTGAATCGGGGCCTTGCTCCCCTGGGCCTCCTGAACCATTCGAATGATGCGGGCCAGGGCCGTGTCCCGTCCCACCCGGGTCGCCTCAAAGGTGAGAAGGCCGTCCCGGTTGATCGTCCCACCCGTGACTTCGTCGCCGGGCGTCTTGTCCACAGGCATGGGCTCGCCGGTGAGCATGGACTCGTCCACACTGGAGGCCCCCTCGCGGACCCGCCCGTCCACGGGGACGCTCTGGCCCGGGCGCACCATCACCAGGTCTCCCACTCGAATGCGCTCGATGGGGACCTCGGTCTCGCGCCCTTCCTTCAGTACGGTGGCCGTCTTGGGCCGAAGGCCCATGAGCTTTCGAATGGCCCCGCCGGTTCGACCCTTGGTCCGGGCCTCCAGCATCTTACCCAGTTTGATCAGGGTGATGATCACGGCCGAGGTCTCGAAGTAGACGTGATCTCCCAGGGAAGGGAACAGGAGGAGGGACAGGGAATAGACATAGGCAACGGAAGAACCCATGGCCACAAGGACGTCCATGTTGGCGCTGCCGTTTCGAAGGCTCTTCCAGCCGCCGGTGTAATAGTCCCAGCCCGTGTAGAACTGGACCGGTGTGGCCAGGGCCCAGAAGAGCCAGTTCATCCACGAGGCGTGGCTCCATGGCCCCAGAAGACCGAAATCCCGGCCCATGCTCAGAAAAAACAGCGGGGCCGCGAAGATCACACCGGTCAGAAATTTTCGGGTCTGGTCCTGAATTTCGGCCCGCCTGGCCGCAGCCTCCGCGTCCTCCGGGTCGGCTTCCGTAGAACGGATCACACCGTAGCCGGCCTGTTCCACGGCCGCGGCGATCTCGTCCGGACCGGTCATGGAGGGGATATAGTCCACCGAGGCCCGCTCCGTGGCGAAATTCACCGAGGCATTCACCACACCGGGGACCTTTCCATTGAGGGCCCGTTCGATGTTCGCCGCACAGTTGGCGCACGTCATCCCCGTCACGGGAAGTTCCAGGTGCGCCTTGACCACCCCAAACCCCACATCCTCGATGCGATCGATCACGTCCTGAACACGAACCATCCCGGGATCAAGGGTCACGGACGCCTCTTCCGAGGCGAAGTTCACATTCGCATCCCTCACACCGGGGATTTTCTTCACGTTGCGCTCGATGTTCGCCGCACAGTTGGCGCATGTCATCCCCGTCACCGGCAATCGGACGGTCTGTTCATCCATGGGAAGGACTCCGTTTCCGCAAGTCGCTCGCTCAATGGGCGATCCCCGGCATCCGGGCTAGTCAGCGGCCGGGTAGTGGATGGTTTCAAGCACGGCCTTGATCCGTTCCAGGGTCGCCGGGGGCTCCCAGGTTACGGTGATTTCCTTGGTCCCGGGATCACCTTCCACCCGGGATACGCCTTCCACATCTCCTAGTTCCCGTTGAATGGCCATGACGCAGTGCCCGCAGGAGATGTTGGGTATGCTCAGGGTCCTGGATTCCATAGGGTCTCCTCCTCCGTAAATGTTGCCTCTGCCGGGCCACGGATCGGTTATCGGCGACCAGGCAAAGGGCCGGGTTTCATACGTACTTCATAGAATATAGTCATCGTGGGGGTTCTGTCAAAAGAGGGATTGCCTGAGAGGCTTTGTGTCGCCGTTCTTCCGGCCTTCGGACCTTTGCAGGCCCTGAAGCCGGCAGGAGAAAAAAACGCGGGGCGGCCGTACGGCCGCCCCGCGGACATGTTCAACCGGTCACGTTCAGTACCTGCAGGATCCCGGTCCGCGGCCTCCTTTCATGAAGGGACCGGAGCCGATTCGGCCGCTTCCACCGCGACCCATTCGGCCGGCAAACCGCGCGTCGGGGTCGATCTTTCGAAGCTCGATCCGGAAATCGATCCGCTTGTCCGACAGGTCCGTGTGAAGGGTGTTGATCTCCTTTTGAAGGGCCTTGACCTTGGACTCGTCCAGGGTCTCCGCCACCATGAGGGCCTTCATCTCCACCTGCTTGGCCCAGAGTTCATTCCGAATGGGAGTGACCTGTTCGTCATGCCTGCGAACCAGTTCCTCCACCTGGGCCTGTTGCTCCTCGGTCAGATTCGTCCCGGCATAGGTCCGAGCCTGCTTCCAGCAATCACCCGGCCCAAAACTTCCTCGTTCACCCATCCGACCCTGTCCGGGCCCCCACGCGAACACCGGCACGGCCAGCATTCCGGCCAGAAGCAGAATGGCTCCAATCATCATGGTCCGTTTCATCATGTGTCTCCTTCTTTCGAGTGTTATGGTTTCGGATTGCATCGTCTCTCTGTTCGCCCCTTTGGTGAGCAAGCCTCGTGCCACTGTTCCGAGATCCTGCCTAACCTACTTTTTTTAAAGCATATTTTCGAATATCCACGGCTGAGACTCGGCCATGGGCTTGCCTTTCGCAACAAAACCCTGGATACTTGGTACCCAGGCGCTCGATCAAATCGGGTAATATGGTTACACCCGGTTGCGGGCAGCCGAGTCGGCCCGGTAACACCCCTCGCGAGTGGAGAAAACTCCCGAGGCCGCGGAGGGACGAGATGCGCGGATTCTCCGGCCTCCTCCAGTGATCGCGCGTCCACGCCGGGCTGCCGACCGATCCAGTCACCGGCCCCATACTTGCATTGATGGATTGCCGGCCCTGCCGCTTCCGCAATGGGAGGCCCTTACCGCATCCTGCTGAGAGACGAATTCAATTGACAACGTCACACCAAAACACCACGAAGACTCGGAATCGACCGCTCTCCTGGCTGGGGGTGCCGCCCTGGATCCTCCTGGGTGCGGTGCTGATCCTCACCCCCATCTTCGTATTCTGGGCAGCGGAGAACATTCGAAGGCAGCAGGAGATGACGACCCTCCTGCTGGTCGAGAAAGGGGCGTCCCTGATCCGGTCTTTCGAGGCTGGGGCCAGGACCGGCATGATGGGCATGATGGGCATGCGAGGGACCGCCTTCAGACTTCAGCAACTTCTCATGGAGACGGCCCAGCAGCCCGACGTCATCTATCTGATCGTTACGGACCGTCAAGGCGACATCTCGGCCCACAGCGATTTCGAGCGCGTTGGAGAGACATACGGAACCGGACTGGATCTGGAGCGCCTCTCAGGAGACATGACCCCTTCCTGGCGCCATGTCGTCCTGGCCGACGGCCGGACCGTATTCGAGGTCTATCGGGCCTTCAAACCGACTCCGGGACCCGTGCATCTTCGCCACCTTCGCATGCGGCCCCGGGACCTCCAGGACGAGGCCTCTTCCGGCGGTCAGTTCGACCGGCTGCGGCACCCCGGTGTGATCTTTGTGGGACTCGACACGAGTTCCTTTGAAGAGGCACGAAAAGAAGAGGCCCGTCACACCGTGGTGATGGCGGTCATTCTTCTTCTGATCGGCTTTGCAGGCCTCTTCTCCGTATTCGTGGTCCATGCCTATCGCTCGGCCCGGACCTCCCTGAGCCGGGTCCAGGCCTTTTCCGACCACGTGGTAAAGAGCATGCCCATCGGCCTCGTGGCCCTGGACACGAACCGGAGAGTGGCCACGGTCAACCGAACCGCCACGGCGGTTCTCGGTCTCCCCGACAGTGAGCTTCTAGGCAAGGAGGCCGCTGCCGTCCTGCCCCGGGAGCTGACCCGACTGCTCGACAAGGCCTCCGGGGCGGACGGCGGGATCGAACAAGAGATCTCCTGCAACCTGCCCGGAGGCCGGACCCTGCCCTTGAATGTGAGTATCAACGTGCTGGAGGGGCAGGACGGAGATCGTGCGGGGGAACTCCTTCTCTTCCGGGACCTAACCGAGGTTCGGAACCTGAAGAGGGAAGTGGAGCGCAGCCGCCGGTTGGCCGCCGTAGGCAGGCTGGCTGCGGGCGTGGCCCACGAGATCCGCAACCCCCTGAGTTCCATCAAGGGGTTTGCCACCTACTTCAAGGAACGGTACCGGGATGTGGAGGAAGACCGCCGGACGGCGGACATCATGATTCAGGAGGTGGACCGGCTCAACCGGGTCATCGGGCAGCTCCTGGAGTTCGCCCGGCCCATGGCCGTGGAAAAGAGACGCACGTCCCTGGAGTCCCTTCTCCGTCATGCCCTGAGAATGATCGAACCCAGGGCTCGGGAACAGGGTGTTCACACCGAGGCCCGTGTCTCCGGAGACATGGAAACCATCGCCGTGGACCCGGACCGCATGGGCCAGGTCCTCCTGAACCTCTGCCTGAACAGTCTCGAGGCCATGCCCGAGGGCGGAACCCTGGTCCTGTCGGCGGAACCGGAGCCGGGCGGACGTGGGACCCGCATCACGGTTCGAGACACGGGGAAAGGGATCGCTCCGGAAGACCTCTCCTGCGTGTTCGATCCGTACTTCACCACCAAACCCTCCGGGACCGGGCTGGGACTCGCCATTGTCCACAAGATCGTGGAGAGCCACGGAGGCGAGGTCACCGTTTCGAGCGACCCGGAATCGGGCACCAAGGTGAGTCTCCTTCTCCCCGCAAGTGAGATGCCATGAACGAAACCCACACGCCCACAATCCTCGTGGTGGACGACGACCACGCCCACCGCACCATGCTTCGCACCCTCCTGCGCGGTTGGGGCTTCCGGATCGAGGAGGCGGATGACGGGGACACCGCGGTCCAAAAAGTCCGGGACCAGGCATTCGACCTGGTTCTGATGGACATCCGCATGGTTCGAATGTCCGGTCCCGAGGCGCTCAAGGCCGTCAAGGCCTTGAATCCCGCCATACCCATCATCATCATGACCGCCTACTCGTCCGTGGAGACGGCCGTGGAGACCCTGAAAAACGGGGCCTACGACTACCTGACCAAACCCCTGGATTTCGACGAACTTCGGCTCTCCATGGAACGCGCCATGGATCACACCCGGCTTCGAGAGGAAAACCGGGTGCTTCGAGAAAGGCTGGGAGACCACTTCGACCGGAGGAATCTCATCGGCCGGAGTTCAGCCATGATCCGGGTCCTGGAGACGGTCAGCCAGGTGGCGCCTTCCGAGGCCACGGTGCTCATCTCCGGGGAGTCGGGCACGGGCAAGGAGATGATCGCGGGCGCCATTCACTACAACAGCCCGCGCAAGGACGGCCCCTTCGTCAAAATCAACTGCGCCGCCATTACGGAAACCCTTCTCGAATCCGAACTCTTCGGCCACGAGAAGGGGGCGTTTACCGGGGCCCACCGACGAAAAGAAGGACGATTTCGACAGGCCCACGGCGGAAGTCTCTTCCTCGACGAGATCAGCGAGATGTCCCTGGCCATGCAGGTGAAGCTGTTGCGCGTCCTGCAGGAGCGTGAAGTCACACGCGTTGGAGGAGAAGAGGTGATCCCCGTGGACGTGCGGATCATTGCAGCGACGAACAAGGACCTGGACGAGGAGATCCGGCAAGACCGTTTTCGTGAGGACCTCTACTACCGGCTGAACGTGGTCTCCATACCCATGCCGCCGCTGAGGGAGCGAAGAGAAGACATCCCTCTCCTGGCCCAACACTTCCTGGGGCGTTTCTCCAAGGCCAACCATAAGGTCATCTCGGGGTTCACGCCGCGGGCCATGGACCAGTTCCTTCGCCATTCCTGGCCCGGCAACGTCCGTGAACTCATGAACGCCGTGGAGCGGGCCGTGGTCCTTTCCCGATCGAATGTCCTCACGGAACAGGACCTCACCGGGATTCACGGACAGGCGAGGACGGAAGACGATCGAACCACGGATGACGAGGGCCCGGCCCCCCTGTCCCTCGAGGACGTGGAAAAGGCCGCCATTCTCAAGACTCTGGAAGAAACGGGCGGCAACAAGAGCGAGGCCGCGCGCCGCCTCGGCATCACTCGAAAGACCCTGCACAAGAAGCTCAAGTCCTACGACGCTCATGAGACGACGTAACCGGCAACCGTCCTTGACTCTCCGATGACCCTGTCCAATAATACACTCGTAAACCAGTGGGGGTCACATTGGAGAGGACAAGAAATAATGACGTTACGGCGGCCGGCTCATCGTTCCGGTCGCGGGTCGACGCGGTAACGACCGCAAGGGGGTCGACATGATCCGGCCCCGCCTTCAACAGGCCCTCCGCCACGCCGCGGGTATCCTTGGCCTGGCACTTCTCCTCGGGCCGTTCCCGTCCGGCATCACCCTGCCCTCTCGACTCGCCTTCGGGGCCGACGCAACCCCTTATCGCATCGCCACGGTGGCATGGGCCGGCTGGTCTCCCCTTCACATAGCCCATGAGAAAGGCATTTGGGCGGCCCTGGGGGTGGACGTGGAGGTGGTGAACTATGACGACCCCATTGTCATTCTGGAGGCCATTCGCGCCGGGCGCATCGACTTCGCCATGGACATGGCCGGCACCCTGGTGGGCGTCCACATGGACGGTAGACCCCTGACGGTGCTGGCCGAGACGAACTGGTCCCACGGCGGGGACCGCATCATCGTGAAACAGGGGGACTCTCTCCACAATCACCGGGGCGGCGCCATCGGCCTCTTTCTCGACCGCCCCTCCTGTCTCTATTTCCTGGGCCTTTACCTGCAACAGCAGGGACTTCGCCTCTCGGATTTTCGCATCGTCGAGATCAACCCCGAGGACATGGTATTTCAGTTCGTCCTGGGGCGACTCCCGGTCATCGTCAGCTACGACCCCTGGGCCCTTCAGGCGATCTACGAGGGCGACGGCATGTGCCTGGCCACCTCCGCCGATTTCGAAGGGTGCATTCCGGAGTGCATGTGGGCCTATACCGATCGCCTGAAGATCATCCCGGAAGACGATGTTCGCAGAGTACTTCGCGGCTGGATTCATGCGGTGCGCTGGATGAAGGACCCCGACAACTGTGTTGAGGTGGTGGATATCCTGAACCGCCGGACCTTTTCCCGCCTTCCCCCGAAATCCGGTGAAGAGATGGGGGAACTCCTCTCCGGAGTGCGCATCCACGGGCCCGATGACCTGGTGGAGAGAAACCGGGTCAACGGAGGACTGTACGGATACCTGCGTTCCCTTCGGGCCTTTCTCGCGGAAAACAACCGGCTTCAGCGCCGGTACAGAGTGGCGGACATCGTGGACAACCGGTTCATCATGGAGGCCCTCGCCCTGGAAGGATTTTCCTTTCCGGACGACTGATCTTACCAGCGTGTTGAAAAATCCGATGTTCACGGGCCGAGGAAAAATGTCCAGATGCAAGGCTTGCGAATTCCCGAGGAATGAGGCGTACAACCCAGTACGCCGCAGTGATGAGGGATGAGCGAAACGCAGCAGATGGGCGTTTTTCAGCGGCCTGTGACGGTCCCGTCGGGAGAGAAGCAATGCGAACCATCGCCGCCCGCCTGCTCATGGCCTTCTTGTGCGTGATCCTCTTCCTGGTGGCCCAAGGCGTCGTCTCCCACGTCATCACCACAAACATCACCAGAGTTCAGCGCGACGCCCTCTCCAGGGAGCTTCACCTGGAGGGCCTTCAGGAACGCCTGGCCCGGACCCGTCTGACCGCGTTCAAAGTCCTGGGGACCATGAACCCCTATGACATGGACCGGTTGCGGAAGTCCTTCGATCGGGACATGGACGCCCTCACCCGGGAGATCGTGGCCGAAGGGGTGGACCCCGGACTGGCGGAACAAAACGCGGCTCTCTACCGGGAGATCATCGGCCTCCACTATGACTTCTCCGTCAAGACAGCCCGAAGGCTGATTGACGGGCACTCCGAAGAGGTCCACGAGGCCGTGGTGAAACGGCTGGAGGACCGCCGCCGGGAACTGGCCCGGGCAACGGAGACCCGCGTGCGTGAAGCCCACAAAAAGGCCCACTGGATCTCTTTTGCTTTGCTCCTGTCCGCCCTGACCGTTGCCGGAATCTGGGCCTATGTCCTCAGGCACACCCTCACCGACCGGCGCAAGGCCGAGGAGCGGCTCCAGGAGAGCGAGAAGCGGTACCGGCGGGCCGTGGAGTACTCCTTTGACGGGATCGCCATTCACCGCAACGGCTGCATCGTCTTCATCAACCGGACCGGCGCGGAACTCCTGGGCGCCACGGACCCCGAGTCCCTTCTCGGCAGGAACCTCCTCGACTTCATTCACCCGGAATACCGCGATGTGGTCATCGACCGTGTGCGGGACATCGAGTCCCGGCGGAAACCCGCCCGCCTTATCGAGGAAAAGCTCCTCCGCGTGGACGGAACGAAATTGGACGCCGAGGTGACGGGGATTCACGTCGTGTTCGAGAACGAGCCCGCCGTCCAGGTGGTCTTCCGGGACATCACGGCCCGAAAGGATTCGGAGCGGGCCCTGCGCGAAAGCGAATCCCGGTTCCGCACCCTGTTCGATCTCTCTCCTCAGGCCATCGCTCTGACGGACGTGGAGACGGGACGGCTCCTGGACACGAACGACCGATTCTGCGAACTCACCGGATATGACAAGCAGGACGTGGTCGGCCGCACCACCACGAGCCTGTTCTACTCGGCCGAGGAACGGGAGGGGTTCGTGCGCGAAATCAAGGCCAGAGGGGAAGTGCTGGGCCTCGAGATGACCTTTCGGGCAAAAGACGGAGAGACCCTGCAGACCCTCATGTTCTCCCGGACCGTCCACCTCTCCCGAGGCCCCGTCATCCTGACCATTTTCCTGGACGTCACCCAGCAGAAACGGCTCGAGGCTCAACTCCAACAGGCACAGCGCCTGGAGTCCATCGGGACCCTGGCCGGCGGCATCGCCCACGACTTCAACAACCTTCTCATGGGAATTCAAGGCCGCACGTCTCTGATGCTCGCGGAACTGGATCCCTCAGATCCCCATGTCGATCACCTGAAAAGCATCGAAGAGCACGTGAAAAGCGCATCGGAACTGACCGGGCAGATCCTGGGCTTCGCCCGGGGCGGCAAATACGAGGTGAAACCCACGGACCTGAACGCCCTGGTGCGCCGAAGCACGGAGATGTTCGGCCGGACCCGGAAGGATCTGCGGATTCAAACAGAGGAACGGGAAGACCTCTGGAATGCGGAGGTGGATCGCCGGCAGATCGAGCAGGTCCTGTTCAACCTCTTCGTGAATGCCTCCCATGCCATGCCCAACGGGGGGGAGATCCGCATTCACACGGACAATGTCATCGTGAAGGACGACGAGGCACGCCTTCACCAGGTAGCACCCGGGCCGTACGCCTGCATTCGGGTGGCCGACACGGGCGTGGGCATGGATCCGACCACACTCCGGCGCATCTTCGATCCCTTTTTCACCACCAAGGAACTGGGCCGGGGCACGGGACTGGGCCTGGCCTCGGCCTATGGCATCGTCAAGAACCACAACGGCGTCATTGACGTCACGAGCCGCCCTGGAAAGGGCTCGGTCTTCCGCATCCTGCTTCCGGCCACAAATCGCGACGCGCACGAAGAGCCGGTCCCGAACCGCCGCATCATAAAAGGGTCAGGCACGGTCCTTCTCGTGGACGATGAGGAGGTGATCATCGACGTGGGGGCCCGAATGATCGAGAAGTTGGGATATGGCGTGTTGATCGCTCGAAACGGGAAGGAGGCCCTGGAGATCCTACAGAAGAACCGGGGCCGGATCGACCTGGTGGTACTCGACATGGTCATGCCCGACATGAGCGGGGGCGAGACTTTTGACCGGCTTCGGGAGATCGATGCGGACGTCCCGGTCCTCCTGTCGAGCGGGTACAGCATCAACGGCCAGGCCAAAGAGATTCTGGCCCGGGGATGTTCGGGCTTTCTACAGAAGCCCTTCGATCTCCACGAACTGTCCGCCAGGATTCAAGAGATTCTGGATCGGACGTAGTGCATGGTTCCACAAAACCGATTACGTATTCTTCCCCCTCTTCGTGCACTTCGTGGGTTAAGAAGCATCTGTTTCACCACGAAGGGCACGAAGAACACGAAGGAGGCCGTGGGTAAATTCCGGGTGTGTTTTGTCACAGTACGTATGGAAAAGCCTACTTAGGATAAAGCCACGCCTTGAAACAGGCGGGAAGCCTTTGGAAACCGTTTTTTGCCGTGAAAATGCCCCGGAGGTTGGCCCAAAGCCGGAGCCGACGACATGCCGTTTCCTCTTTTCATCCTCGGGGGTGACTAGAAGCCTGCGCCTGTTCATGTGCGTTTAGCTTTGACATCCGCGAAGGAATCGTGTATGCTTTTTAGCAGATATATGCAAGAGGTTGTCTGGCTTTTGCCCTGAAAATACGCACCGATCCATGATCAACGGCCGCCAAAAATCGACCCTGCTCATCTGCGTCCCGGACTTCATTACCCACCGCAAGAAGGGAGGGTTCACATGAAAACGATCAAGGTCAAAGATCTGATGGTCCCTCTGGAGGAGTACGCCTCCATTCCCATGGACGCTTCCCTTTTCGACGCCGTCATGGCGCTTGAAAAATCCCAGAAGGAAATGGACCTCGGACGGCATCAGTATCTGCACCGGGCAATCCTTGTAATGGACGAACACAAGAGAGTCGTCGGCAAGATCAGTCAGATGGACGTTGTCAGGGCACTGGAACCGAAGTACCGCTCTATGGGGGATTTCCACACCGTGTCCAGGGCAGGGTTCAGCGCCCATTTTCTGCGTTCCATGGTCCAGCATTACTCCCTATGGGATCGCCCCCTCGCGGACATCTGCAGAAAGGCCACGGACATCAAAGTCAAGGAGTTCATGGTCGCCCCATCCGAAAACGAAACCATTCCGGAGGATGCAACTCTTGAGGAGGCGATCCACATGCTGGTCATCGGGTCACACCAATCCCTGCTGGTGACCCGGGGTGAGGAGACGGTGGGTGTGCTCAAGCTGACCGACGTTTTCGACGAGATCTTTCAACGCATGAAGGCGTGCAACCTCTGATCCTCGAAGCGGAAGACGGCCGAAACGTCATCATGACGGGATCCCGGAGCAAAGCCAGGCCTCTCCCCGCATGCGGCATTGCGCCCCGAATGCGGTCCCGATGCCCAATCCTTTTACAACCTGTAAAACTCCTCGACTCCCCCTGTCAGGAACCCCGGCGCTTTCGATTAAAAGCGACGGGGTTCCAGTATGTTAGAATACCTGCGTGATGAGGCGTGGATATTGCAGGCATTGACAGAATTCCCCTTTGAACCTTCCGTTGGGTTGAGGATGAATGGAGCCAACGAATATCCCGAACCTCCAGTTGAGATCACGATGCTTCCGGACTACGCTAACGCGGGTGAGGACTCTCCCCATGACCAAGGCGGCGACGGTTCCTATCATACCTAACCTATCGGTAAACCGGAAGAATGTTCAAGCAACGCGTTTTCGGGATCATCCGCTATGAAAACCCCCTTTCACCTTCGAACACGCATCTATCTGATCCTGACGACCCTTATCCTGGTATCGTTTCTCGGAGGGGCGGTCACGGTATGGTATACCTATCGAATGGAGGGGCTCCTCACCGAGGTCATCGATGTGCATGTGGCCGCCTTTCAGGCGGCCGAGGCCCTGGAGACCGCCCTGGTGAACCAGAAAGGATTTGTCACCTACTATTTTCTGGACGGGGACCCGGATTGGCTTCGCAGACTCGACAGGCACCGCCGGATCTTCGAAGAGAAGCTGGCCGAGGCCCGCTCTCTGGTGGATCTCGACAACCAGAGAGAGGACCTGGATCGCATCGAGGTCCATTACCGCGGCTACATCGACGCCAAGGACCGGGTCATCGCCATGTACAAGTCCGGGGAGCGGGAGCAGGGGTCCGAACTCCACCGTTCGGTTCGGGAATCGTTCTTCAAATCCCTCGATCTCTGCCGGGAGTACAAAGACTTTCACACCAGGCGCATCATCGAGGCCCGGAACCACAGCTATGGGGAGGCTTCCCGTCTTCGTGTGATGGCGGCGTTCGGAATGGCCTCCACCTTTGCACTTGGTCTCCTCCTCGTCTTTGTCCTGATTCATCATATCCTGGGGCCCGTGCGCCGACTTGCACTGGAGGCGGACCGTGAGAGCGGCACGAGCCCGTCCGGGGACGAGGTCCAGACCCTGAGCCGGAATGTTCGAGGCCTGATCCGTGAGTACGACCAGACCCATTCCGAACTGGAGAAGAGCCGAGAGACCCTGCTCCAAGCGGAAAAGCTGGCCCTCGTGGGCAAACTGGCCGCCGGGGTGGCCCACAGCATTCGCAATCCGCTCACCTCGGTGAACATGCGTCTTTTTTCCCTGGGTCGCGCTCTTCGACTGGAGGGTCCTCAAAAGGACGACTTCGAGGTAATCTCCGATGAGATCCGGCACATCGATACCATTGTTCAGAACTTCCTGGAGTTCTCCAGGCGCCCCAGACTTCGCATGCAGAGGCTCAATCCATCGGATATCGTGGATGCGACGCTTCAACTCCTCCAGCATCGGCTCAAGTCCTATGACGTAGAGATCCAGGTAGATCGGGGCCCAACTCCTCTTCCCGATATTCTGGGCGACCCGGAGCAGCTCAAAGAAGTCCTGGTAAACCTCATTGTGAACGCCTGCGAGGCCATGGAAACGGGAGGGCGTATATGGATCCGGGAAGACGCCCCCGTGATCCCCAAGGCATCCCAGGCGGTTCGAATTCGGGTGACCGACAACGGTCCGGGCATTCCGGAGGCCCTCATGGACAACATCCTGCAACCTTTCTTCACCACCAAGGACGAGGGGACCGGACTGGGCCTGAGCATCGCCGCCCGCATTCTGGAGGAGCACGGCGGTTTCCTCGATATCTCTTCGGTGGAGGGAGAGGGGACCACGTTTGCCATCATCCTGCCCCTGGGAGACACCATCCATGAGTAGAATTCTGATCATCGACGACGACGACCAGCTTCGACGAAGCTTTGAAAAACTCCTCCGGGAAGAGGGCTATGACGTATGCAGCGCCGCCTCCGGGGAGACCGGCCTCCAGCAGGTCCGGAAGACCATGCCGGACCTCGTCATGCTGGACATGCGCCTGCCGGGCATGAATGGGTTCGAGACCTTCAGGCTCCTCCATGAAATAGACCCCAAGCTGCCCGTAATCATCATGACCGCTTACGGGACCACGGAAACAGCCATCGAAGCCACCAAGATGGGGGCCCACGATTACATCCTCAAGCCATTCCATATCCCGGAGATGCTGAAGGTGGTGCGACAGGCCATGGAAGCCGGACGCTTCATGCGGTCGAGGGTGGACATGAACGCAGGGCCCGAAGATACCAAAGGCGAGGCCATCATCGGTCGAAGCCGGGCCATGCAGGAAGTGTACAAGGCCATCGGACGCGTTTCTCCCACAGATGCCACGGTCCTCGTACGCGGCGAGTCAGGGACCGGCAAGGAACTGGTGGCACGGGCCGTTTACCAGCACAGCCTTCGAGCACACCGGCCCTTCTTGATCATTAACTGTGTAGCCATCCCCGAAAACCTCCTGGAGAGCGAACTCTTCGGCTACGAAAAAGGGGCGTTCACCGGTGCGTCCCACCGGCGCATAGGCAAGATCGAACAGGCCAACGGCGGCACGGTATTCCTGGACGAGATTGGGGACATGCCCTTCAGCATTCAGTCCAAGATCCTGAGGCTGCTTCAGGAGAAAAGCATCGAACGACTCGGGGGACGGGAGACCATCCCCGTTGACGTGCGCATCATCGCCGCAACCAACCGGGACCTGGAACGCGCCCTCGAGCAGGGCCGGTTTCGTGAGGACCTCTATTACCGGTTGAAGGTGGTGACCCTCTGGCTGCCGCCCCTGAGGGAGCGTGTGGACGACATACCGAGGCTTTCCCATTACTTTCTCTCCCGCTACGCCTCCGATGCGGGCGTGGACCACCCCGTGCTGACCGAGGAGGCCAAGGAGGTTCTCAAGGGATACTCCTGGCCCGGAAATGTACGCGAACTGGCCAACACACTTCAAAAGGCGCTGATCTTCAACAGAGGGGCGCCCATCCATCCCCGGGACGTCAGCCAGGCCATCAGCGATCATGCAGAAGGGCGCCGAAGCATAGGAGAACCCGAGCAGGCCATTCGGGAGTGGATCCACGAGTCCCTGAACGCCGGTTCAGAGGAGAATCTCTTCGACCATTTCATGGATCGATTCGCCACCATGATGATCAGCGAAGCCCTCCTGGTAACCGGTGGAAACCGTTCCAGGGCGGCCAAAATCCTCGGTATCTCCAGGCCCACCCTGCACTCCAAGATCGAAAAGTATCACCTCAGGATGGAAACCTCGGTAAAAGAGGACTGACGGCACGGCAAAAGCCCTCTTTCCGGCAGGTTCACGAGTGTTCAGGGTGTACCATTTCCACATGATTCATGTGTTCTCTGCGTCTCAGCGTCTTCGAGCGAGATCACCGGTTTTTACGAGCGCATCCGGACCCACCCCCGCATTTTTACAGGATGTAAAGCCCGTCGACAGCCCGATCGGGCCGCCGCCCGGGCCATCCTTCAAAACAAGATGTGTGAATTCAATGTGTTCTCCTGCGTACCCAGCCTTCCCCCAACCTGGCATAGCGGTTGCTTTCTTCAGGGTCAGTCTCAAGGGTGCGGGCACAACAGCCGTGCGTCGCGGGGGGAGCATGCACCGGTTCGTCCGGGGGACCCGAACGGGCCGGAGACGGGAAGCAGCGGACGGGGCGGGTTATTTGCCGAACCATGGCATATATGGTATCCTGTCCTCTACTTGACCACGGCATTCTCCCGCGGGACTCCGTGCAAGCACGGATCACAAGGAGGGGAAAATATGCTGGTCAAGAATTGGATGAAACGCGATGTCATCACGGTGGATGCCAATGAGTCCATGCTGGACGGCATCAACCTGCTGAAGAAGCATGAAACCCTCATGCTTCCGGTCATGCGGAACGGAGAACTGGTGGGTGTGGTCACGGACCGTGACCTCAAGCGGGCCTCCGCATCGGACGCCACCACCCTTGAGGTCCATGAACTGCTCTACATCCTGTCCAAGATCAAGATCAAGGACATCATGAGCAGACCCCCCATCACGGTTTCCTTTGACTTGACGCTCGAAGAAACGGCGGAGGTCCTCCTGAAAAACCAGATCTCCGGCACCCCGGTGGTGGATCATGACGGGCAACTCGTGGGGACCATCAACCAGACCGACCTGTTCCGGGCCATTCTGTCGGTCACCGGGCTCGGAAAACGGGGAGTCCAGTTCGCGTTCCTTCTGGAAGACCGTCCCGGTTCCATCAAGGAGGTGGCCGATGTGATCCGCAAGTATGGGGGACGAATGGCCAGCATTCTCTCGTCATACGAGAACGCGCCGGAAGGGCATCGGCGTGTCTACATTCGAATGTACGGCCTGGACCGCACCCAACTCGATGATCTGGCTGCGGAACTCAAGGCAAAGGCCAAGGTCCTCTACATGGTGGACCACCGCGAGAACCGTCGGGAGATCTACTAGGTGAGGAATGAGACGACCCGAGCCCTGTGAGTCGGGCGTCAGGGAGGGCGTTCCCTTGTTCAAGACGATCATGGTGCCTACAGACCTTCAGGAGAAGAGCCGAAAGGCCCTGGATGTTTCCGTGCGACTGGCCCTGCGGGAGCAGAGCGATATCCTCCTTCTTCACGTCATCGAGACCATTGACGACGCAGAGGAAGGGGAATTCGACGCATTCTACGAAAAGTTGCGAAAGCGGGCCATGGAAAAGATGAACGACATGGCGGCCCGGTATGCGAATCAGGAGGTCCGGATCCAGCGCCACATTGTCCTCGGGAAACGGGCCCGGGAAATTGTGGCCTTTGCCCGGGACAAAGACGTGGACCTGATCGTCCTGTCTTCCCATAGGATCGACCGGACCGATCCCGCCGTGGGTTGGGCAACCATCAGCTATCGAGTGGCGATCCTGGCCCCGTGTCACGTGATGATGGTCAAATAGTTCGAACACCGTTCGGGCCCCGGTGCGAGAACGGTGAAACACCCCAAGCATTCCAAGGAGGGCGCCATGCTGGTCAAAAATTGGATGAGTACCCATGTGGTCACCGTCGATCCGGACGACACCATGCTCACCGCCGTGAACCTGCTCCGTGAACACAACATTCGAACCATACCCGTCGTGAAGGACGGCAAACTGGTGGGAATTGTCACGGACCGGGACCTCAAGCGGTCCTCTGCATCGGATGCCACCACCTTGGAGATCCATGAACTCATGTATCTCATCTCCAAGATCAAAGTCCGGGACATTATGTCCAAGAAGGTCGTGACCGTGCCCGAGGACCACACCGTGGAAGAGACGGCTGAAGTCCTTCTGGAGAACAAGATCTCCGGTGTGCCCGTGGTGGACAAGGGAGGAAAGGTCACGGGAGTCATCACCCAGGCGGACATCTTCCGTGTGCTCATCTCCATCACCGGCGTGGAGAAGCGCGGGATTCAATTCGCCTTTCTCATGGAAGACAAACCCGGCTCCATCAAAGAGGTAGCCGACATCATGCGCACGTACGGCGGCCGTCTGGCCAGCATCATGACATCCTATGAAGACGCCCCGGAGGGATATCGAAAAAGCTACGTGCGCATGTACGGGGTAGACCGATTCAGGCTCGAGGATCTGAAAAAGGAACTCCAATCAAAGACCCGGGTTCTCTACATGGTGGACCATCGCGAGGGAAAGCGGGAGATCTACGAATAGCCGTCATCCAGGCCCGGGCGGGCCTCGGCACGCCCGGGCCTGCTCTTCGAGCCCCTACCGAAGAGCCTTCCGATTTTTCCACCCTGTAAAGCCGGCCGACAACAGACCGTGCCCAGAGGCCGAACCGTTCAGCCCCGCACCTCCTGAATAGTCAACACTGACAGCACGTTATCCCCTTTTCCAGTCCATCATTTCCAATGGTACGGCCTTTGCTCTTCCTGAGTGCGGAGAAGCGGGCCGGTCTCGTCGCCATTCGCCCCCTCTCCCGCACACATGGACAAAGGAGGCAAGGACATGAAGACATCCGGTAATAGACGAATCCTGATCGCGTTCGACGGGTCGTTTCACGCCAATGAGGCGACGCGCTACATCGGGAGCATCCCCCGTTTCCGGCACATGGAGATTGTCCTCTTCCATGTCTTTCAAAAAATTCCCGAGTGTTACTATGACATGGAAAACGCCACCCCCATGGCATCCCGAATGAAGGAGATCCACGCCTGGGAAGCCCAGCAGGAGCATGACATGGAAGACGCCCTGGCCAAGGCACGACAGTGCCTCGTGGATGCAGGTGTCCCCAGCACCAACGTCCGCGTGGAAGTTCGGGAGAGAAAGAAAGGGATTGCCCGGGACATCGCGGCGGAGGCCAAGCAGGGTTATGCGGCCATCGCCGTGGGACGAAAGGGCGTTCGGCGAATCCGTGAGCTCGTCATGGGCAGCGTTTCGGCCAAACTCCTCGAACGACTCACCTACGTCCCGATCATCATCGTAGGCCGCGCATCCAGCGCCGACCGGATCCTCCTGGCCGTGGACCGGTCTGAGGGGGCCATGCGCGCCGTCTCCTTTGCGGCCCGTGCACTTGGGGATTCGACCTGTGACATGACGCTGGCCCATGTAACCCGAGGAAACGCCGCAGACTGCCTGGAAGAAGCCAAGAATATCATGGACGAGGCGCTGGATAAGGCGGTGGCCCGGCTGATGCGGGCCGGCGTCGCTCGGGAACGCATTGCGACCCGCATGATCTCAGGGGCTCAGAGCCGTGCCGCCGTTCTGGTTCAAAAGGCGAACCAGGGGAAATTCGGCACGATCATCGTGGGTCGCCGCGGGCTCTCGCGGGTGAGGGAATTTTTCATCGGCAGAGTCAGCAACAAGGTGATTCAACTGGTCAGGGACCAGGCGGTCTGGGTGGTCAGCTGATGGCGAAAGGCCTGCAAACCCGAAAATCATTTCCTCACGAGCAACGAGATCGACTGTCGCCATCGACAGGAACCGCCATGAATACCATCGATCAAGGCATGTCCGTACCGTTCAACGAAACCGAACTGAAACGCCGGAACCGTGAACTGTCGGCCGTGCTGGAAATGAGCCATTTTCTGTCATCGGCCCGCTCCCTGAGCGATCTGCTGTCCGGGGCCCTCAGCAAGGTGTTGGCCCTCTTCGATTGTGAGGCGGGCCGTATCTACATCAAGGATGAACAGGGCCCGTTCCTCCAACTGGTCGCCCACATGGGCATGGAACCCGAGGGGCTGGAACAGGTCCACGTGAACGAAGGCTTTTCCGGAAAGGCCTTCAGGACCCGCTCTTTCATCGCCAAGAGCCCCGTGGAACTGGAGGATACGCGCCGCGCCGCGCTGCTCTTGACCAAGGGCTTTCGAACCATTTTCTGTGTCCCTCTCATCTTTGCGGACCGAGTCGGAGGCGTTATGAATCTGGCGACAAGCAAGGAACTACGACTGGACCAGCCCCAGATCGACCTTCTCACGGCCATGGGAAACCAGATCGCTGTTGCCGCGGACCATATGCGGCTTTACGATGACCTCAACAAAAAGATAGAGGTCCTCAAGAAGAAGAAGGAGATGATCACGTTTTTCGCTTTTTCCGTCTCCCATGACCTGAAGAGCCCGGCCGTGGGAATCCATGGACTCGCAAGGCGGTTCAAGGATCTCTATTCAGATGTCCTGGATGAGAAGGGAAAGGCTTACTGCAATCAGATCCTTCGAACCGCCGAGCACATGGTGGCTCTCGTGGAGAAGATCAACGCCTTTATCAAGGCCCGGGAGTCGGCCCTGGACATGGACCGAATCGATCCGCGGGAGATCCTCGCCTTGATTCGAGAAGACGCTTCGGATATTCTGGAGGAGCGGGGTATTCAATGGATTCAGCAGAAACGGCTTCCGGAGATTGTGGGAGACCGGACCGCCATTATCCGGCTCTTCCGAAATCTCCTGGACAACTCCCTCAAATACGGGGGGGAAACCCTGAGTGAGATTCGAGTCGAATACACCGATGGCGGGCGGGATCACATTTTTCATTTCAGCGATAACGGTGCCGGTATTCCCGAGACGGAGCACGAAAAGGTCTTTAACCTGTTCCATCGTGATCCATCCTCTCAGGCGATCGAAGGCACCGGACTGGGGCTCGCCATTGTCAAAGAGATCGCTGAGCGTCACGGTGGTGGGGTTTGTGTGGAAAACCGCGCCGAACCGGGGATCACGTTTCAGGTTCGTCTTGCAAAATCGGCCACGGATGAGGAGTGATGGAACTCTTCCCCCGCATTGACAAACCCAAAGGATTCTCAATGGAGGCTATGCCATGAAACGATTTAAAAAGATCCTGTTTCCCGTCGACCTCTCCGAGGTCTCACCCAAAATCGCTCCCTGGGTCCTCGACATGGCGCTCACATTCGACGCCCAGGTGCTCGTCCTTTTCGTTGCCCGGCGGTTCGATCACTTTTCCACCGTGTACGTGGCGCCGGAGACCATCGAGTCCTTTGAGAATGACATCGTTCACGGTGCGGAGAGGAGCCTGGATGAGTTCATCGAACGCCAATTCCAGAGCAAGGGATTCGACAGATGCACCCCCCGGGTAGTCCTGGGTGACGCCGCAGAAGAGATCCTCGAGGCCGTGAGCAAGGATCAGATGGACCTGGTCATTATGGGAACCCACGGCCGCAAAGGCCTGGAACGGGTTCTCTTCGGCAGCGTGGCGGACCGCGTGGTCAAGATGTGCACGGTCCCCGTCCTAACGGTGAACCCCTACCGCGTGAGCGCGTCGTGAGCCGTGCCTTGATCCGATCCTTTTTCCCCTTCCTTTCTGCCGGGAACCGCGCATGAGCATCTACGGCCTGGACCGCATCTTTCGACCCAAGAGCATCGCCCTGATCGGCGCCAGCGAGACCGAGGGCAGCATCGGGCATACCCTCATGACGAATCTTCGCTCCGCGAATGTGCGGGAAGGCCTTTTTCCCGTAAACCCGAAACGGTCATCGATCCTGGGAGTTCCGGCATTTCCCTCGGTACGGAATATCGGCCGGCCTGTGGACCTGGCCGTAATCGCCACGCCCATTCGCACGGTCCCGGACCTTGTGCACGAGTGCGCCGAGGCCGGCGTCGGGGGCGCAATCATCATCTCGGCAGGGGGAAAGGAGGCGGGAGAGATCGGCCGAAAAATCGAGAGCGAGATCGCGGCCCGATGTGAAGGGACGGGTCTTCGAATCATCGGGCCCAACTGCATGGGTATCATCTGCTCCGAACCCGGCATGAACGCCAGTTTCGCCGCATCCTCGCCTCTTCCCGGAAAACTGGCTTTCATCAGCCAGAGCGGCGCCATATGCGCGGCCATACTGGACATCTCCTCCAAAGAGGGAATCGGGTTTCACACCTTCGTGAGTATCGGCTCCATGCTGGACGTGGACTTCGGCGATCTCGTGAATTACCTGGGGAACGACGCGGATGTGAGCAGCATCGTTCTCTACATTGAAAGTCTCACGAACATTCGGAAGTTCATGAGCGCGGCCCGTGCCGTGTCCCGTGTCAAACCCATCGTGGTGCTGAAATCGGGCCGGTCCCCTGCAGGCGCCAGAGCGGCCGGCTCCCACACGGGGGCCATGACCGGGGAGGATTCGGTCTATGATGCCGCTTTCAAGCGCGCAGGAATCGTCCGAGTGGACACCATCGGTGAGCTTTTTGACTGCGCCGAACTCCTGGCAAAGCAGCCGATTCCCTCGGGCACCGGCCTGGCCGTCATCACCAACGGAGGCGGTCCGGGTGTCATGGCCGTAGACGCCCTGGCCGAGCACGGACTTGAGCCCGTACCCCTCTCCTCCGATACCCGGGACCGCCTCGACCGGGTCCTTCCCCCCTTCTGGAGCCGGGGAAATCCCGTGGACATTCTCGGCGACGCCCCGGCCCGGCGATGGAAGGACGCCCTGGAGATCTGCCTGGCCGCGCCGGAAATCCATGCCCTGGTCATCATCTTCGTCCCCCAGGGACTGAGCGACGGCCTGGATATCGCCCGCACCCTGGCCGAATATCTCGATGGAAACGCCCACCCCCCCGTCTTTGCCGTCTGGATGGGCGGAGACGGGCAGGAAGAAGCCCGACAGGTCCTGAACCGGGCGAGCATTCCCACATACGAGACCCCGGAGCGGGCCGTCGACGCCTTCCGCTACATGGTCTCTTATGCCAGGAACCTGGAGATGCTCCAGGAGATTCCCCCGAAGCTCGAGACCGTCCTGAGTCTCGACCGCCCCCGGGTCTCGGCCCTCCTTCAAGAGGCCCTCAAAAATGGGGAAAGGCATCTCACAGAGGATGCGTCCAAAGAAATCCTTCAGGCTTACGGTATTCCGGTGAACTCCACTCTCACGGCGGACTCAGCCGACGAGGCGGTCAGGGCGGCTCAGCGCGTCGGCTACCCCGTGGTCATGAAAATCCTCTCTCCCCAGATTCTTCATAAGACGGACGCCCGGGGTGTCCAGCTCAACCTCCGGTCCGATGAGGATGTCAGAAGCGCCTTTGATCGAGTCACGGCCAATGCCGTGGCCTTCCACCCCGAGGCCGAGATTCGAGGCGTCACGGTCCAGGCCATGCTTCGAAAACCGGATTACGAACTGATCATCGGCAGCCGGCAGGACCGCGACTTCGGCCCCATCATCCTCTTCGGCATGGGGGGCATTCTGACCGAGATTCTCAAGGATCACGCCATCGCCCTCCCGCCACTCAACCGCCTGCTGGCACGGCGGCTCATGGAGGAAACTCGGGTCTCCAGGCTCCTCAAGGGATATCGCGACCGCCCCCCGGCCAACCTTCGCCTCCTGGAAGAGATCCTCATCCGCGTCTCCCACCTGGTGACCGATCACCCGGAGATCGTCGAACTGGACATCAATCCCGTCATTCTGACCGGGGATCAGGCATTCGGAGTGGATGCGCGGGTGATCATCGCCCCCACCACCGCGGTCTCCCCCGAACACATGGTCATTCGACCCTACCCGAACGAATACGAACACACCATCACCACCGCTGCGGGCATTGAGATCTTTATCCGGCCCATCAAGCCGGAGGATGCACCCCTGCTTGTAGACCTGTTTCACGCCCTTTCCAGAGAGAGCGTCTATTACCGCTTTTTCAGCCCGCTCAAACGAATCCCTCAGACCATGCTCGCCCGCTTTACGCAGATCGACTATGACCGGGACGTGGCCCTGGTGGCCTTGGACGTCGGGGGGGACCATGACAAGATGCTCGGAGTGGCCCGGCTCATGGGAGACCCGGATGGAAAGGCAGCCGAGTTGGCCGTGGCGGTCGGCGATCCCTGGCAGGGCAAGGGGATAGGCGCCGCCCTCATGCGCGACCTCCTGCGCGTGGCCGGAGAGCGGCGTATGGAGAAACTCTGGGGGATCGTGCTCGCCGAGAACACCCATATGCTCACCCTGGCCCGAAAGACCGGGTTCCGGGTCTCCTTTGATCGAGGTGAAGGCCGTTACCGGATCGACCTGGAACTGGGACTTCGCGAGGGCGATCCCCGGCCGGCCCCCTGATTCCGAAAATGCCGCCATACTCCGGTTCGACCTCGCTTTACGATATGTAAAAAAAATCGACGCTTCCCATGGCTCCGATCATTCGGCCCGCCACAGGCTCAATCAAAACCCCCTGATATTCCGGATAGTTTCATTTTTTCTCTTTGTGCCGGAAATGGCACGTCCGTTGCTATTCTCGAGTACAGGCCTGAATGGCCTGCTCCTTCTTCTCCTTCAGACGGCTCCTCTCTTGCTGGAGAGGAGCCGTCCCTTCCACCCCATGGAGCGGGGGAAATAGGCCCTTCCTTCAGGCGGCCCTTTGGTGAAACAGGCGAAGGATCGTGTCGTGGAACAGGTGTGGGTGAACAACGCGCCCGGGATGAACCACGACGAATCCAGCGCCATGGTATGGCGGGACAATGACCGGAGAAGCATTCACGATCCTGATAGCGGACCGCAACCCCCACGTCCGGGAATTCCTGCGAAGGGAGTTTTTTGACGAAGGGTATCGCGTCATCACGGCGAAAAGCGGGCGAGAGGTCCTGAAGGCGGTCTACAGACCGGGGCCTTTACACGTCCTGGTCCTCGACCTGGACCTCCCGGACGTGACCGGCTCGGACATTCTGGACATGCTCCAGGATCGAATCCCGAACCTCCCGGTGGTCCTGCACAGCTTTGCCCCGGATTCCGGTAGGAACAGTGCACTCATGAAGGCGAACGCCTTTGTAGAGAAACGCGGAAACAGCGTGGACCGCCTGAAAAAGGTTGTCCGGGACCTGATTCGCGAACCGAACGGATCTCCCTCGGCACGCGAAGGATGAGGCTTCAGTGCCATAATCAAGCGCCTGCACAAGGAATGGAGCGATTTCTAACCCCGGGCTCCATGAACGCCGATACCGCACAGACGCTGGTTTATCCGACCGATCGAGGAACGGTAACCGTTCGTTCGTTTGTCTCCCCGGAAGAAATCCACGGCCTTTCCTTTGGAATGGGAACCAGGGACTTTGCTCGATACCGGCCCCTGATCCCCGGCAAGGAGGACCTTGTTCAAGCGGCCGAGGCTGGAAAGACCAATGTGACGCTGGCGATCAGTCGAGGCGGCGTCATCGTGGGGGCGGGCATCCTGGAACCACCCCGACCGGGCGAGCGATGGGGCCGTCTGGAAGAGACCCCCGTGATGGAGGTGTCCATCATCGAGGTGAGCCGACCCTGGCGAGGCTGCAGGCTGGCCGGACCCATCCTGCGCCTTCTCGTGGACCATCCATTCCGGGAGAAGCGCATTCTCTATATGGTAGGCTATTCATGGACCTGGGATCCGGCATGGAACGGCCTGACCACCATGGCCTATCGGGACATGCTCATTCGATTGTTCACCGGGCAGGGCTTTCATGTCTTTCAGACCAACGACCCCAATGTCATGCTCCGCCCCGAAAACGTTTTCATGGCCCGCATCGGGGCGGATGTATCCGATGCATCCCGAAAACGCTTCCAGCGGATTCGGTTCGGGTTGAACCCCGATGAGTAATCCCCAGGCGGACGGTATTCGACGCGGCCGTCCGGACCATGCGCCCCTTTACACCCTGACAAATTGTTCGACACCAAGAGGACCCTTCCCGCCCGCCCGGTCAGCCGCCATCTCATGAAATCGAGCCTGTTTCCAGTATATTGAAACACTCCTGCCTTCCCGCGGCATTGGCACGCCGATTGCCTTTTCCCTCTTTAGCGGGCCGGAGATCCTACGTGGCACCGGGAAGCCGTTACGGCCCGGCAATGACTTTCCCTCGAACGGATCGACCCGTGGAGTCGCAGAAGGAAAACGGTCGTTCCAGTAAGGCCTGAAATGCCTGCCGCACGCTCATGTGTCCACAATCGACAGGATCCGACAGAAGAAGGAGGAATGTATGTCCCACCATCCCAGACCCATCGTTGAAGAACCCAAGAGTTTCTGGGCGAATCGACCGGGGTACAAACCCTTTCTGATCATGATTGCAGCCCTCCTGTTTACAGGGCTCGTAGTCATTCCGCCGCCCCAAAACATGATTTCCCTGATGAGCAAGGTGAAACCGGCAGGATATGAACTCTCCGCCGGATGCGAAACCATCACGGACACCGTGAACAAGAAACTTCGACTCGAGGCCTTCAACCTCTCGAAACAAGGGAGTGCCAGCGAGGCGGCGGCCCATGAGGTCGACACCCATGGGCATAAACCGCTGCTCACCGCCAGGGACACGGCACAGACAGCCAAGATCATGCTCGCCATCTTTTTCGTGGCCGTGTTTCTATGGGGTACGGAGGCCCTGCCCCTCGGAGCCACGGACATCATGGTGGCTGTCCTCCTGTACCTGTTCCACATCCTGCCCATCAACGAGATCTCCCAGGCCTACATGAAGGATGCGGTCTTCTTTATCTTCGGCATTCTGGTAGTGGCCGTGGGCGTGGCCAAGACCGGGCTGGACAAGAGGATCGGGCTCATCCTGCTGAGCCGCATCAGGAACGCCAAGGCCTTCGCGTTCATCTTCCTTCCCATGCTCGCCATATCGGCCAGCTTTCTCTCGGAACACGCCCTGGTGGCCCTTCTCATCCCCGTGCTCATGGGGGTATACAAGGTGACCTGCAAGATGCATGGAGTCAAGAAGGACCACGCCCTGGCGGTCTTTCTCCTTCTGGGGGTCTGTTTCGCCGCGAACCACGGCGGCCCGGGCTCTCCGGCGGCAGGCGGACGGAATGCCATCATGGTGGGCTACCTCATGGAGTACGGCATGCCCATATCGTTCCTGGACTGGATGAAATACGGCATGCCCTTCGTCCCCATCGTATCCCTGGCCATCGGGGCATACATGTATATCCGGTGCAAGCCCCACTTTCAGGTTGCCAGCGTCAATCCCAGTGAGATCGTCAAGGCCGAGGTCGCCCGCATGCCGAAATTCGGCGGCAAGGAAGCCATCATGGCCGTGATACTGGTTATTCTGGTCGCGGCCTGGATCATCCTCGGCGAACACTCCGGGCTTGGAGGTCCCACCCTCTATGCGGTGGCCGCCATGTTTCTCACCCGCATTATCACCTGGGACGATATTCAGGAAGGGGTGGCCCTGGACGTGGTCGGGCTCTATGCCGCCGCCTGCGCCATGGGCGTCGGTCTCAAGTTCACCGGCGGCGCCCTGTGGCTGGCGAACGCCTTCGTGGGTGTACTGCCGGATTTCCTCGCCAGGGGCGATATGCTGGCCATCGGTATCAGCGTGCTCACGGGTACCATGACGAACTTCATGAGCGACGGCGCCACGGTGGCCGCACTCGGTCCCATCGTGTTGCCTATGGCAGATCTGGCGAACGTCCATGTCTGGAAACTCGCCCTCGCATGCGCCTACTCGTCCTCTTTTGCGAACTTTCTGGTGGTGGGAACGCCCAATAATGCCATTGCTTTCGGCATGGGCCGGGACCCGGAGACCGGGGAGCGGCTCCTGGACGTATTGGACTTCGTGAAGTTCGGACTGCCTGTGACGATCCTGGGCTGGTTGGTCCTCTGGTTCTGGAGTATTCTCGGATACTGGCGATTCATGTCCTGGCCCACCTAGCGGATCGGTTACCCCCCGGTCGCGCTTCCCCACAGAGCGGCAGCCGGGGAGCGCGGCTGAGGGACAAACGATAATCCTGATCGAGGCGATCGGCAGAGACGGTTCATGAAGACCACCCTGTATCGAAATCTTCAGCGAAAAATCATCACCGTCACACTGGCGGTCTCGTTCGCTCCCCTCATCGTGCTGGGAGCAACCATCTACCACCAGTTTTCCGGAATGTTCCGACAAAAAATCGTGGAACAAATCCGATATCGATCCCAGGCTCAGGCTGAGGCCGTGGATGTCTTTTTGAAAGAGCGCACCGCCATTCTGGCGGCCATGGCGGACACGCAGAGGTTCAATGATATCATCGACGAGAATCGCCTGGCCCGCATCCTTTCGGTTATGAACATGCGGGCCGGCGCCTTTGTGGATCTCGGGGTGATCGATCAGGCAGGACAACATCTGGCCTACGTAGGCCCCTATGACCTGAAAAACCTCAACTACTACCTGGAACCCTGGTTCGGAGAGGTGATGAGCAAGGGCCTTTACATCAGCGATGTATACATGGGATTCCGCCAGATACCCCATTTCATCATTGCGGTACGACGTCAAGAGGGGGAGAGAAACTGGATCCTGAGGGCGACCATCGACTCGGACGTCTTCCAGCAGATCGTGCGCTCCGCACAGGTGGGAAAGAGCGGAGACGCATTCATCGTCAACCGGCAAGGAGTTTACCAGACGCAGTCCCGCTTCAATGGGAATATACTCTCCACGGCCGGGCTCGACCCGAATATATTCGGCCGCAGCACCATGATGGTGGAATGCCCGAATGAAAAGGGCGGCGTCACCCTGTGCGCCGGAAGCTGGATTGACGCCAAAAACTGGCTTCTCGTCATCACACAGACTGCAAGCGAGGAGATGAGCGGTCTTCTGGCCACTCGGAACGTCGTTTTGGCGATTATCACCGCAGGGATTGTGATCATTGTCCTGACCATTGTATTCACCGCCCGAATGACCGTGGGGCATCTGCGGGAATCCGAGAACCGAATGAGCGAACTCAACGCTCAGCTCATCCAGTCGGACAAGTTGGCGGCCCTCGGCAAAATGGCCGCAGGCGTGGCCCACGAAATCAACAACCCCCTGGCCGTCATCCTTCAGAAAACCGGGTGGATGGAGGACCTCCTCAACGAGGAGGAGGCCGGAACAAGCCGGAACACGGAGGAATTACGGGCCTCCATTCACAAAATCGAGGAGCATGTTGAGCGGGCGCGCAAGGTGGTCCACGGCATGCTCGGGTACGCCCGCAAAATGGAACCGCACATGGAGGACGTGGACGTCAACGATACCCTTCGACAAACGATCGCCATGCTGGACAACTATTCCCGAATCAGCAACATTGATATCACAACCGATCTCTCGCAAGAAATACCTATCATTGCCGGCGATCAATCCCAACTGCAGCAGGTCTTTCTCAACCTGATGACCAACGCCATCGACGCCATCGGAAGGGAAGGGCGGATCGACATCACCAGTAGAAGCGAGGACGGGATGATCTCCGTGGACGTGGCGGACAATGGGCCCGGGATACCGGAGGACCGCCAGAAAAAAGTGTTTGACCCGTTCTACACCACCAAAGACACGGGCAAAGGGACCGGGCTTGGCCTTTGGGTAAGCTATGATATTATTAGAAAAATGGGGGGTACCATTCGGCTCAAGAGCCGTATGGGAGAGGGGTCCACATTCACCGTTTCGATCCCCATCGTGATTCCGGAAAAAAAATAGAAAACAGAAGGAGGTCCGACATGGACTATTTCAGAGTGCTGGTCGTGGATGACGAGGGGGACTTCCTGGAGACCCTGGTCAACAGGCTCAACAAGCGGAACATCGACACCACAGGAGCGGAGAGTGGCGAGGACGCCCTGAAGCTCATGGAGGATAAGCTCTTCGATGTGGTGATTCTCGACGTCAAGATGCCCGGCGGCATGGACGGAATCGAGACCCTTCGGGAGATCAAACGAATCCGCCCGCTGACCGAAGTCATCCTGCTCACCGGCCACGGATCGATCGAGACAAGCATCGAGGGCATGAAGCTCGGGGCATTCGACTATCTCCTCAAGCCGGTCAAGCTCGAAGAACTCCTGGTCAAGGTGGCCCAGGCCTTTGAGAAGAAAGATCTCCATGATCAAAAGATTCGAAGCGCCAAGATCAAGGAACTGCTTCGCTTTCCAGGCCGGGTCTTTGATCAGGAGAAAGAAAGAGATAAGTAGCCGTTGATTCAGGGCGCCCTGCTTCCTGTCGGTAACCCGGGGGTAGCTGTCCCGGCCGGCGGTGGATCGTCCACGTGCGCCCACACACCCTATCCGCCTTTCAAATTTCGGGGGAAGGCGTGTATTCCCTGACGCCTTCCCCTCTTCGCTTCTCCCATGATTTGACGATTTTTCGCATCTCGCCCGGCTGCCATGTAACTTCTTCCATAGCCGTTCCGAGTATGCGCCCTCAGACCCAATGGCTACCTTTAAGGGTTCTCCCCGGTTCATCCTTTTCCTCCCCGGAGAGCCTCCCCCTTCATTCGCGCCCGAAAGAGATTCGCGCTTTACAGTCTGTAAAAATCGCCGACAAAAAACCGCGCCCCACCCTTTGAAGAGTTCCCCACATCACCCGTTATTTTAGCTGGTTAGACACAATCGTGGTTTGGCACAGCGGTTGCGTTTCTCTTCAGCCATCCAGAGGACTCTCTTCAAAACAGAGAGGCCGGAGATAAGCCGCCTTGGCAAGAGACAGAAACCTATGAGCACGAAATACCCATACCGCAGCCTTCGTCGCATACTGCTCGCCAGTATGATTCTGGTGCCGATCATTCCGTTCGTCCTGATCCTGGGGATCGGCTATTCGCATTTCGCCTCTGCAGTGGATACCCATACGGTTTCGGCCATGCGGCGGATCGTGGAAGACCACCGCCACATGATCGAGTCCTTTCTCGCCGAACGAAAGGCCGACCTGGACCTGGTGGCACGGTCCTACACCTTTGACAGGCTGGCCTGGCCCCGAACCATAAAAGAGGTGTTCCACCACCTCCAGGAGGGATCTCAGGCCTTCGTGGATCTGGGTGTCTTCAACGAGGCCGGCGTTCATATGGCCTACCACGGACCCTATCAACTCACGGGCAAGGTGTACCGGGATACGGCCTGGTTTCAGGAAGTCATCAAGCGAGGCTTCTATGTAAGCGACATCTTTCTCGGCTTCCGCAACGTGCCCCACTTCGTCATCGCGGTGGTCGGCGAAGACGATGGAGGGAAATGGGTCCTTCGCGCCACCATCGACTCCAACCTGTTCAATGACCTGGTCAAAAAAGTCCGTATCGGACGAACCGGAGAGGCCTATCTTCTGGATCGAACCGGACGGTTCCAGACCGAACGGCGGTCCGGCGGAGAACTGATGACGCCGGACCCGGAGTTCCAGGAACACCTCGACCGGCACGACGGGATTCGAACCTTCATCGCCACCGACTCTTCGGGCCTGGAGACCCTTTACGCCACCACCTGGCTCCGAAACAAGGACTGGATTCTTGTCGTACGACAGGAAAAGGCCGACGCCTACAAGGACCTTCGAACGGCGGCGTTTCTGATTGTACTCATCACCGTGGTGGGCGGAACAGGGATTGTCCTGACGGCCGTTTTTCTGACGGATCGCATCGTCCGACGCATGGAACAAATGGACACGGAAAAGGATCGCCTCGGCGACCAGCTCATCCGCGCTACGCGTCTGGCGGAACTGGGAGAGATGTCCGCCGGATTCGCGCACGAGATCAACAACCCGCTCCAAATCATGAAATCCGAGCAGGCCCTCATGGATGCGATTCTGGGTGATCTGCAGGAGCGCGGCGACCTTCCGGACTCTCCGGACATGGATGATCTGCGGGATTCCATGCGCCAGATCGGTCTTCAGATCGATCGTTGCGGCGGCATCACCCAGGCCATTCTCAAATTCGGAAGGCAGAGCGAACCCTCCAGGCGAAATGTGGATCCAGGGGTCTTCATTCCCGAGGCGGTGGCCATGGTGGACAAAAAGGCAAGCGTTCACGGCATAACTCTCGAGACGGACGTGACGCCCGGCCTTCCCGCCGTCTACGCCGACCCCGGCCAGCTTCAGCAGGTGCTTGTGAACCTGCTCAACAACGGCATGGACGCGGTGATTGAACGACACGGTTCCCGGGGAGGCGCCATTTCCATCGCCGCCCGTGCCACAGAAAACGGAAAGATCTGTATCACGGTCCAGGACAACGGCTGCGGCATCCGCTCCGAAGACCTCGAAAAGGTATTCCGGCCGTTCTTCACCACCAAGCCGGTGGGAAAGGGAACAGGCCTCGGGCTCTCGGTCTGTTTCGGAATCGTAGACGGGATGGGTGGAACCATGTCGGTGGAAAGCGAACCCGGGAAAGGAACCCGTTTTACGATCCTGCTGCCCGCGGCCTCGCCGTCGGACGAGGATCGTAACGGGGAACAGGAAAGGGAGAACAACACCATCGTGGACGCAGTGGCGCCGCCAAAAAAATGAAAGAGACCTGTCGTGTTCCGCAGGTTCGCTCACGGATGCATTTTCATGGAAGGGGGATACGGGTCATGGAAGAGATGAGGATTATGCTGGTGGATGATGAGGAGCGATTCCTCGCCACGACACGAAAGCTGGTGGAGAGAATGGGAGTACCTGTGATCACCGCCTCCAGCGGCGCCGAAGCCCTGGAGAAACTGCATACGGAAAACGTACACGTCGTGATCCTGGACGTCAAGATGCCCGGCATGGACGGGATCGCCACACTCAAGGAGATCAAACGGCAGTTTCCGCTCGTGGAGGTCATCATGCTGACCGGTCACGGCACGGTGGAATCGGCGGTGGAAGGCCTCAAGTCCGGAGCCACGGACTACCTCACCAAGCCGACAGACGTCAACGAACTCGTGGACAAGGCGAGAGAAGCCTTTGAGAGGCGACGAAGGCTCGAGGAGAAGATCCGGGTGGCCCAGACCCGAAAATTCATGCAATCACCGCAGGAAATCCTCAGGCAGGCCGATGAATCCTGACCTGCTGATCTCATTTCGGAAGGGGGATGTGCCATGACAGACAAAATCAAAGTCCTCATGGTGGACGACGAAGAACAGTTCCGCGCCACGACCTCGCGTATTCTGACCAGACGCGGGTACCGGACCACGGTGGCCGCTTCGGGGGAAGAAGCGATCGCGATCATGGAAAAGGACCCCCACCACGTGGTGATTCTGGACATCAAGATGCCCGGAATGGACGGGCACGAGGCCCTGACCCGGATCAAGGCCATCCGGCCGGATGCCCAGGTCATCATGCTGACGGGCCACGGGTCGAGGGAATCGGCCGAGGAGTCGCTCGAACACGCGGCCTTCGACTACCTGAACAAGCCCTGTGACATCGACCTCCTCGACACCCGCATTCGAGAAGCCTATACGGCTGCGGTAAAAGAAACCCCTCGGGTTGAAAAGCGGGTCCGGGACATCATGATCCCGGTCGAGGATTACACGACCCTCCAGGCCGACGCCACGATTGGAGAAGGCATTGCGCGTCTTCTCGAATCCTTCAAGAGCCTTTCCGCCACAAGCCGCATCATGGAGACCGGTCACCGCTCCATCCTCGTCTTCGAAGGGCAGGAACTCGCAGGCATCCTGAGCATTCGCGATCTCATCAGCGGGCTTCAGCCCGCGTACCTCTCGGCACCCAAGCCGTCCATGGCCGACAGCATGGTTTACTCCACCATGTTCTGGACGGGCCTCTTCACCACCCAGGCCGCTGCCCTGAGGAACAAGCGGGTTCGGGACCTCATGTCCGACCCGCCCTGTACCGTGGACGAGGACGCCAACCTCATGGAAGTGGCCCACACGCTTTACATGGAAAAGGTCCGCCGCCTGGTGGTCACAAGCCGGGGAAAGGTGATCGGCATCGTCCGGGAGCAGGATCTCTTCTTCGAACTGGCCCGAATCCTTCTGGGCGCCTGATGCGGGAACGTACGCGCTCCTTCGAAAAACGGAGGTGAACCCCATGACTGAACAGAAGAAAAAAGCGACCGGTTACGACAAGTATGTCGACTGGAAGCTGTTTGCCATACCCGTGGTGTTGTTTTTCGCCGTCCTGTTCCTGCCGACGCCATACGGCATGAAGGATGTGGGCGTCGAATATCAGGTCGGCCCCAAGGCCGTGATCGGGTTTTTGACCCAGGAACTCTTTGACAAGGACCGTTCCGATGCGGAGCAGTGGCAGCTCGCCGCCGCCCGAATGATGGAGCAGAACCTCCAGATGGGCGCTCTGACACGAGCCCGATTCCTGAAACGGGACGAGAAGTGGTGCAAGGGCCAGGGCATTTCGGTGACCACCGCCAATTTTCAGCGGGCCCGCGACTTCATGGACCGGAATGTGACCGACGAAACCTACCGTGACCTCATGGAACGCGCCCTGACGCTCCGCAAGACGGATCTGAAGTACGAGGACCTCACGGGCAAGGACCTGGAGGCCGCACAAAAGGGGGCATGGCACATCAAGGTGGCCGTCGCCATGCTGGTCTTCGTGGTCTTCTGCTTCCTGACCGAATGCATCCCGCTGCCAGGGGTGGCCTTCTGCATCGGCCTCATCCTCGTGTTCACCGGCGTGGTGAGTCGCAAAGAGGTGGCCATGCTCTACTGGGATGATGCCTGCTGGTTCATCATGGGAAGCCTCATGTTCGCCGCCGCGTTCGTCAAGACGGGCGTGGACAAGCGCATGTGCCTCATGATGTTCCGCAAGCTCGCCGTGCCCAACGTGAAATGGGTGACGCTCATCTTCTTCCTCATCATCACGCCCCTGGCCGCGTTCATCTCGGACCACGCCCTGGCGGCCATGTTCCTTCCCATCGCCATGCTCCTCTACCAGAACAGCCTCACCAACGAGGTGCCGGAAGACCCGGAACTGGGGAAAATGCTCATGATCACCATTGCCATGGCCTGCAACATCGGGGGGCCGGGCGCACCTTCGGGCGGTGCCCGGAACGTGATCATGATGACCTACCTGAACGACATGTTCGGGTTGGACATCGGCTACTTCCAGTGGGTCACCTACTGCTTTCCGTTCCTGATCCTCATGATTCCCGTCACGTGGTTCATGGTGAACCGGCGGTTCAAACCGCGGATCCAATCCCTGGCCCCGGCCATGGACCACCTGCAGAGGGAAATCGGACGCATGGGACCATGGAACCGGAAGCAGATCTATTCGCTGATCATCTTCCTGATCATGGTCTTTGGATGGTTCACGGAAAAGGGCTTCTACTCCATGGGAATCTACCCGGTCCGTCTAGGCATCGGGGTCATCGCCGTGGCGGGTGCCGTGGCCTACCTGCTGGTGGGCGTGGTCAACTGGCGGGACTACCAGGAGAAGGTGGACTGGGGTGTGGTATGGCTCTACGCCGGGGCCATCATTTTCGGCCGGACACTGGATGGGACCGGTGCGGCCTACTGGCTCGCCCGGACCATCATCGAGACCCTGGCGCCCCTGGGCATGGACTCCGGCCTGCCCCTCATGCTGGTGAACAACGGCCTCACGGCCTGCATCACCAACCTGATGGCCGACGGCCCGGCAGCCGCGGCCGTGGGCCCCATCTCGCTCAACATGGCGGGACTCGTCCACCCGGGATCCACCTTTCTCCCCTTCATGGCCATGGGAACGGCCGTAGCGAGTTCCTTTGCCTATTGCCTGATCATCGGCACCCCGCCGAACGCCATTGTCTATGCCAGCGGCTACCTCGAGCCTAAGGACTACCTGCGGGTGGGCATTCCCATGTGGTTCATGGCCAACATCGTGCTGATTCTTCTGGTGGCGTTCTACTGGGCCTTCCGGGGTTTCGGTGAACTGCCCGGATTCTGACCCCGGACAGGGAAGAGCCGGGCAATATGCCTTCCGCCGGGGTTCGCAAAAACCCGGCGGGAGGTCCGACCACCCAAGGAGACGAGAGATGAAACCCATGGAAGCAGCAACTCAGAAAAAAAGATGGATTCACCATGAAAAGGGGGTCACCTTTTTCGACCGGAGCACGGAGCGGGTCTTCTTCTTCTTTATGACCATGATCATGCTCGTCCTGGGACTGCTCTACAAATTCGGGGGTATGTGATCCCATGCTCCCCCTGGCAGAGACCGCCACACCCTCAGGGGCCGATGATCCGCATGAACCGACCGGTACGATGGTACGGTTCTCGGCAGGGTCCTACTTTCAATCCCTCACCGGACTGCTGGGATCCCCACGAAGCTTCTTTACACGCCTCCAAGGACAGGAAGGGCTTCAAACGCCGTTCCTCTTTCTGCTCTTCTCGGCCCTTTTTCACACAGGTGCATGCATGACGTACATCATGGAGCACCGAGTCCTGGTGGCCGGGATCATCCTGATGAATGCCCTCGTCATGCCCCTGGCAGGGGCCGCAGGGGCCTTCCTGACGGCGCGTATGTTCATGGGAAGACGCATCTCCTTTGCCGGTCTCTTCGCCGTATACGCTTATGCAGCCGGAGTTACCCTGCTGGCCTCCTGGATCCCTCTGTTCGTCTGGATCACGGAGCCCTGGAAGTGGATCCTCATCGCGCTGGGGTTGGTCCGCTTCGTAGGCCTGACCTGGCCCCGAGCTCTGCTGGTGTTGACCGGGTCCCTGGTGATCACATTCCTGTTCTTCGGATCCCTGTCCCCGGCCCTCATGGCGCTCAAGGGTCTCCTCACATGAAGGGAGACTGAAAGACGAGAACACAATGACTTCACCACGAAGATCACGAAGGACACGAAGGGGAACTGAAATGAAACCACGAATGGCACGAATATCACGAATAACCCCTTGAACGGCCCAACGGTTTGAGTGTCCATGAGATTCGTGTGATTCGTGGTTTCATTCTTTCTTTTTTTTCTTCGTGTCCTTCGTGTCCTTCGTGGTGAAATCTCTTGTAAGTGCAGATCCGGAGTTCGGCAAGGCTCCCGTTGAACGCACCCGACAATTCGAGTATAAATGATGGAAATGGTTTTGTCGGCAAACCGATGCGTTTCACCCCCCTGTGAGGTCTTCCCATGAGAGTGTACGATTTCATGACCACCCACCTGGAATCCGTGGACTCGGAGAACAGCGTGTACGATGCGGTTGAGAAGATGGTGGACCTGCGCATTCGCTCCCTTCTGGTGCGCTTTCCCGGCGGGGACATGCAGGACGGCGTCATCACGGCGCGGGACGTGGTGTACAAGGTCCTGGCCCAGGGAAAGGACCCGAATGAGGTCCACATCTCGGAAATCGCCTCACGACCCATTTCCTGCATCGACAAAAACATGCCCCTGGAGGACGCTGCGGCCCTCATGGAGGAGACCGGGGTGGCCCGGGTGTTCGCCTGCGACGGGGCCCATATCGTGGGCGTTCTGTCCCTGATGGACGCCATGGCCGCCATGCTCATCCTACGAGCGCGAGGCGACCATGTTTCTTAAAAAGCTCATCGGCCACGGAGACCGGGAAAAAAGGGTCGTCGAGGGGATGGATCGTCACATCCGCCTCCTCTGCGCCGGGTGCCAAGCCTTTTATGAGGCCTTGAACGAGGCCGACCTCAAACGCATGCGCAAGGTCAAGGAACTGGAGCGGGAGGCTGACACCATTCGAAGGGAGATCGTCTCGTTGATCTACGATGGGGCCTTTCTCCCCTATCTCCGGCCCGAACTCTGCAAATTCGTAGAAATCGTGGATGATGTCTTCGACCTGCTGGAGTATGCCGCCGCCTGCTACCTGGAGATCCGGTTTCCCGAATCCCTTCGGCACGAATCCGCCCGGGTCGCCTACCTGAACCGGCAGATGTGCGAGATGCTCCACATCACGTTTCAGGCCATGATGGCAGGGGAGGACCTTCGAGAGAAGAGGCTCGCCATTCGAATCTACGAGAAACGGATCGACGACATGAAATTCGCCCTCTTGAAGGACGCGAGGGGCATTCCCGTGGATGACTTCTGGGAGGGGAAGACCCTGGCCGATTTCCTCTCCCGTCTCTGTTCGGTGAGCGACCGGATCGAGGATGCGAGCGACCATCTGGGGATCCTCAGCTCCATCATCAGGTAGTGCTCATCCAGAAACGCACGCTGAGCACTAGCAAGTTTCCAATTCAGAAATGGAGTATTTTTCGCAAGATCAAGGAAATCAAGGGATTACGCGGAGGAGTACTGGAGTACGCCGCACAAGGAATCCCGTAGATTGACGCAGAGATTGCGGCTCCTGGGAACCCGCGCCGCAGGCGTGGGCGTCCAAGCGAAGCGCGGACAAAATAGCCATTTCTGGATGGAAACCAGGTAGATCGGAGAAGCCGGCCCCCTGGACCCTCATCCGTCCTCAAAGGCGCCCGCGACCCGATCCCTGACATTCACACCCGAAACCTGACACCCGGCACGAGCATGTGGAAAATCCTCAGTGGCGCGTTCCTTGGCTGGAGCCTCGGGGCAAACGATTCGGCCAATATCTTCGGAACCGGCGTTGCCACGGGCACCATTCGATACGGGACCGCCATCCTGCTCACGTCGGTGTTCGTCCTGCTCGGTTCGGTACTGGAAGGTCCCAAGTGCATGCAGGTCTTGAGCGACCTCTCCCGCGTCCTCCCCCTGGACGCCTTCCTCTGCGCCCTCGCCGCCGCCATCACCATGACTCTCCTGACCATCGCGGCCGTGCCCGCATCGTCGTCGCACGCCATCATCGGGGCGATTCTCGGGGTGGGCATCATCCATGGATCGGCCGATTTCTCGCGCCTCTATAAGATCGTGACCTGCTGGTTACTCACACCGGTCTGCGGGCTTGTTTTCGGCTACGCCCTTCTTCGTATCCTCTCCTTTCTCCTGGATCGGACCCCGCTCGGCATGACCGGGAGAAACCGGGTCTACTACCTGGGCATCCTGGTCGCCGGGTGTTACGGGGCCTACTCCCTGGGCTCCAACAACGTGGCCAATGTCACGGGAGTATACGTGGGACCGGGCCTTCTCACGCCGGAGGCCGCCGCACTGGTGGGAGGGGTGAGTATCGTTGCCGGTGTGCTCACCTTCAGCCACCGGGTCATGATGACCGTGGGCAAAGGCATCGCCCCACTGGACCCGTTCACGGCCTTCGTGACGGTCCTGGCCGGCGCCCTGACCCTCCACCTCTTCACCCAGGTCGGGATTCCGGTCTCTTCGTCCCAGGCCGTCGTTGGAGGGGTGGTGGGTGTGGGTCTGGTGGGCGGGATACGCACGGTGAGGCCTCGAATGCTTCTTCGCATCGGTGTGGGATGGCTGGTGACCCCCCTGGCCGCCGGCCTCCTGGCCTGGGGTTTCGTGTCGGCCGTCCGGGCGTTCTCCTGATGGAGGCGTCATCATGCCCGTGCCCTCTCCGGCGGAGATGGACCTGTGTGATTGCCCCTTCGACGGGGCGGCAGGGACCGTCGGAAGAAGGAATCGATCGAGGGTTTTCTTTGACACAGGCCCGTCTTTTCCTTATGGTCTGATCATGTCCAGGCGGCGACCATCAGCCCGGGACATCTCCTCACTCAACCCGCAGCCGAGGACCCTTTCATGACGCTCACCCGGAAATTCGACGCACCCGAAGCCCCGCTGATCCTGGGGCTGGATGTGGGCGGCACGCAGACGGACGCGGTTCTGATCTCCTCCGGGGACATCGTTGCATTCACCAAGACCCCGACTCTGGACGACCTGACCGCAACCCTTCGGGGGGCCGTGGGGAAAATCATGGCGGAGGCCCCTGACGGGCGTATCGTCCGACTCGCCTTCTCCACCACCATGGCCACGAATGCCATTGTCCAGGATCGCCTCGACCCCACCGGTATGATCGTGTCGGCCGGACCGGGCATGGACCCGGAAGGGTTTTCCGTGGGCCCTTCCTACCACGTGGTGCCGGGATGCCTGGACCACCGTGGGTTCGAGGCCATGCCCCTGGACAGGGAGGCCCTTGAGAGTGCGGCCGATCGAATCCGCGAACAGGGCATTCGAACCGTGGGCCTGGTGAGCAAGTTTTCCACCCGCAACCCGAGACACGAGCTTTTGATGAAGGACTGGGTGGGGGGTGGTTTCGACCACACGGCCCTGGGCCACCGGGTCTCCGGAAACCTGGGCTTTCCCCGCCGCATCGCCACCACGTATCTCAACGCGGCCCTCCACAAGACCCACGAAGGATTCGTCCTTGCCGTCCTTCGCATCCTGGAGGAGCAGGGGATCGAGGCCCCGCGCTACCTGCTCAAACCGGACGGCGGCACCGTGGGTCTGGAGCAAAGCCTGGATTTCCCGGCTCAGACCGCCCAGTCCGGGCCGGCGGCCAGCGTCATGGGAGCCCTCGCCCTGGACCCCTGCTCCGGCACCACCCTGGTCCTGGACGTAGGGGGGACCACCACGGACATAGCCGTCATCTACGAGGGCGCGCCCTTGCTGGAACCCCTGGGTGTCCGTCTGGGCCCCTACCTGACCCTGATCCGCTCTCTTCAAACCCGTTCCGTGGGCATTGGCGGTGACAGCGAGGTGCGGGTCGATCCCGCACATGGCCTTCGAATCGGCCCCATGCGGGTCGGCCCACCCATGGCCCTCGGCGGGCCCGCGCCCACGCCCACGGACGCCATGATCGTCCTGGGTCTCCTGGAAGCGGGTGATCGAGAGGCGGCCCAAAGGGCCATGGAGGGCATAGCCGGCCTCCTGGGCACAGGGTTCGTTGAGGCGGCCCGGGCCGTACTCGACCGGACGGCCTATCTGGTGGCCGAATCCGTCCGGGCCTTCCTCTATTTCATCAACTCCAGGCCGGTATACACCATTCGGGAGGTCCTGGAAGACGTCACCATCGAGCCCACACGCATGGTCCTCATGGGCGGCCCCGCGGCCCAGCTCTCCGCCCCCCTGGAACAGGCACTGGGGATCCCCTGCTCTGTGCCCCCCCATGCGGAGGTGGCCAATGCCGTGGGCGCCGCCGTATCCAGGATCACCTCGGAGGTCACCCTCCAGGCGGACACGGGCCGGGGAAGCGTCATCATCCCGGAAGTCGGGCTGCAGGAACTGATCGACAGCGACTTCAGCATGGAACAGGGGCTGGCCATGGCCCGCAGGGCCCTTCAAGGGGCACTGATCGAGGCGGGTGAGACTCAGGAGGAGATGCAGGTCACGGTGACCGAACAGCAGTGTTTTTCCATGATCGAAGGATTCTCCCGCACGGGGAGGAACATCCGGCTCAAGATGTGTGTGGCGCCGGGCCTCATTCCCGAGTGGCCTTCGAGGAGGCCCTTCCCATGACCTCGAATTCCAGGCGTACGGGACTCGTCTTTTTTCCGGCCTTTGATTGGGCCATCAGCCCCACCCACCCCGAACGGGAGGAGCGGCTGCTCTACACTCAAGACCAGGTGCTCGAGGAGGGTCTCCTGGACCTGGACAACATCGTGGAGTACCGGGTCCGGCCCGCGTCCATGGACGACATCCGGCGCGTCCACTTCTGCGTTCCGGATGAGGAATCGGTCACCACGGAGAGCCACCTCATCTCGGCCGGAGGGTGCCTGGTCGCCGCCGACGCGGTTCGGAAGGGGGAGGTGGACAACGCGTTCGCCCTGGTGCGTCCGCCCGGCCATCACGCCATGCGCGTGGTTCATGGAAACCGCGGCTTCTGCAACATCAACATCGAGGCCATCATGGTGGAGTACCTCCGCGAGACATACGGGGTCCGCCGCGTGGCCATTGTGGATACGGACTGCCACCACGGTGACGGCACGCAGGATATCTACTGGCATGACCCGAATACCCTCTTCATCTCTCTACACCAGGACGGACGTACCATCTATCCCGGCACCGGCTTTCCCGATGAACTGGGTGGCCCCAACGCCATGGGCGCAACGGTGAACATTCCCCTGCCTCCCAAGACCGGCGAGGAGGGGTTCTTCGTGGTCATGGAAGAGCTGGTCATGCCGCTCCTGGAAAAATTCCGGCCCGAGATGGTGATCAATTCGGCCGGACAGGACAACCATTTCAGCGACCCGATCACGGACATGAATTTCTCGGCCCGGGGGTATGCCACCCTCAATGCCAGGCTGCAACCTGACATCGCGGTCCTGGAGGGAGGGTATGCCGTGGAGAGCGCCCTCCCCTATGTGAACGTAGGCATCATCATGGCCATGGCGGGCCTGGACACCCGATGCGTCAAGGAGCCCAACTACGATCGGGACTACCGGCCCCAGAGCCCATCCGTTACTCAGAACATCGACCGGCTCACGGCCCGGCTGCGACACGTGTTTCTGGAGGGGAAATACGAGGCACCCACCCACACCGAAGGCGATGTACTGGAACGAAAGAGGGAGATCTACTACGACACGGACGGGATCTTCGAGAAGCAGCGTGAACTCATTCGAGTCTGCCCCCACTGTGCCGGCGCCCTGGCCATCGAGTCCGCGGCCAGCACGGGGAACCACATCTTCGCCGTTCGCATCCCCATGGAGGTCTGTGAGGCATGCCGCAGAACAGCCCTTACCTGGTTCGATCAGGCCTCGCAGAACGCCTTCAGCCACATTTTTCTTCAGGATCGCGACCGGGGCCGTTACGAACGGATCGAACCGAAACGAAAATAGCATCGGAAAGGAAAGGAATCAGCCCCATGGATGACGATCTCAAGAAACGGACCCAGGAGACGGCCAAGACCCTCTTCGGCAAAGGAATCCGGATGGACCCGCCATACCTCACCTGGAAGGCTTTTGACCGGGACCTGGCCAACCAGTTGTCCCTGCACATCACCGGAAACCTCTATTCGCGGCAGGTCCTGACCCTTCCTGAACGGCAGATGGCCACATGCGCCATGCTCGCCGCGCTTCGCGCGACGGATGAACTCAAGCTCCATATCAATGGCGCGCTCAACGTGGGATGCGATCCCCGAAAGCTGGCCGAGATCTTTTTCCAGCTCTCCACCTACGGAGGCATGCCCGCGGTGAACGAGGCGCTTCATGCCTTTCGAGAGGTCCTGGAGGAGCGGGGCGAGTGGCCCATTCCCGACAACAGGGGCGCGGCCGGATGACCGGGGAGGAACGGCGTGAGAGAAATTCAGGGCACATCCAACCGGGGGCTGGACGTCGATCTCTCAACCGGTGAAGTTCGGCCCTTTGATATCGCCGATACGGACCGACGCGACTTTCTGGGCGGCAAGGGCCTCGGTCTGAAGCTTCTCTATGACCGGATGCCGGCGCACACGGACCCCCTGGGCGAAGACAACATCCTCGCCTTCATGTCCGGCGTGCTTCCGGGGACCGGGGCTCCGTGCAGCGCCAGATTCGCCTGTGTGACCAAGTCCCCCCTCACCGGCCTCATGATCGCCTCATCGTGTGGAGGCCCCTTTGGTACGGCCCTCAAGACCGCCGGCTGGGACGCGCTTCTGATTCGGGGCCGGGCCCGAAGGCATTCCATCCTGCATGTGGATGAAAACGGGGCGACCCTGGCGGATGCCTCCGCCCTCTGGGGTCTGGACACAGAGGCGGCCCAGGAGGCCCTGGATCCGGGAAAGCATGACGGCGCCCTGGTCATCGGCCCGGCCGGGGAACACCGGGTCCTCTTTGCCAATGTGGCCTCCGGCCACCGGTTCTTCGGCCGGGGAGGCGTCGGCGCGGTCATGGGGGCCAAGGGCCTCAAGGCGGTCACGGCCCGGGGAGGGGCCTGTCGCATTCGGCCCAGGGAACCGGATCTTTTCGAGCGCACCAAGGCCGTGGCTACGGGGTACATTCAGCACAACCCCTTCACCTCCAAGGCCTACCGTCGCTTCGGCACGGCCGTCAATGTCCGGTACTGCTCCCAGGGCGGCATCATGCCGGTGAACAACTTCCAACACGGCGATCACGAGAGCGCGCCGCTCCTCTCCGGCGAGGCCATGCGGGAGCGGTACGGATTCAAGCACAGCACGTGTCGTCCCTGCACGATCCTGTGCGGCCACAAGGGGACCTTTCCGGACGGGAGTGTGCGCCAGATCCCCGAATACGAGACCGTGGCCCTCATGGGGGCCAACCTGGGCGTGTTCGATTCGGACCGGGTCTCGGACTGGAATGATTTGTGCGGTCGCCTGGGCATGGACACCATCAGTGCAGGCGCGACACTGGCCTTTGTCATGGAGGCCGGGGAGCGGGGTCTCATGAAGACCGACCTGCGCTTCGGTTCACCGGAGGGGGTGTCCGAGGCCCTTCAGGACATGGCCTATCGCCGCGGCCCGGGAGAAGAGACGGCCGACGGGACCCGGAGGCTCGCCGCGCGATATGGCGGAGACACCTTCGCCATGCACGTCAAGGGCCTGGAAGTGGCCGGTTATGATCCCCGGGGATCCTGGGGGCAGGGCCTGGCCTATGCCGTGGCCAACCGGGGCGGCTGCCACCTGTCCGCTACGATGTTCGCCCTGGAGGTCTTTTTCGGCCTGCTCCGGCCGCGGACCACCCGGGCCAAGGCCGAGTTCGTCCGGTTCCTGGAGAGCCTGTTCTGCGGAATCAACTCCCTTCAGACCTGTGTGTTCACCTCCTACGCCTATCTCCTGGAGCCGCCCGTCAGCCGTCTCACCCCTATGCCCCTGCTCGGCCTCACCATGCAGTACCTGCCCCGCGTGGCCCTGAGTCTCATGGATGTGCGGGTGTATGCCCGCCTCTACCAGTCGGTTACGGGCATTCCCATGAGCCAGAAGGCCTTTCTTGAGGCCGGCGACCGGATTCACGTGCTGGAGCGGTGGATGAACACGCAGGAAGGGGTCACGCGACAGGACGACACCCTTCCGGCCCGCTTCCTGCTGGAGGATGACCCCGCCGACCCTCGAAGGCGGGCCGTGCCTCTCGAACCCATGCTGGAGCGGTATTACCGGCTGCGCGGTTATGACGCCTTGGGCGTTCCCACCCCTGAGACCCTGGAGCGGCTGGGAATTTCACCTGAACGGAGATCGATGCAAAAAAGGTAGGGTCATTCACATCCATCGCTTCCCTTTACGACTTGAACGATTTCCGGAGTGAAAAACGAACAGGATGGCTAACGACTGGGATTTTGATGAGATCGTCGACCGAACCGGAACCGCCTCCATGAAATGGGAACCCGGTGTCCTGTCGGGGGTGTTTGGAGAAGGCAGGCATGATCTGCTTCCCTTGTGGGTGGCGGATATGGATTTCAAATGCCCGACCGTGGTGAGACACGCCATGGAAAGACGCCTGGCCCACCAGATCTACGGGTACAGCCTGATGGATCCGGCATATGTTCCGGCACTGATTTCCTGGTACGAACGCCGCCACCAGTGGGAAATCGATGAGCAATGGATCCTGACGACCCCGGGGATCGTGCCTGCGACCCATTACATGGTTCAACGATTCACCCGGCCGGGCGATAAGGTCATCATCCAACCCCCGGTCTACTATCCGTTTGCCAGGGCCATTGAAAACAACGGCCGCCGGATCCTGGAAAACCCCCTGCAGATCCTTGACGGACACTATTACATGGATTTTCAGGACCTGGAAAAAAAGGTCCGAGACCCACGGGCGAAGCTGGTCATTCTATGCAGCCCCCACAACCCCGTGGGGCGGGTCTGGACCCGGGAAGAGCTCGAGACCTTCGGGGAGATCTGTATCCGACATGGGGTCCTGGTGTTTTCGGATGAGATTCACTGCGATCTGATTATGCCCGGGTACAGGCACACCTGTTTCCCGACGATTTCGGAGACCTTCGCCCGTCACAGCATCACAGGGCTTTCCGCCAGCAAGACATTCAACCTGGCCGGATTGCAACAATCCAGCCTCATCATCCCCGACACGGGATTGCGGCAAGAGATGGCCGCCCAGATCGAGAACCTCGGGTTTGTCAATTCCATCGGCGGAACGCTCTTTGGCGCGGTGGCCGCAGCCGCGGCGTACAACGAGGCCGAATCCTGGCTGGATGACCTCATTGTTTACCTGCAAGGCAATTTTCTGTACTTGAAAGAGGAATTGGAAACGCGGCTTCCCGGAGTCCATGTGTTCGAGCTCCAAGGCACCTACCTTCCATGGGTGGATTTTCGAAAGACCGGGTTGGATCATGACCGCATGATACAGGCCCTGGAAAAGGACGCCAAGGTGGGCCTGGACCACGGGAGCTGGTTCGGTGAAGGCGGCACCGGATTCGAACGGTTCAACATTGCCTGTCCCAGGGCGACCCTGATCCGGGCCGTCGAGGCGACGGCGGCCGCCATCCAAAGACGGCTGTAAGGGGTCACGCCGTTTCCCGTCACGGGATTCATCCTGAGGATAGGACTACGGTGCTCTCCCGCCCCGGCGCGCGCCCCTCACCGCGCCCATGAGTGCATTGAACCCGACGCCGGCCAGGATCACCGCCACGGGCCCTGCCGTGAAACCGATCCACAAGGGCCACCCGGCGTGAACACAGATATTCCGCCCCAAGGCCATACCGATGAGGATCATGACGATCCAGGGGAGGAATCCGCTTCGGCTTCCGATGAAGCTCACGATGTCCTCCGTTGATCCCTCGCCTTACGCTCATTCGAACCAACAGGCGCGCCGGTTTCCACCGAACCTGACCGCGGGCGGCCGAGCCCGTTCAGCCAGTCCTTCACCACAAACCGTATGTCCGGACCTACGACCACGCCCATGTGGCTCACGCCGGGCAGGAGTTCAAACCGGGCCTTGGCATAGGGTGAGATCGCGGGTTCAAACCGCTCCGCGATGAAGGACTCGTCCGCCGTGCCGACGGCCACCAGGATCGGCTGCGTGATGGATTGCAGGTCCTTTTTGTAGTCCCGGGGGGCATAGGCCGTGTTCAGCCGGTGGGAATAGGCCAGGGTCTCGGTACCGTCGCGGAACCGTTCGGGCAGGTTGAACTCGACAGACGTCAGGAAATCGAGCGCGTGAATACCCAGGGCATTGAGCATGCTCAACCCGATCATTCGAGGGACATGGGGGTGGGCCCAACCGCCCGCATCCTGGCGCATGGTGGGGGCATCGTACGTGAGATACGGGGAGAGCAGCAGGAACGCATCGGCCTGCCTGCCGTGCCGGTTTCCCGCAAAACGGAGGGCCAGGCCGCCTCCCGATGAATGGCCGCCCACGATCAGCATGGCCTCTGGATTTTCCCGGCGAGCCACGGCTGCGAGGTCCGCCAGATCATCTTCGAGCTGATCAATGTAGTCTACATCGCCCCGTGTCCCGGGGTTGGGGCCGTGTCCTCTCAGGTCCGGTGTGTAGACCTGGGCCAGGCCTTCCGATCGAATGAACTCCGCCAGGGGCAGGAGATACCGACTGTGCCAGCCCGAGCCGTGGAGGAGTATCAGAATCTTGTCGGATGGGGCCGAGTAGCGGCGATAGGAGAGTACTGCGCCATCCCTGGCCTGAAACGGCTCCAATGGGGGAAGGGCCGACTCGTCCACCAAGAGTTCATCGAAGGATAGCCCCGCCACCCCCGGGTCCGGCCCATCGAGTTCGCCGAAAATGGCCAGCCCCAAAGCCAGGCCGACATAGATCAGGGCGGAGATGAAAACAAAGGACAGGATTTTCCTGAGGACCTTCATCATCCGTCCCTCCAATAACGGGGGCCAGAAAATCGGATTCCGCATGGTCGGCCCCGCGCATTTCCTTCGACTTCACCCGCCCGTCAGTCGTAGCTCCTGCGCGTGGCGTCATCCGCCATGGTGGGCGCGATCAGGGGCTTCCAGTCATCACCCTCCCAGGTGCCCAGATGGGTGTGCATATCCAGGTACTTTTTCGGAATGGGGTGCGTTCCCACCACGACCCCGACGCCGTAGCGTTTCTCCAGAAAGGCCTTGAAGGTGTCGATATGGGGGCAGGGGGGATACCCGACCACCAGGCCCGTAGCCAGATGAATGACCTCGGCCCCGTTTTTCACCATCTCTTCTCCGGCATACTCGATGTTCCCTCCCGGGCACCCGTCGCAACTCGTATAGCCGACCAGTTCCACCTCCTCGCCCGCATAGATGCTGAAGGCCCCTTCCCGGTTCCTCATGGCACGAAGGCATTTCCCGCCCGCACAGCGGCGATATCGATCACAGATAATGATCCCGATCTTTTTTTTGTCTCCCATGTTCCGTCCTTTCGTTTCTTCCAACCCATTCACGGTCCGCCATGCTGCAGACCGGTTATCGACTTACCCTTTCGCCGCGCTCTTCCAGGCCTCGTTCAGGCGGGCCTCGATGTAGGCGATCAGTTCGTCGTCCCATGCCTCCAGGTCAAAACACATGGCATCCTCTCCGAGCAGCCCCTCCGGGACAAAGTCCGCCCTTTCATCGGGATCCTCGATCATCTCACCGTAAAAGCAGACCGACAGCCAACGCGGTTCGTCTTCGATCACGTCCACCATGACAAAGAGTTCTTTGTCTTTCTGGTTCTCATGAACCGCACGAAGGGAATACGTCAGACCCGGCCTCGGCACGAAATCCAGCACGGCTCCGTCCTTGGTCTCCAGATATGCCTTGAATCGCAGAAAGGCCTCCCGGTTCCTCTCCGGCGTCTCCTGCCATTCATTCAGAAATGCCTTCAGCTCCTGTTCAGCTTCACTTTTCATAGCCCACTCCTCGCTGTGCGAAATCGCACGATGAATGAACGTCCAACGATGGTGCCTTGTCATGCCCGTCCATGGTCTCCGGCGCACGGCGTCCGGTCTTCACCGGAAGCGACGTCCCATGGCTTCCATTCCTGGAAGGCCCGGGCCGTGGCTCATGGGGACAGGGCAAAATCCCACGCCATCTCCATGGCCAGGCCGTGGGGGAGAAGCACGATGGAACGGGAGAAATCACGTCCCCCGGCTTCCACATAGGCCTTCAACCTCATGGAGAAGGGTTGTGCAGCCACCGCCATGGCGGAGATGGTCACCGGGGCCTGGGTGGAGGATGTCATTCGGGTTGCGGCCAGGCAGCGGGATGGCTCCGATTGGACAAAATGGATTCTGCACACCATGGGTCGCACCGGATACACGCTGCATCGGCCGCGGATGAGCATGGGGCAGCACGGCTCGTAGCGGTCAAGTTCAGCGGTCGCCCGTGCTGCGGCGGCAGGGCCGCGGCCCGGCCTGGACTGATCCCATTCATGCCATTTTCTGGTTCGCAGCCGCAGGCCTCGAATCCGGTCCCGGCTGAAGGTGCGCTTGACGAATTGGGCCAGAACGTGAATCTCCAGCATGCTCGCCTGAATATGAAACCGGCAACAGTGGCAGCAGCCCGGCCTGCACGACGGCACCACACATTCTTCCCTGGACAGCCGCTCCAGCACGCGGGCCGTAACGGAATCCAGGGACGAGTAGAGGCCGACGACAAAGTCCTCCTGTTCGGTTACAGGCGTAAGGGGTGTCCCTCTTGCCTTGGAAACCCCCATGAAAGCGCCGTTTTGGCCCACGTGGGTCCTTTCCGCATGGTCGCGAAAGGTTCAGGCAAGAGTCGCCTCATCCGTTCGGCCCCTTGAGCCGGGTGGCCGGCCCTGCCGGGTCCCGGGTGCCATCCTGTTTCATCCCCTGCGAACGCTCACGCCCCGGCCGTGCAAATACTCCTTCAACGCCCCAATCTCGATGACGCCGAAGTGGAACATGGATGCAGCAAGCAGTATCGTGGCCCCCGCCTGGACCGCCTCGTAAAAATGCCCCAGACTCCCCGCACCGCCCGAGGCCACCACCTCGGCCGAGACCGCAGCCTTGATGGCCCGAATCACCGGCAGGTCGTACCCGGTCCGGGCGCCGTCTCCGGCCTTACTCGTGGGAAGGATGACCGGGACCCCGTAGCCGTCCACGCGCCTGGCCCATTCAATGGCATCCGCACCGGTGGCGGTCCGGCCCCCATCGATGTAGACTTCATAGCCCGACGGCATGGCCTCGTTCCGATCCACATCGATGGCCACGGTCACCCTCTCCGGGCCCAGGGCCTCGACCATGTCACGAATCACATCAGGCCGTCGAAAGGCGGCGCTGCTCGTGGAGATCTTGTCGGCCCCCGCGGCCAGCACGGCCTCGGCCGATGCCACATCGGAGATCCCGCCGCCCACGGTAAAGGGGACGGTGGTGACCTCGGCGACGCGCCTCACCACGTCGAGCATGGTGGCCCGGCCCTCCACCGTGGCCGTTATGTCCAGCAAGGCCAGTTCATCGGCCCCCTTTTCACAGTACACGCGCGAGCACTCCACCGGGTCTCCGGCGTCTCGAATGTCCACGAAATGGACGCCCTTGACCACGCGTCCGTTCTGCATGTCCAGGCACGGCATGATGCGAATGGGCTGGCCCATGAATTCCCCCTCTTTTCCCTGTCAGGCTTCGATGATGGTGTCCTGCACGTCTCGATCAAGGAGCGTATTATCCGCCCTGGACACCGAGCCGTCAATCCCCGATCCACATGGACAGAGAACGTAATCCGCAAATCACGGTCGTTGGGAAGCTTTGTGTTCATCCTTTCACTGTGGTATAAGTGGGTATCCTTCTTTCGATCGATGGGTCGCCGGGGCTTATCGCTGACGACTGAAGCGGCCCGTGTGATTAAAGTCCTCCTTTGGAAAAGACGGACTTCCCCATAGACAGTCCCCCATGAAGACCTGGGAGGCCCGAGCGATCATGACAAGACCCACCGATCCCTCCCGAATACACATCCTCATTGTGGAAGGCGAGATCCCTGCCGCTTCTGATCTGGAGCAGCGGCTCATTAAAATGGGCCACGAGGTCTGCGGCACGGCCGCCACCTGCGATGAGGCCCTGGAACAGGCCGGGAGGCGCCTTCCGGACCTGGTCATGATGGACATCGCCCTAGAGGGGGGCATGGATGCCATGGATGCGGCCGGGATTTTTCGGGACCGATGGGATGTCCCGGTGGTCTTTCTGGCGACCCACGAAGATACGGACCAACTGGAGCGGGCCGGGCTCACCGGTCACTTCAACTACCTGCTCAAACCCTTCAGGGACAGGGATCTTCGCATTGCCGTGGCCATGGCGCTTTACGTGGGCAAGGTGGATGCCGAGCGGAGAAAGGCCGCTCTGGCCCTGGAGAGGAGTGAGAGCAACTACCGTCTGCTGGCGGATAACGCCGATGATGTCATTTTCACCTTGGACATGGATCTCCGGTATACCTACGTGAGCCCCTCCGTAAGCAGGCTGAGGGGCTTTACGGCCTCGGAGGTCATGGGCCAGGATCTCAGCCGGGTCTTGACTCCTGACTCCCTTCGAGCCGCACGCAGGATGATTTCCGAGGAACTGGAGGCGGAAGCCCCGGGGGAAGCGGACCCCCATCGATCCCGAACCGTGGAATTGGAGATGCTCAGAAAAGACGGCTCCACGGTCTGGACGGAGGTCAAGTGCTCGTTTATTCGGGATGACGGCGGAAAGCCCTCCGGCATTCTCGGAGTGACCCGAGACATCTCCGAACGGAAGCGGAACGAGGCCGATCTGCGTGAGAGCGAGAGCCGGTTCCAGAAGATGCTCGCCCTGGTCCCGGATATGATCTCCATCCATGATCCGGAAATGAACATCGTCTACAGCAACTGGCGCGGATTCGGGGCTGTTCCCGAATCCAAAAGGGTGCGTCACACCAAATGCCACAGGACGTATCGCGGGTATGACGACATCTGCCCGGACTGCCGGGCCAAAACCGTTTTGGAATCCGGTGAGATCTTTCAGGGAGAAGAGCTGCTGCCCGATGGAAGATGGGTGGACGTGCGCATTATTCCCCTGCTCGATGAACAGGGCCGCGTGGAACTGTTCATGGAATGGGTCCGGGACATCACCGAGAGCAAGGAGGCCGAAGCCGCCCTGATGGAGAAATCGAAAGAACTGGAACTCTTCTTCTCGAACTCCATTGAACTGCTGTGCATCGCTGATATGGACGGCTATTTCCGCCTCCTCAACCCCGAATGGGAACGGACCCTGGGGTATACCCTGGCCGAGTTGGAAGGCCGCCGGTTTCTCGACCTTGTGCATCCCGACGACCTTGAGGAGACACTCAAGGCCATATCCACCCTGTCCAAGGGTCAGGGCATTCATAATTTCACCAACCGGTACCGGCACAAAGACGGCACCTCTCGCTGGATCGAATGGCGTTCTCACCCGAGCGGTCATCTGATTTACGCCGCTGCCCGGGACATCACCGACCGTAAGCTGGCCGAGGAGGAGACCGGAAGGCTTCAGGCCCAACTTCAGCAGGCCCAGAAAATGGAGGCCGTCGGCACCCTGGCCGGAGGGGTGGCCCACGACTTCAACAACCTGCTGCAGGCCATCACCGGTTATGCGCAGATGCTCCTGATGGACAAGGACGAAAAGGATCCGGCGTATTACCCGGTGTCCGCCATTCTGAAGGCCGGCAGGCGGGCCGCCGACCTGGTGCGTCAGCTCCTGCTGTACAGCCGGAAAGCGGAAACCGAGCGCCGGCCGGTGGAACTCAACCGGGAAGTGGAACAGACCCGACGAATCATGGAGCGTACACTCCCCAAGATGGTGGACATCGCGGTTCACACCAAAAGCCGCTTGTGGAAAATTCTAGCCGATCCGGTCCAGATCGAACAAATTCTATTGAACCTGGGGACCAACGCCGCCGATGCCATGCCCGAAGGGGGTCGATTGACCATCGAGACGGAGAATGTGACCCTGGATCAGAAAACCGCCCAGGACCATCTGGATGCAAAGGCGGGGAGATACGTCCTTTTGACCGTTTCCGACACAGGCCATGGCATGGACGAGGAAACCATACCCAAGATCTTCGATCCGTTCTTCACCACCAAGGAGGTCGGCAAAGGGACCGGCCTGGGCCTGGCCTCGGTCTACGGTATCGTCAAGAGCCACGGCGGGCATATCCACTGCACCAGTGAGGCAGGACGAGGGACGACATTCAAGATTTACCTGCCCGCGGCCGAAGAACAGGCCGACACCGATCCGGAAGACATGGTTGCCGACACGCCCCGCGGAGGAACGGAGACCATCCTGATCGTGGACGACGAGGAATCCATACGAAGCATTGCCTCTCAGATCCTCAGGAAATTCGGGTACCGGGTCCTGACCGCCTCCACAGGTGAAAAGGCCCTGGAGCTTTACGCCGCCGGGCCCGATGACATCGACCTGATCATGATGGATATCGGCATGCCCGGCATGGGAGGCCACAGGTGCCTGCAGGAAATCATTCGGATGGATCCGGCCGCCAAGATTCTCATCGCCAGCGGGTATTCCTTTAACGGGCAGATCAGCGACGCCTTGAAGGCCGGCGCGGTCGGTTACGTGGGAAAACCCTATCAACTGGACGATCTGCTGAGCAAGGTGCGGAGCGTGTTTGAAAAGCGAGAGCGCTGACACAAAACGACCGCTTCCACAAGAGAAACGATCGTTTTGTATCAGCGTCCCCCAAGAGGAAACCCATGGACGACACCATTCAGGTTCGCGATCCGATCGGCATCATCACGATCAGCTATGCAGAGGCGGTCAAGTACCACGGCCGCGACTTCTACGGCGGGGTGGCCCTGGCCTTCGCCGTCCTGAGGCTGGCATTTGAAAAACTCCTCGGCAAGGAGATACCCTATCGGGATCGTATTCGGCTGGTGGTGGGGTTCGATCCGCCCGGAGTGATCGACACACTGGAGTTCATCACACGGGCCGTGACCCGGCGGCGTCTCATCCTGGAACCGGAGGCCGACAAAGGACCGGACTCGGTCTTTGGTCGATACTATTTCGAGGTGCACTACGGCGGTCGGGGGATCCGCCTCTGGCTCAAGTCCGGCGTGCTGCCCGAAGGGTTCATCCTGCTGGCCCGCAAGGCGGTGGCCGGCCTGGCCTCGCCCGAGGAGGCGGCCCAATGGAAGGCCCACAAAGAACAGCTCGGCCGGGACCTGATGGCCATGCGCCCGGAAGAGATCCTGGAGACGGACGGGCCTTTTGATATCACTCCGGGATGAGGAATCCGCCCAAGCCGTCCACCGTTATGACCCAAAAGAGCCGCACCACTTTACAAAACGCCTGAAAGAACGCGCGGCCTCCACCGCTTTCGTTCTATGCGTTTTCCGTACAGGGTCTGTTTCACCTCCCCGGGATACCTCCTCCCCCTCCACTGCATCAAACACCCTGCGAAGGTCCCGGTGTTGCATAAAGAGGTCGATCCGAGTCCTTGGATTCGCTTCACGATAGCTGCGAATGGTCTGTTCGATGGTATTCATGCGATTTCTCCTGATCCCGTCTTTGAAAAGGGTGGATTCCCTGGACACCACGCGGGCCGACCGGTCTTTCTCCATGCCGGCCAAATTCAGGTACGAACGTTCGTGCTTAATATTACCCGCCATTCTTGCCTCTCTCATGGACCTGCAAGGAAACGGTGGATCCGTCACATCAACTTCATTCTCGATCCGGCAGACCGCCTCGCCTGGTGAACGGGCAAGGCCTCTTCGGACTACGGCTTGCTGTACTGATCCAGGAGTCTTTTCAGCGACTCCTCTTCCCGTTTCCTGGTCTTTCCGTTTTGAAGCAGTTTGTTGTAGAGGTGAAAACCAAGGAGAAGAGAATAGAGATCAAAGGCGAACTGGTCCTCATCGATGTCTTCCCTGAAATCGCCCGCCTTTACCGCGGACCGGGCCATCTGGCGAAGGCTGTCCAGCCATTGTTCCTGTTGTTTCACGAGGAAATCCCGCACATCCCCGGGCCGATCGCTCAGGTCCGTACTTGCCGTGACAAAAATGCATCCGCCCGAGATCCTGGAACTCCAGTCAATCCAGTTCTCCACCAGGGCCCGGATCCTCGGAATCCCCCTCCTGACAAGCAGGGTGGGGACCACCACCTCTTCGGCAAAGACCTGTCCGGCATACCGGAGTATTTCAATCTGAAGGTTTTCCTTGGAATTGAAATGGGCAAAGAGACCGCTCTTGGACATGCCTGTGGCCTTTGCCAGGGCGCCGATGGACACCCCCTCGAGGCCCAGTTCGCTGGCCATGTTGATTCCGGTCTCCAGTATGCCCTGTTTTGTGGTTTCTCCCTTTTTCATGAACACCGAAATAGCACGATCGTTCGTGCCTGTCAAGAGGATTTTTGACAGGACACAGATAAAAACGCAGGCCTCCATGAGAAGCCTGCGTTTTTCATCGGTGTCCCCTCTTTTCCGGTAACTATCTCGGAGCCGCCTCCGGCGGCCGCTCCTTGCTCCCCGTGGCGTTGGGGTAGTCCTCGGCCCGGTAGGCCTTCTGGTTCTCGTGGATCATCTCACGAGCCTCTTCCATGAACCGGTTGAAGCGGTTCTTGCACTCGTAGAACCCGTGCCACCAGGCATAGTCCGGGGCCATCATGGCCGCGCCCATCCGGGCCCGGCGGCCCTCGTGGTGCCACAGCTCGTAGTACTCCACCTCCAGCACCTCATCAAAAAACCGCGTCTTGTCCAGGAGTCCCTTGGCGTACAGGTCGTCCAGCATCTTCTTGGCCGGCTGGAAGTAGACCTCGTTGTACTCCTTCACCACCTGGTCCAGCCGCACGTAATGGGAGTCCACCCAGTTCTGCGCGTGGCACTGGGTGCAGACCGCCTTCATCTTGTCCCGCTCCACCTCCCAGTTGGTCTTGGCCGGGAAGGCCGCGAACTCCGAAGGCCGGATGGTGAGGGGCGCCTGAATCTCCCAGGAGAGCCGTTCGGTCACGTCGTGGGAGGTGAGGGTGGTTCCGGCCCCGGACATGTGGCAGGCCGCGCAGGTGGGGGCCCGGTAGTCCACACCCGGGCTCCAGGTCCCGGAGGCCGCGGTCCAGTTGTAGTTATCACCGTGGGCCGTGTAGATGTCCCCGTGCTTGCTCTCCATGTAGATCTCGATCTGGGGATGGTCCGGACCCAGGTGGCACTGGCCGCAGGCCTCGGGCTTGCGGGCCTCCATGACCGAAAAGAGGTGCCTCGTGTGACAGCTCGTGCAGGAGCCCCGGCTTTGGTCCAGGTTGATCCGCCCCACGCCCACATTGGGCCAGGTCGCCGGGTCGAGGCCCTCATCCGTGTTCTTGAGCACGGTGCCGTGGCAGTGGTAGCAGCCGGTGATCCGCTCGTAGTCGCTGTTCATGCCGTCGTTCAGCCACGGATCGATCTTCCAGATGATCTCCAGGGTGTTGGCGTGCTTGCTCCGGTCGTACTGCTTGGCCTCGTCCGGATGGCAGCGGGAGCAGTCCTTGGGGGTGACCACCCCGGCCACGGGGACCCGGTAGGCCTTGCTCCCGAACTCCGTATCGCTCCGCTCGTACTGCTTGTAGTGGGCCTGGCTCACGTCCGGATCGAACTCCTCGGCCTTGTGGCAGTCGTAGCAGGTGATGTTGGCGGAGGCGTGGCGGCTGGCGGCCCAGTCCGAAAAGATGCCCGGGTGCTCCTGCTTGTGGCACTGAATGCAGGCCACGGCCTCCGGCGGCATGCTCCGTTCGATGCGAAAGGCCTTTTCCTTGGCCGTGTTGGTCTCTTCCTGGCCCAGGGCCGGTCCGGCGACTCCTGAAAGAATCAGGGCCAGGACGGCGATGGCGATCGACCAGCGGACTCGCGTCTCCATGGGTGCACCTCCCTTGTGTTCACATCCTTTTATGGACGATCCCCGGGCCGGGGCCGACAGCGGGTTACAGCCCCAGACCCCGGTATGGTTCCTTGTACTGCTTGTATTCGTACAGGGCCCGCGGGTTGTGGACCAGGTCGCGGTGGCAGTCCACGCATCGCTTTTCGTAGCCGGGCCGGGCATAGACCACGGCCCGGTGGGCCAGCATGGCCCCGCGCTGGTTCGGAATATGAAGAATGTTCCGGTGGCACTTCTGGCACTGCTCGTTCTTGAACGAGGCATAGGCCGCCTCCCGGTTCTTCTCGTGGTCGTACTCGTCCATCAGGAAGTGGACGACCACGTCCTTGATGCCGTGGGCGGTCTTGGCGTAGAAGAAGTTGAACGTGTCGTGGGGCGCGGGGAGGTGGCAGTCCATGCAGTCCGCCACGAACCCCTGGGCGTTGTTGGCGTGGGTGGAGGTCGTCCAGGAGTTGTATGCAAAATGGATCTCGTGGCAGCTCGCGCAGAACTGCGGTGTGGAGGTCCGGACCATGGTGTAGTAGGTGATGCTGAAGATGGGGAAGGCCACCGCGATCCCCGCCCCGATGAACAAAGCGGCCTTGATCCAGGGTTTCATGGCGTCTCCTTGGAGGCGCTGGGCGCCGGCCGTTGGGTGAATGATTCCCGTGGATATGAGAGGATTATTTCACAACTCCGGCTTCCGTGCAAACCGGTTTTTACCCATTCCAGCACGATGTGACAGCGTCGCAGGCACCGGCAAGAGGGGTCCCCATGGGATTCACTGGGGCGGGAGATTCGGCTCCGCGCTTTTGGCGACTTCACCACCGCTCGAATCCACCGGGACGGACGCGGCTCCCATCAACGGGGTGTCTTCCCCGGCCGCCAGTTCATACACGGGCACGGGCTCATCCAGTCCCTTGAGCCGGCGGGAGCCCAGGTCCTTCACCGGCCACATCCCTTCGATCATCCGCCGGGTCCCCTCGCCGATCATGATCTTTCCTCCCTTGGCCTGTCCCGCCAGCCGGGCGGCCAGGATCGTCACCTGACCCGTGGCCGTGTACGTCATGCGGACGGCCAGGGCGCCCTGGAACCGGCTCAGGCCCAGGAGGGCGGACCCCGAGTTGATGCCCATGTTCACATGGAGGGGACCGTAGTCCGGCGGGAGTTCCAAATTCAGGTCCCGGGCCTTTTCCTGAATCTCGATGGCTGCCCGGGCCGCATTCATGGCGTTGGTCCGGGCATCGTCGTTCGTGAAGAGAATCATGAGACCGTCCCCGGCGGTCTCGTTGATCTCACCGTGGAAGCGCTGAATCGGGTCCACGAACCGGCTGAAGACCCGCTCCACGATCTCGTTCACCTGGTCCTCGGGGAACCGGGCGCTCAGGCCGGTATAGTCCTCCAGGTCGAGGAAGAGAACGCTCACGTCCCGTTTTTCCTTCTGTTTTTCCAGGCCGCCGGCGTCCGCCTCCACCATGCGGCGCACGGCCTGGGGAACGAACGGCGACAGGGAACTGAGGCGCTTGCTGATGGCGATCTTTTCGCGGGTGATCTCCCAGTGCTGCTTGCCGTGAAGCACGGCGTTTCCGGCAATCTCGGCGATGTCCTGGGTAAAGAAAAAATCCCGCCGGGTGAGGCGGGCCCCCGGCCGGATCACCACGGTGACCACCGCAAGGATCCGGTCGTCCACGATCACGGGCACGGCCCCTTCCGGACCGGTCTCCACCACGGACCCGTCCCGCCTCTTGACGGTCTTTGTGGCCGAGACGACCACCGGGGACCGGCGCGCCAAGGCCTTTTGCACGGCGTCGCGATTCCGCTTGCAGGAGAGGCAGTTCACCGGCCGGTCGTAGAGCGCGCACTGGAGGGGCCGGGTGTACTTGGGGGCCTCCGGGTCCAGGAGAAGGATGCAGCACTCCATGGCCGTAGGAATGAGCCCGCGCGTCTCATCCCGAAGGATCTCGAGCATGTGGTTCGTCTCCATGCTCATGGCGAGATCCCGCGCGATGCGCCGCCACACATCAAACCGTTCCTTGTAGTATTTGCGCAAGACGTCTCCTTACCGGAGCCTGCGCCGGAGCAGGCTCGGTTCAACGCCCGATCAGATGGGCGGGGCAATGGTCACGATCACCCTCATGTCCGTGGCGGCCCGAATGCCGTGGGGCTCGGCGATCTCCGAGATGAGCACGTCGCCCTTCCGGGCCGGCAGGGTGGCGCCGTCCGCACCGAGGAACTCGCCCTCCCCCTCCAGGATGGTGATGGAGAGCTGCCCGTCGATGTCGTGATGGTGCACCGGAAGCTCCTGACCGGCCCGGAAGTTGAAATTCAGGATCTTGAAATACGGAGAATCGTGGACCAGGAGTTTCTTCATCCCCTTGTCGCTGAAATCGTTCGCCTCAAACAGATGAATCGTCTTCATGGGATCTCCTTTCTGCATGCCATGCCCCGCAGGGGCGTCCATTCAACGGCCCGGCCGGTGCGGCCGAGCGCCTCATTGCCCCCATGGTGACATGTGGAAAGGGCCGTGTCCTTGACCCGAGTCAAGAAAACTCTCCGGATACACCCTTACTCCGACCTGTAGCGACCGGGAAACCGGGGAAAGGTCGTGGAAGACGTCTCTCCGGTCCGAAGCCGTTCCGCCTCATCCATCAGGTGGACATACCGGTGTTTGAGTTCGTAGAACCCGTGCCACCAGGCATAGTCGGGCGCCATCATGGCCGCGCCCATGCGGGCCCGCCGGCCTTCGTGGTGCCACAGCTCGTAGAACTCCCACTCCAGGCTCTCGTCAAAGGGCCGGTCCCGGCTGAGCAGTCCCCGGTCGTAGAGTTCGTTTATCGCGGTCTCGGCCGGGAGGTAGTAGGTCCGGTTGTAGTGGTCCACCACGCGGTCAAAGGTGCCGAAGTGCTCGTCGGCCCACCCCTCGGAGTGGCACTGGAGACAGACCGTCCGCATTCGGGCCCGCTCCACCTTCCAGTCGGTGTCCGCGGGAAAGGGCGTGAACTCGGAGGGGCGTATGGTCAGCGGGGCCTGGGTCTCCCAGGAGAGGCGCTCTGTCACGTCGTGGGACCTGGAGACCTCCCCGGCGGCGGACATGTGGCAGGTCGCGCAGGTGGGGCCCCGGAAGTCCCTTCCCGCCTTCCACTCCCCGTCCTCGGAGACCCAGGTCCACTCGTGCCCCTCGGCGTGGTACAGGGTCCCGTGCTTGCTCTCGTTGTAGATCTCGATCTGGGGGTGATCCGGCCCCAGGTGGCACTGGTCGCAGGCCTCGGGCTTTCGCGCCTCGGCCGTGGAGAACCGGTGCCGGGTGTGGCAACTGGAACAGCTCCCCAGGGTCCCGTCCGGGTTCATGCGGCCCACGCCCACATTGGGCCAGGTACCGGGTACGGGCCGCCCCTTGTCCAGCACGACCTGGGTCCCGTGGCAGGCGTAGCACCCGCTGATCCGTTCCACCTCGTTGTTCATGCCGTGTTTGAGCCAGGAGTCCACCTTCCACATGATCTCCCGGGTGTGGGCGTGCTTGCTGCGGCCGAACTGGGCCGCCTCTTCGGGATGGCACCCGGCGCAGGTCGCGGGGGAGACCACCACGCGGATGGGCGTGGGATCGTGCCGGAGGTGGGCCTCATGGGTGAGCGGACTCCCTGCAAGCGTCTGGTGGCACGTGGCGCAGTTGACCCCCACCCGCGCATGGGTGCTCCCGGCCCAGTCCGCATAGAGACCCGGGTGCCTTTCCTTGTGGCACTCCATGCAGCCCCGGGCCGCCACGGCATCGGGCCGTCCTTGGGGAAGGACGTTCACCGGAAGGCCCCAGCGCCAGACGGCGATGCATGCGAGGATCAGAAACACGATCACCAGGTTGGTGTAGGCCATGACCACGAAGACCCGGCGCACCGGAGACGGCCGGGCCTCTTCCCCGCCCCCTCCGGTCACGTCCCCCACCCGGGGGAACCGGTCCAGGACCTCGGCGCCGTGCGGTGCTCCGGCCAGGGCCGAGGTGAGATCCGCGCCGGCCGCGTGTTTCCCGAAGTGGCGGCCCCCTTCCCACTTGGCGCTGCCGGTGACATCGTAGATCCCGCCGTTTGCGGCCACGTAGGCGGGCTTCCCTCCCGACCCGTCGAACCGGCTCAGGTTGGCCCCGGTGATCTCGTCCTGGTCCTCATCCCCTGAACCCGCCTGGGTGATTTCCTGCTTCATACGGCGGTGGATGGTGGTGACCGCGGTGAGCCCGATCCCCACCATGAGGAGAAAGAGACAGATCTTGATGAAGAGCATGAGCCCGAAGGTGTTCTCGAAGAAGTGCTCCCACCGGCCGATCCGGACCCAGGTGAGATAGGTCCCGGTGACGGCCAGCAGGGCCATGCAGGAGAGCCCCAGGATCCGTTCGTATTTGGGAATGCCACCGGTGAGGCGGGACGGGCGGACAAAGATGTGGATGTAGAAGATCGCCCCGAAAAAGACCACCCCGGCCAGCAGGTGGATGTATCCGAGCACGAACCGGAGGACCCGGTGGAGCGGCGTGTCCAGGGTCCGGGCCTTCTCGATCACGGCCGGCGGAATGGGGTAGCGGTAGCTGTTCCGAATGTAAGCGATGCCCGTGGTGTTGATGGCCCCGCCCGAGGCCTGCTCGTGGCAGAAGATGCATCCCTTGCCCGTCTGCTCGGCATAGGGTTCCCTGGCCCGGGCCGGCGATACCAGGACCGCCCCCACCGAAACAACCAGGACCAACAGACCGGCGAGATACCGCCACACACGAGGATTCATGGGGACCTCATTCAAAACGGGGTGAACCGCATCGAGATATCTGGTCCGCTCGAATGCCCTTCGTGCCTATTGTGGCGTCTCGGCCCCTCTCCTGTCAACCGATGAACGGAAAACGGATGGCAAGACGGCGCTACCTGACCACCCCCTTCCCGACCTTCCCCCATCAAGGGGGAAGGAGAAAACCGGTGCCGGGGTTATCCAAATCGCTATCGGGATCGCTATCGAAATCGAAATCGAAATCGGTTGTGACCGGAAAACCAGGAATGGGATACAGTCGGCTTCTCCACAGCTCATGAGGAGGATCGAACGGCCTCCACATGCGATGACTTCGATTTCGATAGCGATAGCGATTTCGATACCGATAGAACCAGACCCAACACGGGCATACCCAATCGTTTTCCTTCCCGTCATGGCCCTCGGCTCGGGAGAAATCGGAAGCATGAAATCGACCGGGCCGGTCGTTCCCGGGCACGAGCCTGGATTGATGGTCCCCTCCCCCTCGACGGGGGAACCGTGAATCAAGGCCTGTACCAGGCAACCGACTCCGCCGGTGCAGTGCCCTTTGTCTTCCCTCAACAGCCCAACGGCTCAACAGCTTAACACCTGTTTTGTGGGGGGAGGGACAGGGTGGGGGTGGTCAGTCCGTTCCCTTCCGCGTTGGCCGGCAGGTGTCACTCTGGGAGGAATTTGGACGGGAACCCGGCCTGTCCCTGGAACTCCATAGCCGCCATGACCATCATGGTGGCGGTCCCATGGGCCACCATGCGTCCGGCGGCGTCCTCGATGAAGGCCTCCGCGAGGCAGATGGTACGGCCGGACTTGATCAGGCGCCCCTTGCCCACCAGTCGCCCGGCGGACACCGGGGCCAGATAGTTGATCTTGATTTCCACCGTGGTCATCCCCACCCCGTCGTCCACGGCCGCATAGGCGGCCCAGAAGGCGCTTGCATCCATGATGGCGGCATAGACCCCACCATGCACGATGCCGTAGGGCTGAAGGTGCTTTTCCTGAAGCGCGATCTCCAGGTGGGATTCTCCTTCGGCAAACGATTCGAGACGCATGGACATCAGTTCGAAAAAGGGGCAGGTGTTGACACGTTCGGCGATGGCTCGAATGTGCTCGGGGTTGAGCCGGCGCATAGGAAACTCCCTTCTCTGGTTTCAGTTCATGAAGACCGCCTGGTTCATCCCATGGAATCGGAATCGCTGCCGATACAACCGGGACCTGGGCGGACGCATGTAATCACGGTTCTTTCCGTGGTTCTCGCTACAACGCACTCCCCCTTGATGGGAGGACCTTTTCCCGGCACAGCCTGGGTTGAAGGTCCCCTCCCCCTCGATGGGGGAACTTTTCCGGGCACGAGCCTCGGTTGAACGTCCCCTCCCCCTTTGACGGGGGAGGGACAGGGTGGGGGTGGTTCCTTTCTCCCTCCCCCTTGAGGGGGAGGGCCGGGGTGGGGGTGCTCACGATGCCTCAGGCACCATCTCCATCACGGTCTCGGCCATGGCCGTAATGGTCAGACTCGGGTTCACCCCCAGGTTCACCGGCACATTGGACCCGTCCACCACAAAGAGCCCAGGATACCCGTGGACCTGCCCGTCAAACCCCACCACCCCCTCCTCCGGGGTCTTCCCCATGACCGCTCCCCCCAGAATGTGGGCCGTGGTGGGCACGTCAAAGAGCACCTCGGACCAGGCGCTCACGGGCCGGCCGTCGATCCGCTCGGCCATGCGCCGGGCGATCTCGTTGGCCACGGGGATGTACGAGGGGATGGGCCGCGCCCCGGGCGCGAGCCGCGTGTTCATGCTGGACCCGCCCAGGCGGTGCCACCGGGGTTGGTAATCGAGCTGCAGATGGTTCTCTGCGGTCTGCATGACCAGGAGGATGGGAGTCCGCGCGCCCCACCCCACGGGGCTCAGGTCCCGGAGAAAGTCCAGCGGATTTCCGGCCACGGTCTTCAGGAATCGCATCACGCGCGGCATGCTTCCCCCGCCGTCCGTGAGCAGGGTGGTCACGAGCCCCATGAGGTCCGACCCCTTGGCGAACCGCACCACCTCCACGTGGGTCTGGTCGTCCGGGTAGATGCCGCTGTTGATGGAGATGTGGTCCGAGTAGTTGGCCCCGGGGTCCCGTGCCACGGCCCCCACCAGGGCCTCGGAGTTGGTCCGCACCACGTCCCCCAGCCGGGGGCTGAGGCGGGGAAGGAGTCCGGCCCGCCGGCACTGAAGGAGGAGCTTCACCGTCCCCATGACGCCTCCGGACAGGACCACCCTTTTCGCCTGATACCACCGGGCCTCCCGGCTCACCCCCGTGGCCCGGCGCGCGGCGATCCGGTATCCGTCCGGGCCGGGCCGCACGCCCACCACCTCGGTCTCGGGGATCACCGTGACCCCCAGAGCCTCGGCCAGGTAGAGGTAGTTCTTGTCCAGGGTGTTCTTGCCCCCTTCCCGGCACCCGGTCATGCAGGCCCCGCAAAAGGTGCACCCGGTCCGCTCCGGTCCCTGCCCCCCGAAATAGGGATCGGGCACGGTCCGGCCCGGCTCCCCGAAAAAGACCCCCACGTCGTTCACGTGAAAGGTGTCCTCCCCGCGGATTTCCCGGCCGATCTCCTGAAGGATCCGGTCGGCCTTGCCCACGGACGGGCTCGGGTTGGCCCCGAGCATGCGCCGGGCCGTGGCATAGTTCCTCCGAAGCCGGGACTTCCATTCCGCCGGTCCCCATTCGGGCTTCTCGAACACCTCGTCCGGCGGGACCAGGAGGTTGTTGCAGTAGTTGAGACTCCCGCCCCCCACGCCCACGCCGTGGAGCACGAACACGTGCCGGAGAAGCGTCAGGCCCCAGATCCCGTAGAGCCCCAGCCTCGGGTTCCACACGCTCTTTTTGAGGTTCCAGTTGGTCTTGGGGAAATCCGAGGGCCCATACCGCTTCCCCTTTTCCAGCACGGCCACCCGGTACCCCTTCTCGGCCAGGCGGAGGGCCGACACGCTCCCCCCGAAACCCGAGCCCACCACGATGACATCGTAGGAAGTATTCATTCGTCCCTGTCCCCGCAATGAGGTGTGAGGCAAACGACCCGCCGGCCGTCCCGATCCCGCCATCATGCCGTCTCAAATGCCGATGAGCCTGGAGTGTAGCCGATCCATCAAATATTGCAACCCATCGAGGCCCTCAGGTAGCGGGAATACCCTGCCTCCCCCAGGCCGCCGCATCTCGGTTCGGGCCGTTCGGCATGCACGGTCCGGAAACGACCGGGGCGGCTGGACGGTGATCATGGAGGTCGTTATAATACACTCCATGATAGAGTCGTTTCGAGGCCAAGGCACCGAAGACGTCTTCGACGCCAGGAACTCACAAGCTGCGATGAGCTGCTGCCCCCGCTCCTTGTGGGCGGTTGCCCAACGCAAACTGGACCAGATCCATCGTGTTCGAGGCGTGGGAGAGCTTGCCATCCCGCCGGGGAATCGTCTGAAACGCCTTCGCGGCAAAAATGAGGGTCAATACAGCAACGGAATCAACGATCAGTACAGGATCTGTTTCAAATGGGAGAGGGGTCATGCCCACGAAGTCGAAATCGTCGATTACCACTGATCAGGACGTGAGGCGACGTCTGCCGAAGCAGCGTCCGCCCACACACCCCGGCGAGATGCTGCGGGAAGAGTTCCTGGAGCCTTTGGGGATATCGCAGAGTGCCCTCGCGATTCGTCTCGGGGTGTCCTACCCGAGGCTGAATGAGATTGTGCGGGGCCGTCGCGCCGTGACCCCCGATACCGCCTTGCGTCTGGATCGGGTTCTGGGGATGCCCGCTGACTTCTGGCTCGGACTCCAGCAGGACTGGGACCTCTGGCACGCCATGAACGGTCCGGGTGCGGAAGAAATCTCGCGTCTCCAACCGATTCCCCGTTCAGGATAGCAAACGGGTTTCCGTGGCACTCTGGCCGGATCATTCATCGGGCCCTTGAAAGCGGAAAGAAAACCACGATGACATCGCAGAAGGTGTTTATTCACCCTATCCCCGCAAAGAGGTGTGAGGCAAACGACCCGTCAGCCGGCTCCATCCGGCCATAATACGGCTTCCGTCTTGAAACGAAAAACAAAACCCACTAGACTTCAGCCCAATTTGTATTCAGGGCCTCATGCGCCAGATCGTCCAAAGGACTCGTCACGCCCTGCCCTCCCTGCTGAAGCACGTGGGTGTAGACCATAGTGGTGGACACGAGCAAAATCCCTTGTCTAATATTTCTTTCCTCCTGGATTCCCTGAGCTTTCAGAGGTGGACCCTGAATCCCGGGGCGTATTACTATCCTCGGGATCCCAGTCGATTTCGTCTCCCTTGACCGTCCGGACTCCTGTCAATCTCCCGTAGAGGAAATATTCGATAGGAGCTCCCCTTTCCTTCTCCAGCTTATTGACGTAGATCCCATAGGGGACACCATCGGGCTCCTTCCCATCGAACCACCAGTGGAGGAGGGCCTTCTTTTCATCGAAGGTCATCTCCTCTAGTCTTTCCTGGCCACTGTATCTCTCCAGGAGACCCCTTCGGATCCCATCTGCCTGGAGTCTCGTCCCGACCCAGTCCACCTTCATCCCGAGGGCCTTTTCGATCCCCTCCCTCGTCGCGACGGTGGCAAAGCGTTTCCCGGACTCCAGATAGCTGATGACGACCCGGGTGGTCCCGGCCTCCTCAGCAAGTCGGGCCTGGGTCATCCCGGCCAGACTTCTTGCTTGTATCAGAACTATTTTGTTGCCCAATATGCAATACTCTAAATTATGATATAAAACGTCTTATTTAAAATCAACCGAGAAAAATGCCGTCCTCACGAAGCGGCTTCAAAGTGTTACTCCCTAACCCTATTATACGGTGACCTCCCGGGTTAATTTAAGGTGGATTTTCATTTTTTTGTATCCGTCCGTTATTGCAAGAACTCCTGAACTCGAAAAATCTGATAAGATTGTGCTGTCTTTCACATGTCAATTAATTGAAGTCAATATTCTTTCTCAGGAAATAGGAAGGGGCGGGTATGGGGGAAAAGGAGAAGAGCAGAGGGTTAGATTCTATTTTTTGTACGAAACCGATAATGCCATCAACACTTCTAGGGTATAGCGTCTATGAAATTTATTGAATGCCATATACAATATAAATGACGCGGGTATCATAACTGACCAAATAATAGCGATTTTACCTGCAGAGATCAATTCAAATAAATAACAAATTATTGATAACCAGACAAAACAAACAGCCACAAAACATAGAGTTCTTGTGAACCCGTAAAGTGCAACATAATTATTTAGTTTCGATACATGAGAAGGACAGTTTTCTAATACATAATGATACAAAAGCCTAAAATAGTCTTTCTCTTCTTCTCCATTTATTCTATTTTCATTAAAATCATAGTTATCATACACATATTGAAGGATTTTAGTTCTGATTGTGTGGGTTAGAAAAGTATCAAGTTCTTTAACATATAACTTCCTGAATCCCATATAATGGCCAATCAGTATATCAGAAAAAGATATTGGAAAAATCAACAATGTTCCGATTAGTCTCTTGATAGATCTTGCTACATGGTTTTTGTCAAAAAATGGTTTAGGTGATATATTCAGCATGTATTTTGATGGATATCCTAAGGTTACTATAGAGTATTTTTCGATACTAATAGATGAACAAAAACTCAATATATGCCCAAGAATATACGCTAAAAGAAAAAAAGGAATGTAGAGTTCAAATTTGCCAAGTTTTTGATACGACAGAAGTATATCCCATGCTTTGTCAACATTATGCCCCAACTTATAAAAAATTACGATACCGTATAGGGCAGTCAATCCTGGTATCAGGTAACCAAGGAAATCATATAAGGAAAACGGATTTTGTTGGGTTTCCATCTGTGTCTAATCCTCCTTATAAAGAAAAAACCCCACCTCTCCTCTTGAGAAATGGGGTCTCAGATCGCTCGGGACATAGTTCCCTCGCTGTACTGTGAATTGTCAATTTGGTGACTAGGTCATGATGGACATGGTCCTCGAATTGTGTTAAAAAGAACAGGAAAAGTCAAGGTAGAAAACAGGGCATAGGGAGAATCCCTTGATCAGCAGGTTGAGTCAGGAGAAGGATTGATCTAAGGAATCCGAGCAGAAACCTTCCAATTGAGTATATATGACCTTTCTCTCTGGAGACGTCCCGGTGATCGCCACCGCTATCCTGGACCGTCTCCTCCACCACTGCAAGGTCGTCAACATCAAGGGCCACAGCTACCGGCTCAAGGAGCACACGGCGGTCAGCAAACAACTCCACTCCACACAGGAGGAGCTGCAAACCCAAAACACCCAAAACTAGGACCGGGGGGTGGTACACTTTTTGTTCCCGATAACTGGTACACTTTTACTATCTTATTGACAGCAGATACACCTCCCCGAATCCCTCTCTGCAATCCATCTTGTGAATCAGCTTCATCGGTTCAAGATGTTCCTTCAACACCGACTTGATTGTGGCCGGAAACGTGGTGACACGGTCCTTGTCTCCTTTGCCGCTTCGAACGGGATGGGTTTCATGGTAAAATCAATTTCCTGACCCTGGAGCCGAGTGCATTCGATGATGCTTAGCCCGGAACCATATAGGAGCTTCACCACCAACTGATTTACGCCGCCCAAGAGACCGATGACCCGGGCCGTTTCCTCCCTGGATAAGACCACAGGGATCCTGGGTGCCTTTTGAGAGCGCGCCCCATCGATGGGGTTGGCCGGCGGCGGCGTGACCGGGTCTTGGAGGCGACATGCTTGAACGAGGCAAGAAGATTCTCCTCATCTCGAAAGCGATCGAGGCGGCTTTCTCGACCTCGGAGTGGACTGAGCTGGGGTACATAACCGGCACCGACGAGTGGATTGACAGTCACCCGCGCCTACTGCGTAGCCTCCATTGGGGTGACCCTGACTACAAGCAGCGCGTCCTCGATGCTGTCGCGCACATTCTCGACGCGGATCCTCAGAACCTCCGCCAAGTGGTGGACTACGATCCTATCGCCTCTTGGCTGGAACAGCATGATCCTGGCGGCTTTTCGCAGTTGCAGGCCGAAGGCCACGGGTTCGACGCTCCAGCCCCCCCGCCCCCCGCGACATCAACTGATGCCGGGCTCGCTGCCTTAGCGGATGCGCAGGCGCTCCTTCGGACCCGTGGTCCAACGAGTGCAGTCGATCGCGTGCACACGGGGCTACATGCGTTCCTCAGGGTTGCCTGTGACGACGCAGGTATCGTGTATCCCGCTGATCCAAGTGCCAACCAGTTGCTGAAGCTCCTGCTGGATCAGCATATGAAGCTTGACGTCCTCGGGCCTCGGAGCGATGAAGTCAAGCGCATTATCCGCACCGCTGGGAACATCGTTGACGCGTTAGGTACATTGCGCAACCGGGCAAGCCTTGCGCATCCCAACGTGGAGCTGCTCGACCAAGACGAGGCTCTCTTAGTAATCAGCGTAGCGCGAGCTCTTCTGAGGTATCTTGACTCGAAGGTATCGAGATGAGTGACGGCCCCATCGAACAAGGCTTTTAAAGCGGAGCGCAAAAAGCCGCGCTCGCTGAAAAGAAGCGTTAGACGCAAAGACAAAGTGACAAGAACGGCGCGACGAACCCGAGAAAGAGAAGACAGCAGGTGAATTACGAGATCAAGAAAAACGGAAAGTGGCTTATCCGCGAAGAAGAACGGGTCTACGAGGCTAGAGGCCAAGGCGTTCTTGGCAGAAAACGCAAGCGGTTCCGATTAATCGATGTGTTTGCCGGCGCAGGAGGTATGACACTCGGATTCTCGAAAATGTTCGGGCACGCATTCGATTCTGTTTGGGCTAACGATTTTAACGATGCCTGTGTACGCACGTATCGCAGGAACTTCGGAGACCACTGTGTATCAGGCGACATCGTGGATATTCTCAACGGTCCGAAAACGGAGATTCCCCCCGCCGATGTTGTCATTGGTGGGCCACCGTGCCAAGGATTCAGCCTTCTGAATAAGAACCGCGAAGGCGATCCGCGAAAGCAAATGTGGCGTCCTTTTCTTGATATTGTCGAGCGTTCCGGAGCTCAAGTATTCGTCATGGAGAATGTGCCCCAAATACTGGGTTCTTTCGAGCATGGTGAAATCATGGGCATGGCTGAAGCCTTGGGCTTCAACTGCCGGGGTGAAGTTCTCTGCGCAGCCGACTACGGTGTTCCGCAGACGCGCCGCCGGGCGATCATCGTTGGATGCAAGTTTTTCGACCCATCACAGGTCTTTCCGCCGCGAAAAACGCATTTCGATCCGCGCAAGGCTGGCGCGCAAACCTCTTTTTTGCAGGCCGACGGCAAAGGGTATCTGCCTGGCGCCGTGAAGTGGCGCACAGTGCGCGATGCGATTGCGGATCTTCCGCCACCAAAGGGAACAGAGATTCGTGAAGAGGCCCCACCGCTTGATCTCCACTTCGGTCGTTCTCCTACTCCAATGAGCATGGCCCGATACAAGGCGATTCCTGAAGAGGGCATGAACCGTTTCGACCTACAGAAGCGTGCGCCCGATCTGACTCCCGGCTGCTGGATTCGCAAGAAAAGCGGCGGCACGGATCTTTTCGGCCGGCTGTGGTGGGACCGTCCTGCGTTCACGATTCGGACGGAGTTCTTCAAGCCGGAGAAGGGCCGGTATCTGCACCCGAAGCAGCACAGACCGATAACGCACCGAGAAGCGGCGCGTCTGCAGTCCTTCCCGGATGAGTTCGTTTTCACGGGATCGAAAATCGAGATTGCACGGCAGATTGGGAACGCCGTACCGCCGGGCCTGGCGGCACGCGTGGCCGACGTGGTGTATCTCCTCCTGACGATGAACAACCGGTGACATGACCGACGTATTCTCCAAAGAGAAGCGAAGCTGGATCATGAGTCGCGTCAAGGGGCGCGATACCAAGCCGGAGATGTTGGTACGTTCGTTTGTTCATCGGATGGGATTTCGTTTTCGGGTTCATAGGCGTGACCTGCCGGGGAACCCGGATATCGTACTGCCGCGACACGGGAAAGTGATCTTCGTGCACGGATGCTTCTGGCACGGGCACGAACGCTGTCCGCGTTCGAAGCGGCCGACAACGAACAAGAGCTTCTGGAACAAGAAACTCGATGCAAATATCGAGCGAGACAAGCGTTTCCAAAGGGAGCTACGCCGGATGGGTTGGAAGTTGTTGGTAGTGTGGCAATGCGAGACCCACAACCCGGAGAAGCTGTTGGGGAAGCTGGAAAGGTTTCTGCATGACGAATGAACGAAAGAGGGTGACGCCAAGCGACCCGGAAGCCGTAAGGCAGAGGGTTGCGAAACTCATCGAGAACTTCGAAACGGAGCTTCAGTCGGGAGAGCTTCGCCCGAAGGTTCTCGCCCTGATTCCGATCTTCCACGGGCTGCGTGACATGGGCAAAGCACTAATACCGGCCGAGTACGCCGCGGCCGCGAGAGATCGGATCCTTTACTACTTCCGGCAGTACCCTGGAACGATTATCAACGGCGACGAGTTGCTTGTCGTCTCGGGGATTCAGGAGTATGCGCGGCGTTTGCGCGAGTTGCGTGTGCAGTGCGGCTGGGCGATCGTGAGCGGCGTCACGATCAAGGAAATGAGCGAGGACGAAGCCGAAGAAGTGCCGGACGAACTCAAGGCCATGAGACCGAATGAGTATGTTCTATTGAGTGCGGCGGAAGATCGCGACGCGGCGCATCGCTGGCACGTTGCGAACACGATCCGTAAGGAGCGCGGATCTGTGCGAGCCAAGATTCTGAAGTTTCTTCGGGCAAACGTCGGGCGCGGTGTGACGAACGAGGAGTTGCGCTATGTAGCCGGGGACAAGACGGAGTGGGCACGACGGGTGCGCGAACTGCGGACGGAGTATGGTTGGCCTATAGCAACGAAGACCACAGGGCGCCCGGATTTGGGCGTCGGTGTCTACGTGTTACAGGCAGACAGGCAAAGTCCGGAACATGACCGCAGCATTCCGGACGATGTTCGTCGAGAAGTGCTGCGGCGCGACGGGTACAAGTGTCGAATGTGCGGATGGTCACACGAAGAATGGAATCCGTCCGACCCGCGACATCTGGAGTTGCATCATATAGAGCATCATGCAAAGGGCGGTGCGAACGTGGGGGAGAATCTGAAGACCTTATGCACCGTCTGCCATGACAAGTTACACCGCAGGGAGAAGCGGCAGTAGTGACGAATGTTTCGAAGGAATGCACTTCCTGGTGAATCGTGCGTTCTGTGTGTCCAGTGACTGAGTCCGACTACTGGTTCGCCCCCTGGGGTCAGGTGAGCATGGCTTTCGGCACTGCCAGGGGCATCTTCTCGAAATGGTTGGATAAACCTCCTCGATACTTGACATGCGACCTATTTATAGACTATATTTGGTCACACTCTGGAAATAAAGGAGTCTCTATGAAACTATCAAATCAAATCAAACCCATAAGCTACTTAAAGGCCCATGCCGCTGAAATTGTAAGGAAATTGGGGGAGCAGCGGGAGCCGTTGATCATCACTCAGAATGGGGAAGCCAAGGTAGTCGTTCAGGACATCGAGAGTTATGAGCGAACTCAGGAGACAATGGCCCTCTTGAAGATTCTGGCCCTCGGGATGCGCCAAGTTGAGGAACGCAGGGTCTCGTCCGCTGAGGACGTGATAAGACGGCTGCGCGAAGGGCAAGAGGATCAATGATGGTGTTCGAGGTTTTGCTCACCCATGACGGGGCTCGCGATCTCGAAGAAATTTATCATTATATTGCTCTCCACGATTCTTTCCAAAAAGCCGACCATGTTTTAGCGCAGATTGAGAACGTGTTTTCAAGCCTGTCGGAATTCCCCGAACGGGGTGTCTATCCTGAAGAATTACTGGCCTTGGGGATTCGCGAATACCGAGAGTCTTTTTTCAGACCCTATCGCATCATTTACCGAGTCATAGAAAATGTCGTGTACGTTCTTCTGATGGTTGACGGCCGTCGTGATATGCAGTCCCTTCTACAACGGCGATTGTTGAACGCATAGCGAAGTGCAAATTTGTATATCAGCCGAACAACCGCCTGGACACAGTCGGCCTAAAAAACGCGTCCGCTTGTCAGGCGTCTTCATCAGGCAGTGACCGAATCCATTCACACCCGTAAGGAGATTTTCTGCATGGATATTCCACGGATCTTCACCATCACCGAAAGTGCTCACCGCATCCATAACCCGTTCACACCCGAAAAGCTCGCCACTCTCGGCGCGGCGCTGCGTCTGGAAACCGGAACCCGAGTGCTCGACCTCGGCAGCGGTTCGGGGGAGATGCTGTGCACCTGGGCACGCGATTACGGAGTCATCGGCACCGGCATCGACATGAGCCCGTTGTTCACCGAGCAAGCGAAACTCCGCGCTGAAGAACTCGGTGTCGCCGATCAAGTCAAGTTCATCCATGGCGATGCTGCCGGCTTCGTCTCTGACGAGAAGGTCGGTGTGGCAGCCTGTCTCGGTGCCACGTGGATCGCCGGGGGAGTCGTCGGCACCATCGAGCTTCTGGCGCAGAGCCTCCGTCCCGGAGGGATCATCCTCATCGGCGAGCCCTACTGGCGGCAGTTACCGCCGACGGAAGATGTTGCCAAGGGGTGTCTTGCCGGCTCAATCTCCGACTTTCTCCTGCTTCCGGAACTTCTCGCGTCTTTCGGCCGCCTCGGCTACGACGTCGTGGAAATGGTTTTGGCAGACCAAGACAGCTGGGACAGATACGAGGCGACCAAGTGGCTCACCATGCGCCGATGGCTTGAAGCCAATCCCGACGACGAGTTCGCGAAAGATGTTCGAGACAAACTGACCTCGGAACCCGAGCGCTACGCCGCTTACACCCGTGAATACCTGGGCTGGGGCGTGTTCGCGCTGATGACGCGGTGATGAGGGGATGACCGGGCGACTCGGAACGTGGGGAGGATTCCATCACGCCTACCTGTCCATTCAGCGGACCCAAAGGGCCGGGCAGTTGATTCATTCGTTATGAACCAAGTGCAAACTCCGCTTGACATATTACATGGGGCTATGATGACCAAAAACGATAGTCTTGAGCCTATAAATCCTGGTGAAATCCTTCGAGAGGATTTTTTAGAACCCTTGGGTATTAGCATAAACCAGCTTTCCAGGGATCTCTCGGTCCCCCCCAATAGGATCAGTGAGATTGTGAATGGAAAAAGAGCCATTACGGCCGATACAGCATTGAGACTGGAACGATATTTTGGGATTGAGGCCCAATTTTGGCTCAATCTCCAAACAGAGTTTGATCTTAGAATTATGAAACGTAAAATTGGATTTGATATAGAGAGAAGAATTTTCCCTGCTAAGCATACCATTGAAAGCATTACGCATAATGAAGGCGCATAACAGGCCGTTTAAAAATGCCTATCTGCTCCGTTTTGCTCATCTTTCGTCACTGCGGAGTACGGACTTGTACGCCTCATTCCTCGGGATTTCGCAGCTTCGAGTTCCGGGGACACCATACTGAATTCATTTCATCAGAGTTCTGAGCGAATTCCGGAGGCAGCATGGAGATCGTATCCACTTGAGCCGTGAATTCAGTATGGTGTCCCCGGAACTCGCCCAATAAAGAGAAAGGATTGCAAATGAGTATTATATTACACATCCTTCATCGGAAGGATTGGGAAGCAGCAACTTCCAGTGGTTACTATAAACCCGCTTCCTTGGATTCAGATGGCTTTATCCATTGTTCAACTATCGAACAAACAGTGGACACTGCAAACCAATTTTATCCTAATCAGCACGGTTTGGCTCTCCTTTGCATTGATGATAATAAGACAGATCCTGAGGTAAAATATGAAGGACCGGCATGCGATAACGATCAAAGAATAGAGTCATTGTTCCCACATATTTATGGACCGCTTAATATGTCTGCGGTAGTCCGAGTCGTCGAGTTCGTTCCCAACGCAGATGGTAAATTCGCGTTACCAGCAGAGATTAGTCAGTATAAGGATTAACCAACTGTTCCACAGGACCCGCAAACAGCGCGGGCCAGTGAACGCCACGTTGGAGTGCAAAAATGACAATGCATCGATGGGTAGTGATCGCATCCGCAGTATGCATCTTGGGCTGTCAGGCTCTCGCACCAAAGGAAGAACAAATTCAAATGCATGGAAATGTGCAACATCTCAATCCTTCGGGCTTGCACAAGAATCCCGCATATACTCAGGCGGTTGTTGTCAGCGGTAATGCAAGGACAATCTATGTCGGTGGCCAGAATGCTGTGGATGCTTCCGGCAAGATCGTCGGCAAGGGCGACCTCAGAGCGCAAACGGAAAAGGCGCTACGGAATTTGGAAACAGCCCTGGAGGCAGGCGGGGCCGGACTTCAACACGTCGTGAAGTGGAACGTCTATATTCTGCATGGCCAATCAGCCGAAGTGGGATACGAGGCGTTTCAAAAAGTGTGGGGTCAACGTCCGAATCCACCCGTCATTAGTGGTATCTTTGTGCCTGCATTGGCACACCCCGATTTTCTTGTGGAAATCGATGCCATAGCCGTGGTTCCACAGCAGTGAGCGGTCCAACCCATCATTGCAGGGGATGCGCAGCGATAACGCCGCGTCGCCCCCTCAACTCATACCCGGCTCCCCCGGGTCGGACCGGGGCAAGTCATGGAATATCCGCCGACGTAAAAAGCCGCATGGCGGATTCACCATGTTCGGATCAACTATCCGGTTGATTTTGCAGATGGAAAATGGTATTTGGGTACCATGGACAGGAAACACACAGCCATCCACCGGATGACGGACCTTCGGAATGACGATTACGTCCCCGGTACACCGGGATACCGCATCAGCCTCGTCTGGCCGCTGACCCGAGAGATCACAGGCCTGAGCGTGAAACACCATGCTGAACGAAGACTACAGAGACATGTTACATGCCTTGTCCGACGAAAAGGTTAAATTCATCCTCGTCGGGGCCTATGCGCTTGCTGCCCATGGCTATCCCCGGGCCACCATGGATATCGATATCTGGGTCATGCCGTCTCCTGAAAACGCGGACGCCGTCTTCCGGGCGCTGCATCGTTTCGGCGCCCCGCTGCATGATCTGACCAAGGAAGACCTTCAGACGGATGGAACCATTTTTCAGATCGGAGTCGCTCCGAGACGGATTGACATCATCACTTCAGCGTCCGGGCTTCAGTTTGAGCCTGTCTATCGAGATTCAATTCCCATACACATCGAGGGAATCGAGGTCCGCATTCCTTCGATCGACGACCTGATTCTCAACAAGAAAGCCAGTGGGAGAACGAAGGATTTGGCCGACGTCGAGGCCTTGGAACTCCTGAAAAATCCGATGTTCACAGGCTGAGGGAACATGCCCGGATGGAAGACTTGCGAGATCCCGAGGAATGAGGCGTACACACAAGTACGCCACAGTGACGAGGGATATGCGAAACGCAGCAGCCAAGTGTTTGTAACGGCCTGTCAAAGCTCGAGTTCAGATGATGGGATATCGCGTTCACCCAGGAGATCGATGAGATGATACGCGTAGACCCAACGGCATGCCGGGTGCAAGGCCGACGGCGATCCCATGCGAGCGCCGGAATACCCGTGACCCTGGCGGCTTGCATGGTGCTCCTGATTTCCGTGCTTGGTCATACACCGGCACGGGCCGAATGGCCTCGCATTGTCCATTCCAAGGACGGCACACCCATCTCCTATGAGGTCTTCGGCCGGGGAGAGCCGACCCTGGTCTTCGTGCACGGGTGGAGCTGCGACAGCCGATACTGGCGGGCCCAGACCCCGGTGTTTTCGAAAAAATACCGGGTGGTGGTCCTCGATCTCGCGGGCCACGGCCATTCAGGCATGTCCCGCACGACGTATTCCATGCGCTCGTTCGGAGAGGATGTGCAGGCCGTCACCGAGGCCACGGGGAGTCATCGCGTGATTCTGATCGGTCACTCCATGGGCGGATCCGTGATCGCAGAGGCGGCCCGGCTGATGCCCGGCCGCATTGTGGGGTTGATCGGTGTGGACACGCTGGAAGACATCGAGTACCCCATGACCCGCGAGGAACTCCAAGGGATGATCGCCCCCCTGAAGAAGGATTTTCCACAGGGGGTCCGGGAGTTCGCGGGCCGAATGATCGGGCCCGACACGGACCCCGCACTTCGTGAGTGGATCCTCTCCGATATGGCCGCCGCGCCCGCCGGCGTTGCCCTGAGCGCCATGAATGAGATGATGGATCAATACGTCACCGGCGAGGCGGCAAGGGTATTTGACCCACTTCGAATTCCCGTCATCACGGTGAACGGCGACCTGTGGCCCGTGAACCATGAAGCGAACCGCCGGCACATGTCCTCCTTCGACGCCATGGTCCTGAAGGGGGCGGATCATTTCCTGATGATGAACCGGTCCGGTGAGTTCAACCAGACCCTGGAAAGGGCCATCCTTATGTTGACCGGGGAATCCAGCTAGTTTCCATCCAGAAAGGGGCTTTTTTGGCAATCTCATCGTCGATCAGCGAGGTTCCTTGTGCGGCGTACAAGAGTACGCCTCCTCGTCACCTCTTGATCTCCTTGATCTTGACAAAAAATCCTCCTTTCTGAATTGGAAACTTAGCAGTGCCCAGAAATTCGTTTATGGATGGGCACCAGCTAGTTTCCATCCAGGGTTCTTGAAGATCGCCGGATTGGAGGCGGAATACATGAGTGAGTCAAAGACCGTGCATGATCTGAAACAGCTACTGGACGATGTCTTGAACAGCTCCGAATTCCCCTGGTGGGAATGGGATATTCCAGGCAACCGGGTTATGTTCAACGACCTCAAGGCCTCGATGTTGGGATACTCACCTGCCGAATTCCACGGTGCTGGTTATCAGGCATTTACGGATCTTCTCCACCCGGATGACTATGAGAGGACAATGGAGGCGATGCGTGATCACCTCGCGGGACGTGCCCCCATATATCAGGTGGATTACCGCATTCGCCGGGCCGATGGAACATACACCTGGTACATGGACCGGGGAAGCATCATCGAGAGAGATGTGGATGGCAAACCCACAAAGTTAAGGGGGATTGTTATTGACCTGGGTGACACACTCCGTGAAAAAACAAAAGACCTCGCCCTGTTTGGTCTGGTTCGACGAAAATTGACTTCAGTAGATATCAATGAAGGAATCGCTACCCTTTGTTGCGTTTGTAAGAAGATAAAAATCAGCGAAATCATCTGGATGACTATTGACAGTTCGTTTGAAAAAGCTCTTTTAAACAATATTTCACATGGCATTTGTCCTGATTGCATACGCATATTATATCCTGATAAAGCCAATGATCTTCTTGAATAAGAGAGCGTCGGAGATACTGATAGGATACGACTACCCTGTACACCTGCCGCTGTTGACCGATGTGTGCCTCTCCCCCATGAACGGAAGGGAACGTCACGAAAAGAGAGTTGAAATGCCCCGTCCATAAAGAAACTCCCTGTGTCCGGTTATACGGGCAGCGGAATCGTTCATGACGGTTTGCAGGACCAGGGTCTTCCCTTGATCCGGAGACCTTTTGCCGTTCGCGGGTGAACGGTCAAATTGTTCGAGAGACACTGGATGCGATCCGGGGTGACAACGTGTTCACTCCGGCCGGGTCCAGTGCCGCCATCAGGAGGACATCACATGTCATACCCCCATCTAAAGAGAGGTGATCAGGGCGACGAGGTCTTTCGGCTCCAATCGTTTCTCAATCGAGTGGGCGCCATGCTCCTTGCGGACGGGGACTTCGGGCTCGCCACCGATAGAGGCGTCCGGTATGCCCAGGATGTGGCGGATCACCCGGTGACCGGCATGGCGGATTCCGGGTTGTGGTCCTGGCTGGAATCCAGGCCCGAGCCGTTTCCGATGCTGGACACCAACGGTGTTGCATTCATCGCACTGGAGGAGACAGGCGGCCTGGCCTATTATGACATTCACACCCGATGGCCGCACTTCCCGGGCGAGGCGAGCGGCATCACCATCGGGGTGGGATACGATCTGAGATGGAATTCCCAGGACGACTTTCTGGCCACGTGGGGAGACCGGTTGTCGAATACGGCACTCGATGAACTCGCCGGAGATATCGGAAAACGAGGGACCAAAAAGCGGGTCAAGGAACTTCGCCGGATCGGCATCGAGGTCCCGTTCAAATCCGCCTGGCCCGTCTTTGTCGAAAAGACACTGCGCCGCTTCTATGACGAAACCACCGGTATCTATCCCAACCTTGAACGGCTCCCCGGATTGTGCCGTTCTGTTTTGGTGAGCATCGTCTTCAATCGCGGCGCCGATCTGACCGGGAGTCGGCGCAAGGAGATGAGGGCGATTCAATCGATCCTGATCCAGGCGAATCAGGACGGGCTCGACAAGTCGCAGACCCGACTGGTCCTCGCCGAAGTCGAGGATCAGATCGTGTCCATGAAACGACTGTGGGGCCCGAGTTCCGGTCTCTGTAAGCGCCGCCAGGCCGAGGCCAACCTGTGGCGTAAAGGCCTGGAGCAGTGGTAACGAAAACGCCGAGGCATCCAATGGGACGGTCCATTCCCCTGCGCCCCGTTGGCAGCCCCTTGACCAGGCCGTTATGGGGCCTGCCGCCGGGAGTCGAACCGGGAGACTGCGGGAAAACGGCCGGCCGGTTTTCATGGGCCTACGGATGAACGCGGTGCCTTTCTTTTTCCCTGAAGCCATGTCACATATGAAGAAGACATACTTCGATGAGTTGAAGGAAGGAGAGCCTCTCCATTGTCGGCCTGTCGTAATAACGAAAGAGGCGATGATCCGGTTTGGGAAGGAATTCGATCCTCAACCGTTCCATGTGGATGAAAAGGCAGCGAGTGAGTCTCTTTTTGGCGGTCTGGTAGCATCTTCTCTCCACACTCTCTCAGCCTGTACCCGTGTGGTTGTTGAGGCGCTGGGTAATGTCGCCATTCTGAGCGGCGTCGGCATGCATGAGGCAAAGATGTTCAACCCGGTTCGTCCGGGTGACGTGCTTTCAGTAAATGCAACATGGACGGAGTTAAACAGATCACGGAGCAAACCCGATCGGGGTTTTGCCTCAATTAAATGCGTGGTTACCAACCAGAGGAAAGAGGCGGTGATGGAATACGGTTATCGTTACCTGATTGCCTGCCGGGACTTTGTGCTGCCAAGGGTCCGATGAAACTGGTACCGTTCATGGTAGAGGAAAATGACTCAAAAATGACGAACCCGTAAAAACTATGTATCGCGCAGAGGCGCCAAGAACGCCAAGATAATATATTTTAATTTCAATAGGTTATCTTTACACTCTTTGCGACTTGGCGCGAGGATGTGACTTTTTACGAGGACATCGACATTGAATAAAGGATATTCAACATGGATCAATGGTATGAAGAGCTTTTCCAGAACTATGCGAAGACCTATGAAAACCGAGGATTTTGAAATGCTGGTCATCGCCGAAATATGATTTTTCGAATTCGGATTCAGGGGTCATTATGGAAGACATGTTGATTTTGGTCATTTCCATTGCCGTTTTGATTATTGCATTCTATTCGGCGAAAACCGTTTTTGTCGGGATGCGTAAACAGCGTTCCTTGAACGCTGGTTTTCTTATGCGCCGCGGTTTCAGGGAAATTCCCGATCAAAAAGAGCGGTTGGCGGAACTGATTGCTGCGCGTGACCCTCGTATTGCCTTTGGAAGACTGGTGGACCCCACCCCTAACATGTTCAAAATCGTGGATTGCTATCAAACCACGGAAAGAGACAAAGAAATCTTCTTCCTGACGGTCTCCGGCGTTGCCCAGCCGAAATCCCTGATCGAGAGTGTGTACATCCTTGCTCCACTCAAAAAAAGAAAGAAGGACCCTTTTTCCGTCCGGCTCTGGTCGAACACCTATGGACCCGGTTCCTCTGTTTTTAGGTCAAAGAAACGAATCGATGCTCTGGATTTTGGGAAGACCGGAAAAATGAACGGGAGACCCATTGAGCGTTCCGAAGATCTGCCTGATTTCGAACACGTCGATTTTTACGGCCCGACAAAAGAACACCCTGAAAATTACCTCGGCAACACCCTCCTGGAAATGGTCCGTCAATGCCGGGAACATGGAATTGCCGAGATTTCCTGCGTGGACGGCCTGGCTCTGTTTCGTATCTATTCTTTGACGGGCACTCAGAAGCCCGGGAACGTCCTTACCGACCCGGAAAGGCCTTTCCAATATATACTTAACTATCTCTAGGTGAATGTTCCCGCATGTTGACAAGGAGGTGTGCCATGTCCAGTGGAATAGGCTTTCTACGGGTTCACAGGGTATTGTGGTACGCTGTTACTCTACTGACGGGAATCCTGGCCGGTTTTCTGACATCCCACAGCGTCATGCTGGGACGCTACTTCACATGGCTGATCCAAACCGGGAACAACCAGGTATTTGTGGATACGTTCTCCGTTTTCAGGGAGGCGACACACGCCAACGTGCACTACAATCTCTTCCTCTGGGCCTCGCTCGTCATCGGTATCGTCTGGACCATCACCTCGTTCATTGTCCGGAAGAACCGGATCGTCTCTGTCATTGCCGGACTCTCCTCGTTCTGGGTGGGTTGTTTTTTCTTTGCTTCCGGTTTCGGTGCCGCTGAAGCGGCGGTGTGCGCGGGCACCGCCGATGAAGCGGTAAGGGAGTTCTTCGTTTCCATGAATATCCCGATGCACCGATCTTTTGCCGTGTTCTACACCGTCTGCTTCTTTATGCTTCTCGTTTCCGGATGCAGGTCAAGAAATGGAGACCACCTTCCCCTTTCCCATGTTTGATGGTTTCGTGAAAACCCTTTACCTCGCGCAGAGACGCTGGGGCGCAGGGAAAAGATAATTCAATATCAATATGTTATAATAATTTTTTTGATTTCTATTTGTTATCTTTGGGGCTTGGTGCTGGAATGGACTTTTACGAGGCGATCAACGATGAGGTAACATGATGAACAGAAAATTGATGTTTTACCTGAAATGGATAAATCCTGCTGTTGCAATTCTTATTCTTCTTATTTGCTGCTGGATCTATTTTGGCGGTTATTTTGTTGAATTTTCAGAAAAACCATCTCCCTTTCAAAAAGGGGAAATCATCATTGACCCCAGCGAAATGGGTTTCTCCATGTATTTTTTTGCAAAAGGTCTCTTCTGCTCGAGTGCATTGTTTATGCTGGGAGAGTTTTTGAAGAGATATCTGACGGTCTCAAAAAAATCCGCACAACCGCCGTTGGAAGGGCCATAGTCCGTTGAAAGGACAGGGGCGAATGAGATGAGCTCGGGCGTTTTCAAGACCGTCCCTACCGGGACCCGGGCAGACAAGACAGCCGACAAGGTGCAGGCCGCGCTGGACGCACAGATCGGTAAAGGCCACGTCCACAACGTGGTGGCGGCCGTTCAATCGCATGATCGGAGCATCGACGTCGTCGGAGCCGCCGGCATGGCCGATCCTCGGACGGGCGCGGCCATGACTCCGGACACGCCGTATTTCATTGCGAGCGTCACCAAGATGTACACCGCAGCGATCATCCTGCGCCTGCACGAGGAGAAGCGCATCGACCTCCATGCGCCCATATCGACCTATCTGCCGGCGTCACTGACCCGTGCCATCCACGTCCATCAGGGGACGGACTGGAGCGACCGCATCCGGGTCGTTCACCTGCTCAACCAGACTTCGGGCCTTGCCGACTACGAAGCCGACAAGCCGCGGGGCGGGAAGAGCGTCCTCGACGAACTGAAGGCCGGACACGACCGCGCGATCGGCCTGGAGGAGGCCATGGAGATCGTGCGGCGTCTTCCGCCCCGTTTTGCGCCAGGCACTCGCGGCAAGGCGTATTACTCCAACGCGAACTACCGGCTCCTCGGCGCGATCATCGAGTCCGTCACGGAAACGTCCATGGCCGAGAACTTCGAGGAGAGGATCTTCGCCCCACTCGGTCTGCGGCAGACCTACCTGTTCGACTGGACCGCGCCTCGTCCCGACGGGGTTCCCGCGACGATCTTTTTGAAAGACAGGCCTACGGACGTCCCCAAATACCTTTCGTCCAATGTGTCTGACGGCGGACTGGTCTCCACTGCGTTCGAGAGCGTGGTCTTTCTGCGCGCCTTTTTCGAAGGCCGACTCTTCGACAAGACGCTCTTCGAACGGATGTTGACCTGGAACCCCATATTTTTCCCCCTCCGCTACGGTTACGGTCTCATGTACTTCCGGCTGCCGCGATTCTTCTGGCCCCGCCCGCTCCCCGAGTTCATCGGGCACTCCGGATCGACGGGGTCCTTTGCCTTCACGTGTCCCTCGCGGTCCATATACCTCGCCGGGACCGTCAATCAAATCGCTTCGCCGTCGAAGCCGTTCTTTCTGATGATCCGCCTGATTCACGCGGCGACCTGATTCAGACCCGAGCGATATGCTGCGGAAGGAACCCGCCCTCCCATGGATGAAAGGCCGCCCATTGCTCCGTCTCCTCCTCAAAAGACCCCCTGGGCCCTTGTCCTTCTCGTGATCGGCGCCGGCGTGGCAGCCTCCTTTCAGATCGGCAAGGCTCCGCCGATGCTCACGGTGATACGGCAGGAATTCGGCATGAGCCTCTTTCTTGCCGGTTGGATCCTGGGTACCTTTAACGTCATCGGACTGGCACTGGGACCCTTTTCAGGCGCACTGGCGGACGCCCTCGGACACCGCAGGCTTCTCCTTCTCGGTCTGTTCACTCAGGCGGCGGCCAGCATGGCCGGGGGATTCAGCCACCATATCGGAATCCTCTTTCTCACCCGGATTCTGGAGGGGCTGGGGTTTCTCGTGGTCGCCGTGTCCGCACCCGCACTCATCGTCCGGATCGCCCGACCCAGGGACCTGCGTCTCGCCCTCTCCGGATGGAGCTGCTATGTCCCGGCCGGCATGGCCGCGATCATGCTGATCGCGCCCGTCATCACGAACCCCTGGGGGTGGCGGGGCCTCTGGATCGCCAACGCCTTGATCCTCGGCGGTTACGCTCTACTGGTCCAGGCGCTCCTTCCCCGCCTGCCGCACCGAACCCAGGCCATGCGCGGCATGGTCGCGAGGATCTTCCGGGACGTCCTCAGGACCACCACATCCATCGGACCGGTCCTCCTCGCCGTCATCTTTTCCACCTACACCCTTCAATGGCTCGCGGTCATGGGGTTCCTGCCCACCCTCCTGGTGGAGGAGTACGGCCTCGGCGTGGGCCGTGCCTCGATCCTGACCGCCCTCGTGGTGGCTGCGAACGTACCCGGCAACCTCGCGGGCGGCTGGCTCATGGGGAGAGGTGCCGGCAGGCGAGGCCTGATCGTTGCAGCCAGCCTGTTGATGGGGCTCTCCAGCCTGGTCATCTACGCGGAAGGATATCCCTTCTGGGTCCGTTACTCGGGGTGCCTGTTCTTTGCCGGGATCGGAGGGCTCCTGCCCGCTGCATTGATCAGCGGGGTACCGGCCCATGCGCCCACGACCGAACTCATGGCCACCACCAACGGACTCCTCATGCAGGGATCCCAACTGGGGCAGGTGATGGGGCCGCCCGCCCTGGCCCTCGTGATCTCCTGGGCCGGAGGCTGGCATGCGGCTCCGTGGCTCCTCTGCGGTTCCGCAGGGCTCGGGATCATTCTCTCCTTCTGGCTCGCGTTTGTGGAAAACGCCATGGACCGCCGTCGGCAACCGTCCCGGTCATCCTGACCTTCACCCATGATCAGCCGGCGTCCGGACCGCGCCACGCCGGAGAGGGGCTTCCTCCTGCGCAAAAGCGGGCCCGGGAGCCGCTCCTCGGAGCGGAGGAAAACCGCTTCGAAGGATTACCAGACCTTGTTGCCGTGCCCACCCAGGGCCCATCCTCCGGGATGAGACGAATGCCTGCCCTCCCCCTGAAGACGATGTCGTGATGGGAGGGAGTGACGGCGGAATTTCGATGCGTTATCATGGGGATCGAAATCGCCGAGGGAGAATGTTGGTAAAGTCGCAACCGGTCCGGAATCCATTGATCCGCCGGCAACCGCTCCATGAGTTGTGGCCTCGCCAACGGCGGCTGGGTGGCTTTTTGCGAAGCCGTCATCACTGAATTCCACCTTGCTCGTCGGAAAACCCCCAAAAAATCCAACATCGAGGTGCTGAATGAAAAAAGTCAGGCGAAATAGAGGTCGCGAGGTGTTACGGCGTGGGAAGAAAGCGGGGCTGCCGCCGGGAACGCCTGTTTTTGTTGGAGAACAGAAACAGGATGTTGCCAAAATCAGCATCATGAATTACTCCATGGATAAAATCGAGGAAATTCCCGATGCTGGGCTGAAAGATTGTGAGCGCATGAAGGATATTTCCGGTATGTTCTGGATCAATGTCAATGGCATTCATGATATTGATGTGATTAAAGCTTTAGGAAATACATTCATGCTCCATCCATTAACCACTGAAGACATCTTAAATACGGATCAACGACCCAAAGCTGAAGTATTTGACAACTACATTTTCTTCGCTCTAAAAATGCTGACCTATGATGAAGAAACAGATGCTATCCATAATGAGAATGTGAGCATTATTCTGGGCGATAACTATGTTCTTTCGTTTCAAGAGCGGGAAGGGGATGTGCTGGATCCACTCAGGGGGCGGATTCGTTCCAGCAAAGGAAGGGTCCGCAGTAGGGGTGCGGATTATCTGGCATACGCCATCATGGACGGAGTGGTGGACGAATATTTCGTTGCCCTGGAAAAACTCGGGGACCACATCGAACAGATCGATGACGAGATTGTGCAGGCGCCGGATGCGATCCATATGAAGGAGCTTCACCGTCTCAAACGCGAGATGGTGTTCCTGCGTAAAGCGGTCTGGCCGCTGCGGGAAAACATCTCGGCCGTTGAAAAGACCGGATCGCGATTCATCGACGACTCCACCAGGCCATTCCTGCGTGATCTCTACGACCACACGATCCAGATCATTGAGATGGTGGAGACCTACCGGGATATCATCGGGGGTATGCATGACACCTTTCTCTCCATCAATGGCAACCGAATGAACGAAGTCATGAAAGTACTGACCATTATCGGGACGATATTTATCCCTCTCACATTCATCGCCGGCATCTATGGAATGAATTTTGAGAATATGCCTGAATTGAAATGGACGTGGGGCTATTTCGGGCTCTTGGGGGTGATGTCCATCCTTGGATTGACCATGCTGGCCATTTTCAAAAAACGGAAATGGCTGTAGTGTATGTGGGCAAAGGATTTATAAGCGTTCATGATGTGAAGAAAGAGGTAAGACCATGGTGATCATGCAACACACAGCGATGGAGTATCGAAGACGGGTCTGCCTCGCCATGAACTATATCAGCCAAAATCTGGACAAGGAACTCCCCTTGGAAGAGATCGCCGAAAAGGCCTTCTTCTCCAGGTTCCACTTCCATCGGATTTTCAAGGCGGTGGTCGGGGAGACCGTCGCCGAGTTCACACGCAGGCTGCGACTCGAGTTGGCTGCAAACCGGCTCTTGTCCCATCGTCGTGATGCCATCACCAACATCGCCATGGATTGTGGATTCTCGAGTTCTCAGAATTTCGCCAAGGCCTTCGGGCAGCGCTTCGGAATGTCGCCCTCGGCATACCGCAAAAGCAAGAAGGGAAACAACGTTAGCAAAGAGGAAAACGCGTTATCACTCCAGGCCATATATCCTGCTGACACTGTGTTCGAAAACCTATCCACCATCGAAAGGAGAACGACCATGAACGCGGAAGTCAGAGAAATGCCGGAGTATAACGTAGCCTACGTGCGCAAGATCGGTCCTTACGTCAAAGAGACTTGTGAGCAGGCATTCGGCGAACTGTCACAGTGGGCGGGGCCGAAAGGCTTTTTGAGTTCGGGGACCATGCTCGGAGTCTATTGGGACAACCCGGAGGTGACCCCGCCTGAGAAATGCCGCGTCGATGCATGTCTCAGCGTTCCTCACGGGACGACTCCTGAAGGGCAGATCGGCATACAGGTCATCGGCGGCGGCCCATACGCCGTGTGCCGTTTCGAGACGAAGGCGGGGAGTTTTCAGCAGTCCTGGGAGGATGCCTTCGCATGGCTGGTCACCAAGGGATACGAGTGCGATGACAGGCCCTGCTACGAACTCTATCATAACCAGGCGGAAGAACATCCCGAAGGCAAATGGATCTTTGACATCTGCATTCCCCTGAAACAGGTATAGGGAACCGCCTCAGGGAAGCAACGGCCGAACAACGCATCACCGGACGGCTTCGAGCCGCCGGTGATGCGTTCGTTCGGCAGCCGGAGAAAACCCGAGGGGACAATTCCTCCTTTGGCTTGGGATGTTTTTGGTGGTAAAGATATCCTGTCATTCAGGAGAAGGCACTACCGTGTGTCGATCAGCGATCCGGCTGTCAGTGCGACAAAGGAGACGATGATGAAAGTTCTGCTCCCCCTTTTTATCGCCATGGCTTTCGTGTTCACGGGCTGCAGCAGCGTGTACTACGGGGCCATGGAAAAGATGGGCGTCCATAAACGCGACATCATGGTGGACCGCGTCAAGGCGGCGCGCGACTCACAGAATGACGCGAAAGAGCAGTTCCTCACGGCCATGGAGCAGTTCAAGGAGGTCGTCCACTTCCAGGGCGGCGATCTGGAGAAAGAATACAACCGGCTCAACGCGACACTGCAGAAGACCGAGGACGAGGCCGCCGCCGTGCGCAGCCGTATCCGGGCGGTCGAGGATGTCTCTACCGCCCTGTTCAGCGAATGGCAGTCGGAAATCCAACAGTACCACAGCGACACACTGCGGAAGGCGAGCCAGCAGAAGTACGACGCCACGGAACGAAAATACACGGAACTCATCGAGGCCATGAAGAAGGCCGAGGCCAAACTGGAGCCCGCGCTGGTCCCCCTGCGCGACCAGGTCCTGTTCATGAAACACAACCTGAACGCCAGGGCCATCGCCGGGCTGAGCGGCGAAGTGGTCAGTGTTCAGACCCAGGTGGACAGACTGGTCCGCGACATGGAGAGCGCCATCGCCCAGGCGGATTCGTTCATCGCCGCCCTGGAGGCGGAATAGTCCCGCCACGGTTCCGGCGGAGTGCCCGTAACAGCGTGTTGAAACATCCGATCATCGATCCAGCCGTGGGTGCGTTCAGGATGCATACACTCACTCCAACCGAGGGGCCCGGGGAAGGCGGTACCTGCCCGCCAGATCACCGGCAGCGGGAATCCGGCATGGCCGACGGCTGCGCGTCCGACCCCGGCATTACCCACGTCTCAATGCTTCTCTGCCTGTGCGGCCTGTTTGGCGGATGCACCTTGCCCACGCTGGAAAACCGGTCCGTGTCCACGGCCTGTGACGATGCCGAAGCCCGAGTAACGAGGCTCGGCAAGGCGATTGCGCCGAGAGCGGACGAACATCCCGGCCGGAGCGGCATCCACCCGATTCAGAATCCACACGACGCCTTTGCCGCCCGAATGCTGCTGGCCGAGGCCGCCGAGCGCACCCTCGACATCCAGTACTACATCTGGCGCAAAGACATGACCGGCACTCTGCTGCTGGAGGCCCTGCATGCCGCCGCTGATCGTGGCGTGCGCGTGCGCCTGCTGCTCGACGACAACAGCACCACCGGCCTGGACGATGAACTGGCCGCCCTCGACAGTCACCCGAACCTCGAGGTCCGCCTGTTCAACCCATTCGCCGTGCGCCATCCCAAGTGGCTGGGTTACCTGACCGATTTTTCGCGGGCCAACCGGCGCATGCACAACAAATCCTTCACCGCCGACAATCGGGCCACCATCGTCGGCGGCCGGAACATCGGGGACGAGTATTTCGGCGCCACCGAGGGCGTACTGTTCGCCGATCTGGACGTCCTGTGTGTGGGCCCGGTGGTGAACCAGGTCTCCTGCGACTTCGACCGCTACTGGGCCAGCGAGTCGTCCTACCCCGTCGGGACGGTTCTGCCGCCCGTCGACCGGGACCGGCTGGAGCAACTGGCCGCGACCGTTTCGCGTGTCGAGAGCTATCCGGCCGCCTCTGCCTTTGTGAATGCCATGAAAGAGTCGGATTTTGTTCGTGACCTGCTGGAAGGCCGTCTGACCCTGGAATGGGCCGATACCCGGATGGTCAGCGACGATCCTGCCAAGGGGCTCGGCAAGGCCAGGGCCGAGGGACTGATGACCTGCCAGCTCGAGCGAATCATCGGCGTGCCGGCTCACGATGTGGCGCTGGTCTCGCCCTATTTCGTCCCCACTGCCGCGGGTGCAGCGGCCTTCAGGGAAATGGCCGAACACGGGGTCCACATCCGTATCCTCACCAACTCCCTGGACGCCACGGACGTGGCGGCCGTGCACGCCGGCTATGCCAAGCGGCGCAAAGGCCTTTTGAATGCCGGGATCACGCTCTACGAAATGCGCCGATTGTTACCCGGGACCGGACGCGCCAAGGGCACCGGCCCCTTCGGCAGCTCCGGTTCCAGCCTGCACGCCAAGACCTTTGCGGTGGACGGCGAGCGGGTATTCGTCGGCTCGTTCAACTTCGATCCTCGTTCGGCGAATCTCAACACGGAACTCGGCTTCATCATCGACAGCCCGGAACTGGCCCGGCAGATCCAGGAGGCTTTCGACGACGCCATACCGGCCGCGGCGTACGAGGTTCGCCTGAGCCGGGAAGGACGGCTCTACTGGCTCGACAGGCAGGGAGAAACACCCATACGCTATGACCGAGAGCCGTACACCGGTTTCTGGAAGCGGGTTGTCGTCTTCCTGCTGTCGAGGTTGCCCATCGAATGGTTGCTGTGATGCCGGAGGCGCGCGGAGACGCGCCGGGGCTCTGAGAAGAATTACTCACTCCGATCCGACCGAGGTATTCAACCGATCCAACGATGCCCCCCCGTGAACTCCTTCAGAAAGGATTCGATATGTCAAAAACCATTTTCATGATCCATGGCATGTGGGGTGGTGGATGGTATTGGGACCGTTTCCAGGACTATTTTGAGAAAAGGGGTTATCGCTGTATCACACCCTATCTCAGGCACCATGATATCCAACCGGATGACCCGGCCCCTCCGGAATTGGGCAGGACCAGCCTGCTGGACTATGCCGAAGATCTTGAAATCGAAATCCATCAGTTGGACGAAAAGCCGATCATCATGGGTCACTCCATGGGAGGTCTGCTCGCACAGATCCTGGCAAGCAGGGGGCTTGCAAAGGCGGCTATCCTGATTACACCGGCCTCTCCTGCAGGCATTATGGCCATCACATGGTCTGTACTCAAAAGTTTTTCAGCGATCCTGTTTCGATGGGGATTCTGGAAAAAGCCTCACAAGCTTTCGTACGAAAAGGCGGTATATGCCATGATGGAAAAGCTGCCTCCTGAAGAAAGAAGGAACATCTATGAACGAGGCGTATGGGAATCCGGGAGAGCCGCAACGGAAATCGGCCTCTGGATTTTCGGGTTTCGAGGCGCTCAGGTGGATCCATCAAAGGTAGACTGTCCTTTACTCGTCATCTCCGGCTCTGATGACCATATTACCCCTGCGAAAGTCGTCAAAAAAGTCGCAGAAAAATATAAGCCGGGCTATACATACATGGAATTGGGGGGACACGCCCACTGGGTGATTCGAGAACCCGGATGGGAAAAGGTTGCGGCCTCTGTTCACACGTGGCTGGAACAGCATGTGATGGAGTCGTAAAAGCGCCCGGGACCCAGGGATGTGCCCTGAACAAGGGCCTTTTCCCTGAACGGAAGGACCTCCGCCGCGGGAGCCCGGTCCTTCACAGTGGACACGGATCGGGAAATGCGGGTTTCGAATCCATTTTATTGTATCCATTTTAGATACTTATCTACACAAAAGGAGATGTGAATGGACAATGTTCTTCGAAATTTCACCTTGGAGTTTTTTGGAAAAGGAAAACACAAGATATCGCCGGAGAAGTTCTTTGAGATGGAGAACGGCGTTTTACTGGATGTCCGCTCAAGAGAGGAGGCCGGTTCCATCTCGATCACATTGGAATATCACTCGAATGTGGAATGCATCCATATACCCATCAACGAAATCCCCGATCGGCTTTCCGACATACCCAAAGGGAAATTCATTGGTGTATTTTGCTCTTCAGATGTGAGGTCGTCCATTATCTATGCATATTTGTTATCCAAGGGTTTTTCGAACGCGCGCATTCTCGATGGTGGGTATGCTGGGTTGACGGAATCCTTGAAACCGGGGAAGATTCTCAACGCCGTCCGGAAGACCATCTGAGGAGCCATACCTGCATGGGGCATTTGATCGTAGCAGGCTTCTTTATTTTCGTTGTGGCCGTCACCATGACCATGGTGGGTAAGGGCGGCGGCAATTTCTATGTCGTCATTCTGGCCATTGCCGGTATCCCGATGCACGAGGCCGCGACAACCGGTCAATGCATCCTTTTTTTGGCCTCTGTTGCGGCCATGATCATTTTTCAGAAGAACAAATCCGTGTCATGGACACTGGCTCTCTCCATCGGCTCATTGACCGCGTTCTCCGCACTGGCAGGAGGCTACTTTTCCCATGGGTTCAGCGGTTTTTCCCTGAAACTGATCTTTGCCTTTATGCTGTTGGTCGCGGGCGCAGTCATGCTCATTCCTACGCCGGACAATAGAACGGTGGGCGAAAAGACAGGTTTCGGAATCATGACGATTCCATTCGGTGATGATCGCTATGCGGTGAACATATGGATTGCCTTACCGGTCACCCTGCTGACCGGTTTTGGTTCCGGAATGGTCGGTGTATCAGGAGGGTCTTTTCTGGTTCCGCTGATGGTACTGGCCTGCGGTGTCCCCATGCATACCGCCGTGGGAACCGCGTCCACATTAATAGCAGCAACCGCTTTCATGGGTTTTGCAGGCCATGCCGTTCAGGGAGATTTCAATCCTTCATGGGCGATTCCGTTGGCCTTGATTGCCGTTATCGGAGGAATCATCGGCGGAAAGTTTGCGCTCAAAACAAAGCCGAAACATCTCAAGAAGCTGTTCGCCTACACGAATTGGATTGCAGCCCTTTTTATGATGATCAATGCATTTAATTCATAGCGAAAAGCGAAAAGGGGGACGTCCTTAAATAATCAAATATCACCCGCTTCAAGTGGGTAGGCTTCTTTCTTGACGAGTTTTCTTCCCGTTGCACTGAATAGCCGACAGCGGAAGGGGTTACATCAAACCGTCTTGCCACATCCACCATGGACATACCCCATTCATTGACAGCCCGGTACGAGACCAGATCTCTGGCCCTCACCCGGACCTTTTGCCTTCCCTTTCCACTGAGATAGTCCGTGTCAATCCGAAACAGGTCGCAGGCCCGATCGCAGCCCGCGTTATTTTTGTTTTTAAGGTCGTTATATAGTAAATAATTAGAAGCAAAATCCCTAATATTACTATATATAAATATTTTATAATAGCTATTCACAATAGAAATCTCCTGTTAAAATGAATAAAATGGGTTTTATAAGTTC